>PYIL01003909.1_pt1 | contig 26467 bp, 20 predicted proteins | sample 3578041 | NCBI WGS metagenome assembly PYIL01 (sample SAMN08408023, study PRJNA431606) | Marine metagenome isolate SA_KN192-05_S13_150m, whole genome shotgun... | biome: marine; feature: oceanic pelagic zone; material: water; isolation source: 150 m water sample, 0.2-0.8 um fraction ... | reverse complement strand
CCGATAGGAGTGCGGGAGCCGGAGGGCCGCTGAGATGGGATCCCTGGACGTCACCCACCGGTCGAGAGCCACCGCGAGGGTCTCCTCTACCGTGAGCGCGGGGAACAACCGGGCATCCTGGAAGGAACGGCCGAGCCCCATCCGGGATCTGGCCCCCGGGGTATGTCCGTCGAGGAGTTGCCCGTCGACGAACACCGATCCGTCATCCGCCGACGTGAACCCACAGATCAGGTCGAAAAGCGTGGTCTTCCCGGCGCCGTTAGGTCCGATCAGGCCGAGGATCTCGTTCGGAAACACCTCCAAGTCGACGTCGTCCACCGCTCGGATACCTCCGAAAGACCGGCTCATGCCAACCACTTTCAAGACCGGCGCCACCTCTGGGGCGTCGGTCGGAGAGCGTTTAGGCTTCTGCTCGAGCCGATTGTCGTCCTCTGGTTGGTTCTCGACGCGGGCCGCGCCGGCCGCAGCACCCTCGAGGAACACCGACCGCAAGATGTCCGGCCGTTGCAGGAGCTCCGCGGTGGGACCGTGGAAACGAATCTGGCCTTTCTCCATGAAGTACGCCGTTTCGGCCAGAGTGAGCGCCGTGTTCACCGATTGCTCGACCAGGATGACCGTCACCCCCTCGTCTCGCACCTCACGCACTAGAGGTAGGAGTTCTTCGACCACCACCGGGGCTAGTCCGAGGGTCAACTCGTCGATCATGAGGAGTCGCGGGCGGGTCAGAAAGGCCATGGCCAAGCCGAGCATCTGCTGCTGTCCTCCCGACAGGTCGCCTGCCCGGTCCTCGAGGCGATCGGCCAACTGGGGGAAGCGTTCCAGGACCCGGTCACGGGGGGCATTCGGGTCGCCTCGACGGCTCAGCCACGAGCCGGCGCGGAGGTTTTCTCCGACGGTTAGCGACGGGAACACTCCGATCCCGCCGGGCAGCTGGGAAATCCCATGGGAGGCAATCTCGTTGGGCGGAGCGTGGGTCACGTCCCTGCCGTCGAGGATTATCGCCCCGCGCTCGGCCTCCACAATCCCGGAGATTGCCTTGAGCAGGGTCGATTTGCCAGCCCCGTTGGTGCCGAGGAGAGCCACAATGGTCCCCTCCTCCACCTCGAAGTTCACATCGAAAAGCACCTGGACGTCGCCATACCCGACCTGAAGATCTCGGCATAGCAGCAACTTCCGGTCACCGTGCTGGCGGGCGAGCAGAACTTCTGAACGGGCAGCGGCGGTCTGCCACACATCCTTGATGTCGCCTGCGATCAGAGGTCCGGCCGACGAGACGATCAGTGCGCCGATGACTCCGATGGGCAGCATGACCACCATTCCGTATCGGATTCCCCAGTTGTCAGCGATCCAGCCGACGAGAGGAAGGATCAACAATCCGGGAAGAACCCAGAGCGAACCGATCGAAAACACCATCGACCGTGCGCGTGGTGGGGCAGCCATCGACAGCACGGCGAGTATCCCCGGACCAAGAATCGCTCCGCAGATGACGATTGTTGCCGCAGCCACAAAGGCGACACTGAGGTTGGGGGACAAAGCGTAGATCGCAGCCAAGCTGCCTTGAAGCACCGACGTGAGAGCCAGGAAACGCAGGACCAGCCCCGGGCCACGGGCCAGAAGACGGGTGGCGACCCGTGCCCCGATGATCAGCCCGATGATGCTCAGCGGCGCCAAGGACGCCACAAATATCGCTCGGGCTCGGACATCAAGCCCGAAGATCTCTTCGAGGAAGAGGACGTTTAGCGTCTCGAATCCGAAAAAGGAGACAGCTAAGAAGGGCATAGCGGCGAAGATCCGCCGGAGCACGCTGATCTTCCAGGCCATCCGCCAAGCCTCGGCGTAGGACGGAGGCGCCTCCTCGAGGTCGATCGCCCCAGCCTTTGCTCCTACAGCTCGGCGCTCGTGAGCACCGCGGATCGGTTCCCGAAGCCGGACAGCAACAATGACCAAAACCAGTGTGGGGAAGGCCAGGACGAAAAACGGCGCCCGCCAACCGAAGTAGTAGCCGAGTAGGCCTGCTGTCAGGACGCCAATCGTTCCGCCAACCGGGTTGGCCGCCCGGTGGAACGAGAACGCCTTAGGTCGATCCGCTGGGGGAAACCAGTCCGCGATCAGCGAGTTGTGGGTCGGATCGTTCACGGCCTTGCCTATCGCCGAGCCCGACCGGACAAAGGCGAGAAATACGATGCCGGTGGCCAGCCCGGTGGAGAATGAGAAAACCGACCAGGCCAGCGCTCCGATCAGCGCCAGTCGGACCCGGGAGTGACGGTCGGCCATGCCGGCGATCGGGACCTGTAGGGCTAGCGCGGCTACTGCCACCACAGCGGTGATGGTTAGAAGACCCTGAAAGCCGAGTTCGAACTCGTCTCGGATCTCCGGGGCCAAGATGGCGAAGGCAGCGCGGTCCAGTTCGTCGACGGCGTTGAGTCCGAAGAGGATGAGCAGCGGGTAAAGAGGGCCACCTCCGGCGATGTTCCGCAATGTCCGCCTGGGGTGGCGGAGTGTGCCCAGTCCACGGCGAACCGCCTTGTTGATGTCACCCCCTCCGGAGCGGACCACGGGGCTGGTCATGACAGTTCCTCAGGGACGATTGACTGTTCGCGGTCAGGAGTAAACCCGGGGGCATGGATGCCTTGGCGCTCAGCGAGGCGTCGCAGGGCGGCGTCGCGGAGTTCATAGAGGCCGCCGGCCAGGCCGCCCGGAAGCACCAGCAGGACTACAAGCACCCCGCCGCCGGTGGCCAACAGAGACCAGTTGCCGGGCAACCACCACAGGCCGCCCCACCAGTAGAGGGCGCCGATCGCCGCGCCGACCAGTGAGCCCAGCCCGCCGGCCACCCCGGCCACGAACAAACCGATGCTGGCCCGGGTCTCACCACCGATGACGATCGCCTGCTGGTGATGGGCTATCAGCGCCCCGGCCATGGCCGCCACAAAGCCGGAAATTCCAAAGGCCGTCAACTTCGCTTTCGTGGGGCTTATGCCAAAGGCTTCGACCGCTGTCTCATTCTCCCGAAGAGCGATGAGTACCCGCCCGGTCCGGCTGTGGCGGATACCGGCCACCGCCACCAAGGTCGCCACCAGGGCCACCAGGCTCACGTGGTACATGGCGAACGAACTGGTCCAGTCGATGCGTCCCAGAATCGGGTTGCGCTGGATCCGGCCCTGGGGGATCCAGTCGAAGAAGCGGGGGTTTAACAGATAGGACGTGGTGGCCACCACAAAGGCCAGTGAGGTCACCGCCAGGTGCATCCCTCGGAGGCGCAGAGCGGGAAGACCCACGGCCAGCGACGCCACCACTCCAGCGATTCCGGCACCCAGCGAGGCCAGTATCAGGTCAGCTCCCCACTCCTGGGTCAGCTGCGTCCCCGCCACCATGCCGACCGTTACAAATGCGAACTGGCCGAGCGAGAGTTGGCCGGCCCACCCGGTCAATACCACCAGGGACACCACGACCATGGTCACCAGATGCAGGTAGGAGAACCGAAGGATGTTTTCGGTGCCCATCCGGTGGGGGAGCCACAGCAGCAGCGCTGTTGCCGTGGTGAGGCCGACCCATCGGACCAAGCGGACCTCGGCCAGTCGGGCCAGCGATTCCGGCAGGCGTCGGATCTCCCCAACGGCCTGGAAGGAACCCAGTTCCATTTCCCCGCGGGCCAGATGAGTCCGTCGGGCCAGAAGAGCCACCACGATCACCAGGGCGATCATTGCGTTACCGACCAGGGAACTCTCCTGGTTCCAGTCGACCCCCTGGTGGAGGATTCCCAAGGCCACCGACGACCACAGGACGCTCGGCAGGTGGGTGAGCCGTCCGATCATGAGGGCGGCCAGCGCTCGGAGCAGCAGCCCGAATCCCAGGTCGCCACCGATGGGCAGGCCGATCACCCCGGCCCTCAGGAACAGGGCCAGGAAGGCCAGCGCTCCGGCGAGCGCCCACACCAGGGTCTGGACTGCCCGGATTGGAATACCCAGTGAGGCGGCCCGGTCTGGGCGTTCGGCGGTGGCCCTTATGGCGATCCCCAGATCGGTCCACCGCAACAGGGCACCGATCGCCGCGAGAACCACTGGGGTAAGCACCAGCACCAGAAGGTGGTTGGCGTTCAGCCGGATGGGGCCGACATCCAATACGGCGTCGATGGGCACGCTGATGCGTTGCGACGACACCCGTGCGTCCCACCAGCGGGGCATCAGCAGGGAGAGGAAGCCGAGCGCTTGAGCTAGGCCGAGAGTGGCCACCGTGATCACTAGCCGTGGGGCCCGGAAGAACCGGCGGATGATCAGGAACTCGGCGGCCCCACCGAGCAGAGCGGCGGCGGCCAGGCCAACCAACAGGGCCAGCAGCCAGGGCAGGCCGCTTTCGACGATGAGCATCACGGCCAGCACGGTGGGGATCAGGCCCAGTTCCCCTTGGGCGAAGTTCAGCACCCGGCCGGCCCGGTAGATGAGGAACATGCCCACCGCCACGAGGGCGGTGATCAGCCCGAGTACCACCCCATTGATCACGACCCCCAGAGGCGCGCCAAACAACCCCAGTTGCACAGACAGGATCAGCAGCGGGCCAGCGGTCCAACCCCACCGGCGGGCCGGCGGGGTGGACGAGCCGGGGACCGGAGGTCGGGACATCGTTCTCGGACCCTAGCCCCCGACCTGGTAGGGCTACCTTGGCCGCCATGGTCACCAAAGTGGGGGCGGAAAGCCGGGTTGTGGCGCCGCTCGAGCTGGTCGACTTCGGGCTCGGCCCGTATCTCAACCAGGTTCCCAGCCCGCGGTTTCCCGTTTACACCCGGGGCAATGCCGGGGAGGTGTACCCGGAAGTCGTGTTCCCTCTGAGCATGACGATGTTCACGGAGATGGGTACTGAGGCCGGCCGAGAGGCAGCACTACGCAGCGGCCTCATCACAAGCAAGGAGGTGGACGAACTCACTGCAGGGGGTGGGATCTTCGGGGGCTACATGTACCTGAACCTTTCGCTTGCCCGGGTGATCGCGGTGCGCACTCCGGGGGTTTCAGTGGCTGAGATCGACACCACCTACCTCGGCTCGGAGGACGTCGCCCCGCCGCATGTTTCTCACCCATCGGACCGGAACCTGTGGGCCACCATGCGGGGTATCCGCTACGCGCTGCGGCTAATAAGCGCTCGGTCGCTTCCGGTGCTCGACGACCAAAGAGGGGAGGTGCAGGCATGGCGGCAGGCGTTACCTGACCGGACCACAGCCACCGAAGACGAACTGGTCGCCGTACTGGATGGTGCCGTCCCCCACTTGGTGGCGATCTACGCCGAACACCTGGCTATTAGTGGTGCAGCCGGTCTAGGGGTGAACCTCCTTCGCCGTTCGTGTGAGGCTTTACTGGGCGACGGATCGGTGGCCCTCGAGTTGTTGTCGGGCATTGGAGAGGTCTCCTCGGCCGAGCCGTCGCACGCCCTGTGGGACCTCGGCCGGATGGTGGCCGCCGACCCGGTGCTAGGGGCAGCCTTCGACGCCGGTCTTGATGGCTTGGCCGACCGGCTGGCCGCCGACCCGGCGGCTGAACTGTTCCAGGTGGCCTTCGACGAGTTCCTGGAGCGGCACGGCTGTCGGGGCCCCAATGAGTGGGAGATGGCCTGCGAGGTGTGGGGTACCGATCTCTCACTGCCGCTGACACTTGTCAACCGGATGCGCCAGGCCGACGACGACCACGACCCGCGGAAACGAGCCGCCCAGCTATCGGACCGACGTAGAGAGCTACTTGCCGACATTCGAGGTCGGCTCCGGGGCGGTAAGAGTCGGCGCCTAGAACGAGACCTGCGTTGCGCGGTGCTCTACAGCCGCGGACGGGAAGCGGCCAAGACCCTATTGGTGGAGATCATCCACGACTGTCGGCTGGCCGCCCGGGAGCTGGGGCAGCGACTAGCCGAACGCTCGGGTGGTCGCCCCGACGATCTGTGGTTTGTGACAGCCGAAGAGCTCGACGACTTCCGTGACGATCCGGCTGCCTTCACTGATCTAGTGGCCTCCAGGAGGACTACTAGGGACGCGCTCGCCGAATTGGAGCCGCCGTTCACATTTTCTGGAGAGCTCCCCCCGGTGTCGACTTGGGCCCGGCGCGGCAATCTTCAGGGGAGTGACATCGAAGTCGGAACCGTGCTGACTGGCATCGCTGGTTGTAGCGGCATTGCCCGCGGTCGAGCCCGGGTGGTCACCGACGCTTCCGATCCGGGCGACCTCGGACCAGGTGACGTACTGGTGGCACCGCTTACCGATCCGGCATGGACTCCGCTTTTTGTACCCGCCGAGGCGGTGGTGGTCGACGTGGGAGGCCAGTTGAGCCATGCGGTGATCGTGTCGCGCGAACTGGGCCTGCCCTGTGTGGTCAGCGCGACCGGAGCCAGCCGGACCATTCCTGACGGCTCCCTGATCGAGGTGAACGGCACGGCTGGAACGGTGACCATTGTGGCGATGCCCGGCAGCTAACCGGGCCGGCTACTGAGCCGCTAACTGTCTTTGGCCATCTAAGGGTCGCAGGTGACGATGACACTGCAGCCGAGAAGAAAGCCGTGCGAGAGGGGTACCGAAGATAGCGGTGATCGCCCCGCTATGACCTTCCACCGAAGAGGCGTTTCAGGAACCCACTGGGTCCCGTCGAGCCTGATCCCGACACCAGGAAGACCCTGTCCTGGACCCGTACCCGGTCCGTTACGCCGATAGCCACCTCTTCGCCAGCCCGCGCCGAGTCGACCGGTTTGTGGTCCACCTGCATCGACTCGAGCTTCTGTACGAAGTCGGTTGTGTGACCCTTGATGCGGATTGTGTCACCCACGCTCAGTTGGCCGTTTGCGACGGAGATGAGTGCCGCTCCGACCTGTCGCCACTGGTGGACCACGGCCCCGATGAACTGATCAGCCATGATCGGGCCCACTTTCACTCACCGGTAGAGAATATGCCCGTTGGTTGGTGCCCATCAGACCTGCTGGGTCGACCCACCTGGGCGCTCGGGCATCGGTCCGGTTCACGAAAGGTCGTTAGTGGTCCGGAAGTCGGTCATGAAGTCAACCAGTGCCCGAACGCTGTCGAGGGGCATGGCGTTATAGACGCTGGCCCTGATGCCCCCCACGTTCCGGTGGCCCTTGAGGTTGGTCATGCCCACCCCGGCCGCCTCAGCTACGAACCGTCCCTCCAGGTCCTCGTCGGGTAGGCGGAACACAACGTTCATGTGTGATCGACTGACCTCCTCCACGGGCGACCGATACCAGCCGTCGCTGCCGTCGATGGCGTTATAGATCAAACCGGCGCGTTCCGCGGCTCGGCGCTCGAACTCGGCCAGGCCTCCCGCTTCGGCCATCCAGTCCAGCACCTTGCTCATCACGTAGATGGAGAACATGGGCGGGGTATTGGCCATCGAGTCTGCTCGCTCGTGGGTGGCGTAGTCGAGGTACGAGGGCAGATCCCGACCGTGGGAGCCGAGTCGGTCCCGTCGAACCGCCACGATGGCCAAACCGGCCGGTCCCAGGTTCTTCTGGGCGCCGCCGTAGACCAGATCGAACCGCTCCCAGTCGATCGGTCTGCTCAGAAAGTCTGAACTCATGTCGGCCACCATCGGCACTCCGACGTCGGGGAAGTGCGGGAACCGAATTCCGTCGATCGTCTCGTTGCTGGTCATGTGTACGTACCGGGTCCCCGGTCGGACGTCAATCTCGCCACTTTCTGCTGGCACACGGACGAAGCCGGTTCCTGCGCCGTCCCAGGCCTCGTAGGCGCCGGCCACCTGCCCCCCGTCTGCGAGGGCCTTAGTGGCCCACGCCCCGGTGTTCACGTAGCCCGCCGTTTCATTCTCGGCCAGCAGGTTCAAAGGCACCTGAGCGAACTGGAGAGTTGCCCCACCCTGGAGAAAAAGAATCGCGAAGTCGTCAGGCACGCTGGCCAGGGTCCGAAAGCTCGCCAAGGCATTGTGGTGCACGGCGTCGTAAGCGGGGGCCCGGTGGCTGTCCTCGATGATGGACATGCCGATGCCCTCGAAGTCGAGGAACTCGTCGCGGACCTCCTCGAGAACCGACACCGGGAGCGTGCACGGTCCCGCACCGAAGTTATGGACACGGGTCATGATGGGTTCCCCCTGGGTCGAGCCCGGGCCGGCCGGAGCGGGCGTCGGGGTCGCTGTCGGCGTCCCCTGAGGTTACAGCAGCCGTATGGTCCGACCGCCCAGGTTCTCAGTCCCCGAACTCGAGCAGGCGGAGCGCCGGTTCGACCACTGCCGCAGTCCGGATCGCCGACTCGGTGAGTACCGTCGGGTCGATCGACTCCGGTTCGTCAACTCCGAGCGGGACGATCTCGAAGGTCCTCCGGTCCACCCAGGTAGGGACGTACCCGGCGTCGACCACCGTGAAGGACCCGTCGGGACGCTCGGCCACCGCGAACCAGGCCACCAGGCCGTCCTGGGTCGCTGGCGGGCACTCGGTGCAGCGGCGCCGTTCGTCGCCCGGCTGGTTCGACAAGAAGTTCCCCAGTCCAACCACCGCGTACTTTCCGTTTCGGCGGACCACCGGTTGGACCACGTGGGAGCCGTGTCCGATCACCAGGTCGACATTCGGTGAGGCCAGCAACTGTTCAGCGATCGCCGACTGCTTGGCGCTCAGCCCGGTCTGGTACTCCGGCTTTCCGAAGTGGAGGCTGACCACAACGAATTCGGCTCCGTCGGCCACGGCGTCATCAGCGTCGGCCAGGATCACCTCTCCCACGAGGTGGTTGACCAGCCACGGAGGGTCAGAGGGTAGCGAAGCGACGTTCATGGTGTCGGTGTAGGACAGGTGGGCCACTGTGACCCCACCTGGGCTGAACCAAGCCGGTCCTACTTCGGTTGGGTCGACGGCCGCCCCGCTGGCAGCCACCCCGGCGGAGGCCAGATGGCCCAGGGTGGAGGCCACCCCACTTTCCCCGTCGTCGAGGAGGTGGTTGGAGGCCACCGAGCATCCGTCGTAGCCAGCACCGCCGATGGCTGTCGCCAGCTGGAATGGCACCAGGAACAGCGGGTAGAACTCGAACTTCGAGTTGTCGGGCGACAGCGGGGTCTCAAGGTGGCAGAGGGCCAGGTCGGCACCGGTCAGGATGGGTCGGACCCGACGGAACATGGGCGAGAAGTCGAACCCGTCACCGCCGTAGAGGGCGGCTGTATCGGCGACAAACTCATGGATGAGCAACTCACCGGTGGCCACCAGGGTGAAGGTGCGCAACTCGTCGGAAGCGATGGTGGACTCGGACGGCGAGGCTGAGTCGAGTTGCCCCGGGTCGACCCGATCGGACGCCCTGTCGGTCGCCGGTTCGGCCACCGTGGACGGTTCGCCGGGTTGTCCTGCCGGACCGTTCTCATCCCACCCGTCGGCCACCGACAGGACGAGCAGGCTGGTTACGGCCAGGATCGCCACCTGGGTGAGCCGCCAGGCCACCTGGCGTTCGCGGTTACCGACCCCGTCTCTCATGATTCCCCCCGCAGGATCGGCACCCCGGGTCGTACCGTCCGGTCGGTGACCCCACCGCTGCGTACCAGGCGGCCGCCGACCATCACGTGTACTACCCCGTCCGACTCCTGGCCTGGGTCGGCGATCGTGGCCCGGTCGATGATCCGGTCGGGGTCGAACATGGTGACGTCGGCTACCGAGCCGACCCTGAGGCGACCCCGGTGGGCCATCGCCGGGCTGGCCTCCTCGAGCAGTCGGGCGGGGAGGATGGTCATTCGGGCCAGGGCGTCCTGAAGTGACAGGACACCTCTATCCCGCACGTACCGGCCCAGTACCCGGCTGAAGCAACCCGCGGAGCGCGGGTGGTTGTTGTGTTCCGGTTCCAAGATGGAGTCAGAGCCGATCATCACCCACGGTGCGGCCAGAGCGTCGGTGACGTCCTCCTCGCTCATGGCGAACGCCGCGGTGAGTCGATTGTCGTCCCGGGCCGCACGGAATCCGGCCTCGGTGAGGCGCTCGTTGGTTCCGGCCACCTGTAGGTCCCCATAGGAGATTCCGTATTTTTCTTGGAAATTGTCGAAGCGGGCACTGGCCGCGTACGTAGCCCATGACGTGTACGGGTACACACAGGCGGTAACGGTTAGGCCTTCACTCCGGGCTGCCTCCAGTTGTTGGATCGTTTCTCGCATCCGCCCGGTGCCACCAGTCGAGTTGAGGTGCTCGAGATGTATGGCACAGCCGGTGCGACGGGCTACTTCGATGGCCTCGTCGAGGGCCTCCCGTTGGGTGCCTGGTGGGCGGTCCTCCGAATAGCGGACGTGAAGGCACAGGGGCACGGTGTAGCGGGCGGCTAACTCACCGTGAGTGACCATCTCTGAGGTCTCGAGGTCGACTGTGTACTCGGGCTGTTGGTGGATGCCGATCGCTCCGGCCCGCAGGTCGGCTTCGGCGAGTCGCAACAGTTCAGCCCGCTGGTCGGCGTTGGTCCTTTGGATCCCGACGCCGATGTCTTTGCGATGCTCGTAGTGGTCGACGGCTCCCCCGTAGTTGACAGGGGGTTGAAGCGGCCCGGTCTCGGCCAGGAACTCGGCCACTGGGTCGTCGAGTCCGTGGAGGCACAGGTTGGTGGTGACCCCGTCGGCGATCTTGTACCAGTCGCCGTAGCCGTTCGGACGGTAGGAGAGGATGTCGATGAACCCTGGTGCGACGACCAGGCCGGTCGCATCGATGGTGGCCCGGCCGGTTAACGGTTCAAGGCTGACCCGGGTCACGCTGTCGCCGTCCACCCCGATATGGGCCAACGAATCGAAGCCGGTGTCCGGGTCGATGACCCTGCCTCCGGCGATCACCGTGTCGTAGAGGTGGTGGTCCCCGTCTACCCCAGTGGCGTCCAGGGCCGGGGGCACCTTGACGGGAGGTGGGCTGGTAGTCGGCGTGGCTGCGGGGAGGTCCGATTGGCGTACCTCGGGGGCCCGGCGGCGGTCGGGGAGGCGCTTCAGTAGAGCCGCGTTGGCAATGCCGAAGCCGAGTGCCACCACGAAGCGGCGGCGGGCCAGGTGGCCCCCTCCCAGTCCCGGCGGCTCGGCCGCTGACCCCTCGTCGGCTTCGAGGTCCTCCATCGGTGTCGACGCTACCGGCGGGACCCGACCCGGTCAGGGCAAGCCAGCGCAGGTCGGCACAGGTCGCGCCGACCTGGAGGCCAGCGGTGATTACCGTGGCCGGGTGGACCTGCGACGGTTCGGTGAGGTGCTGGCCCGCCAGGCGGTGGGGCATCGGGTTGCCGCCGGGCTGACCCTGGGGACTGTCGGGTTGGTCGCCGTGGTGGCCGCAGTGGCCACGGCAGGCGGCCCCGAGTTGCTGCTCCCACGCGTCTTTGCCAAGCCGCTGTCGGCTGTGCCGGCCCAACTGATGGTTGACCCACCGGGCGACCGCTCGGTCGAGTCGTACACGGGCCTCGGGGCCTGGGTTGACTCCTTTGACGCCGACCCGTCCTACTCCCGCCGGGTCCCGACGGTGAAGGCGACCGATGTGGTCGAGATGGCCTCCTACGGGGTGGACACGCTGTTCCTGCAGGCGGCCAGGACTGATGATCGGTCAGGGTTGGCGACCTCCGATCCCTGGGTGTTGGCCGACTTCCTTCTCCATGGGCACCGGAACGACCTCGACGTGGTGGCTTGGTATCTGCCCATGTGGGCACCCGACGGTCAGGATCTTGACCGACTGTTGGCCCTCCATCGCTTTGAGGTGCTCGGCCACCGGTTTGACGGTCTGGCGGTCGACATTGAATGGAACAGTGGAGGCCTCCAACCTTCCGAGCGGACTGCCCGCCTGGTTGATTTGACCGTCGGCCTGCGCGAGGCGACGGTGGGCGACCCCCTAGGGGCCATCGTGATGCCGCCATTGCTCACCGACGAGATCAACCCCGACTTTTGGCCGGGCTTTCCATGGTCTGCTCTGGTTGACCATTTTGACGTGTGGCTACCCATGAGCTACTGGTCGTTTCGCACCGAGGAACATTCCGACCCCCGGTACTACAGCGCCGAGAGCATTCGTATGCTTCGCGACAACCTGGGCGACTCACAGGCCTTGGTGCACGGTATTGGTGGCATCGGAGTAGCTGATGGCACTGCCTTACCGGACTCCGGCGAACCGATGGCGACCATCGGTGATCTCGAGGGGTTCGTGGCCTCTCTGGCCGACACCGAGTCGATCGGAGGCTCGATCTACGACTGGGCCACCACCGGCCTCGAGGGCCGCCGCCGGTTGGCCGAACTGTTCGTCGCCCGGGCCATCGACTAGGGCTCGGGCGAGGCTCCCGGTGGGCCGCGCGCGCCGCCCCTCTACGCTGGACTGCCCCCGGCGGACCGTCGGGGCTTGTAGGTACCGGATCGACCACACCGGGAGGGGGGTAAGCGTTATGGCCCACCGGCGCGAGGCGACTGCAACCTCGGAGTTCGGCTCCGGCCGTCGTGAGAACCACGACTCCTCGCGGTTTTACGACCGGTTCAGCGCACCGGTCATCTCGACCGACGACACAGTCAACCTGGTCGACGACCTGGGAGACGGCTGCATTCTGGGCGACGCCCGGTACATGGGTGACCTGCCCGACAATTCGGTGGCCCTCGTGGTGACTTCTCCGCCTTACTTCGTCGGTAAGGAGTACGAGGCGGCGGTGGCCGGCCGGCCGAATGCTGGAGTCCCAACCTCCTACCTGGAATACCTAGAGGTACTCCACGACGTGTTCGCCGAGTGCGTACGGGTGCTCGAGCCCGGCGGTCGGATAGCCGTGAACGTGGCCAACCTGGGACGGCGGCCCTACCGGAGCCTCTCCGCCGACGTGATTCGGATCCTGCAGGACGAACTGGGCCTGCTATTGCGTGGCGAGGTGGTCTGGCAGAAGGCTGATGGCGCCACCGGTTCGGTGGCCTGGGGGTCCTTCCGTAGTGCCTCCAACCCTGTTCTTCGCGATGTCACCGAACGGGTGGTGGTGGCCAGCAAGGGCCGTTTCGACCGAGCCCGTCGGCCGGGCCGCAGGGAGGAGGAGGGTCTGCCCCACGAGAACACGGTCACTACCGACGAGTTCATGGAAGCCACCCTCGACCTGTGGCGCATCGACGCCGAACAGGCCACCAGGGTCGGCCATCCGGCTCCGTTTCCCGTCGAACTGCCCCGGCGTCTCATCGACCTGTACTCATTCCGGGGCGATGTAGTTCTCGACCCGTTCCTGGGTTCCGGGTCGACGCTTGTGGCCGCCCTGCGGGCCGGCCGCCGCGGCGTCGGCTACGACGTGGATGCCGACTATGTGGCTTTGGCTGCCCGACGACTGGAGAATGAACGGCAGCGTTTAGCCGAAGGGCTGTCAGCGTGGCGGCGACGGGACCTTGCCGGTACTGCCACCAGCCAGGAGGGCCTGTTCTCCCACCTAGACGGAAGCGATCAGGCCCAGAACTGGGCTGTCGGGACCGGCAAGAAGGCCGGTGACATCGCCAAGGAGGCGCTCGTCAGCGCCGGGTTCGAGATCGTCAAGGCGCCGGCCATCCGCCGTGATTTGGGTATCCAGTTCCCGTTCACCGTGACCGACCGGGCGGCCGGCCGACTGTGGTACGTCGAGGTCGCCGGGGCGTTCACCACGGCCCGCCCGGGAATGCGACGGACCGACGTATTGTGGCGGACCCTGGGCCGGGCCCACGTCCTGGCCACCGGCCGTACGGGCCTTGACCCGTTGGAGCAACAACGGCTACTCATCCTCACTCCACGTCTCCCCAGGCCCGGCAGCGAGGGAGACCGGGCCTTGCGGGCCGTCGGAGGGACGGGATTCTTCGACGCGATTGAACTGTTCGAACCGACAGACGTGGACCGACTGGTCCACTATGCCAACCAACCTGGCGACCGGCCACTCCCGGGCTTTTGGACCGAGGGCGAGATCGCCATCCGGTTTCAGTAAGCCTTAGCCGTCGCCTGTCGCTTCGACCAACTCGACCTCGAAGAGTGACGGCCAGTGCTTGCCGGTCAGCAGGAAGTGGTTGGTATCCGGGTCGTGAGCGATGCCGTTGAGCACGTCGTCCGGGCCGAGGGAGGAGCGATCGACCGGGAGGTCCGAGGCGTCGACCACCGCTGTGACCTGCCCGTCGATCGCGTTGACGGCCACGATCCGGTCGGTGAGCCATACGTTGGCCCAGACGGTGAAGCCCACGCACTCCAGTTCGTTCAGTCGATCCACCGGCTGGCCGTCCAGGGTGACTCTGAGCGAACCCATCGGGGAGAAGTCGTCCGACCGTCGGAGGGTGATTGTCGCAGAACCGTCGGAGGTGGCCAGCGTGTCGTCGTTTAGCCGGCAGACACCCCAGCCCTCGCCGTCGTAGTCCCAGGTTCCGACCGGGACAAGCGGGTCGAGTTGCCAGACCACGGCCCTCCCGGCTTTCCAGGTCAACTGCACGACTCGACCGTCCCCGAGCGCGGTGACACCCTCCCCGAACCGACCGTCGGCCAGGTCCTGGGACCGCAGCACCTTGCCGGAGGTCCGGTCGACGACCCGCAGAGTCGACGACCCGTACAGGCCGGTGCCCTCTACCAGTAGGCCGTTTACCAACTCCAAGCCCTGGGTGAAAGCTCCCGGATCGTGGGGGTGTTCGGCCACCACCCGGGGAACTAGTAGCCGAACCTCGGCCTGTCTGGACCCAGTCTGGGAGACTTGGTCGCTCCAACCACAGGCACCGGCTAGGACCAGGGCGGCCACCACGAACCGGATCACCCATTGGCGCCGGTCAACCCTGGTCATGTCGTTCTCCTACGACTCCGTGTCGTCGCCGACCCGGGTCGACGGTCAGACTCCATCGGTGATGGAGCGTAGGGGGTGAAAGGGAACTGCGACCCGGGTGGACCGGCGGACGGCCACGTCGTGCGGGACGGGCTTCGGATCGCCTTCCTGGACTGGGGGGCCGGCAGGTTTGACGCTGACCCCCTGGTGGTTCTCCACCCCAACGGCTTCTGCGCAGGATTTTTCGACCCCCTGGCCCGACGTATCGGCGACCAGTTCAGGGTGGTCGGAGTGGACCTTCGAGGCCACGGGTCTAGCGACCGGGTGGTGGACCAGAGGCGGTTGGGCAATGACGACATGGCCACCGACGTGCTAGCGGTGGCCGACCATCTGGGTTTCGACCGATTCTCTCTCCTCGGACACTCTCTGGGTGGTGGGGTATCGATCGAGGTGGCTGCCGCTGCCCCGGAACGTGTCTCAGCGGTGATGCTCTGTGAGGCGATCGCGGTCGACCGCTTCGAGGCCGACGTCGAAGAAGGTGCCCCGTCCTTGGCTTTGACGGCCCGTCGGCGGCGCCCGGTGTGGCCTGATCGGGCCACCGTTAGGGCGTCGTACGGGTCCCGGCCACCTCTCAACGCTCTGGCCCCCGAAGCCCTTGCCGCCTACGTCCGGTGGGGTTTCGTTGACCGCGACGATGGCCAGGTGGAGCTGGCCTGCGCCCCGGAGACCGAGGCGGGTATTTTCGACTCGGGGAGACGCCACGGGCCGCTGCAGACCTTCCAACGTCTGGGCGGCGTGTCAGCGCCGACCTCGGTGCTGGCCGGCACACTTACCGACCTGGCGGCGACCTGGTTCGTAGACCAGGCCGAGATTCTGGGAACCGAAGTGGTGTGGGTGGAGGGAGGCCACTTCTTCCTGTTCGAGGACATCGACCGGGCCGAGGGGCTTGTTCGCTCTCACCTCGGCTGATTCCAGCGCGGGGTGGCGTCTAGCCTGCTTCGGACCGCAGCAGGAGGAATCGTGAACGACCTTCCCCATCCCGTCGAGTTGTCCGATCGGGTGATCGACTCTGGGGTCGCCGAGCCACCCCATAACCGGGTGATCGACACCCTGACAGAGGTTGAGGACGACGTGGCGATCGTCGAGTCGTTCTCCCACTGCTGGGCGCTTCGCACCGACGAGGGCTTGGTCTGCGTGGACTCCAGCGGCACCGGTACAGGGGTCGACGTGGTAGCCGCTCTCCGGGGATGGTCCACCGATCCGGTCCACACGCTCGTATACACACACGGGCACCTTGACCACGTGGGCGGCAGCGGCGCTTTCGTCGCTGACGCCGCTGACCGAAAGCACCCGCGACCAACCTTTGTATCCCACGAGGCAGTGCCGGTGCGTTTCGACCGCTACCGGCTCACTGACGGTTGGAACCGGATCATCAACCGTCGCCAGTTCGGTGGCATCCGACCCAACATCGGTGTGGGAACGCAGCGCATGGGGGTTGGCGGCCTGGGCGCCGTGTTCATGCCCGACGACGTCGCCCAACCAGATATCACCTACCGGGAGTCACTGGACCTTGAGGTCGGAGGGCGGTGTCTCGAGTTACGGCACGCTCGCGGCGAGACCGATGACCACACATGGATATGGGATGCTGAGAGAAGGACCGTCTACGCCGGTGATTTCGTGTGCTGGATCTTTCCCAACGCCGGCAACCCACAGAAAGTACAGCGCTACCCAGTGGAATGGGCAGCCGCCTTGCGCGAGATGCTCGACGTCGGGGCGGACCGGGTCTACCCGGCCCACGGCTTACCCATCGTGGGACGCCGCCGAGTCGAAACGGTCCTTGGCGAGATGGCCGAAGCTCTGGAGTACCTGGCCGACGCCACCTTGGCCATGATGAATGACGGCGCTCGCCTAGACGAGATCCTCCACACCGTAACTGTGCCCGACCACTTGGTCGGCCGGCCCTGGATCGAACCCCTCTATGACGAGCCGGAGTTCGTGGTGCGGAACCTCTACCGACTGTGGGGCGGTTGGTGGGACGGCGACCCGGCGCGTCTCAAGCCGGCAGCTGATGCCGCGGTGGCTGCCGAGGTGGTCGCTCTGGCTGGTTCGGTGGAGGCCCTCCTTGATCGGGCCGAGGAACTCGCCGAGGAGGGTGACTTGCGCCTGGCCTGCCACATGGTTGAGATGGCCATCCAGGCGGCCCCCGACCATGAGGGCGCCCACCGGACCCGGGCCCGTGTCTACTGGATGCGCCGGGCGGCCGAGCGCTCACTCATGTCGAAGGGGATCTTCGCCGCGGCTGCTCGTGAGTCGGAGGCAACCTACGGTGAGGAGACCCCCCGGGACCGGATGCGCGACGCATTGCGTCGCAGCATGGGTTAAGGGGTCAGGAAGGGTCCTGTCCCCAGCCCCGGGGTGTCAGATAACCACAGTCGACCCTTAGAGACCTGGTGAGGTGGGCCGATGTCGCCCTGAATTAGGGGTGAGGTGGCCAGGCCGGGTTCCGGGTCGATGGCGGCGGTTGCTGAGGCCAGATGGGCGGCGGCTGCCACGCCGATCGCCCCCTCGAGCATCGACGTGACGACCACGGCCAGGCCGGCCTCGCGAGCCTTGGTGATCCGTCGGGCGGCCTCGGTGGGTCCCCCGATTGCCGAAGGCTTGATCACAACCACCCCCACCGACCGGGAACGGAGGAGTTCGGCGAAGCGGTCGGGGTGGATAGTTGACTCGTCTGCTGCAACGGGAATCTCGGTGCGGGCGGCGACCTGCTCAAGTGCCTTGGGACCGCCGGCCGCCGGCTCCTCGACCAACTCGATACCCAGGGAGGCAAATTCCTGGAGGGCCTCGATTGCCTCGTCTACCGACCAGGCTCCGTTAGCGTCGAGACGGATGGCCACCCGGTGGCCGGCCGTGTCCCGGACGGCCCGCACCCGCTCACAGTCATCGGTGATCGGCCGACCACCGACCTTGACCTTCACCGTCCGGTGTCCGGAAGCTACGGCCAGAGCGGTAGCAGACCCCAGCTCCCCAATTCCGGCGCCAACGACTAAGGCGGCCACTGGTACAGAATTGGGGCTCCCAGAGGCCAGGTGGATATGCATCGGCACGCCGGCGGCCTGAGCGGCTAGGTCTAGCTGTGCACTGTCCACGGCCGCCGCAGCGCTCGGCGAGGAGTTGAGGGCACGGTCGTCGCCCTGTGCCCAGGATCGGAGGGCAGCCTCGGCATCGTCCAGAGTGTCGGGTCCGAACCCGGGAAGGGGCGACGCCTCCCCGTGGCCCCAGCGGGCCTCGGCGTCGGTGACCGACAGCACCAGAACGTCCCGCCGGTCGATAGACCCGTGGCTGGTGGCGACGGGTTGCCGGTAGGTCAGGGTCCGCCTTTGAATACGGGCCTCCCGGGTGCTCATTCCCCTCCTGGAGACAGGAACCCGGACACCGCAGCCAGGGTGTCTTCCGGATTCTCGAGGTGGCAGGCGTGGCCGGCATCGGGGATCACCGCGATGGTGGCGTCCCTGAGGCCAGCGGCCATCCGGACGGCCAGGGAGCGGAACCAGGCGTCTTCGTCTCCGACGACCAGTAGGACCGCGCCCTCAACGAGGCCCAGGTCCTGCCAAAGGGGGGGCTGATTCCCGGCCCCGGCGCCCCGCAGGCTTTCGGCCAGGCCACGCGCGTCGTTTTCCAAGCGCTGCCGCCGTGCGTCGGCCAGAGCATTAGCCCCGAGGCGGGACTGGGAGGCGAACAGCGGCAGCCCCATCCAGTAGTCGACGAACCATTCGATTCCGCGTTCCAGGAGTTCGTCAGCCAACCGGTCGTCGGCCCGCCGTCGGGCTGCCCGCTGGGCGTCTCCGGCGACTCCGGCCGACCCACCGACCAGCACGCTTTTCTTTACCCGATCCGGATGTCGGACGGCCAGGCCTAGACCAATCCGCCCCCCCATCGAGTAGCCGACCACATCGATCCTGTCCTGACCGAGACGATCCAAAACGGCGGCCACCGAGTCAACCGTGTCGTCGAACCGGTAGTCGGTGGATTGTTCTGCAACACCCGTCCGACCGTGTCCGGGAAGATCGACGGCGACAACCGTGTGCCGCTCCGATAGTGGCTTGGTGATCGGTGCTAGGGCGCTGACGTCCCCGGTGAACCCATGGAGGGCCAGCAGTGGCGGACCGGTGCCGGTCACCTCAGCGTGGAGGACGGCGGTCATCGCCTCTCCAGAGCCTCGTCGACTGCCCGAGTTGCCTGGCGATGGATGGCAACGTTGGTCCGAGCGTCAACGGATACCTGCACCAGGTGCAAGCCTGGCCGTCCGACCGACAGGTTGAGTGCGTCGGCCAGCGATACCGGGTCGTCCGGTCGGTAGAGGGAGCCTCCGACGAACTTTTCGACCAGTCCGGGGTCCAGGCCGTGCGGGGTGTGGAACAGGCGCCGGTGGTCGACATGGGCGGCGTCAACTATGGGCAGGAACGAAAAGATTCCACCACCGTCGTTGTCCGCGACCACCACCGTCAGGTCGACTCCCAGGCGGCGGACGGCGGCGAGTCCTGACAGGTCATGGAGGAAGGCCAGGTCACCGGTGAACAGCACAGTCGGCGTCCCGCTGTCGTAGGCCACTCCCGTAGCCGTAGAAACGAGACCGTCGATCCCGCAGGCACCCCGATTGGCCATGATGCGCATCGTCCGACAGTCGGTGGGCAGGAAGGCGTCGAGGTCGCGGATGGGCATCGAGTTAGCTACCACGAGCCGGGTGTCGGACCCCAGCGCCGTATCCAGGCCCGCCACGACCGCCGGCTCGTCAAACGGGCTGTTGGCCACCACGTCGGCCACCGCGGCCGACGCGTGACGTTCGGCCTCGGTCCAGGCCTCAGTCCACCAGGTCGACCCCTGGTTCCCGCACCGGCCGGCCGCCACCGCGGCCAACCTCCCCGGCTCGGCGTTAACCCGGTGGGTGACGACGTGAGACGGGTCGGGGTAGCGGCCCAGGTGGTCGACGGCCACCACCCGTTCGGTGGCAACTCCCTGCAGCCAGAGCCGGTAGGACTTGCTGGTCGGCATAGCGCCTAACTGGACCACCACCTCCGGCCGGTAGTTGTCGGCCCACCGACTACGGAGCAGGTGCTCGCCGGTGGCCAGCACCGGGGCCCGGTCGGTGTGGGGACCGCGTCGCAATCCGCTGGCCGGGTCGGCAAGGATCGGCCAACCGGTCCGTCGGGCTAGTTCAGCTACCGCCTCGACCCCGGTGTCGGTGAGGTCCATGGGCCCGGCGGCTATCAATCCCCGGGATGACTCCAGCAGGCCGTCCAGTCCGGTGACCTCGACGGGTGACGGCCGGTCTCCTCCCGGAGGGGCGATAGTGGCAACCGGTTCGGCGTTGCCGGGGGGTGGCTCTAGGGGTTCGCGAAGGGGGCAGTTGAGATGGACCGGTCCGGGTATCGGAAAGCGTGCCCGGTCGACGATCTCGGCGGCCAGGGCTATCGCGGCGTCGGGTGGCTCAGTACCGGCCACCGGGGATTCCAGCCCCAGCCGCAGGTGGCTGCCGTAGAGGCCCACTTGGTCGATGGTCTGGGGCGCGCCGCGCCCCCTCAGTTCAGGCGGGCGGTCGGCGGTGAGCACCAGCAGCGGTACCCCGGAGTGGAACGCCTCGACCACCGCGGGTAGGTAGTTGGCAGCTGCGGTGCCCGAGGTGCACACCAGGACCACCGGACGGGTGCTGGCTCTGGCTAGGCCGAGGGCGAAAAACCCGCCGGAACGTTCGTCGAGGTGCACCGAGACATTAAGGCCCGGAGTCAAGTCCGCGGCCACGGTGAGTGGTGTGGAGCGCGACCCGGGAGAGACGGCCACATGTTCTACTCCTGAGGCGTGCAGTTGGGCGAACAGGGCCTGGCACCAGGCCCGGGCGGCCTCGGGATCGGCGCTCGGAAGTCCGCTCATCGTCCCGCCGTGCTAGCCAGCACCGGTCCGAGCATTGCCTGGAATTTCAGGTCCGTTTCGAGGAGTTCACGGTCGGGGTCGGAGCCGGGGACCACCCCGGCTCCCGCGTAGAGGGTGGTGTCGTTCTCGTCGATGAATGCGGAGCGGAGAGCGACCCGGAACTCGCCGCGACCCGCAGCGTCGACCCAGCCGATCGGTCCGGCGAACCAGCCCCGGTCAAAACCCTCGTGCTGGGACCGTAGTTGGTTGGCCCGGGCCCGGGGGTGGCCGGCCACCGCCGGTGTTGGGTGGAGTGCGCCGACCACTTCCAGCAGACTCAGAGAGGGCCGGATCTCGGCACGGATCGGGGTGTGGAGGTGTTGGATTCCGTGGAGTCGCAGCAGCGTTGGCTCTTGAGGATGTTCCGGCACCATGCCCAGCCCGGAGAGCGCCTTGTCGATGGCATCGACCACCACAGCGTGTTCGGAGCGCTCCTTGGGGCTGGTCAGCAGACCCTGGCCGATGGCGTCGTCCACCCCGGGGAGGGGGGAACGGGGCGCCGACCCGGCGAGAGCAGCGGTATCAAGCCTCCGGCCGTCCACCGCGGCGAGACGTTCCGGCGTCGAACCGACGAAGGTAACCGGGTGGCGGCCCACACAGAAAGTGGTGCAGGCCGGATAGGTGTACCGCAGGGTGGCCAGTAGGCCGGGGACGTCCGGCCGGCCGGACACAGTGAGCGACCGGCAGGGGACGGCCTTGGCCAATTCACCGGCGGCAATGGCCGTCAGAGCAGTTTGTACCAGGTGGCGGTAGTGGTGGCGGGCAGCCGGCGAGGCCCAGTCGGTCGGGTCGGTATCAGGCAGAGGTACAGGATCGGGTGCCTGTTGGGTGGGGGGCGGTCCGGCGGGGCCGCCGACGCTGGTCAGCCAGGCGCCGTCGTCTCGGCGGAGAACCTGTACCGCCGGGAGGACCAGTCTCCCCGCCCCGAGGGGGGCCCATCGGCCCCGTCCCGGATGGTCGTCGAATCCGAACCCTGCCGCTAGGCGAGGGAGCGGCGCGCATGCCGGTCCGTCCACCTTGAGGCTGTCGAAAAGCTCGCCAGCCGACCGGCTTGCCTCGGTGAACCGGTCTCCGCCGTGCAAGTCGATGGAGTCGGCGACGCCGAGCCCTACCCAGGAGACTCCCTGTTCCGGGGCCTCCCAGAACCAGCGTTCACCGTTGGATGGTGCCGCAGCCAACCAGGCCAGCGGATCGGTGGCCGGACCCTCGGGCAGCGCCACGGTGGTGGCCGACCAACCGTCGGGTTCGGCGGCCCGGGAGGTCAGCGCCATTCGCAGGTCACCTTGAGGTTCTCGGCGTCGGCAGCCACCAAGGCGTCGGCCAGGGCCCGCCGGTCTCCATCGGCCACCCGTTCAAGTGCCCGAGTTACCAGGCTCCGGTGGAAGTGCTGGGCGACCAGTCGTGTCACCGGCGGCAGCAGGGCTCGGACAACCTCGGTCAACTCCTCATCCGACTCTGCCCCCGTGGTGCCCTTGATGTGTTCCTCGAACAGGGCGATGGCTCGATCGACCACCCCGATCACGTTGGCGGCATGGTCACCGGCTAGGGATACCAGGTTCTCCAGGGGCACTCCGGCGGCGGCGATGGCCAGACCGGCCCGTACCATCGACACCGCGTTCTCGTCGAATCGGGGCTCGTTGGCCACCGATACCGGTTGAAGCAGGCCGTTGTCGCATAGAAGGGAGACGAGGCTTTCCGGGACGCCCGCCCGGTCTGCGACCTCACCCCTTGTGAGACCGCGGGCCAGGGCGTCGGCGGCGGCTAGGCGGCGCAGGCGGTCTTCGTGCTGGCCGTCGGGTAGCGGTTCGGCCAGTTGCCGGATTTGGTCGAGGGTGAAACCGGCGGCGGCCAGCCGACGGATCTCGCCCATCCGGGCTAGGTGCGACGGCCCGTAGACGGCGCGGCGCCCCTCTCGTTGGGGCGGCTCTAGCAGGCCGAGGTGCTGGTAGTAGCGGACGGTGTCGACACTGACTTCGGCCGCCGCGGCTAGCGCGTCGACTCCTAACAAGCCTGGAGAGTCGCCCATCAACCCGAGTATATGAGTAAGTACTCATAGAGTCGTCACTCGTACAGAACACCTTGGTTGTGTCGTGCTCTGGGGTTCCGGCGTGCCAGGATGGGCCCATGGATGAACGCCCGCCAGTCGACTACATCGCCCGAACCCGTGAGCAGTACGCCCGCTTGGGCTATGACGATTACCGGTGGGCGGAGAGGCCCGACACCCCGTCGTGGACGCCCCTGGCCAAGCCAGTTACCGAGGCCAACCTGGCTCTTGTGGCCTCCGGCGGGGCCTATGTTCAGGGCCAGGTGGCCTTCCATTGGCAGGATGACACCGGTATCCGGTTGGTTCCCTCCGACGAACCAGCCTCCGACGTGCGAGTTACCCACTTCGCCTACGACCTGCTGCCTGCCCGCGAAGACCCCAACATCGTGTTCCCCGTGGACCGCCTCCGGGAACTGGTCGACGACGGAACCCTTGGCTCCCTGGCCCCCCAGGCCGTGGCCTGCATGGGTGGGATCTACTCGGTGCGGCGGGCCGAGCAGGAACTGGCCCCGGCAGTCGTCGAGGCGGTGTCGGGTATGGATGGTCCGTCGGTCGACCTAGTGCTGTTGGTCCCGGTTTGACCGGTCTGCCACCAGACCGTGGGTCTGGTCGCACGGGCCCTGGAGGCCGCGGGGTTCCCCACTCTGTGCCTCACCGCCGCCCACAGCATCACGGCAGCGGTCAACCCTCCCCGAGCCGCCTTTGTGGACTTACCGCTCGGCTACACGGCTGGTCGCCCCCACGAACCAGAATTTCAACGGGAGGTGCTGCGACGGGCCCTGGCCGCCGCCGAAACGATCGAAAGCCCGGGCACCATTGTTGACACCGGGGTGGTCTGGTCCGATGACGACTCCTGGAAGGACGAGGCCACCAGCGGGCTCAACAACGGAGTGAACTCGGCGGAGGGCGACAGTCGCCGGGACCGGGTCGCCGAACCTCAGTACCAGTTTGAGGAAGACCGGGTGGTCGCCGACGCCGGCTGACCGAGTCCAGTGTCCCTCAACCCGTTAATCCAGGAGATCCTGGCTGCCCTTTCGAGGGACTTTGACCACGCCGAGGGCTTGACCCCGGAACAGTTCCGGGCGGTGTACAACGAGCAGAATTCTGCCATGCAAGGTGAGGAGGTGGCCTCGGTCGAGGATCTGATCTTCGCCGGTCCGGACGGGGTCGATCTCCCAGTACGGGTTTTCACACCCGATGGAGTAGACGACCCGGCACCCGTCACCGTCTACTACCACGGTGGTGGCTGGGTGATCGGAAGCGTGGAGACCCACGACACCGAGTGTCGGGCCCTAGCCAACCGAACCAGGACAGTTGTTGTCTCGGTCGACTACCGGCTTGCCCCTGAGCACCCTTATCCGGCAGCCCCAGATGACTGCTACACCGCTTTGTGTCATGTGGTGGCCCGGGCCGACGAGCTGGGGGTCGACCCTGATCGGCTGGCCGTGGCGGGCGACAGCGCCGGCGGGAACCTGGCCACCGTGGTGTCGCTCATGGCCCGTGACCGGGGTGGTCCGACCATCGGCTACCAGATGTTGATCTACCCAGCCTGTGACATCGACCCGGATCGGTGGCCTTCAATGACCGAGAACGGCACCGGTTACCTGCTCACCGAGTCGACCATGCGGTGGTTCTACCGGCACTACGTGGGGGCGGAGCGCTTTGTCCACGAGCCCTACGCAGCGCCTATCAGGGTTGCCGACCTCTCGGGCCTACCTCCGGCACAGGTGGTGACGGCCGAGTTCGATCCTCTCCGCGACGAGGGTGCCGCCTACGCCCGTGCCCTGGCCGGGGCGGGGGTCGAAACCCACTACGAATGCGCCTCAGGACTGGTCCACGGATTCTGGAGTTTCGCCGACGTGGTTCCGGCAGCCGCGGCGGTCCGCGACGCCGCGTGCGCCCGCCTGGTGGCCGCCCTTGCCTGAGAGGATGGGCCGCGGGCCTCAGCCGTCGTCGATCACCACCACCCCGGACTCGGCCAGTTCGGCAATCTGCTCTGTGCTGCGACCCAGTTCGAACAGGACCTCTGCTGTGTGCTGGCCGAGCGACGGGGCGGTTCCCCTGGGGGCCCATGGCGACCCGTGGAAGTCCACCGGGGTGGAAATCATCATTGTGCCCGTCGACTCGTCGGGCACCTCCACCAGCGAACCCGATGAATGGAACGCCGGGTCGCTGAGGAGATCGTCCGGCTCGTTGATCGGAGCCCAGAACAACTCGGGCTCCTTGGCGAACTCCTCGGCCCACTCTTCGAGGCTGCGGCCGGCGAAGATGGCGTCGAGTTCGGCGATGAGCTCTTTGGCGTTGGAGGCCCGGGACCGCGGGTCGGCGAAGCGTTCGTCGTCGATCCACTCGGATCGCCCCACGGCGCGAGCCAACGGTGGCCAGTGCCGGAGGGGCTCAATGCCCACCAGCCAGAAGCGGCGGCCGCAGCCTGCTCGGTAGTTGTTCATCGCCGGATTGGCCATACCGGAGCGCGATCCGAGGGCGATGGTGCGCCCCCACATGAGCAGGGCGTTCAGGTCAAAGCTGATGGTGTAGGCCCCCTGGCGGATTAGTGACGTCTCCACATGCTGGCCGGCGCCCGTTCGCTCCCGATCGAACAAGGCGGCCGAAATGGCCGCCGCAGCCGACATGGCCGCCGAGTGATCGCCCATGCCGCCCCGTTGGAACGGAGGGTCCCCGTCCTCGGAGGAGAGCAGGCTGGCGATTCCCGACCGGGCCCAGAAGGCCCCCACGTCAAACGAGGGTCGGTCGGCGTCCTCGCCGTAACGCCCGTAGGCGGTGAGCTGGCAGTAAACAAGCCTTGGAAACCGGTCGGCGATCGACGCGTAGTCGATGCCCAGCCGTTCGAGGCCACCCACCCGCAGGTTGGTGACGAACACGTCGGCCTCGGCCAGCAGGTCCCAGAGGACGGCCAGCCCGTCGTCGGTGGACAGGTCCACCGCGATACCCCGCTTGGACCGGTTATCCATCTCGAACACCGGGTTGGTGGGCATGTCACCTCCGAGCAGGAACTCGAAGATGCGGGCCGGGTCGCCGCCGATCGGTTCGATCTTGACCACTTCGGCTCCCCAGTCGGCGAGGATCCCCGCGGTAGCCGGGCCGGCCACCCACACGCCGAGCTCTACGACCTTCACATCCCGCATCGGTCCCGGCACGGCTCCTCCTCGGTGGTCTCCGACGGTGCAGCCGACGCTAGGCGCATTCTCAGATCTATCGGTGATCCAGAGGCGCCGCATATTAAGACCCTTGGCCGGTACGGTCCCGGCTGTGATCCTTTTCGTGTGCACCGGCAACATCTGCCGTTCCCCGATAGCCGAGGGCCTACTCCGTGAGATCCTGGAGGCCGCGGGTTCAGAACTTGAGGTGGCATCGGCCGGAACCTACGGGGCGGACTCAGAACCAGCCTCTGGGCACGCCATCCGGGTACTGGCCGATCGCGGGGTCGACATCGGCGCTCACCGCAGCCGGCGGTTGACCTCCGACCTTGTTGACGAGGCCGACTTGGTGGTGGCTATGACTCGATCCCACGAGGCGACTGTGGCCGCCCTCGACCAGACCGCTCGGTCAAGGACGTTCCTGGCAGGCGAGGCGGCCCGGCTGGGCGGCCAGGCCGGAGTACGAGGCACCGGCGACTCGGTACGGGTCTGGGCCGAGGCGCTGCACGCCGCACGCGGTGGTCACATGACTACCGGGCGTCTCGCCGACGAGGTGGCTGACCCGTATGGGGGACCCGAGGACGGTTATCGCCGGACTGCCGACCGCCTTGAGGG
>PYIL01013984.1_pt1 | contig 26507 bp, 26 predicted proteins | sample 3578041 | NCBI WGS metagenome assembly PYIL01 (sample SAMN08408023, study PRJNA431606) | Marine metagenome isolate SA_KN192-05_S13_150m, whole genome shotgun... | biome: marine; feature: oceanic pelagic zone; material: water; isolation source: 150 m water sample, 0.2-0.8 um fraction ... | reverse complement strand
GGCCTGTTCGGTGGTGCTGGCGTGGGCAAGACGGTGCTCATCACCGAGATGATCAACCGCGTGGCCACGAACCATGGTGGCGTGTCGGTGTTCGCCGGTGTGGGCGAGCGGACCCGTGAGGGCACCGACCTACGTCTCGAGATGGCGGAATCAGGCGTGCTTGAGAAGGCAGCCCTGGTGTTCGGCCAGATGGACGAGCCGCCAGGCGTCCGTCTCCGCGTGGCCCTGTCGGCACTGACCATGGCCGAGTACTTCCGTGATGAGCAGGGCCAGGACGTGCTGCTGTTCGTCGACAACATCTTCCGGTTCGTCCAGGCCGGTTCGGAGGTGTCGACCCTGCTGGGCCGCATGCCGTCGGCGGTGGGCTACCAGCCGACCCTGGCTGATGAGATGGGCGACCTGCAGGAGCGGATCACCACTACCCGTGGTCGGTCGATCACCTCGATGCAGGCCGTGTACGTGCCAGCCGATGACTACACCGACCCGGCGCCGTTTACGTCGTTCACCCACTTCGACGGCACCACCGAGTTGAGCCGTGACATCGCGGCCCTGGGCATCTACCCGGCCGTGGATCCGCTGGCCTCGACGTCGACCATCCTCACTCCGGAGGTCGTCGGTCAGAAGCACTACGACACGGCCCGCCGGGTACAGGAGATCCTGCAGCGCTACAAGGAGCTGCAGGACATCATTGCCATCCTCGGCCTGGACGAGCTCTCTGAGGAGGACCGGATCACCGTGTCCCGGGCCCGCAAGGTCCAGCGCTTCCTGTCTCAGCCCATGAACGTGGCCGAGATCTTCACCGGGTTGCCCGGCGTGACCACCCCGGTCGAGGACACGGTGGATTCGTTCGCCGCCCTCGTCGACGGCGAGTTGGACGACCTGCCCGAGCAGGCCTTCCTGAACGTCGGTGGTGCCGAGGACGCTCGCCGCAAGGCCCGAGAGCTCGAGGCCTAAGCCGACCATGACGTTCCAGGTCGAGCTGGTCTCCCCGGAGGCCATCTCCTACAGCGGCGAAGCTGAGATGGTTATCGCCCGGACGCTCGAAGGTGGCGACATCGCCTTTCAGCCGGGTCACGTTCCATTCATCGGCGTGTTGGCCGTCTGGTCAGTCGACGTGATCCGTCCCGATGGCGACCGCGACACCATTGCCGTACACCAGGGTTTCGTCCAGGTGGCTGGCACGAAGGTCAGCATCCTGTCCGACGTGTCGGAGTCTGCCGCCGACATCGACGTGGCCCGCGCCGAGGCGGCGAAGTCGTCGGCCGAGCAGGCGTTGACCGCCGACCGGGACGACGAGGACGCTGCGGGCGCCCTGCTCCGGGCCGAACTACGCCTCCGGGTGGCCGACGCCTAGTTCCCCGTCCGCCTTGGACGGGCGAGACTCAGTAGACGGGCGAGAACTCTTCGAGCTTGTCCAGGGCGTGGTGGGCGTCGATCATGCGCACCGTGCCGGACTTGGAGCGCATCACCAGGGACTGCGTGTGGGCCGCTCCTGACGTGTAGTGGACGCCCTTGACCAGGTCGCCGTCGGTAATCCCGGTCGCCGAGAAGAAGCAGTTGTCGCCGGCTACCAGGTCGTCGGTTCCCAGCACCCGGTCCAGGTCGTATCCGGCCTCGACAGCTGCCGTGCGTTCGTCCTCGTTCCGGGGCCACAGCCGACCCTGGATGGCGCCGCCCATGCACTTGAGTGCAGCGGCTGAGATGACGCCCTCCGGGGTGCCGCCGATGCCGAACAGCACGTCGGCACCCGAGTTAGGCCACGCGGTGGAGATGGCACCGGCCACGTCACCGTCTGGAATGAGACGGATGCGGGCTCCAGCGGCTCGGACCTCGTCGATCAGGTTGTTGTGGCGGTCACGATCCAGAATCACCGCGGTGAGGTCCCGGACGTCCTCGCGCTTGGCCTCGGCGATGCGCCGCAGGTTCTCGGCAGGTGAGGCAGTGATGTCAATGACGTCGGCGCATTGCTGCCCGACAGCGATTTTCTCCATGTAGACGCACGGCCCGGGGTCGAACATGGTGCCCCGGTCGCTGACCGCAATGACCGCGATGGCGTTGGCTCGGCCCAGCGAGGTCAGCGTGGTGCCATCGATGGGGTCGACGGCGATGTCAGCAGCCGGCGGCTGGCCGTTACCGATCCGCTCACCGTTGTAGAGCATTGGGGCTTCGTCTTTCTCGCCCTCACCGATAACCACGATGCCGTCCATGGTGACGGTGTCAAGGACGTGACGCATGGCGTCGACCGCCGCGCCGTCGGCGCCCTCCTTGTCGCCGCGGCCCATCCAGCGTGAGGCGGCCAGGGCGGCGGCTTCGGTAACCCGGCAGAGGTCGAGGGCGAGGTTGCGGTCGGGTACCTGAGCGTCTTCGGTCATAGGTCGGGAACCTACCCTTGCCGCGGGGGACGTGGGAGACCGGCCGGAGTGGCACACTTCCGCCATGGCCTGGTGCTTCCAATGCGGAAACGAGTACGCGCCCGGGGTCGAGGACTGTGTCGAGTGCGGTGTGGCCCTGGTGTCTGAACCGCCGGCCGACGCGGCCGAGGTCGGTGCCCTCGACGAAGACCAGTTGGCCTACGAGCTTCACGAGTGGGCCGGCGAGAGCCGGAGAATCTTAGATCAGGACTTGACCGCCGCCGGTATTGCCCACGCTTGGCAGGGGGCCACCTTGGTGGTGCGGGTCGCTGACGAGGAGACCGTCGACCGGGCCATCGAGGATGCCGAGGACGCAGGAGGTCCGGCTATCGAGCCCGGAGTGGAGACGGTGGCCTACGAGGTCGACGGGTGGGCGGCCGACGAGCAGTCGGCGTTCAGTGATCTTCTGGTGCGCCTCGGCGTGCCCCACGAGTTCGACGCCGACGGTGACCTGGTGGTGCGGGCTGCCGACGAGGACGCCGTGGAGACGGCACTGGACGCCTTCCAGGCCGGGTCCGACGACCGCCCCGAACTCGAGGGCCTCGACGCCAACGGCCTCCTCACCGACGTGTTCGTGGCCTGTGATCGACTGAAGCGAGACGCCCGCGACTTGTCGGCCATCGAGCGGCTGATCGGCCTGGCCCCGGTGCTGGTCGGTCATCGACCACCGTTCGGCATCGACGGCCAGCTGTGGAACGCACTGGGTGAACGCACCATGGGGCTGGTCGGGTTGCTCGGCACCGGAGACCCGGAGCCCGCAGAGGTGTCAGCTGTGGCCGGTGAGTTGGCCGAGGTGCTCCGCCACCTGACCTAGGTGCTCGTCGCTGGGGTCAGCGGGAGTCGACCGAAGTGGTCGGTTTCCGACCGGTTGCGTCGACCCCATCTGTGGGGGATCCTCATCCCCCGGTCGGGACCGACCCGACCGGTGCGACGAGAGAGCGGTAGCCATGCGATTCATCCAGATCATTGAGTCCGAGGGAGACGCGGCCCAGGAGTTGGCCGATGTGCAGGGCTATGCGGAGCAGGCGGCCGGCGACGAGACCGTGACGGTCGAGCGGGTCACCGTGTGCGGCGATCGAGACCGGCCGGGGACCGTCATCGTGATCGCCGAGTTCGCCTCGGCCGAGGCCGCCAAGCAGAACGACGAGCACGAGATCACCCAGGAGGGAGCGGCCAACGCCCCCGACGACACCTCCTACCGGAATCTGGACGTGGTCGGCGTCGTCGAGATGTGAGTTGGCGGCCCCGGTAGGGGCCACCGAGATCAGGCGGCGGCGTCTTCGGCTGACCGCAACACCTTCCATAGCGAGCGGTAGGTCGGCCACTCCAGATCGTCCAAGTAGCCGTCGTCCACCAGTGCCTCGTGCAGACGGGGGAGGTTGCGGTACGGCACCGTCATATCGGCGTGGTGGGCCAGGTGGTAGCCCACGCTGAACGGCACCATCACCAGGCGGGCCACCAGTGACTGGTGCACGTGGTGGGTGGTGCGCCGACGATCTTCCGAACGGGTCATGCCGCCGTGTTCAGCAATAGCCCGGATCCGGTTCAGGCCCTGGTAGAGGGTGGCCCACGGGAGCACCCAAAGCAGCAGGTACAGCCACGGATGGCCGGCGGCCCAGAAGGCGGCCAGCACCAAGACCTGCCCGGCCAAGAACCAGTAGGTGAGTCGCCGGTGACGTGTCTCGCGGAGCCGTTGGAACCGGGGCCGCACGATCCGAAAGGCCGAGACGCCGGTCAGGTCCCGACGGTGCTTGCGCCGCATCGACGCCGTGGTGATCGGATACCGGGCGTAGAGCCCGAAATCGGGCTCCTTCGGGCCGAACTCGTCTCGATGGTGGTGGATGTGGCCGATCCGATAGCCGTGGCCGCCGGTGCCGAAGGTCAGCCAGCCAATGAGGTTGATGCCGACCAGGTCGTTGATTCGACGTCCGGAGAACAGCACCCGGTGGGCGGCCTCGTGGTGGAGGATGAACAATCGGTTCTGGGCGATGGGCATGAGCAGAAATGCCGCCACCCACGAGGCAGGGTGGGTGGCAGCCACGGCGGCGACCACCACGGCCACCGGGAAGAGCACGGAGCCGACCACGGTCAGGGCGTTGCGGGCATTGGGCACGGTGCGCAGCGAGTCCCGGAACGCCCCCCTCGGGCGACCATCGGGATGGAGTCGATCGCTGCCAGCAAACGGAGACGGCGAGGGCGCCATTCCCCCGGTCATCGACGCTACGGCCGCCTCATGCTCCATGAGATGAGCGTACAGATGGGTGCCCGCCGGGGTCGGATCAGCGACCCGGCTACCCTCAGCCGGTGTCTCGCTCCGTGCCGGTCTCCCCGTCGGTCTCCGGGCTGTTCCTGACCCCCGGTGCTGGCAGTGACCGCAACCAGGCCGGCCTGCTCGCCCTAGAGAAACACCTGGCTCCGCTCCCTGTCGAGCGCATGGACTTTCCATACCGGAAGGCCGGAAAGCACTTTCCCGACCGGGCGCCGGTGCTGGTGGAGGCCGTACGCGATGGTGTGGCCGACATGGCCGCTGCCCGTGGGGTCGATCCGTCCCGCCTCGTGCTGGGCGGTCGCAGCATGGGGGGACGGATGTGTTCGATGGCGGTCGCTGAAGGACTCCCAGCAGCCGGTCTGGTGCTCATCTGCTACCCGCTCCACCCACCAAAGAAGCCGGAGAACCTCAGAGTCGAGCACTTCGGCGCCATTGATGTGCCGTGCCTCTTTGTGTCCGGTGACCGCGACGAGTTCGGGTCGCCCGACGAATTCGATGCCCAACTAGAAGCCATTCCCGGCCCGGTCACCGTGGTACGCCTGGCTGGCAAACGTCATGACCTGAAGGGCGCCGACGAAGCTGTGTGCGACGCCGTGGGCGACTGGCTGGAGAATTTGCGCAGGAGTTGATCAAATCATCTGCGCAGGAGTTGATCGAATCATTTGCGTAGGAGTTGAGGGAATCATCAGCGCCGAACTAGAAAATAGGTCCGATAGATAGCGCGTCTAGAGGGACGCGCTGATGAAGGGACGCCAGATGAGATACGCCGCTCCGGCGACGGTTGATGAAGCCCGGACGCTGTTGTCGGATAATCCCGGCTCGCAGGTCTTCGCCGGCGCTACCGACCTCGTTCCCCAGATCCGAGCCGGACGCCCGTCGCCGCCCATGGTGGTCGACCTCAAGCGAATCGATCGACTGACCGCGGTGATCCACGAGGGTGGAAAGTGGACGATCGGCGCGGCGACGCCGACCGCTGACCTCACCCGTAACGCTGATTTCACTGCCATGTTCCCGGGACTGTCGGAAGCCGCCGGTCTGATCGGTTCCGACCAGATCCAGAACCGGTCGAGCCTGGGTGGGAACCTGGCCAACGCCTCACCTGCCGCCGACTCGGTGCCCGCACTGATCGCCAATGCCGGTCAGGCCGTCATCGCTTCCGGCGACGGAACTCGGACCGTGCCAGCGGCCGACATCGCCACCGGCCCGGGCCGCACATCACTGGCCGACGGTGAGTTCCTCATCGAGTTCACCTTGGACGACCCCCCGGCCGGCACCGGCGACGCCTACCTCCGGATGATCCCGCGCACCGAGATGGACATCGCCATCGCCGGCGCTGCGGTGCGTCTCACCATTGCCGACGGCACAGTGAGCGACGCCACCGTTGTACTCGGGGCGGTCGCCCCGACCGTCGTCGTCGTGACTGATGCCGAAGCCGCTCTGGTCGGTGCCGCCCTGGATGGTGGCCGGTTCGACGACGCAACCCTTGATGCGGTGGCCGCCGCAGCGTCCGCAGCCTGCGATCCCATCGACGACAAACGGGGCACCGTCGCCTATCGGCGCCAGGTGGCCGGCGTACTGGCCAAGCGGGCCGCAACCGTCGCGGCTGAACGCGCACAGAACGGAGCCTGAGAAACATGTCTTCAATGAAGAGGTCAAGAACCCACGTGACCTGCACGGTCAACGGCGACGAGGTCGACTTCCTGGCCAGCGACGACACGTCGCTGCTTGACGCCCTACGCGACGAGCTCGGCCTCACCGGAGCCAAGGAGGGCTGTGGCACCGGCGACTGCGGGGCCTGTTCGGTCCTCGTGGACGGTCGGGTCAACTGCTCCTGTCTGATGTTCGCCCCCGAAGCCGAGGGGTCCGACATCGTGACCGTCGAGGGCATAGCGGAGGGCGACCAGCTCCACCCGCTTCAGCAGACATTCCTAGAGGGTGCGGCACTGCAATGCGGAATCTGTACACCCGGATTTCTCGTGTCGGCCAAGGCCCTGCTCGACGAGAACCCGGATCCCACCGAGACGGAGATCCGCTACGCGCTGGCCGGCAACCTCTGCCGGTGCACGGGCTACGACAAGATCGTCCGATCCGTCCAGGAGGCTGCGGTGCAGTTGAGGGGAGCAACCCGATGACCGTCACAGAGGATCGTCCGAGCTACAAGTGGGTCGGCACCCGACCCATCCGACCCGACGGCTACGACAAGGTGGTCGGGAAGGCCCGCTTTGCGGCCGACCTGAACCTCCCGGGGCAGCTGCATGCGGCGATCCTGCGATCGCCTCACGGCCATGCCCGCATCCTTTCCATCGACACCACGGCGGCCGAGGCGATGCCCGGCGTGAAGGCCGTGGTGACTAGTGCCGACTTCCCGGAACTGGACGCATCCAACCCCGAACGTGACGTGGCGGAGAACCTCATGGCCCGTGGCGTGGTGCTGTACGTCGGCCACGCGCTGGCCGCGGTGGCCGCGTCCACCAAAGCCGAAGCGGCGGCGGCCGTGGCGGCCATCGAGGTCGAATACGAGTTGCTGCCGGTGGTGCTGAGCCTCGACGAGTCCATGGCCGAGGGCGCGCCGTTGGTCAATGAGCACAACGTGACCATGTTCGTCGAGAGTGACGGACCGTCCAACCTTGCCACGGTCAACGCCCTCGAACGTGGCGATGTCGACGCGGCCTTCGAGGCGGCCGACCTGGTCGTCGAGCGCGAGTTTGAGACCGCGTGGGTCCATCAGGGCTACATCGAGCCCCACGCTTGTGTGGTCGACGTCGGGATGGACGGCAAGGCCGACATCTGGGTGTCGTCCCAGGGCCACTTCCGTGTCCGGTCCCAGACCGCCGCGGTCCTCGGTTGGGACACGGCCCGCGTCAAGGTGACCCCGGCCGAGATCGGCGGTGGGTTCGGTGGCAAGACCACGATCTACCTCGAGCCGGTCGCCGTCCGATTGTCCGAGAAGTCGGGCCGTCCGGTGAAGATCGTGATGAGCCGCGAGGAGGTCCTGAGGGCCACCGGTCCGGCACCGGCGTCCAAGGCCAGAGTCCGGATCGCTGCCACCAACGACGGCGAGCTCACGGCCATCGAGGGTTGGTTGGGCTACGCCGTGGGGTGCACCAACGACATGGCCGGCTTTATCGGCGCCATGTCGGTGGCTTCCTACAAGTTCCCCAATCTGAAGCTTGAGGCCACCGCTTCGCTCACCAACACGCCCAAGTCGGCTGCCTACCGGGCACCGTCGGCGCCCCAGGCGGCGTTCGCGATCGAGTCGGTCATCGACGAGATCGCCCAGCAGCTCGACATGGACCCCATCGAACTGCGGCTCAAGAACGCCGTGGTCGAAGGCGACCCCACGGCCATGGGCATGCCCCATCCCCGGATCGGTTTCGTGGAGTGCCTCGAGGCCATCCGCGAAAGCGATCACTACCGGTCGCCGGTACCGGAGGGCGCTGCCCGGGGCATCGGCACGGGCTTCTGGTTCAACATCGGTGAGCAGTCCAGCGCCACGGTCAACCTCAACGAGGACGGCACGGCCACGGTGATCACCGGAAGTCCCGACATCGGCGGGAGTCGGGCATCGATGGCGCTAATGGCCGCCGAGGAGTTGGGCATCGACGTACACCGCATCACCCCGGTGGTGGCCGACACCGAATCCGTCGGTTTCACCGATGTGACCGAGGGCAGTCGGGCTACCTTCGCCACCGGCATGGCCGTGGTCAACGCCTGCCGCGAGCTCATTGACGAGCTCAAGGCCCGGGCGGCGACCATCCTCGGCGTCGATGCTGACGCTGTCGACTGGCTCGACGGCGAGGCCGTTGCCGACGGCAAGGATCCACTGTCGCTGGCCGCCATCACCGCCAAGGCCAAGGGCACCGGTGGTCCCCTCACGGTGACGGCATCGCTCAACGCCGGTGGCGCCGGTCCGTCCTTCGCGGTGCACTGCTGTGACCTCGCGGTCGACGAGGAGACCGGACAGGTCACCATCCTCGGATACACCGCAGCTCAGGACGCGGGGACGGCGATCCACCCGAGCTACGTCGAGGGTCAGATGCAGGGTGGAACGGTTCAGGGAATCGGCTGGGCGTTGAACGAGGAGTACATCTACGACGACGAGGGCTCCATGCAGAACGCCAGCTTCCTCGACTACCGGGTTCCGGTGGCGTCCGATCTGCCGATGATCGGGACGATCATCGTCGAGGTTCCGAACCCCGCTCATCCCTACGGGGTTCGTGGTGTGGGCGAGACGGGCATCGTCCCCCCGATGGCCACCATCGCCAACGCCATCAGCCGTGCCACGTCGGTGCGGATGACCTCGCTGCCCATGTCACCGCCCAAGATCCTGGCGGCCCTCGACGACCGCTGAGGCTGCCGGGATGCCCCGCGCCCATCTGATGTCGGATCATCGTCGCTTCACCGACGGTGAGGCCGTGATCGAGGTTGAAGGGGCCACGGTCGGTGCAGTGATCGCCGAACTCGAGCGTCGCTACCCGGGTCTCGGCGACATGCTCACCAACGCCTCCTCGGCCGGGGTGAACGGGGTGATCCACGCCGAGCCGGAGTACCTCGCTATTTCCCCGGACACCGACGTCTACTTCGTGGCGCCCCTCACTGGCGGTTGATCTCCTCCGGTGGCGCATCACCCGGGTTGAGGGTCTCGAGTTCGACTCGGGCCGTCTCCGGGAACCATCCCAACACCAGTGCGGCAGCGAGGACGGGACCGACGGCCACCACGAGGAACGCCGGCCCGTAGGACCCGAACCGGTCGCTGAGCATGCCGACGATGATCAGGCCGGTGGCGCTGCCGGCCACCCCGAGGGTCACGATCAGACCGTTGGCCCGGGCCCGATTACGGGTCGAGAACAGCTCTGGTCCGTAGACGCCCAGGGCGACGGTCAGCGATCCGATCACCGTTCCTGCCACGCTGCTGGCCCACAGGGCGGCGCCGGTCGAGTGGTAGGCCAGCACCATGAAGGCTGTGCCGCCGAGGAGGCCGATGGCCCCCACTGGCCGTCGACCACGGGTGTCGGCCAGTCGACCGGCCACGAAGATTCCGATGCCGGCCGGCGTGCTCGTGAGCAGCGTGAAGATGGTGATCCCGACCGCCGAGTATCCCCGGTGGTCCTTGAGGAAGTCGTTCTGGAACTGGCTGGCTGGAGCGGCGAACACCAACAGCAGGAACGACGCCACGGCCAGCAGCGCCAGGCGTCGCCCTTCGATCCGTCGTCGGCCCCCATCCGATGAACCAGGTGCCCGGCGGTCAGATTCCCGGCCACCGTGGGACCGGCGGTCGAGGGAGTTGGCGGTGAACCGGAGCGACTCGGGCAGGCGGCGACCGACGACCATCAGCGCCGGGATGGCCAGCAGCGGGACGAGGTACACGGCCCGCCACGCCCTCGGGTCGAGGTCGGCCACCGGCAGGACCCAGACGGCCATGCCGGCGCCCAGCGCGGCACAGAGGGTCAGCACGCTGACCCCGTAGGCCCGGGCTCCTCGGGGAAGTTCCTCGGCGGCGAACACCCCGATGAGGATGCCCATGCCCATGGTGAGCCCCCGGGCCACCAGCTGGCTACCACCCAAGAACCAGAGGTCAGTCGAGGCCGCACCCAGTCCGGTGGCCAGGACCGCGGCTATTGCAGTGACCACCAGAACGGACCGGCGACCTTTCCGGTCGGCGAGAAACACGACGGCGAGGGCCACCACGATCCCCAGACGGACCACGGCCAGCGTGATTCCCTGGGCGGTGTCACTCCGTCCGAACTCGTCGCTGGCGAAGGTGATGGTCTGGGTGATGACTGTGCCCAGGTAGCCGTCGACCACCTGAATGCACGCCAGCAGCGAGAGCACCGCGGCGGCCCGGGCGTCGAGACGGTCTGGCGGCGCCCACCAGGGGGTCTGGCGGCGGCCCACGGCACGACGGAGGGGCCAGGCGAACAGCGGCCGCCAGGGTCCGACGGCCGCTCGGTGCTCGATGGTCTCGACGACCCGGTGCTGGCCATCGGCCACCCGGTCGATCACGAGTCGACGGTCCCAGTGTGTGAAGGGCCCGTGATCGATGACGAAGTGGTCGGTGCCGGTGACGCGTTCGCAGACCAGGTCGTCGCGGATGGTGCGGAGTTGGGCGAGGCCCTCGTCGTCCACCTCATGGACCACCACCGTTCTGGCGATCCGGCCGGCTGGCCCATAAGCCTGGGGCGTGCTGGTGCTGATGGCTGCCCTCCGGTCGCCCGAAGCATCCACCCTACCGATGGGGGCCATACTGAGGGAGTGGAAAGCGACGGTGACGCCACTGCGGACGTGATCCGCGTTCGCCGATCAGGCCCGCTGCAGGGATCTGTCCGGGTGGCCGGCGCCAAGAACTCGGCGTTGAAGTTGATGGCGGCTGTCGTGCTGGCCCCGGGTCGCCACATCCTGCGAAACGTCCCCCGGATCGCCGATGTGATCCTCATGGCCGAACTCCTGGAACGCATGGGCGCCCGTGTCACCCGAGGTGCCGACGAGCCCGATGTGGTGACCATCGATGTGCCCGACGTGATGGTGCCCGAGGCGCCGTACGACCTAGTGGAAAAGATGCGGGCATCGATCGTGGTGCTGGGCCCGCTGCTGGCCCGCTTCGGTGAGGCCCGGGTGTCGGTGCCCGGTGGCGATGATTTCGGCCATCGTCCCATCGACATGCACCTCCGGGCGCTGGAGGAACTGGGCGCCACGTTCACCACCAGCCACGGGGTGATCGAGGGTCGGGCCGAGCGACTCCTCGGGACACGGATCCTGTTGGAGTACCCGAGCGTCGGGGCGACCGAGAACCTACTCATGGCTGCCGTGACGGCCAAGGGTACGACGGTCATCGACAATGCAGCCCGGGAGCCTGAGATCGAGGACCTGGCAGCCTTTCTAGTGGGAATGGGTGCAGATGTGTCCGGTGCCGGTGGATCGACCATCACCATCGAGGGTGTGGAGCGCCTCCACCCGGTGGAGCACACCGTGGTGCCTGACCGGATCGAGGCGGCTACCTACCTGGCTGCCGTGGGACTGGCAGGAGGGTCCATTGCCATTGAGGGCGCACGGGCCGACCACATGGAGATGCTGCTCGACAAACTGGGCGCCATGGGCCTGCGGGTCGACGACGGAGGCGACCGCCTGTGGGTCACCGCCCCCGAACGTCCCGCCCGGCTGACTTCGGTGGACGTGGCGACGCTGCCCTACCCGGGCGTGGCGACCGACTACAAGCCACTGCTGGTGGCGTTGCTCTCAGTGGCCGACGGGGTGGGCATCCTCACCGAGAACGTGTTCGCCGGTCGGTTCCGATACATCCCCGAACTGGTGCGGATGGGTGCCGATATCCGAGTGGAAGGCCACCACGCGGTGGTGCGGGGCGTCGAGGCTTTGTCCGGCGCACCGGTGCGGGCACCCGACATCCGGGCCGGAGCGGCGCTCGTGGTAGCCGGCCTGGCCGCTGAGGGCGAGACACTGGTGGCCGACGCACACCATGTGGCCCGCGGTTATCAGGACCTGGTGGGCAATTTGGCCCGACTAGGGGCCGACGTGGCCCTGGTGCCGGGGGTTGGCGGAGTTTGAGTGGCCGGATCAGTCGCGGTTAGTCCGCGTCGGGTTCAGTGGGCCCACCCATGCGACGGGCCCGACGGTCGGCCAGCCAGAGAATGCCGGCGACCAGCACCAGCGGTCCGGCGACCAGCGCGATCTCGTCCCAACCTCCCTGATGGGCGGTCAGCAATGGCAGCGAAGGCATCGGCCGATCCTACGGGGACATCTTCTGGCACCCGGGGTGGCACCGAGGGCCGGTCCTGCGAGACTGGGACCATGTCGATCGACGTGGCCCCCGATACGGGCATCGACGGACTGCGGGCCCGGGTGGAGAAGGTCATCGAGGTGATCCGTCCAGCCATCCAGGCCGACGAGGGAGACATCGTGCTCCACGAGGTCGACGAGGCCACCGGCGAGGTGTCCGTCGAGTTGGTGGGGGCGTGCGTGACCTGCCCGGCGTCGGATCAGACGCTCAAGGCGGGCATCGAACGGATTCTGAAGGACCGGGTGGACGGCGTGACGTCGGTACAGAACGTGGGTGCCACTCTGGCTGGCGACGGACCCATCGGCGCCCCGGATCCTGACGAGGGCACGCCGGTCAGTCTGTAGTGGCGACGAACGAACCCCGGACCGAGGTACTGCTCCGCGTTGAACACCGCGACAACGGTGTGGTGGTGGCCACCCTTGACCGCCCCAAGGTCAACGCGCTCGATACAGCGCTGCTGCGTGAGCTCGAGGTGTTCGCTCGCACGTGCATCGACGACCCACCGGGCGCCGTGGTCATCACCGGTGCTGGTCGGATGTTCGCGGCCGGTGCGGAGCTGGCTGTCTTCGCCGATCCCGCCCTGCGGCCTGGTCAGGCCGACGCCTTCCGTGACGCCTTCGGTGCGGTGGAACGCATTCCGTGTCCGACCATCGCCGCGGTAAACGGCTTGGCCCTTGGTGGTGGAGCGGAGCTGGCCTGGTGCTGTGACCTACGAATCCTCGGTGAGGGTTCGGCTTTCGGTCAGCCTGAGGTTCTGCTGGGGATCATCCCCGGCGGAGGTGCAACCCAGCGCCTGACCCGCCTCGTGGGGCGGGCAACAGCCAAACGCCTCATCTGGGGCGGTGCCGCGGTGAAGGCCGCCGAGGCGCTCGCTCTCGGTCTGGCCGACGAGGTGGTGGGCGACGATGAGATCCTTGATCGGGCATGTGCCCTGGCCGCCGGTTATGCGGCGGGACCCCGGGTGGCTATCCGGGCCGCCAAGCGGGCCATCGATGAGGGCGCGGACATGACGCTGGCTGACGGGGTCGATCTCGAACTGGAACTGTTCCTGGAGGTCTTTGAGACCAATGATGCGCGGGTGGGCGTCGAGTCGTTCTTCGAGCACGGACCTGGGAAGGCAGACTTCACGGGTTCCTGAGGCTTCGCCGGTTTCTGAGATCACCGCGTTCGATGTCCGTCGCCGGAGGCCTGCCGGGTGTACGTTGCCGCGCCATGGCCGCCCCGTTCATCGAAGCATTGTCCGCGTTCGCCACCTCCGAGGGCGCCCGTGACCCGGATCTGACCCGACCCATGGCGCTCCTGACTGATGCGCTTCTTCGGGTGATGCCGACGGCAGGTCGGGGACCCCAGCCAAGTCAGGAGGTCGTCGACCGACACCTGGATGGCGCTCTGGCCGCGGCGGTCGGAACAGCGGGGGAACTCATCGGCTCAGTCGTACACGAGGTGGGTTGGGCCAAGCCATACCCCGAGTACGCCGGTGAGCCCGACATGGATGCCATGCGGGCCAACTACTCGTACGCCCCGATCATCGGGAGCGCCACCGACGTCATCTCCGGGGGGGCGGTGGCTGCGCCGTACCTGAGCGATGAGGTGTTTGTCGGGCTGGTGTTGCAGGGTCCGGATTGCGACTATCCGTCGCACGTCCACAAGTCCGAGGAAATCTTCTGGGTGGCCGCGGGCACGTCGGACTGGCAGAAGGGCGACGTCTGGCGAGTCGAGGAGCCCGGTGGGGTGATCCACCACGAATCGGGGGTTCGGCACGCCACGGTGACCCGGGACAGTCCGCTACTGATGTTGTTCGCGTGGGTGACCGACCCGGGTTGCATTCCGGTCATTGTCCGGCGCTGAACCTGATGTCGGAATCATTGCCGGGAGGCGAGTTCGAGGCCTGTCACCGGCATCCGGAGAATCGGGCCGGAGTGCGCTGTCAGCGGTGCAACCGCCGGATCTGTGCGCTGTGCATGCACACGGCATCGGTGGGCTTCCACTGTCCGGACTGTGCAGGCGGACGGACGCGACGGAGCGAAAGGTCCAGCCCGATCCGTCCGGTGGGGGCGCGCCCTGCGGGGCGGCGAGTCGCACAAGTGCGGGTCGGTCCGGTGGAGGGGCCACCAGCCACCCTGGCGCTGGTTGCCCTAAACGTCGCGGCGTTCCTGGCCACCGTCTTTCTGGGCGGCTCGGGAGGTGGCAGCATCTACGACCGGTTCGCCTCCGGCGGCGGGATGGTCACCGTGGACCACGGTCTGCTGGGCATCGGCCGGTCGGGGCCGTTCCTCATCGGCGTGGCCGAGGGGGAATGGAGTCGCCTGCTCACCGGTGGCTTCCTGCACGCCGGCCTGCTCCACCTCCTGGTCAACATGTTCCTGCTGTGGATGTTGGGTCGCCAGCTGGAGGCCGCACACGGTCCGGGTCGTTATGCCGGCCTGTACCTGGCGTCGTTGCTAGCCGGCTCGTTCGGGGTGATGCTGCGCGACCCTCAGGCCCTCACGGTAGGCGCATCGGGTGCCGTGTTCGGCCTCATGGCCGCGGCAGTCATCCACCAGCTCCGGCGGGGAATCAACCCCTGGGGGACGGGGCTGGGAGGCCTGCTCCTGGTCAACGTGGTGTTCACATTCGGCCGACCCGGCATCAGCATCGGTGGCCATCTGGGTGGATTGGTAGGTGGTGCGTTGGTGGCGTGGATGGTCGACACCGTCGAGCGTCGTGGCATGCCCCGGGTGCTGGTCGCCGCGCTGCCCTGGGTGGTGGCGATCGCGTTCGCCGCCGGTTCGGTGTGGGCGGCGGGACGTTGGTGGGACCCGGTGCTGCGTTGAGATCGTCTTCGGGGGACGATTGCGTGATGGACGAACAATCATTGAACCAGTCGGCCGTCGGACCACCAGATCTGGAGTTCTTCTGGGACCCGGTGTGTCCGTTCGCCTGGCAGACGTCACGCTGGCTACGACGGGTAGCTGACCTTCGGGGCCTGACCGTGGAGTGGCGGTTCATCAACCTGTCGATCCTCAACGAGGAGCGTGACTACGACGCCGAGTTCCCCGAGGGCTATCGGGAGTCACACGACCGGGGGCGCCGCATGCTGAGGGTGGCGGCCTCGGTGCGTGCCGCCGAGGGGACCGCCGCGATGGATCGGCTCTACCGGGCGTTCGGCGAGACGATCTGGCACCGGGTGATGGACGAGGGCGCCGACTTCCGTGCCGATGTGGCCACACCGGACCACATCGCCAATGTGTTAGACCGGGCGGGCTTCGATCCGACCTACGGCGACGCGGCGACCGACCCCTCGTGGGACGCCGAACTGCGGGCCGAGACCGCCGAAGCGGTGGGTCGCACGGGTGATCAGGTGGGGACGCCGATCATCACCTTCGGGCCTCCCGACGGTCCGTCGATCTTCGGGCCGGTCATCTCGTCGGTGCCTGACTCTGACGAGGAGTGTCTGGCGCTGTACGACGCCACGGTCACCCTGTGCAGGTTCGACACGTTCTCCGAACTCAAGCGCAGTGCCCGGCCACGGTTGGACCTGCCGGTCATGACCGGGCGGCCCGGTTAACCCCGAACCTCTTCCACTTCGACCGGGTACCGGCTTGGCTACTGGTGTTACGTGGTGTCAGCTCGACGCCACGTGCTCACGTGTTGCGACGAGTCGTCGGAAAATGGGGTGCCCCGCCAGTCCTCGGTTCGGTCGACCCTCTCCAGCCCGGCGACGGCCGCCATGGCGTCGAGTTGGTCCGGGGTGGCGTAGCGCAACAGGTAAGGAAAGAACCGGTTTCCGGCCGCCGTCATCACGATCCGCTGCCCGGTGATGGTCTGGGCAGCCCTGTTCGTGGCCACCACGTCCAGCATCACCCGGTCGATGGATACGTCGCGGACCGATACGCCGTCGTGGGTGTCGGGGGCTGGCACGAACGCCTCAAGCACGAACCGGCCTTCGGGGGCCAACGTCTCGGCCACGCCGTGCATGCACGCCTGTTGGGTCGCCTCGGTGGTCAGGTTGAAGAACGTGTTGAAACCCACCAGTACCACGTCGAATCCTGTGCCAGCGATGGTCGGATCGGCCATGTCGCCGACGACCAGAGTGAGTCGGTCAGCTCCCGGCTTGGCTTGGAGGCGGCCCAGCATCGACGGTGAGGCATCCAGCCCGGTGACGGCCAGGCCCCGGTCGGCCAGCGGGAGAGCGAGTCGGCCGGTGCCGACGCCCAGCTCCAGCACAGTGCCTGCCGGCCCGGCGAGGGTGTTGACCCGGTCGGCTACCTCGCTGGGGGATCCGATCTGGGTGAGGGCGATCCCGCCGTCGACGCCGTACCACTCGTCGTAGACCTCGGCGATGGTCTCGCCGTAGGTCTCGCTGTCGTACCCGTCCATAATCCAGAGTCTGGAGGAGGGATCGGCAAACTCCAATAAGGACCCGTGGACCGGGTCGGCCGTAGCCTTGAGGTCGTGGGAGTGGAGCTGACGAACGAGATTCCCCAGAAACGGGTCTACCTGGATCATGCGGCAAGCACGCCGGCACGGCCCGAGGTGGTGGCCGCCATGTTGCCGTGGCTGACTGACCACCCCGGCAACCCGTCGGGTTCCCATGCCGCGGCCCGGGAGGCCCGGCGGGCGGTCGACGACGCTCGCGACCATGTGGCCGTCCTAGTCGGGTGCCTACCGGGTGAGGTGGTCTTCACCTCTGGGGGGACCGAGGCCGACAACCTCGCTGTGGACGGCGTGGTCCGGGCCACCGGTGGTCTGCCGGTGTGTAGCGCGGCCGAACATCCGGCGGTGCTGGAGCCGGTACGGGACGCCGGCGGGCTGGTGGTGCCGACCGACGCCGGTGGCCGCATCGACCTCGAGGCGCTGTCCGAGGTGCTGGCCTCGGTCGACGCCTCTCCGGCGGCCGATGCCCCGGAGACGGGGATCGCCCTGGTGTCGGCCATGGTGGCCAACAACGAGACTGGAGCGGTGACCGACATCGACGCGGTGGCCGCGGTGGTGGCCGAGCATGCGCCGGACACCGTTGTGCACACCGACGCCGTGCAGGCCACCGCATGGCTGGACCTGCCCGCGACGGTCCATCGAGCCGGGTTGGTCAGCATCACTGGCCACAAGTTCGGCGGCCCCAAGGGCGCCGGCGCACTGGTGGTGCGGGCTGGGGTGCCGTTGGCGCCCGTCCTACGGGGTGGTGGACAGGAACGAGAACGGCGCAGCGGAACCCAGAACGTGCCGGCCATCGTGGGCCTTGGCGAAGCAGCCCGTCTGATGGTCGTCGAGCGTGACGCCGTTTGCCAGCGGGTCGGAGCCCTCCGGAACCGGCTGGAAGACGGGCTGGTGGAGGCCGTCAGCGGAGCCCGCCGGACGGTGCCCGACGGAACGCCCCGGACCCCGGGGGTGGCCCATCTGTGTTTCGATGGCATCGAGAGCGAAGAGTTGTTGTTCCTGCTGGAAAGGGACGGAATCGCGGCCAGCGCCGCGTCGTCGTGTGCCAGCGGGGCTCAGGAACCCTCACCGGTCCTGGCCGCCATGGGCATCGACCGGGTGACGGCAGCGGGATCGCTACGACTGTCCTTGGGGTGGGCCAGTACCGGCGCTGACGTAGACCATGCCCTCGCCGTCGTCCCGGCGGCCGTAGAGCGACTTCGGGCCCACACCCGTTCGTTGCAGTCCAGATGACCGACCAGAGCCACGCCGTGTCTCACCCGTTGGGAACGCAGGACGGCGGCCCGATCGGGCCGGTGATGGTGGCCATGTCTGGGGGCGTCGACTCGTCGGTGGCAGCGGCTCTACTTCGCGACTCCGGCCATGAGGTGGTGGGGGTGACCCTTCGACTGTGGGGGGGCGAGTCCGACTCGGGGTGCTGCGCGGTGTCCGACGTCGACGATGCCCGTCGGGTGGCAGACGCCCTGGGGATCGAACACCACGTGTTCAATCTGGGTGACGACTTCGAGCGTGACGTGGTGGCGCCCTACGTGGCCGCCCACGCGGAGGGTCGCACTCCGAACCCATGCGTGGAGTGCAACCGACACCTCAAGTTCAACCGACTCCGGCACCGGGCCTCCGCTCTGGGCTTCGATCGGATAGCTACCGGGCACCACGCCCGGATCGTCCAACGGCGCGACGGCACCCGCCGCATTGCCCGGGCCGTCGACTCGGCCAAGGACCAGTCCTACGTGCTGCACATGCTCGACCAGCCACAGTTGGCCGGACTGCTGCTGCCCATAGGCGACCTGAGTAAGGACGAGGTCCGGCGTCGTGCGGCGGCCATAGGACTCCGGACGGCCGACAAGCCCGACAGTCAGGACGTGTGCTTCATCACGCGGGCCCACGGTCGGGAGGACTTCTTGGGCCGACGTATCCCGCTGACGCCCGGCCGGGTGGTGGACGGATCCGGCGCCGAGGTCGGTGCGGTTAACGCGATGGAGTTGGTGACCATTGGCCAACGTCGGGGGATGGCTCTGGCTGGTGGTGGTGCACCCCGTTACGCGGTGGCCGTGGACCTTCCGACAGCCACCGTGACCGTGGGGTCAGCCGCCGATCTACTGGTCGACGAGACCCCGGTTGAGAGTCTGGTCTGGACCGGCGATCACGTGGATACGGACGGACTGGTAGCACAGACGAGTGCCCACGGGACGGCCGAACCGGTGACGGTGCACGCCAGTCTGGAGAGGTCTCCGGACCGATGGCAACTGCGATGGGTCCGACCTCACCGTCGGGTGGCGCCAGGCCAGAGCGTGGTGTTCTACGAGGGCGACGAGGTGGTCGGCGGAGCGACGGCCGCCTGACCTGTTTCAGGCCACTGACAGGTGGCCCGTTTCAGCCCACTGGCAGGCGACGTCGGGCCGCTTCGGCAAGGACCACGTCGGGACGGACCGGGGAACACAGGAAAGCCTCGATGGCTTGTACCTCCATGGCAGGCGTTGCAGCCCCGCCACGGGACTTGACGGGCAGGACGTCATGGGGCCGACGGCAACGGATCTCGAGGGCCAGGCCCCGGGCCTGCTGGGTGAAGTCGCTGGCACCGGTGTGGGCCGCTGCGGCGCCGAGCCGATCCAGTCCGGCCCTCTCGAGAAGGGTGGGCTCGGCAAGGGCCAGGTGGTCGTGGAGGACGAATCCGGCGGGTACCAGCACGATCCAACGGCGGGCCAGCCGGTGCAGCGACCGGAGGGAGAGAATGGTCAGCGGGAGACCGACGGCGGTGACCACGGCTCCGGGCACCCACCGGGAGTGCAGAAGGAGGATCGGGCCAACGGCCGCGCCAGCGACGGTCACAGCGGTGGCCAGGGGGCCGAGGACTAGAACGACCGGGCCGGGCGCCCGCAACAGGAAGCGGCGCTCGTCGCCGTACGAAGCACCGTCCACGAACCGGTCGGCTACCGGAGCGTCGAATGAGGCCAAAACAACGAGGATCCCGGCAAGAAGTGCGAAGCCGATGTTCACGAGGTCATCGGTAACGCTGGCGCTCCATGCGGCGAGAGCGGCGACGCCCGGACCACCGACGCGCAGCACGGTCAGGGTCACCGGCAGCGGCACGAGGGTGGCCGTCAGACAGAACGCCCAGCAGACCCAGAGCGCCGCTGAGGTAGCCGAACGCGGTCCCGGGTCCATTCCATGGAGGGCATCGGCGACGGCGGGACCGATCAGGATCGGGAGGAGCACCCAGATGGTTCGCAGACCCGAGACGCTAAGTCGCTCGGCGCGGCGTCCCGGGTGGTCGTTCGTCCGCGACGAGGCCACGGAGGAAACCAGTGAAGGAAATAAGCGTCGAGCCACCACCCCACGCTAGAGCCCGCTCCGGGGCCTGTTGCGGGCCCTCGGTAGGATCGTTTCGTGGACGGGCACAGCCAACGGATCAATGAACTTCGGACCCTCATCGCCCACCATGACGAGCGGTACCACGAGGCCGACGATCCCGAGATCCCCGACGCCGACTTCGACGCCCTGGTGGTCGAGCTCCGAGCGTTGGAGGCCGAGCGCCCCGACCTGGTGACCGCCGATTCGCCGACCGCACGGGTAGGTGCAGCGGGCCGGTCCACGTTTGACGCGGTGGCTCACCGGGTCCCCATGCGGTCGCTGGACAACGCCTTCGACATCGACGAGTTACGGGCATGGTCCGAAAGAGTCGTCAAGCGACTGGCGGCCGATGGGTCCGCAATTGGGACGGCCGAGGAGGCCGTTGAGAATGCGAACGACCCCCCGGCGGTGACGTGGGTTTGCGAGCTGAAGTTCGACGGCCTGGCTGTGTCCATCCGCTACGAGGACGGTGTGCTGGTTCAGGCGGCGACCCGTGGCGACGGACGAGTGGGCGAGGACGTCACGGCCAACGTCCGCACCATTGCCGACGTCCCCGAAAGGCTGGCCGACGGGGCCCCGACGGTGGTTGAGGTCCGCGGCGAGGTCTACCTGGGTCTCTCTGCGTTCGCCGCTCTGAACGCGGCGCAGGAGGAGGCAGGAGACAAGACCTACGTCAACCCGCGAAACACAGCTGCCGGGTCGCTCCGCCAGAAGGACTCCGCCGTCACAGCGACCCGCGACCTCTCGTTCTGGGCGTACCAACTAGGTGAAGTGGTCGACGGTCCGGAGCCGGCCTCCCATCTAGAGACGCTGCGATGGCTGGCCGGACTGGGCCTGCCGGTCGACGGCCACGTGGCGTCATTCGACGACTTCGAAGACGTGGTGTCCCACGTGGGAGCCGTCGAGGCCGCTCGTCACGATCTGGACTTCGAGATCGACGGGGTGGTCGTCAAGGTGGACGACCTGGCGTTGCAGCGGTCTCTCGGGTTCACGGCTCGGGCGCCCCGCTGGGCCATTGCCTACAAGCTGCCTCCTGAGGAGCGCACCACCCGCCTGCTGGACATCGAGGTATCCATCGGTCCCGGAGGCCAGGCCACGCCATTCGCCCGCCTGGAGCCGGTGTTCGTGGGTGGTTCGACTGTCGCCGCGGCAACCCTCCATAACGCCGACCAGGTGGCCGTCAAGGACGTCCGTCCGGGCGACGTAGTGGTGGTCCGAAAGGCGGGCGACGTCATCCCCGAGGTACTCCGGCCCGTCCTGTCGGAGCGACCCGACGGACTGGCGCCGTGGACCTTTCCGACGGCGTGTCCAGCATGTGACGAACCGCTGGTCCGGCCCGATGGCGAGGCGGCCACGTTCTGTGGCAATCACGCCTGCCCCCGACAGGTCAGGGGGCGCATCGAACACTTCGTGTCACGGGGTGCCTTGGACATTGAGGGCTTCGGTGAGCAGCGGGTTGACCTGTTCGTGGGTGAGGGCCTACTGAACGACGTGGCCGGCGTGTTTGCCCTGGACTACGACCGGATCGCCGGATGGGACGGCTTCGGTGAGACCTCGGTCGAGAACCTGAGGCGGGCCGTCGATACCTCCCGGGAGCGTCCGCTGGGACGGCTGCTTTTCGGCCTCAGGATCCCCCACGTTGGGACCACGGTGGCTGATCTTTTGGCGGCGGCCTTCGGACATCTCGATCTGCTTCAGGCGGCCACCGTCGAGGACCTCGAAGCCGTCGAGGGGCTCGGCCCGATCATCGCGGCCAGCGTGCACGAATGGCTCCGACAACCCCGCAACGTCGACCTGCTAGGTCGACTGCGGTCCGCTGGCGTGAACCTCGAGGCGCCGACCACCGACCCAGGCGACGAGGTTGCCCAGGTACTCGACGGTATGGCCATCGTCGTGACCGGAACACTGGCCGGTCAGAGTCGGGACGAGGCGAAGGCGGCCATTGTCGCCCGGGGTGGCAAGTCGCCGGGCAGCGTGTCGGTCAAGACAACCGCCTTGGTTGCCGGTGAGGGCGGCGGATCGAAGCTGGTGAAGGCCGAGGAGCTCGGTGTCCCGGTTCTTGATGAGGCGGCGTTCAACCTGTTGCTGGCATCCGGGCAACTTCCCGGCTGACCCACTGACCAGTTGGCCCATCCAGCGGTTGGTTAGACGATTGGCTGGGGCCCGCCCCCGGGTCAGCCGTCGACCCGGAAGCACCAGTCGATGGTGGCGGTGCGGTCGGTGTTGCGGACTGGCCAGTAACGCACCGTGGCGCATACCTCCTGAGAGGGGAGTCGCTCGAGGGCCAGGCCGGCGTCGGGTCGGAAGATCACCGAGTTCAACGCCTTCTCGACCCTCTGCTGGTCGAAGGGGATGGCGGTGCCACCGATGTGGACGATCTCACCCACCCAGCCGGCAGCGAGGATGGCCCCCACGTTGGCCTGAGGCAGGACGGTGTCCCCCCGTGCGGGCAGGAGTTCAGACACGGCCGGATTGGTCGACACCGATACGTCGCCGAGGTTTTCGCTGGGTAGCAGAGCGGCCAGCACCAGCACGCCCACGCCGAGGCCCATGAGCACGCTGATGACGAGGGCACGGCGTCGGGTCACGGGCGCAGGCTATCCATAGCGTTCGGACGGGTAGCCTCCGGGGGTGACCGACGGATTCACCGACGGGGCCCCCGCCGGCCCGGGCGGCGCCATGCCCGCGCCAGGCCGGATGCTGGGTGGTCGATATCGCCTGGGTGGTGTCATCGGCACCGGCGGCTCGGGCACCGTGTACCTCGCCGACGACTTGTCGCTGGGTCGCCAGGTAGCCGTCAAGGTGCTCCATTCCTCGCTGGTCGGAGACCAGGCGTTCGTCGAGCGGTTCCGGGCCGAAGCCCGTCTGGTGGCCTCGTTGGCCGACCCCCACGTGGTGGCCATCTACGACTGGGGGGTCGACGGGCAGGCCTACCTAGTGACCGAGTACCTGGGTGGTGGCAGCCTCCGCAGCATCCTGTCGTCGGGTCGCACGCTCACGCCGTCGCAGATGCTGATGGTGGCCCTCGAGGCCTGCCGGGCACTGGACCATGCGCACCGCCAGGGCATCATCCACCGGGATGTCAAGCCGGCCAACCTGCTCTTCGGACAAGACGCCCGCCTGCGTATTGCTGACTTCGGTCTGGCCGACGCCCTGACCGGCTCGGCCAGCCGGGAGTTGTTCGGCGGAGGCGGCGTGATCGGCACGGCACGGTACGCCTCGCCTGAGCAGGCCCAGGGCCATCCGTTGGACGGTCGTTCCGACGTCTACGCCCTCGCCCTCTGCATGGTCGAGGCGGTGACCGGCCACCTCCCCTTCGTGGCTGACACCATCGCCGACACGCTGGTCGCCCGCGTCGGGCAGAACGTCCCCATTCCCGAGGCCCTCGGACCGCTGGTGCCGGTGGTCGCTAGTGCCGGGACCGCTGATGTGGAGAACCGCCCGTCGGCCCGTGAACTGGGCCGTCTACTACTCGACGTGGCTGGGCGGATGTCCCGACCCGAGCCACTGCCCCTCGTGGGTCCCGGCGAGGTCGGCGCCGCCCCGATGCCCGGCGAGGCCGAACACGGCGCACCGTCGGTGTTCACCGATCCCGGCCCGGCCACCCAGGCCCATTCCCCGATCCAGGCCCATTCGCCGGTCCACGGACAGACACCTGCCCGGGCGGCGTCCCCGGTCCGGCCTCGCCGCCGCCGCTGGCGGGGAGCTCTGCTGGTCGCCACCCTCCTAGTCGGTGCGGTGGTAGGCGGCAGTGTGCTGTTGTCGGCCGGACGCACGACCACCCGTGCCGTTCCGGCGCTGGTGAACACCTCGGGTGACAGCGCACGGTCGTTGCTCATCGAACTGGGCTGGCTGGTCGAGGAGCGTTACGACCGTCGGGACGACACCCTCGAGGGTCAGGTGTTGTCCATGCAGCCGGCCAGCGGTGCCCGACTGGAGGCCGGCGAGACAGTGGTACTGGTGGTTTCGCTCGGGCCGGCTCGGATGCCGGTGCCCGACGACCTGGTTGGCGTAAGCCTCGAGGAGGCGGGGCGTCGTCTCGACGATGCCGGCCTGACGTTGGGCACGGTGTCGACCCAGAAGGACGAAGCCATGGCGGCCGGTCTGGTCATCTCGGTTACCACCATCGACGAGACGGTGCCCCAGGGTTCTGCGATCGACCTGGTGGTGTCCGGTGGCCCGTTGCCCCGGTTGGTGCCCGAGGGCTTGGTGGGCCTGATGCCAGCCGACGCGGTGGCCGAACTGATCGCTCTGCGTCTGGCCCCCACCATGGGCGAGGAGTACGACGAGTGGGTGGCCGCCGGACGGGTGGCGCGTGTCGAACCGGTCGGAGGAACCCGGGTCGAGGTCGACGACGACGTCCGCGTGGTGGTCTCGCTCGGCGCCGAGCCCCGAGCCGTGCCGTCCATGGAGGGCCTGTCACTGGCTGCAGCCGAGAGTCGCCTGGCCGCCTCGGGCTTCCGCAGCGTGGTCGTCGAGGGGCTACCCGACGGAGACGATGTGGATCGTGCGTTGCAGGTCGTGGTGTCCCAGACGCCGTCGGCCGGCCGGCGCGAGATGCCGAGCACCACGGTGACACTCGTGGTCAGTCCCGCCTGAGTCGTATCGTTCTTCCGGCCTTTCATCTCGCCGTCCAATCGCCCCCGACGAGGCTCCTCCTATGACCGAACGCATCTCCAGAAGTGACGTGGCCCACGTGGCCAACCTGGCCCACCTGTCGCTGACCGATGACGAACTCGAGGCCTTTACCGGCCAATTGGCCGACGTGCTGGACCACGCGGCCGACCTCGAGGCCCTGGACCTGGACGACGTGGAGCCGATGATTCATCCGCTCCCGCTGCGAAACGTGCTGCGCCCCGACGTGGTTGGTGCGACCAGCGACCGGTCCGAAGTGCTGGCCTGTGCGCCGTCGGTGGAGGACGAGCAGTTCCGCGTCCCGCCGGTGCTGGGTGAGGCCCCGTGAGTAGACCCATGGAGACCACGGCACAGAACCTGGCCGCCGACGTCCGCTCGGGCACCCGGTCGGCCAGAGCGGTGCTCGAGGAGCACTTGGTGGTCATCGAGTCCCGGGAGGACGAGGTGCACGCCTTCAACCTGGTGCTGGCCGACGAGGCCCGCGCGTCGGCCGACGCCGTTGATGCCCTTGTGGCCAACGGGGAGGACCCGGGCCCATTGGCCGGCGTCCCGGTGGCGTTGAAGGACAACTTGTGCACCCGCGGGGTGCCCACCACCTGCTCGTCGCGGATCCTCGAGGGATGGCGACCGCCCTACGACGCCACGGTGGTCGAACGCCTCGTTGCGGCCGGTGCGGTGGTGGTCGGCAAGACCAACCTCGACGAGTTCGCCATGGGGAGCTCAACGGAGAACTCGGCGTTCGGGGCGACCCACAATCCGTTGGATCTGACGAAGGTCCCCGGCGGGTCGTCCGGTGGATCGGCCGCCGCGGTGGCCGCCGGATTCACGCCTCTGGCCCTCGGCAGCGACACCGGCGGGTCGATCCGCCAGCCCGCAGCGCTGTGTGGCGTGGTCGGTGTCAAGCCAACGTACGGGATGGTGTCCCGCTATGGGCTCGTGGCCTTCGCCTCCAGCCTCGACCAGATCGGCCCGTTCTCCCGCACGGTGGCCGACTCGGCGCTCGTGCTGGAGGTCATCGGCGGCCACGACCGTCGCGATTCCACGTCCATCCACGAACCCGCACCCGACCTGCGTTCGGTGCTGGACCGCGGTGTCGAGGGCCTGCGCATCGGCATCATCGAAGAACTCTCGGGAGACGGTCTCGAGGGCATTGCCGGCGATGTCCGGGCCCGCCTGCACGAGGCGGCCGCCGCGTTGGAGGCGGCCGGGGCCACGGTGGCCACCACCTCGGTTCCGTCGACGGTGTACGGCCTGTCGGCGTACTACGTCGTGGCACCCGCCGAGGCTTCATCGAACCTGGCCCGATACGACGGCGTGCGGTTCGGCCTCCGGGTTGACGCCGCCACCTCAGGAGACATGCACGCCGCTACCCGCACCGCCGGATTCGGCGACGAGGTGAAGCGTCGGATCATGCTTGGCACCTACGCCCTGTCGGCCGGGTACTACGACGCCTACTACGGCAAGTCGCAGAAGGTCCGAACGCTGCTCGCGGACGACTTCACCCGGGCCTACGAGGAGTTCGACCTGCTGCTCAGCCCGACGGCGCCCACCACGGCCTTCCCGATCGGCGAGAAGACGGCTGATCCCATGACCATGTACCTCAACGACGTGTGCACCATCCCGTCGAACCTGG
>PYIL01049019.1_pt1 | contig 27082 bp, 29 predicted proteins | sample 3578041 | NCBI WGS metagenome assembly PYIL01 (sample SAMN08408023, study PRJNA431606) | Marine metagenome isolate SA_KN192-05_S13_150m, whole genome shotgun... | biome: marine; feature: oceanic pelagic zone; material: water; isolation source: 150 m water sample, 0.2-0.8 um fraction ... | reverse complement strand
TCTACCCCTTATGCGAGCCACTGCTTCGAAATCAGGTAAAATTTTTTCCACAAAGATCATAAATATTTCCAGCGCCCAAGGGCGATCAACCCTTCCAGGTCTCGGCGCATATGGTGCATCAAAATTCGCGCTCGAGGGGTTCAGTGAGAGCTTGTACTTTGAACTACAGCCTTTTGGTATAGAAGTTGTTATTCTTGAACCGGGAACGTATCTCACAAAAGCAATTGATGAGAACAGTCATGAAGCTACTGCTGGATTAGAACCAGATAGTCCTTATGCAAAGTACACTAAGCGATTGAAGGATTTACACGGCAAAATCTTGGTTACTAAAAAAGGGGTTGGTGAACCAGAGGATGTAGCAATAATGATTGAAGATATAATAAATCGTAATAGAAATAAACTGCGTTATTTAGCTGGATCACAGGCTAAAATTAGAATTTGGATGAGATCAATTTTGCCATTCCGTTGGTTTAGTAAAATTATCCTAAAATTGGCAATGGATGTAAATAAATCAAATTAATAACACATTTAAAGATGAATTTAACTTTATTCCCCTTCATCATATTCACCAAATAATTTCTCTAGCCACATCTATATGCCAGCCATCTTTAATCAGATCCTTATCAATATCTTCTATTATTTCTTCAAGAATAGGTAATATATAAATCAGTAGCGTTTCATGGCAAGTGTGAGGCCATCACCGATAGGCACAAGGCTGAGATCAATCCGTTTATCCTTATGTAATTTATCATTGAGTGCTCTTATGGAATTGGTATCCACATCATTAATAGTATTATCGGATACAGATCCGCCCCATAGTACATTATCAATTGCAATGAGACCACCGGGACGGATCAGTTTTAAACAGAGTTCATAATAATGGTCATAATTGATCTTATCGGCATCAATAAAGGCAAAATCAAATGTACCAGTCAAACCATCATTAATTAGCTCTAATAGGGTGTCCTTGGCAGGCCCAATTCTCAAATCGATTTTTTTTCTGATACCTGCACTAACCCAATATTTTTCCGCTACACTGGTATATTGGGGATTTACATCACAGGCCACAATACGACCATCTTCGGGTAATTCAAGAGCGATAGCCAGTGAACTATATCCAGTAAAAACACCAATTTCTAAGGTATTCTTTGCCCTGATCAACTTGACGAGCATTTGCATGAATTGGCCCTGTTCGGGAGCGATCTGCATGGCTCGTTCCTCCATGCTAAAAGTATAATTACGTAAATCCACCAATACCTTATCTTCCCGAAGAGAATGATCACATAAGTATTTATAAATAGATTCTGTAATTGGTATGGTACGGTTGCTCATTTAACTTCCTTTGTGGAAAATTTTCAGTAGATCTTGAAATTCATAAGTTATAGTAAATACAGGCACCGCCAATAATTGTCGTGAGTTTCTTCCTTCCTTGTGGTTCTTTCCATAATTCAGCAATGCCATAGTTTAAAAATAATCTTACTCCATATCTTTCGCTAATACCATAAGAAACGCCAAACAAGGCACCATAATCAATATTTAATTCTTTTATATCAACCTTAGTACTGCCTTCGGATGAATATGTTTTAATAGCGCTTAGAGGAGCGCCAATATTTATTCCGGCTAAAAATGCGAATTTCCCAAACTTTAACGGATAGTAGGATTGAGCATTTATATAACTGATACTTAAAGTTGTATCTATATCAGAATAACCATTTATGTAACCGCCTTTTAAATAACCAATGGTTGCAATCACTGGACCAATTTTTCTTTCAATACCAAATGCCGGTGCTTTTATATCGCCCGACCACACCTGCATATCGCTATCTTCATGAAATACATTGGCACGATTGAAACCGCCAACTACAGTAAGACCCAATTCTGCATGAAGAAAGGGCACGAATAATAATCCAACATAGAATTTGTATATAGATCTAGTATTGATCATGGATCAGTAATTATATATTAATAATACCCATAAAAAAATAATTTAACTTTATTTCTTTATTATTAGTCAAAAGACTAAATTCAATAAAGGAGTAAACAATGAAACAAATACTACCACTTTTATTTATCTCCATCCTTTTTACAACAGGATGTGAAAACTTTTTTGGGGCCGGAAACGATTCTGGGGACCCCTACGCCTACGATATGCTGGTCAATGATCTCGATCAGGATCTTGATTTTTCTGCTAGACAATTAGCCGACAGTAAAGGTCATTTGCGTAATGGTGGTGATTATTACCCCGATAACGCTTCGTTATGGCAACTGGCTTTATATCTACAGGAGACCCTTACTGAAGAGCAAAAGGAAAAATTACTTTCCCCTCCTGAATATCTCGATCCACAAGCGTTTTCAGAGGAAAATGATCATCATCATAAACGGCTCCGCCATCATCAGCGCATGGATGAATATATACGGACCATTCTCACTGGTGAACAAGAATCAGAATACGATGAAATGATAAATCATAAAATAGCAGTTATGGATGAATTGTTTTCAGCATTAAGAGCTGGTACTATAAATAAAGAGGAATTGCATCTGGAAGTCATGGGACTCATGGAATGGTTTAGGGCAGCGATGGATAAAATGCTTACGGGTAACCAGAAAGATATATTAGAGGCAATGCATAAGGAAAAAGACGATTTCTGGCGCAAAGGAAAGGGTGGTTTTGGTAAACATGCTGGCAACTATGATAAAATTCGTCAGGAGATGTATGATGTTCTTGAAATGACCGCAGTGCAAATTCAATCCTTGGAGTCATTGGAAGAATCATTTAAGGCTGCATTGGAATCACTACATAATGATTTTGTGAATGAGATTATTAATCTTACGCCAGAAGAGTATAGAAATAATGTTGTGGAAATAACCGATTCATTCCATGAAGAAAAACAGACGGTATTCACTGCTAAACAATTGGAGATCATAGAAATACATCGTGCTCTAGCTCGTCGATTTATGCGGCATACTCGCTGGGGTCGAGGTAGATAACTAGAAGAAAAAAAATAATTAAACCAGAAAGGGGTGTTTCAACACCCCTTTTTTATTTTTTCTTTCTCCCTAATTGCGGTTCATAATATTCCAGTGAATACGTTTTAATATGTTTTATTATAGCTTTTGATACATCCTTGAATGATTCTTGAATCAACCAATGCCCAGCATATAATTCCAATAGATTATAAGGGCCAGCCATATATTGTTTATTCAGGACAATAGACTTTCTACCAATAGCAATATCCATGTTCCCCCAAATAAGTAAGGACGGAACTTCAACAATACCAAAATTAATATGATCAGTTGGATTCCTATGCCTGCCAATATTGGCCCTGTACCAGTTTAATGCTGAGCGCAAAGCACCACTTTGGCGGAACACAGATAAATAAGCCTCTTTTTCCTCATCATCATGAGCACGCCAGAGACTTTTTAGATTTTTGTAACCATTGTATGATAAATACAATTCAGGGAAAAAGGGCATATTAAAAAACTTAATGTATTTACTTCTTCTTTGTTGATCAAAATCTGATCGATACGCTTCCTGGAATGCCTTCATATGCGGTATAGATAATGATGTCCAACTATACAATCTTTCTGGGTGCTCTGCAATAAATGCCCAGCCAACTGAGGATCCCCAATCATGACCTACTAAGTGAAAGCGTTGCAAATTGTATGCATTTGCGATTGCGAGAACATCACTTGAAGTATGTTTTAGTGAATACTCCTTAATAAAGGTTGGTCTGGCATTCGGACTATAGCCCCGCTGGTCAGGGGCAATTACACGATACCCTTTTTCTGCCAATACTTTCATCAGTTCGATCCACATATAGGATGTTTCTGGAAAACCATGTAATAAAATAACCATTTCTCCATCATTCTCCATTCCTGCAATGCGGCAGTTCAAGGTGTATTCGCCAATTTGTACTTCTGCAAACCACTCGTCATTGATAATGACTTCTTTAATGCTATTCGAATTATTCATTGCAAACAGGATTGATAAACTGATGCACAAATTTATGATTATTATTTTGAATGATTTTCCATGATTTTGAATTAGATCCAATAACATAACCAAGTGTTTAAGAAAATAAATGGCGATTTCTTGCTGCTAAGCTATATACATATTCTGTAAGAAATCGAAAAATCGGTATTCGTCTGTAGCAACTAAGTAAAAACGACCCTTTTTTTGCTGTGTGAAATAATTGGAAAACTGCTTCAGCACCTTTACAAATACGATTATCAACATCAATATATTGTACAGATTTAAGACAGGCTGCTTGAGCTATGTATTTATAGTTTACGGGTAAATCTTGTAAAGGGATAAAGGTAATGAACTTACCGGCCATTGCTTTGAATTTAAGGACCCATTTGTTACAGAATTCACACTCTCCGTCATAGATAAACAAGGGCCGTTTTTCAAATTCTTTTATTATTGACAAGGTTTAATTTAATTGGGTTTCTTCTGAATATATTCAGTATACCCACCATCGAGACTAAAAACAGATTGAAATCCATTTTTGACAAAATATTCAGCCGCGTCTTTACTATTGATACCATGATAACAATAGATCAGTAATGATACTTGACGGTCTGTAGAATTAAGAAAATCAACAATATTCCCGTCTGAAACGTTGATGGAATTAGGAATATTACCAGCTTGATATGACGCTTTATCTCTAATGTCAATAATCACCGCGTCAGGATTTTTTAGTAATTCCTGTGCTTCTTTTACATCGATACATTTGAAACGCACTGGTTTATCAGACATAGTATATCATTAATCTCCATATAAATTTTTCTTGAATCAATTTACTAATAATTTCTTTACCAGTGCCTGCCACTCCTGGTCCAATGTTTCACCACAAAATGGTTTATTTGCTCTTTCATACCAATAGTTAGCATTCCATTTATCCCCTTCTTTTCTATGCAAATATGCATGTACTTCTGCAGCGTTTTCAGAGTGTATTTCCTGAGTTATCTCATGGGCCTTTTCCCAATCACCAGTACCATCATACCAGAGTGCTTCCAATAATTTTGTCAAGCCATTAGGTCTACTTTTATTGAGTGTTTCCCTGAATTGTGAAAGGTTCATTTCATAATAATTCTACAATTAATATTAATGAAAGAATTCATTTTCTGTATGGTTAACTACGTATATACACCAGTTCTTTATCATTGGATAGTTCAGACTGGAATTCATAACCACTCTCATTAAAATCCTTTAGTTCTTCAATATTTTCAGTCTTGTTCTTGATGATGTACTTTGCCAACATGCCTCTGGCTCGTTTGGCATAAAATGAAATTACCTTTGGTATGCCATTTTTCACATCCTTGAAGACTGGTTTAACGATAGCCGCGTCCAAAGCGTTCAGGTCCACTGCTTTAAAATATTCATCTGAAGAACAATTAATAATATACTTGCTATTATGGTCTCTTAATGCTTTTTGCAACCCCTCAGAAATTTTACTGCCCCAAAAGTGATAGAGATTTTTTCCAGATGGATTATCCATTTTTGTTCCCATTTCCAAGCGGTAAGGCTGAATCAGGTCTAATGGTCGCAGTAAACCATAAAGGCCGGATAAAATTCGTAAATGTTCCTGTGCATAGTCAAAATTATTTATGCTGAAAGTGTTTGCTTCCAATCCACTATATGTATCACCATTAAACGCCAGTGCAGCCTGCTTCGCATTCTGTTTAGTAAATGGCAAACTCCAATCATTAAAGCGCTGGACTGTTAAATTTGCTATATTTTTACTAACACCCATCAAATTCATGATCTCATCAAAGGAATAGTCCTTGGCCTGATTCACAAGTATTTTTGAGTCTTCAAGAAACTGACATTGTGAGAATGCCTTTATAGGTGAAGTTTCATCAAAGTTAAGTTTTTTCGCGGGGGATATAACTGTTATCATTTTCTACCTAAATGGTTTTATTATTTTAAGCATAAAAATTACAATAATATGCTACATTTTGGGCGCAGTATTTAAATAAACTTCGTTACAAAATGAACAAATTTAGGTAGTGTTTATTTGATCCCAATCCTCTTATAAATAAATGGTAATAACTAAGCTAGTTAACTTGCACTAATTACTTTATTAAAACCATTTTATTAGTCTGTATATATTGTCCAATCTGTAACTGGTAAAGATATATACCTGCGCTTACATGCTTTCCATAGCCATCTTTACCTTCCCACCTAACAGTGTGATATCCCGGGTTTTTAATGCCGCTATCCAAGACCTTAATTCCCCTTCCTAATGCATCAAATATTTTCACTATTGCCATACTTCTTTCAGCGAGATAATACATAATATTTGTTGATGGATTAAAAGGATTGGGATAATTCTGATAAAGTCTAAACTCATTCGGAAGAATATTAACATCCGTGATTTCTCCAAGATAGGTACTATTTAACGTACCAGGAGTTCCATTACCAGTAGATGCTGCCCAAAATGAATAATGCCCGTTATCTTGCAAAGGGTTAATAAGCTCAAGAGTGGGCCCATTGCCATCAGGTTCTAATGGCCATGGTTCTTCATCATCATAGGTTAATGAGTCAACTAATAAGCCACCATTATCATACAAACGGATCAGTTCCCCGCCACCACTAAGACCATAGCCCAAATCACCTATATAACACTGAATGCCTGGAAAGTGATTTTTAAAATCAACGGTATCTCTGCAAATTATTATATATTCATTGGGTTCTAGCAGCGTACCCTGAGGAATAGTAAAAATATGGTCATCCGACTCATCCTTAAATTCCCAAGCACCCATGTTAAATGTTGAATCTGTAGGATTATAAATTTCAACCCAATCGTCAGGGTTAAAGTTATCAGATGAGTTGTAATTTATTTCATTTATCGTTGGGGTGAATCCAGTAAGCGATGGAGATCCGATTGTATAATCAAAAAATACTCTCTCTGCTTTTTGTGGTTCAAGTATAACTGCATCATCATCCCGTGCCCTGATATAATATTTTACATGCATCCCATCAGAAAAATAAGGAATGTAGGCACCATAAACCTGGTCACTTGCCCCTTCGTCATGATGGAGTCCATCATCATACATCTCAACACTTTCAAAATGAGTGCTTTGGGGGCTAGTAGTAACCATCAATTCCACCTGGGTTGCATTCTCAACCAAGGTATTAATAAACACTGTATCGCCTGGGGCTGGCGTCAGGTTATCCTGGGTAACGCTGGAAATTACTGGTGGTATTTTAGCAATTTCTGAGTCACTCAATAAATAATTTCTTCTTGGTCCAACGGTAGATGTAAGTCCGCATATGTGGATATAGTCCGTAATTAAGTAGTTGGTTACATTATAATGGTAATAATCACCCAAGGTAAAAGGGTAAAATAAATTTGGATCATCCTGAGCATATGATTCAATATTATCCTGGATCTCTGTTGCCCAATCGTAGAAATATTCAGTATTATAGATATCATTAATAATAGTTCGCATATGGGCAGTAAAAATGAGTTTATACAATGGAACTTGCATTAGTTTGCTAAATAATGGTCTATCTGGGTCATTTTCATAAAGGAAAGGCGGATGATTATATATCCAATACGGATTTCCTCCAAACAAGAGAAAAAGATTAATTAGGCTCCCACCAAAGGATTGATCTTTATCCCAGGGAATAATTTCAAATTGACCGTTGGTATTTTGATACAAATAATAATTATGGGGTAAAAAAGGAAATAAATAACCATCCATGTCAGGTATTACCAGTGCGCTAGCAAAATACCATAACACACGGTCAACATTTAATATTTCCTCAATATTATTAATATCGTAGTTCAGTGTATAGATTAATTCTAATAGATCAGCCCAGCCATCTTCTGATTTTATTTCATAGCCTTTCTGATACTCAAATGCAGTAGAGTCTGCGCCATACCACACCAAATTTGGCCAAGCTAAATAATCTTCTCCATAATGAAACTGGGGTTCACACTTAAAAAATGTTCCCTGGTCATTGCCAAAGTGTTTACGCAAAAATTGTTTGTTAATCGACTCAACATTTACGTAAAGACCCAATAGTGTGCCATTCACAGATACATTCATATATCCTGCTTCGGGAGTAGGCAAATAATAACCAGCAGACAAATAACCGATTGTTTCTCGTACAAATGTTGGATCAAAAAGAGAATTTGATAATTTGAACTTCTCATAACTCATTACATCCTGGTCATTATGAATAAATTCAATATCGATATTAAAAGGGAGCTTGGGGTTTCCGCTATTTCTTGCCTCAACAAAAGAGGAATTCCCTTTATATCTAGCTCCTACGCTATCATAAATAACCCCATTAACGGTTAAATCTGCTAATAAATAGGTCTTATCATCTACATCCCACCTGGCTTGTAGAATTGAATCATAGTCAGGGTTATAAAATTCAATATTTATGGAATGAACTGTATATGGATCGTACAGTTCTTGAGGATATAGAATTGATAATAATACTAGTAAAAGCGGTGATGATTTCAGCAAAGTGTTTTTTCTGACTTAGGCGTGTCTTAACCAAATATATTAAACAAAAGTCTCCATATCCTATAATTCGTTTTTCTACTGATCCATGACCAATTTTTATCAGGTAAGGTAGGCGGAATACTGCTTACATTTTTTTCATGCCAATTATTTGTGTAGCCGGTTACATCCCAAAGTAAATCAGCTCCATCAAGCCCCGATTCAACTACAATTTTTGCTGGTTCATAGCCATTATTTTTATAATCGTTATTATGAACCCAACAGGCATCAGGTATAGGATCCACATCATAAACATAATCTTCACCGAAGAATAAATCCAATCCTATCACTGCGGCCCCAAAAGATTGGTTATCATGAAATCTATTGCCCGTTACTTCAACACTGTCACCAGCCATGACCATTAAGCCAGTTCCCTGTGGAACATTACTCACGATTGAACCGGGTTCACCAAAATTCACATGATTATTATTATAGATATAATTATTCATGATCTTGCAGTTTATTGAAACTTTAGAAGGGTTATTTGGCAGTAGAAACACCAAAATACCACCAGCATTATCATATACTTCGTTATTCTCAACTAAAGCATTTACCGAGTTTTCGATCTCAATGCCGGTAACATTACCATAGGTAATATTGTTACGAACTACAATATCCTTTGATTGACCAACATAAATTCCCGCATCACTGATTCCAGTGACACTGCATTGTTCGACCAGGACCCCAACACACTCTACAGGATATATACCATAGAGGCCTGTATTTTCACAATGAACATTTCGAAAAGTGACTGCCTTGGATCGATTTAGCATTAAACCATTGGCTGTATAATCCTTGATCACAAAACCATTGATCTCAATGTTACTTCCTGTACCTACCGCAGCATCCGGTAATTTGTTTTGACCATTCAGAATAGGCCAGGCATTATTTTTCTTTTGCCCCATAATGGTGATATTAGATTTGTCGATCATTAACGTCTCTGAATACTCTCCAGTCATGACCATTACTGTATCTCCAGCTTGAGCCATTTCAATTCCATCCTGAATTTTATTCGATGGCCCAACGATTATACGCTGACCTGCACGTTTGAGATTGACTTGCTCTGGTTTCTCAAATGCCTTCACGTGCCCTGTTAATTCAATCGACTGATTTTCCAATGAAGGAACCACTGGCAATCCTGAAGGGACTTTATCTGGAATAACTGGTTTATTTGTTTCATCCGTAAGCGCGTGTAAAAATGCGACCATATCCTGTCGTTCATCATTACTAAGTTCAAACTTGCGAATCTTATCATCTAATGTCGCTGGTTTAAATCCATGAGCTGCACCACCACCAGCAGCATAAAAGTCAATAACCTCATCCAATGTTTGGAAAGCACCATTGTGCATATACGGTGCTGTCAGAGCTATATTTCTCAAAGTAGGAACTTTAAAGGCACGTTCATACCCTTTTACAGCGATTTCCGCACGTCCCAAATCAGGTTCTTGATCATTGATATCTGGAACACCAACCACCTTGAAATCAGGGTTATTAAATGTCGGAAAATTGTGACATTCGAAACAGCGTGTTTTTAGGGAACGAAATAAATTGAGCCCGTGGCGTTCAGATTTAGATAATGCTAAATGATCACCTAAGGCATATTTATCAAATCTGGAATTATTGGCTATGATGGTACGCTCAAAAACAGCAATGGCAAAAGTTACATTTTCAAATGTAAGTGCTGGCCCTGGACTATTGCCAAAAACTTCATCAAATAATTTTACATATTCTGGTACCTGTAATAATTCCTGAACGAGTTCATCTTTATCCTGAGCCATTTCCTTCATGTCCTGAATTGGAAAAGAAGCCTGATGTTCCAGGTCATCTGCACGACCATCCCAGAACTGGAGGTGATTATAAGCAGAATTCCAGATTGTTGGTGAACCGCGACGTAGTATTTGTCCACCGTTACGGTCCTGTCCTATACCAGAGCCGCCCTGACCCATCGATAATGCCCTATTATCTGTAAAACCAAGATCCGGATGGTGACAATGGGCACAGGAAATGGTATTGTCGCCAGATAGGATAGGATCAAAATATAACAATCTTCCCAATTTTTCTTTATCAACAGAAACAGGGTTATTTGCTCTAATGGGCATGAGAGGATAGGCTCTGCTCAGATTTGCAGAAGCGGTAATATTCCCAAAATAATTATCAATAAAATCGTGCTGGTTAACGGTACCATAAGCACCGCCCATTTTCTTATCCAGAGACGAAATTGGGATGGTTAATAACACCATAAAGATAATGAAAACAATTCCAATAATTTTAATAAGTCTGTTCATTTATAGTGTGACATGGGGATTGTTTTTATCGATCATGCTTTAATTCTAGACAGAATCTTATAGCTAATTTCTTCGGTCTTTCCTAACGCGCCTTTCTGTACCACTTCTATTATTACTGTCTACTAATTGATCCTTTTTTCTGCGGTTTTCATCTCTACGATCCTTGTTCTTTCTTTTTTCTTCCATTTTACTTTCCTTTCTTAACTAATTGTTATACCATTATTTTTCAAAACTTACGGATGGTAACGTATCATCTAAGTATTAGAATCATATTAATTATGCTTCAGATATTTGCTGTCCATTGGTTCCAAAAGTTACCATAGTCATAACACCGGAAAATATGCGGTTAATAATTTCCAAACGCTGGTTTTCATTATTTATCTCAATGAGCTGTTGCTTTATTTTATTAGGCAGATTTATAAGCTCGATGAAATCAAATGATTGATTCTTGGACATATGGCGCTCCATATCTTCGTTCAATCCCAGTTTCAATAATATATGCAAGTATTGGTCTCGTGTCTTTTCTAATAAATCTGCCGAAGCAGGTTCATGGTCTTCAAGATATGTAACCTTACCAAGCCAAAGATGATCATTTTCCTGTGTTTTACTATCAATCCGAAAGCACCGCTTCCCTTGGACGATAATATCATATTCACCAGAGGGGTGTTCTTTCAATACCCGGATTATCTTTACACTGCAGCCAATAGTTTTTAAGCCTTTGTTTTCTTTCAAAACAATCCCAAATGGATCACCTGTCTCAATGCTATCCTTTATCATCCGCTTGTAGCGCGGTTCAAATATGTGTAAAGGAATCCGCTCCTTGGGCACCACGACGATATCTAAAGGAAATAATGGTAAATCATTCATAGGACTATTTAAACCTGACTATTTATGTCCAGTTTCATCGAGGTAGGTTCATATCAATATCTGCTAAAACATAGGCCATTACAGCCATCGCGGCAACACAATGATTGAACTCATTAATATCAATTTTATCGAAGGTATCAGCATTAGTATGGTGGTACCAAAAGTATTTTGCCCCATCCACCTTCAAGGACATAACAGGAACACCTTCATCATTAAGAGGCGCCACATCTGCAGCCCGGCCACCAGCAGTTATTTGATTTGCCTTTATTGAAATCAATAATTCAGAAATCGCATCTACAATTTCTTTTGCCGCCTGACTGCCTGTAAATCCAAATCCACTAGGTTTAAAGACACCACCATCTGATTCGATCGCAATTATATGTTTATCTAATTCATCATAATGAGCATCTCGATAGGCTTTATTGCCTTTACCACCATTTTCCTCATTCGTCCACATAACCACACGCAGGGTTCTTTTTGGCCTTAGGCCTAGGTCATGAATCAATTTTCCCGCATACCAGGCAGCTACACAACCGCCGCCATCATCGTGGGCGCCCTGACCTACATCCCAGGAATCAATATGACCGCCTAAAACAACAATCTCATCGGGGTTTTCAGAACCTTTAAGATCGGCCACTATATTTCTGGACCAGCGATCCGGTTCCATACGGGCATCCATTTTTAATTGGATCACAATCTTTTCACCGCTTTTCTGTTGACGACTTAACATAATTGCATCCTCTATGGTAAGGGCAGCATGGGGAGTACGTGGTATACCCTTGACATAAGCCATCACACCTGTATGAGGAGTATAAAGTGTAGCCGAACCTACAGACCGAATCAAGCTTGCTACAGCACCATACTTTGCTGCTTCGCTTGCACCTTTATAGCGGTATTGTACAGTTTCACCATAGCTTGTAAATGGCGCATTAAATAACACGATATTACCCTTGACTTTATTTTTAACGATTTCAAGTTCAGCGAAACTATCAACAACCAATACTTCAGCGCGAATACCTTGCTTTGGAGTGCCAATACTGCCACCCAAACCAAGCATTGCCAGATCTTTTTTAAATGGTTTGATTAATCTGGCTGATTCTGATCCCCTAACCCAGGCTGGTACTTTTACTGGTTCTCCTTTTACTATGTCAAAACCATCCTGGTGCATTTCGCCTATAATCCAATCCAGAGCATATTCTAGGTTTTTCGAACCACTCAGTCGAGGACCGAACGTGTTGCAAAGATAATCAAGCTGCTTATATGCGCCACTATCTGTGAGCGCTGCTGTAATAAGTTTATTTGCTTGTGCGCCATAATCAGCGACAATGGAACCACCGAAAATATGGTGTGAGATGAGCAATAACACCATTACGCTATGGATTAGTTTTATCAAATAATTCTTAATTATGCAAATACTTGCGATTTTAACCACTATTATTATTGATAAAGTCTACCACTATGTGGGCAAGTTCCGGTCCTTTTTCTTCTTGTAAAAAATGTCCGGCCCCCTTGATAGTTTTATGTGACTGGCCTTTCGTCCCTGGTATTAACTTTTGGAAATAACCGTCTCCTCCTGCAGTAATAGGATCAGAATCACTGAATGCAGTCAAAAATGGCTTTTGCCATTTTTTCAGGACATCCCAGGCCTTGCGGTTGGGTTCAGAAGCAGGATCGCTCGGGCTTGTTGGAACCAGCATGGGGAAGCGCCGCGCTCCAGCTTTGTATTCCTCACTTGGGAAGGGAGCATCATAGGCATCCCGTACTTCTGCGCTCATTTCTGCAACACATCCCGATGCAATAATCTTACCAACCTTGAAAATAGGCGTGTTCTGAGAAAATTGCTGCCACTGGATGAACGCCTCTGGTGTATTATATTCACCAGTGGGTAAGAATGTGTTGGCCGCCACAACACGCTTGAATCTGTCCTCATGTTCCGCTGCAATGCGCAGGCCAATCAAGCCACCCCAATCCTGGCAGAAAAGTGTAATATGCTTAAGATCCAGTTCTTGAACCAAAGCTTTCATCCAATCTACATGGTTTTGATAAGTGTAATCTTCTTGGTTAACCGGCTTGTCTGATTTGCCAAAACCCACCAGGTCTGGTACAACAACTCGATGCCCAGCACCTGCAATAATCGGTATCATTTTACGGTATAGATAGGACCAGGAAGGTTCCCCATGGATAAGTAATACCGTTTCACTATCACTTATGCCCTCATCCAGATAGTGAATCCGCACCTCATCACATTGTAGATAATGAGATTCAAAAGGATAATCAGACAGATCAATAAATCTGTCCTCGGGTGTACGTAAAATTTCCATTTCCTTAGCCACCTCCTTCTTTATACCAAAAGAAAACGATATTAAACCCAACCAAAATCATGCCAGCCCTTTCCACTGGTATTCCCAGAGACCAATCATCTGGTCATCGGTTTGAGTAAACATAACATCATTGAATACTTCTGCAAAAAGAAAAAAACTAGCAAAGGTAAAAAACAACCGAAATTTCATTTTGAGTGTCAAGATGCCCTTATAAATATCATTTGACCAAGAGCATTTTTACTGTCTGTAAATAATTCTCACTGGATATGCGGGCAATATAAATACCGCTAGGATAATCAGTCCCATTCCATTCCACGTTGTGTTCCCCAATGGATAATGTTTCGCTGATCAGTGTTATTATTTCAGTACCATTAATATCATAGACGTTTACACTTACAAATTCGGATGTGGGGATAGAAAAATTAATCGTAGTCTTTGGATTAAAAGGATTGGGATAGTTGTAGGAAAGATTATAATGACCAGGTAAAGTTTCTATTGAAACCACGTTAAACGGGCTGGAATTCACATAAATCTCGTATTGCTGGATATCGGTCTGTCCCGTACCATAAACCACTTCATTGCCCAATTCAAAATCGGCAAAATATTCATTAGGATCCAACATACCTTGATTTACCAAATGATTTACAAAATGGTGGATTCCCAATACAGCACTGTATTGGGGTATAGCTGATATAAATGCAAAATAGGTCCATGAGTCCCAATTGGCTTGGTAAAGATAATAATCGAAACCATCAAAGGTAACTGTACTGATAATATTTCCTGCCGGATTAATAAGATTGCTGTCCATCCAGATCATTACTTCGGTCGTAATTCCTGTTTCAGATGACATTGAATCAACAGTTACCCAGAATTCGAAGGCCAAATTATGAGATCCTGTAGCAACCATATCCAAATCATAGACCACATAAAATTCATCCAGGTTTTGGATCTTGATCGGTAGTGCCTCATTGGTGGAAGTACTGCTCCACGGTTTCTTGCCAAAAATTACTTCTGGGTACGCCTTGACATCCGAGTTGCCAATTGGCCAATTCCAATTCCAGCCAAAATGTACATCATTGTCAGTGCCAGTATGATAGATGCACTGAGTAAAATCAGTGATGCTGCCCTGGCCCCAGATATTATTCTCCACTAGATAACTCCCCCCAATTGCAAACTGAGACCAGCCATTACAGTTAAATGTTGTATCCTGAGCCCTAGTCATTACGGATATAAATAATACTAAAATTGCTATTTTCATTAATTTTTCTCACCAACTGTAAATCTGGGAAAAAATTGACCAGTTGTATTTATGTAATCTTTGTAGGCGGAACCAAATTTATCAATCATGTGCTTTTCCTCTTTTTGGACATGCCAAGCCCAAAATATATGGATCGGGATCACAAAAATTATCAGCATCCAGGACTTGTAGGTCAAAGCCATGATTCCTGTTCCGCTCCAAATAAAAGCTGAATAAATAGGATGCCGTACGAATTGATACGGACCCGTAGTAATCAGAGTCTTGGCTCTAACGGAAGGCGGCAAAATAATATGACTCCATACGAGTAATACTGCAGCATCAATACTAAAAAGTACAATTAATATCCACCGAAATATTGGCGCAATACGCATTTCTGGAATAGATAGCAAAGTGCTGATCTGTAATGCTAAAACCCAAAGCAAACCAGTTGTTAATATACCAGTGGGTCCAGAACCAAATATATTATTATATCTGCCAGCCATTTATTTAAAATTAGTGGTTTTATTATAGATAACATTGCCGCTTTTGACAACCACAAACAATAATACTTAATTTGCAGGTATATAATAGTTACAATCAAAAGGATAATTGAACAACAAGCAATTAATTTATGGCTGTTAAACTAATTACCGATATACCTGGCCCAAATTCTATAGCATTATTAGAACGCAGAAAGAATAGTGTAGCAAAGGGCCATGGTTCAGTATGTGATATATTTATTCAAAAAGCAGAAAGTGCCCTGTTTACAGATGTAGATGGGAATATATTTATTGATTTCGCTGGCGGTATAGGTTCTATGAACGTCGGTCATATGCACCCTGAAGTGATAACTGCAGCAGAAAAACAACTGCAGAAATATATCCATACCTGCTTTACGGTTGCTCCATACGAGGGTTATGTAAAGCTGGCTGAAAAATTATCGAATAAAGCACCAATAAATAGTGTTTGCAAAGCGGCCTTTTTTAATTCAGGAGCAGAGGCTGTAGAAAATGCGGTAAAAATTTCCAAAACTTATACTGGGCGGGAAGGTGTATTAGTATTTACTGATGCATTTCACGGTCGAACATTGATGACTATGACAATGACTTATAAAGATGACCCCTATAAAAAAGGTTTTGGACCCTTCGCTCCACAGGTACACCGCTTGCCCTTCCCAAGTGAAGATCAAGAATTAACATTTGAAGGTATTGATTTTGATCCAAAAAGCATTGCCTGTGCTGTAATTGAACCGGTTATAGGCGAAGGAGGCTTTATTCCTGCAACTAAGGCCGGAATGATTACTCTAAGCAATTTTTGTAAAAATAATGGTATCGTGCTAGTAGATGATGAAATACAGACAGGATTTGGTCGTACGGGAACCTTATTTGCCATCGAACAATTCGACATCGAACCAGACTTGATCACAGTAGCAAAGTCAATCGCGGGAGGATTCCCTTTGAGCGGTGTTATTGGTAAGGCAGATATTATGGATAGTGTTAATACAGGAGGTATTGGTGGCACATATGGCGGGAACCCTGTATCCTGCGCGGCAGCTTTGGCAGTTCTGGATATTATGGAAAAAGAACAAATCCTAACTCGGGCGCGACATATTGGAAGGCAAACAAGATCCATGGTTCAGTCCATAATCGATGATTGTCCATGGATAAAGGAAGTTCGCGGAATCGGTGCGATGATCGGAATTGTTATTATTGATCCAGATTCAGGTGAACCGGATAAACTACGTACTGGACGCATACACCAGTATGCCCTGCAACACGGACTGATTATGATTACCGCAGGTACTTATGGAAATGTGATCAGGACCTTGATGCCGTTGATTATTGATGACCATACTCTCGCAGAAGGATTAAGTATTTTATTAAATGCATTAAAAAAGGCATAATAATTATATCCTTAAGTAGAATTAATTGGTTATTGAATAATTATTTTCCCAAGAAAATGATTCCAAAGTATAGGATACTTGATTTACTAAATCATATAGGAATGACTTGGCTATTTTTTAGTGCATTTTATAACGAGACTTCTGGATTTTAAGTAAATCAAATTTTTAGTTAAAAATGGCGGTAAAAAATTACAAAAAACGTAGTCTTGTGGTTTAAATCCTGTTTCATCTAATAACGAAAATAACTGATTCTTTGAAAACTTATGTTTGTGGGGATTCTCAAATTTTAATCTAAGAAAAAAATAAAGTATTTGCAGAATAGTGATGTCACCCCGGATTCTTTCCTGCGGTATTACAATCACAAAAGTACCCCCATCCTTTAACATTCCATTGATATTTACCAAAAAGTCTTTGGGGTCGTCCACATGTTCCAAAACATGTGAATTTATTATAATATCAAAAAACGATGAGTACTTCTCGAAAAATTTCTCTGTAATCACTTCCGCTTTTATTCCTTTTCTTTTACAAGCGGCGATGGCCGTAGGATTTATGTCTGCCCCCATTACATTATATCCATAGGCCTGTTTTACAAATAAAGCATGCCTACCAGTGTTGCAGCCATAATCAAGAACGTTACTATTTTTATCTGCAGCGGCAAACTTAACTACGCTTTCGTTTTCGTATTTCCCAAAGCGGAAAATGTTTGTACATATCCAAACCGAAAAATCCATGAGCTTGGGATAAAAACGATCATATGGCATATCTTTAATCATATTATTAAATACATCAAATTCTTTTAAGGCAGGTTTTTAATTAAAATCAGTTTATCAGAATTTATGTGTAACCGAGCAGGTCTTTCTCCACTTCTTGTAATAACTTGCAAATTTCCACCAGGACCAAAAAGTATTCTTCTGCATTGCAGCAAATATTTTTCGTTGATATTCTATTGATTGCTCAGGACTCATGCGGTAGGTTCTTCGCGGTTTCCCATGGGTCCCTTTTAACACCATCCACTGACCCTTTACATAAATTAACGTATGTTTTGAAGCCTCTCCACCCGTAGGGTTAATCAGATAAACATGAGTCAAGTCCTCAACACCAGCCAGTTTACGCCGCCAGTTAATAGATAATACAGGTGTCTGCAATGTGACTCGTGTAAGTGGTGTGAACAGTACATCCAGTATTCGCCAGGATTCTTCCAAACTGATTTTTCCATCCTGCGAGTGGGCGATCATATTCTGGATATTCTGTACCTTGATCGGTACAATAAAATCAACTTCATCGTGTTTTATCCCGGGTTCAAAATTGAATCTTTCACCGGTATGGTGAATAGTAAACTCTTCACCAGTTTCCTCTACGGTAACACCAAGGTGATTGAAAATGCCTCGGAAATAATCTACTAGTTCGGGAGTTTGCAAAATATTCTCCCAGGCTTGTAAAGATGATGTTACCTGGGTATATGCGGTATTAAGTAAGATGAATGTAATGATGAATGCTTTTCTCATATCCAGATCTTTATTGGGAAAGTTATTGTGGCTTATATATTATCAATATTTATTTCCATACCAGATAAATCACCAAATGAATTGTCAATTTGAAGCGGATTTATTGAATAATGAATGATGCAATCACCCCGTCCTTTATTTCGCCTGCTAATGGTGACTTTCAGTGCATCAACTAGCCACGTATAAGAAAAGCCAAGGCCTGATGCTTCTTGATTATAATCTAAACCATACTTGCGAATATAAATATCCCGTAACGCTTCTGTATTTTCATAATTATTTGAAGAGATTAACTTTATTTCTGTTAGTTGATAATCAATATAACTCATATGCAGCGCAAAAGGTTCTTCAATGCCATTTACAATATACCAGTAATTAGGTTGCGTGTAGCTAAACCCAGGATAGCGATACCAACTTAACTGACCATTGTCAATTAACTGATCTCTTTTATCATTCACAGTAAGCAAGTGATCGCCAAAATTGAACGTCAATAAAATTCCATCCGACAGAGTCGATCGTACCGTTGGAGATTCTTCCGCAGGAAGAATAACAGTCACACAAATAATTAATAGAGTAAGAATTGGTAGAGGTACTAACATCAAGGAAATCTAGGGCTAATTGCCGAAATATTAGAGTAGTAGATAAAAAAGGTTAAATGATGCCAGATACTGCTTTATTCAGTATCAGTAAATACAATATTCATTGTGAAATTATCCAGCGGTTCACGTACCCACCAAAATTCTTTCTTATTATTCTGCGGTTTAGAAAAATTGTAATAATAAAATGTAAGACGCATATATTTTGGCTTTTCAGATAATTGCCTGTCCTGCCTTAGAAGTGCCAGCACTTTTTTATTCCCCTGTCGCAAAGCTCGTAAAAACCGAGCAAACCAGTAGCTATGTCCCAGATAACTGGTAATATGCGTTTGAATATTATCTAAAATCTGCTGCCTTTCCCCGATTTGCATAGAATTCAGGTTTTGCAGTTCCAGCGCGGTTAAAAACTGATCTAAATGCAATTCACCCAATTTCATATCACCCCTAGTCATAACGTCAAGAAAACGTTTATACATTAAAAGAGAAAATTGTGAGTCCATTAATCTCTCGATATAAAGTGCTTCAAACCACATTTGCCAATCCAGTCGTGGCATATGTGGGAAAAAGAATCTTGGTCGCATTTGCAAAGCAACGGGTTTGTATTCAAATTCATAAGGGATCCAATTTTCTCCATCAGAACTATGCGATATGATGATTTCTGGGCGTTTGGTAGTCATGACCCGGAATAGACCATAGGAATTCATAGACCGAGAATATCCTGCAGACCGGATCAAGGATTGTGTCATTACTGAAGGAAAATTATCCTCGCTTGTAATGTTTGATCTGTTGCCCCGTAGATCTAGGCGTAAGTAATAACACCCTGTCCAAACAAACATGAACAATGCTAGAGAACCTAAAGCAGATTGCAAACGCCTAGTTAACCCAATGCGGTAGTTTTCACTATTTTTTTGTTTAAATAATTTTCTTATGTATTCTGGGACAGTCGGGTCATCTAGTAATGTCAAGCATAGTATTATCGTTAGCAAATTAAAGAAGCCATAGTTACCAGTAATTATGATCATCACCTGTAATAATATAATGCCGGCAACAGCAGTGTTTTTTAACCGCCTGGGCAGGAAAATAAAAAAAGGCAGAATAAGTTCAACTGCATAGGTAATGAGTAGTGCTGATTTTTGGAACCATAAGGGCAACAAATGAAAATACCAGCTGATCCAAGACGGAATTGGCTGGGTCCAATAGTGATAATTCAATGCAGTAAGATCCAACCAAGTATTTGTATCTCCTGATCCGAAATACGTGAATTTTACAACACCAGATTCGAAAATTAATTTAAACAGTAACAGCCATAACAACCATCGTCCTATAGCATTAGGCTCAGTGAATTCATAATACTTCGCACGCGACTTCCAAGGCAAATAAAATAATGAGAGCAACATTGTTTCCAACAATAATAGATCCCATTGAAAATTGAGAAAGGGTGTGGCAACTACTTGTAGTGAAAGATAACAACTCCAACTCACCAGCAATGAGATGGGAGAAAACAAACCAAGAATCAGCAACAATGCTGATAAACAACCAGTAATAAATAATGCCGCCATACCGGTAGTACCCGGAAAAAACCACAACCAGGTAGGTTTTTCCAGCAACCACAATGCTGTCAATGGACCATTTCCATTATTCAAACGTGCTTGATCAAGATTTTCGCTAAAGGGAACAATACCTTCAGGACCAAATAAACCTGCTGATTGCACCCATAGGGAAATGAAAGCTAACATAATAGTAATACCTAATAGCCGGCCATAGAACCAGGTGCTAATACGATAAGAAGGCAACACAAAACTCTTACCCCAGAAAACGCGCACCAATCGCGCAAAGATCTTTCTATTATTGGCTACAAATTGATACCCCCATTCTGACAAAAAAGCAAACCAACGAAATCGTTTATAAGCCCAATTGGCCCAACCTCGCCATGGATATTCCGCATAAAATCGATATATAGCAGCGGCGGATCGATAAGACTTTCCGGCTGGCGTAAAAAGGTAAACCGCTGAAGCATAGTCTTCTGTTGGAGCCTGAGGCCATTTTTGGTGCAGTGACTGGTAAGGAATTAAATCTACCTTATTTCCCCTTTGAGAATCAAAGCGCTGGGCACACAATCGACAGAAATTGCACTCCCCATCCCATACTAATATTGGTCTGGAGGGTTTGAACACTACTGACTTATTGGCCAAGATGATTTAACTAGCAGCAATAAGTTATTGCAAAATAATGTCTAAATTATTTTCAATCATTGCCATAGTATTTGGCGATTCTTGAAGTACCAGAATCATTCAGGTAATAGATCCATTTACCATATTTTTTAGATATCTCACCTTGCGTGATATCTTTGTAAGACCCCTCAATCTGTTCTTGACCATTCGCATACCATTTTTTCCAGGGCCCGTGCATAATACCGTTTCGATAAGTTTCTACAGCTAGTTTTTCACCATTCCAATGCCAATACAACCAACTACCCTCCTTCTTACCAGAAAAATAATACCCTTCTTTCCAAGCCTGTCCGCTTTCGTACCAGCTTTTCCATAAATCACTTTTTAATCCGTTTTTATAATAACCTTCATGCTCCTTGTGACCATTACTATACCAGGTTGTCCATATACCATTTCTCTTGCCGCGTTCAAATCTTCCTTCTAAACTGATATCACCATTCTCGTTTACATTAATAACTCTGCCAGTATATGGCTTGTTATCTAGTGGTTGGTAGTAAAAACCATCTCTTTTTTGAAGATTATTGATTCTTACTGCAAACTGGGCACTAATTAAAGAAATGAAAATTAAAAAACCAGCGAGTCTAAAATAATCCATGATGTTTTACCGAAAAATTCGATAACTGCTTATCGATTAAATTAAACTATTTTGCAACCCATTTTTCAGTTTGATTTGCCCAATCAATTTCATGGAAAGTGTTATTGTCATTTGGCATATCTGATACAAATCGCGTATACATTACGCCCGTTTTACGATTGAGCACCATCATTGCATTGGAACTTCCATAAGTACCAACATATTCAAAATCATTTTCCTTTTCGGCAACAGTCTGTCCCATGAAAAATAATGCACAAACTATTAACGATGAACCGGTGATTATACCCATGATGTATTCTTTCATTGTAACCTCCTATTTACTAATCTAGAACCGAATCTTGGGAATGTTCATTCATTTGTTCATACCACCGTTTCACAACTTTAAACAACTCCCATTTATCAAGTCCTTCAATACTGAAATATTTATCCTTGAAGGTATCGTAAAAATTTTTATTTATAAAGTAGTCCCAATCCCGCATGACTATAGTATTTGTATTTTTTGTAGCTACTATAATTCCCTCGGCCCAAATATCTAAAATAAGACACCGTAACGCATTTTCAGTGATATCCGGCCATTCCATATCATATAACTTGGCCAGGGTATCCGCTTTTACTTTATACAATAGTGCGCTCATTTGCACAGGAATCATTATATCTTTATCAAAAACCCGCTTTAACCAAGAAACTATACCATCAAAACCCATTTGAGCAAAACCGTTAACAACAAAATCTGTAGGCAGGTTATCAATAAAGTATTCAGGAGGGTCGGGATTGCGCACCAGTTTTCCTTTATATTTAATATATAATGGATCTTCTGGATCTAACCATCTGGAATCAAATACAACCATATTACTTATTTCGATTTGAAAATTATTTGACATTTAATTATATGAAACTATAAAATAACGACATAATAAATAAGAAATCGATACAACCATAATTATATGTTATTGGCACACTTACAGTAATGCATTTATTCTTCTTTGTAGAATTCCATGATTTCCTGCGCATATTTGGAGAACAGATCGTTGGGCATGGGTAATCCAAGATTATACTGCACTATTTTCCAATCTTGATCTACCAATTTCATCACACCAGTGCCTCTCAGATGACCATATTTATCATTTCTAACTAATTCATCAAACCAACAGGTCTGATCATCATCAGAGAAATATATATTTCTTTCGGTCATATGATAGGTCCAACCTTTCCCAGTTTCAAAGCGGATCATGCCATATTCTTGAAATGCATTCTTATCCCAGCGTTCATTAATATCTGTACCGAAAAAGATCGCGTCCTCTGCAAACAGATCAAAATATTCAGGTCCCCTGGCTTCAGAAGCATATAAATGTAGTTTATTTAAAACGCTGGTAACAGCTTGATCAAGGTTGGTATTCTGGCAGCAAATTATTATTGGTAAAACTAAAATAAATAAGATTTTTTGCATTTTTGATCCTTCATATAATTGATAGATAAGGTTGAATTAGATATAGCTGTAAGTGTTTTCACTTTTGGTATTTCAAATTACATGAAATGTGATCATATTTCTTTTTATATATTCAATGAAAAAGTAGAATAATGCAATTACCAGAAATACTTGATAAGATACCCGTAAAAAAGCGAAAAATACTAGGGCCCATGGCCAGGTTTCTTCTCAATAAACATAATTGGAGTATTGTTGGCAAAATACCGAACAGGAAAAAAATGATCCTCATTGGTGTACCACACACAGCCTATAGAGATGCATGGTTTGGTTTGCTTGCTGTCCTGGCTCTTGATTTAAAGGTAAATTTTTTTGGTGCAAAATGGGTTTTTTCACGGCTACCTAGTCCTATTACCTTTTCGAGAAACCTGGATCGATTGGGTATGCCCTGGCCGCTGGGTTGGTTACAAAAATATATGCTTGTACGACTTGGGGGCATACCAGTTCTCCGCGAAGAAAACAAAGGTATGATTGAAAGCGCCACAGACATATTGAAAGGATTAGATAGTTTCATCTTACTCCTTGCTCCGGAAGGGGGCATTGAACATGTGGAACATTTTAGAAGTGGTTTTTATTACTTGGCAAAAAATTTAAACGTACCCTATGTACCAATAGCATTTGATTATAAAAACAGGCAGTTTAAGATACACCCGTACAGAAAAGTGTCAGATTCTTTCGAAAAAGATAACCAAGAAATAAAATATATTTTCGATGGTGTAGAAGGACATTACAGAACTTTCAAAGCATAACACCCCTCAATTATTTCTTAATTTTTCAGCAACATGGATAATAAACCACGCCCTGAACTATTAAAATATATTTATTATTAATCTGGTATTTATGATCATGATGAATAGCTGTTTTCTTTTCTTGTTGCTGATACCGATCTCAACCTTCTCTCAACGTTTAGTTATAAAAGATCTACAGACCAAATATCCGTTGAAAGGTGTAAATATCTATTCAACAAATCATGGTACAACAACTGATACAAATGGTGTTTGCAACCTTCAGGGATTCCTAATGAAAGATGAAATAATGATATCCCACATTGGTTATCTGGCAATCAATATCACTAAAAAAGATTTTCCTGACACTCTTTATTTACGGGCAACTAATGTGCCAATCAAGGGTGTAAGTGTTATCAGTTTTAAATCTGAAAAAGAAAGAAAGCGTTATAATAAACTTGAACGCGATGTTATTAGGGTATACCCCTACGCTGTTTTGGTTGGCACACTACTCCAAGAATATTCAGCAGTGTTGGACAGTATCATCGAACTATCCTTTTTCAAACGCAGGAAAGAAAAGAAAAAAGTATTCACAGCCATTGAGAAGCAATTAATTACAACCCACGGGAAACGAGTACGCAGACTTACGAAAAACCAGGGCCGTATACTTATCAAACTGGTGGATAGGGAAACGGATTTCACTTCGCACCAGATTATAAAAGATTTCAGAGGATTCTTTATCGCTGGATTCTGGCAGCTTACTGCCCGCTTATTTGGTCACAATCTAAAGTCTAATTATAATCCAAAATTTGGTGAAGATAAATTAATTGAACATATCCTAAATAGTAGGATAGGGATATAACTGGAAAATTTTAGGGGCTTTTTCTTTGATCAATAACAATTTGATCGCAAATGGCCTGACACATATTTTTTATCTTCTCTTTGATATCTGCAAACGAATAGTTAATAATTATTCTGCCATCTTCATAGAAAATTTCTTCCAACGGTACACCCAACCAGAGATCCCCCATAGAATCCCAAATTTGGTATTCAAGAAAATCAGAATTGGTTATTCTATAAATTACAATTCTTAGATAACCCGTGTATTTTTCGCCAGCTATTTCTGGCTCTACAGTGAATACTTCCCAATTAAGATGTAAAGCAACATTCTTACCAGGATGATAGCCGTGATTCGTACAGTTTTCGATGTAAGCATAACTAATACCAAAAGGTAATGATTCATCCATAATCAACTTTATCGCATAATTGATGTCATCTATTTCACCAGCTGTTAAATGATAGGCAATAGGTTCTTGCGGAGCATTTATACAAACAATCTTACTAAAACCTCGGTACAAGAGTGTATCAGCTTGATGATCAACCTGTCCTACCAATAATCCACAATAACCAATTAATGGTATGAATATCTTCATTTGATCAATCCATGGTTAATTCGTCAGCAATAGGTAGTACTTCACCTTTTTTTATTTTCTTCATGGTCTCGTATTCACGAATGAGCAAGCCAAAAAGAATAACACCAATAACATAAAAAGCTGCCGTTATCAAAAAGATCTCATAATAGCGAAACTCTAATAACCGTAACCATTCAAACACTTTCGCGCTAACAAACCAGGAAGCGCTCCACAAACTGGAACTCAAAGCACTAATGAGTTCCTGATTCTTTTTACCGACATAATTCATTAATAGCTCATTAGCAGCCGGATGAGCCATATGCATCAGTGGCTGTCGCAGAATAAAGGCGATCACAGCAATCACAATAGCAAAAGAAAATTCAGCATAGAGTTCCATGATGGCCATGAAGACCAGGCAGCATATGGCCAGCGCCTGCACCACAACAATCGTCATCCAGTAACCATATTTCTTTCGAAGAAAGGGTACCAACAAAGAAAAAATAAATACTAGGAATGCGGTAAAACTGCCTAGCAGACTGAAATTACTTGATGTCAAACCAAATACAGAATTAAAAAACAGATTTACGAACGGTATGGTTAGACCGGCGCCAATAGAAATCAATACCAGCGGTGAGATTGCTTTGAAAATAAGCGACCAATCATAGGATTTACGTATCGAAAATAAATCGTCATTCCGTTCAGTATCTTCTTGTTTACCTTCAGTTATCCTTACTGCAAAAAATATGGACCCGGCGCCTAAAACCGTAATGATCCAGAGAATACTCTGTTCATTAAAGATTAATGTCCAGGATCCTAAACCAATGTAGCCTACCCAATCCAAACCGCTAATTAAAACACCCGAAAATATGGTCGCCAGGGACCAAGTTGCAGCGCTCAGAGAGAGTGCCTCAGTACTGTTTTTGGCAGTGGTGGTGCGAATAATAAACGGCAGTGAACAAACTCGCATGAGCATCATTCCGAAACCCCAGGATATAAAAGCCAGCTGGATTAATGGCACCACTTGGCGCTGAACAGATTCAATAATTAAACCGCTAGTAAGTGGTACGATCAGAGCAGCAAGGATAAAAAATGGTCTCAGTTTTTTACCGCGTATATAGATTCCCAGCGGCAGAGCAAAGGCCAATGCACTTATAAACCGTAGCGAGTTAAATGATGCAATTTCAGGATCGCTAAATCCCTGTTTGCGAAGAAATATGTTTAATATCAAGATAAAGGCAACATTGATTAGGTTTAGGGAAAATTCCAACAAAATGAGCAAATGTATCACCCGCGGCAGATCACGATAACTACGAAATATTTTACCCAGCATAATTACTTGTTTGGTATTTTATTAATGGTCCTGTGCTTCAACTGCTAATACCCCAATCAAAATGCTTCCACTAAC
>PYIL01326430.1_pt1 | contig 27097 bp, 34 predicted proteins | sample 3578041 | NCBI WGS metagenome assembly PYIL01 (sample SAMN08408023, study PRJNA431606) | Marine metagenome isolate SA_KN192-05_S13_150m, whole genome shotgun... | biome: marine; feature: oceanic pelagic zone; material: water; isolation source: 150 m water sample, 0.2-0.8 um fraction ... | reverse complement strand
AATTTCATCCTCTTTTTAACAACATTAACCAAAAACTTACTATTCATTGATAAATCACTATAACGATTTTTTAACTGTTTAAATAGGATTTGATTCTTACTACCCGGATCTCCATCTTTAGCAATAATCGCCATCATTAAATCAGCAGTAGCTGGTAATCCAAAACTTTCTGACGTATTAGTTAAATCAGGATCACTACTACCAAATCCCTCTCTATTCAATTGAGAACTTGTAATAATAGGAACATTACATTCTACCGCTAATCCTCTAACTTCCTCAGCAATAGATTTAATATAAATGTAAGTATTCATATTTGCCGCCCACTTAACTCTACTAGACGCACAAATATTTAAATAATCTAATATAATAACCTTTGGAGTAAAATCTTTCTTAATCTTTAATTCTCTTATTAAAGCACGGAAGTTTCCAACATGTGCTCCCGCTGTTGGATATTCTTTAATAATTAATCTTCCAATTTTTAATTTCTCTAATTTCTTCTGAAAACTATCTTTCGGAATTATATGTAATTGGTCAATATCAATATCCATTAAATTAGCATCTATTCTTTCTGCTATTCTTTCTTCCGCCATTTCCATAGTAATATATAAAACATCTAATCCTTGTTTCATATATTGACATGCCAAATGAGTCTTAACTAATGTCTTACCAACGCCAGTTCCACCAAGCAATACAGTAAGAGTTTTTGGAGAAATTCCCCCATTCGTAATCTTATCCAACATCGTCATCTCAAATGGAATTTTTGATTCTTTCCGATGATAAAATTCCCAACGATTTTCACCATCCTCCATATAACCATGACCAACACTTTGGTCTAAAGAAATGGCTAACGCTTCTGTAAGAATTTCCGGTATTGCATCTTTAGAAGTTTTCTGATCTTTACCTTCTAAAATTGCAATAGAATCTACAATACCATTATATACTGCTTGATCCTTTGCCCATTTTTCTGTTTCCTGTACTAACCATTCTTCATCATCTGTTTTCTTATTATACGATTTTAAAATATCCAAACAATTCTGATATGTTGTTTCATTTAAATCATCCCTATTTGTAAGCTTTACAGATAAGGATTCCACTGTTGGTGGTTTATGATATTCAGCAAGATGTTGTTGGATTTCTTTAAATATAATTTTTTCTGCAGTATCCTTAAAATATTCTTCTTTAAGAAAAATACCAATAATACTTGCATAGGTATCATTATGAATTAAATTCTCTAATATCAACGTTTCTGTTCGCATATTACCCTTTATTTAAAACATCCATTATTATTTTCTTTTCCTTATCAACACCTATAGATAAAAATGGTTTATAATTTTTTACTAATTTCAAATAATCCTTTGAAGCTGGATCGATTAATTGTTTTTCCATATTAGGAATAAAATTTAATACAATATCTAACACAGCAAAGGTTTCTAATGATATAGTCTGTATTAATGCCATTTTTAATATTGACGGATGATTAATTCCCTTTGCAATAAACATTTCATCAAAGGTTTTATCCCACTCCCCCATGTACGTATAAATTTCCTCAGTATCACGTTTTAAATGAAAATGGAAATTATTCATTCGCTCTTTATATTCCTCATACAAATCACTATCAAACATAGATGGATATGGTATGTTATTAGTAACCTGTGACAAATAAAAGAATATTAAATCTTCTTTACTTTCAAAAGTCTTTCCGAGATTAGAAAAAATTGTTCTTTGTGCGGAATGTGATCCTCCACCCTCATACTTCATAAAATGCTTTTCCATTGAATATTCATTCATATTCAATTTACCATTATACTTAAAGTAATCATACTCCCTAGTAAAATGTGCATGTATTGCTTGATATGTTATCCAAGCATTAAACGTCCTGCGGTTGCTCTTTACTACCATAATTAAACTCCTTAAAAACAGCTTTCTCAAGTTCTTTCATAACATCTTCTGTAAAATACTTTTCTGGATCATTCACTATAGTTTTCTCAAATGCCTTACCAACTGGTGTTTCATATCTAGTTGATACCTTCTTAAAAATACCATACTTCTCGGCAATCGGTACTAAACCATAATACTTATCCAAACCTTTATCATAATCTAACATCATCTCAATAACTGATTCCTCTTTAGTCATTCTACCTTTAACTAATTTTGCTTTAATAATATTACCAATAACATCAGTTCCATCTTTATGTTTTCGTTTTCCTAATGTAACAATTGTTGATGCAGCATACTTAATTCCACCACCGCCAGAAATCTCTTTCTTAGGAAACATGCTACCAATCGAATCATATGTATGATTGGTAAGAATTAATGGAATATTATGCTTAGATAACATTAAAGCAAGAGTACGGAATGTACCCCTAATCATTGGTGCTCGTGTCATATCTCTTTTATCGGAACCACTTGCCACATCTCCCATTTCCTTCATTGTAGAAAGATTACCAAGTGAATCAAGAAATATCATTAATTTACCTTTACTACGTTTACTATTTTCAATAATTTTAACACATTGGGTTCTAAATTCCTCTACTGTAGCTACAGGAAACAACCCGATACGATTTGTATCTAATCCTCGTTCTTCAATCATATCTTTTGTTAAAGCACCTCCACTCTCAAAATAAATTACAATATTATCTTTATCTTCTTTAAGAAAATTATTTGCAATACTGAGAGTAATAAAAGTTTTACCTACAGCTTCTGATCCTGCAAAACACGATATCTTATTTGATGGAACACCACCATACATAGACCCGCTTAGAAGAGCATTGAGGCTATACGATCCAGTACATAAAAAACTAGAACAATCCCCAATAATACCGCTGGATACAATTGACGCCATATCATTGTCAGACTCCTTTATTAGTTGTGAAATAAAATCCTTTACTGCCATACTATACCTCCTTGTCATTAACATCTTCAATAATAATATCACTAGGCAATTGCATATGTTTACATACCTTACATATCAAAATTTCTTTTTCTTCATTCTTATAATTATCATAATTATGCATACCTAATGCACATCTTTTTTCTTGTTCTTTTATCTGATAAAAGGGATCATTTCTATTAATCACAAAATCCATCACCTTTTAATAAATGTGAGAAGCGATGTGATACTATAGCACATAACAAAAATACTAAATTATCACTCTTATATAATCCTGCTTTACATTTATATGTCCACATATCTACTCCTAAAAAAATGATTCAAGACTACCAACATTCTCATTTTTCCATCCAATCGCATTCAAGATATTCTTAACTGGTTGAAGAAACGATTTATCAAATTGCGTATCATAATCTATATATTTTTCTAAATTAAATTCGGTCGGCAATACGGATGAAATAGCAATAACATTTTCACCAATCTTATTAGGTTCTTTCAGATAGGCAAACTTAATCTTATCCCCATCCCGAATTAATTCATATTTATTTGTGAGATTTTGTTCTCTTAAGAAATGATTATAAAGAAGAACACCTCTTACATGAATCGGTGTTGCTTTAACATAGATGTCTTTTGAAGATTTATACTTATCTAGACCACGGACTGATCTTGGAAATGCTATATTAGCAAAACTTAATTTCTTAAATTTACTGCGATAATCATCAAGGGCAATTTGAACAGTTTTTTCATCTGTATTAATAATAGTTTCTATTAATGAATGAAGGTTTTCACGGCACCATTCAGGCGTAGAGCTCCTCACACTCTCAATGCCCATTATCTTGAGTTTAGGTTCCTTATATGATACACCTTCGTTATTATATACATTAAGTATATATCTTTTTTTAGCAGTCCAAATACCCTTGTCTGCTATTACCTCACGTTCCATGAACATTTTTTGTTCATAGCCATTTATATATGTATGAAGAAGCTTATAACTCGTGTCAATATATGATTCAATTTTATCTTTACATATCGTATCCAAGACGGATACAATTTTTGTAACCCCACTTCCCTGTGGTAACACGCAATTAACCAATTTATCAAATGTAACGTAAATGCTGTCCGTATCGATTGCAATGACATAGTCAACACCCTTAGTTGATAGTAAAGTGTTTATATACTTATTTATACTTTTTTCAATCCATCTTATCGATAATTGTCCTGATGTTGTAATAGCCTCCGCTTGTTCCGGTGAATAATAAAGAAAATATTGATTAGCTAATGCACCATAGGCACTATTCAATAAAATCTTTTTTGACATTTGAATATTATTATATTTCGCTATATTATTAATTACTTCTTGTGATTTATTTCCACTTTCTTTTTTTTGTTGTTCTTCCAACATTTTCTTTTTATAAACAACTCTATCATTATACATCTTGCTCATTAGCTTTGGAAGAAATCCCTTAAACTTTCGTGTAAAATGTTGCCCATTAGGAGTAAGTGTAAGGTCCTTTATTCTAAGATAATCTGTATTGAGTTTTTGTTCCAACAATCCATCAACACCAATATGTTCTGAATCTGCACAAATAATTTCATCTGTAATTAAAGTTTCTGGACTTATATTGTATTGTTGAATAAGATGAGGATACAGAGAATTTAAATCAAAACTTACTACCCACTTATGTAATCCAATATGTGGGTCTTTAACATAACCTCCCTCAATTTGTCTACTTGAACTTTGTTCTTTCTTGGCTGGTGTAGCTATTTTTTGGTCTTTGAGAAATCGATAGATAATAGCCTCCCAAGTTCTTACTGGAGAAAATACATCTTCAAAATTAATACCAGAATCATATGCCATAGTAATTATCAAATCCAGCAATTTCATCTTATCATCAAGTTTCTTTACAATCTCAACATCTCTTATATTATAACTAATAAACTTCTGATAATCAGTTTTATATAGTTCATAACCCGGTATTTCATCCTGATCTTTCCTTAATCCCAATTCAACCTTACCAATATAATCCAATTTATATGATTCTCTAATTTTATAAGTATATTTTTTATATAAGTCAAGATAATCAAGAACAGAAACACCAGTAATCAAATAAGTCTGATTCTCTTTGCCAGCAATTTTTATATTCTTCTCATATATGTTCTTTACTGGTGATAATGTCTTTGCCTCCAATCCATATCTATTCAACCGATTTATTATATAAGGAATATCAAAAAACTTACAATTCCAACCCGTAATAATATCTGGAATATTATCCTGCCACCAATCAATAAATAATTTTAACATTTCTTGCTCATTATCACTCTGAAAATACTGAATTACTTTATCTGGTTGATCAGGAGTATACTTTCCTGTCCCAAAAGCCACATATTTGTCTTCAATATTATCATAACAAGTAATAGAGGTTACAGCAGAATTAGCCATACGTATATCAGGGAATCCATTCTCGATGGATGTTTCGATATCAATATTAGTTATTTTAATTTTTGTAGAGTCGTATTGAACATCAGGATATGTTTCCGTTATATATTGCGAAACATAATTACGATTACCAAGAATAGAATAATTAACAGTACCATCATACGTTTCAAGAAATTCTTTGCAGTCTTTCATTGAATCAAAAGTATGTGAGCCAAGAGGCTCATTATCTAAACTTCTGTAATCAGATTTATCCTCCGGAGCTGGAAGATATAAGGTTGGTTTAAAATGTGTATAACCAGAATACCTTTCACCCTTATTATCTATCTCACGTCGATATATACGATTACCTATTTTAGCAACATATGTATAGAATTTCATTATATAATTATACCAAAAAAGAGTGCGAAAAACAAGGAAGACTTAGGGTACTACAATACCACTTCCAAAGGCCTTATTCCATTCATTTGCAATAGTTTTGCTTGGATCTGCTACTACTTGGATTTGTTCTTCTTTTAATTTAAACTCTTTGTTTTCCGCATATGGCATCCATGGATTAAAACCAATGCTCTTTTCATTAAGTGGAATCATTACTACAGGATTTGTAATAATAAAATTTTTCTCATCAAACTCACCTATTAATTCTTCACCATTTGTTAATTTTACAATTTTTACATTCACGGCACCATCTCCTTTAAAATCTACATTATTATAAATATAATCACCTGCTATATTACCCCCTGCACCTAATGCAAAAGTTTCTAAACCCGCCGCAATTGGCGTTGCACAACCGGATACAAAAAATAAACTTATTAAAAATACTACTTTATTTAAATACGTCTTTAGGAATTTCTGTTGCGCTCTCATGTCCTCCTTCTGTTGTCGTTTTCATACCAACATTACCGATGCTATACTTTGCCTGTAAGTCCCATTCAGATTTCTCTCCAAATGGCAGAATTTTCATTTGTCTAATCGACACAGTCGGCTGTGCTTTTTCAGGATGTAAAATTTCAACTAAATCCCATTCGTGCAAAAGATTTACAACTGTGTTTCTTCGTTCAATATCATTCTCTGAAAGATTAGTCGGCTTACCATCTAAAGCAAACAATTCTTTAAAATGAACAATATAATATTTACCTTGCTTGTGAAGTATGTGACATGATTGATATAACTTTTTTTCTCGGCGGGATGCTATACCAATTCGGGTAAGAGTTTCTTTAACTTTGAGGAAGTCATCATCTTCTTTTAACCTCACTTCCACCATATCTTCAATTGACCATTTTATACTTTCTGTTGTCATTGTCCTAGTCCTTTCAATTCAAAAATGCTTTATTTATAAAACCATTATATATTATTTATAATATTAGGACAGACCACCTTTATTGAGCTTATTTTTGATATATTCTATATCACCTTCTGTCAAAACCGATAAAGCAGTACTTGCCTTAGAATCACTATATTTAAAAAATTCTTTTACTAATGCTAAATTTTCTAATTTCTTTCCTTTCACCCAAAACTTTCTTGGTCTTTTTTTCTTAGGTATAAAATAATGAAGAAAGTCATAATGTATTTTATTAGCAATATCAGGAAATCTATTTACTTCATTAATTATATAAATTAAATCCGATTGATAAGATAGGGAACGATTAATAAGAAATTTTTTATAATCTTTCCGATCCTCAATCTCAGAATCATAACTTTCTTTAGTCATCAAGTCATTCGCATATTCAAATGGATTCATTATTCTTCCTCATCAGGTGGATAATCTAATCTAAATTGTCCTTTATGTATTTTCAATGTTGCATCATAAGGATTCCATTGTACATTCTGTAACCTATCAAGCGGATTCCTTTTTATCTTTTTCATTCTTCTTAAACCATCCGGATGTGGATGTAAACCTGTAGGATCAGGAAACTCCTGCATCGGATCTCTATTTTTAAAATCTTCCATTTCTTGTCTCATATCATCAAGCAATCTTCGTCTTTCATTATCTAAGAAATGTTTTTCCTGTTCACTCATGCTTTGACGAAACCGATTAATTCTTTTTTCTCTCTCTTTAACCTCATCATCAGAAAGTTGTGCTCTTTTCTTTTTTCGAATGTTCATAATATCTTCTTTTTTTCCATCCTCCAAACTATCCCACTGTCTCATTAGAACACGATTTAAATTATCAAAAATCATATTATATAATTGTTCATCTTCTAATGAAGCCGCAAGTGCTAATACCAAAGAAAACGTTTTATTTAAATCTTCAATATCTCCAAGATAACCCCCTTCACTGTTTGTCATTTCACGGCTAACAAGCTCAACCGAACCATCTGCATGTACAATTAATGCACTATCTTCAGGATCTAGTTTTATATGAAGACAACCATTTTTATCGATATTTGGATTTTCATTCTTTTCGTCAGCCATTTGGATCTCCTTATTTACTTATACTTATTATTTATAAGGTTAAACCGCCGCAATACACAGCCATATAAAGGTAAAAAGAATATAATACCTATTGCTATTTTGTAAATAACTAATGATGTTGCCATTTCTACCCAATGTGTTGCCATATAAACATCCTCTGAACCCCTAAACGCAACAACAAAGAAAGTGTATGTATCAATAACATTAGCTATTACGGTCGAGAGCATTGGTGCAATCCACCAAGCATTATAATGTTCCCTTATCTTTTGAAAAACATGTACATCTATTAATGTCCCTATTCCATAAGCACATGCACTTGCTAATCCAATTCTAAGGGCAAAATCAAGACCTTTACCCTCTAAATTAACCACCAAAATAGAAACAAGAACCGCTATTGGAAATGCTCTATATATTGTTTTTGCTGCTATATCCTTACCTAATGCCCTCACCGTTAAATCAGTAATAACCACTATAAACGGATAAGTAAATGCAGCCCATGTTAATTTTATTCCAAATACATCTACTGGAATATGGACTAATGCATTTGATAATGCAATAATAACAATATGTGCTAATGATAATTTATATATCATTAAGTTATAATTAGGAAATTTATATGCCATAATAAGGATTATTCACAGTTAAAAATTTCCTATCTTCACCTAATTGCCTATATTTAATATCAAAAAAATACATAGTATTAGCTTCAGTGGACTTCGCGCCTTTAAATTTAGTCGAAGAAATATTTAAATCATCGTCAATAAACATTGGACTTATTTCATTCCGGAATAGCATTAATTCAGGACCCCGCATCCATAGACAAGAAAAACTTCCATCTATAGATTCTAAAGGATCATGGAATTTATCTAAACTATATAACATTAACTTAGTATCCCATGTTTCATCGGTTTTATGCAATTCTTTTAATCTCTTAACCGTCGGTGCCTTAATTATACCATTATGCCATAATAAATTATTATTCCATTCAGCTGGATGGATATTATTATTCCATTTCTTAGTAGTCGGTGCTTGCTGATGTGCAACCATATATCCTGATGGCAATTCATGTTCATTAAAATTTAATGAACCAAGAGCTTTATGTTGAAATTTGATGGCATAAGTCTCGGGACAAAATACATATAACGAATGTGAATGTTCACCACGATATCTATTAAGATCCGCTAATTCTACCAACTTGTCTTTATCAAAAGAACCAATTATAGAACACATTATACATTACTCCAGTTATTTTGGAAATCAAATGCCGTTTGGCGCCATGGAATCTCTATCTGATAATCAATCGGATCTACAAGATTCAATTTCATAAAAGCGTTAATCCTCTCTGAGCATGATGGACACGTTCCACAACTTTTCCCATCTTTAGGATTATAACATGTTAAGCTATGTTTAAGCAAGGAAATAGCATCCATTCCCTCACATATTTTTAACTCATCAATCTTTGAAAGTTGTAAGAATGGTGCATGTATATCCAAACAATGTGTTCTATTTTGTTTAGCAACAGCATTCAATGAATCAACAAATGCACCAGTTGTATCCCAATAACCATATTCATCATGTACTTGTAAACCGGTAAATACATCATTTGAATCTATAGTTTCTGCATATGACATAGCTAAGGTTAACAAAATCATATTACGGAAAGGAACATATGTAACTGGTTGTGGATCTCCTAATACATCTTTAATAGTGGGCATTTCAATATCTGTACCCGCAATGTTAGCACACATTGGTTTGGCTATTTCACCTAATACAGATAAATCAAATGTTTTATGTTCTGCAGTTCTAATTCTTTTACATAATGCCTTTGCTCTGTCTATTTCTACTACTTGTTTTTGATTATAATCAAAAGATATAGGATAAACATTTTCAGCACCATAATATTTTACCAACAGAATGGTCATAATTGAAGAATCCATTCCACCCGATAAAATTGAAACAACTTTATCCGCCTCTGGTAATTTAATCTCTCTATGAAACAAGCTTCCTTCTTCTAAAAATTTAATGCTATCATGTGTGAATTCGACCATCATCTCCTCCATTATATAGGTAATGCTGCAATTGTATTTTTTTCTACATCCTCCAATGTTTTACATCTTATAATAGGGTTTGAAGGCATAACATTTTTAAACCCCTTAAACCATCTTACGAAATCTTCTTTTGTTTTAACATTAATTAAATCATTCATTGCTGGTATACCAGAATCAAATTTTCCTTCCCTCATATCCTGTCGTGTTTTAATTAACAATTTACCAAAATTATAACATGATTCAAATGCCATCAACCATCTATGATATAAATTGGTAGTAATTTGTCTTTTAGTTAATGGCAAATTATATCGTGCCGAACTAGAAACATCATGCTTGCCGACAATCTCAAAGAATTCTTCAAAATCCATATTATAATATTGTTTCAAAATATGACCATACTTCTTATATAATAATTTATTACCCTTTTTAATAATACCATTTCTCGGCTCAGTTCTTCCAAACTTAGCTTTTTTACCATGTTCAACTGTACCGAATGATATTAAACCTTCTTCACTTTCAAACTCTCCTAAGATTGGTTTAATAGCATGTGAAGATGAATCAAAGGTAATATCCCTGTCGATATAACCAGATTCTTTTAAAAGTAATAATGGCCATAAACGTTTTATAGATCCAAATCCTAATACATGTAATTTATTACCAATTTCTTTTGGTATGTCCATAAACTGATAAGAACCTAACATCTGTATAGCTTCTAATCTACCAAGACCAGTACAAGCGGCGGATAATGCAATACCCGCTATTGATGAATAATATTCTTCGGGAATAACAGACATTGCATTATTATAAAAATCTACAAAATCAGCTGTATTATTACCTTGACAAATTAAAAATACCTTTGAATCAGATTTCATTTCACGAAATAATTCAATCTGTCTTTTAACATTATTACCCGTATTAAGTGCTCTTTGTTCTGCCCATTCTTCTATATAACGTCTACCGGATAAATCAATTCGAGATTGCTTTCCTTTCAGCTCACCAATTACATGAATAGGTAATTCATCAAAACACATTGCGTAAGATGAATATTGTGCCTGTACTCTATATACTTTATCTTTCAATTCATCCGTAATCTCTTTACCTAAAGTAATCATCTGGAGTCCGCCAGAATCGGCATGCCACTTAGTTCCAAAATAATTATGTTTAGCGAAATATTTTACCATAGCATTTACTTCATTATATGCATTAAACATTATTTCATAATTCACACCAGAATCAAATTCTTTAATAGTATCAGCAACCATACCAGAAAAGATAGCATCATCTTGTTTACTCCCCATGCCCGGTTTTAATGCCATCGAGGCACCAGACATAATATAAGTCATATCATTCATCGTATATTCTCTATATAATTAAAATTAATTACAACGCGTCTCTTACTATCAGAACAACTTACACCAGAATGTTCTTTTAATGTTGGAAACTTTACTAACCTATTTGCTATACTTTCTACCTTTTCTCCATCTTTAAATGTAGTATAACCATCATTACTATTAAGATAAAAAACGGCACTAGTTGCATCGTATTCCATATCACAATGTAGTCCACTTATGATATTTTCCTTAGGAGTGGTTGTTGTCATATTAGCCTTGCACCGTAATAAACAAAACATCTTTAACCGCTGCAAAATGGGATGCATAAGTTCCATATATGCACTACAAATTTCTTGATAACCATATTGTCTATTTAAATGATAAAAAACATGAATAAATTGAAAATCATTCCAATCAGACTTTCCGGGTGGTATAAACATATTTTTCTCATCAGGATCATACGCAATATAATCATTATAATACCATGGAAATTCATTACCTAACATAGTATTTTGTATAGGCAAAAATTCCTCGAATGGTAAAAAATTATCTATTACTTCCACTACTTCATACCTTTCATCGTACTCAATAGAGAAAAGAATTCAGATTTCAAATGATCTATCTTTAAAAAATCTCCGCGAAGTACAGAAGTCAACATATCACTCTCATGTTCTTTCACCCCGCGTGCAGTCATACAAAAATGTTCTGCCTTTACAATAACAGCTATACCTTTTGCTTCAGTTTCAGCCTCAATCATATCTGCAATTTGTTCAGTCATCTCCTCTTGTATTTGCGGTCTTGATACTACCCAATCAACCATTCTATTAAACTTGGATAAACCAATTACCTTCTTACCCGGAAATATTCCTATATAACACTTACCAGAGATTGGCTGGAAATGATGTGCACATGTTGAATCAACACTAATAGGACCCGTCATATATAATTGATCATATTGTTTTGCATTTGGAAATGCAGTTATGTCAGGTGGAGGGCTATAACGGCCTTTAAAAATCTCACGCACATACATCTTAGCAACTCTGCGCGCTGTGTCTTGTGTATTATGATCCTCCTCAGTATTAATAACCAATGCCCTTAATACACCCTGAAATGCACATGCTACTTCATCTTCAATCTTTTGTACATCATTCTCATCGAGATAAGGATATATAGTATCATTTGCAAAATGTTTATGTTTTATTGTCGTCATTCTCTTTCGTAATTCATCACTAAATAACTCATCACTCATATATTACTCCTTTATATAAATCGCACTATTAGACCCATGCTCAAATACCTCTACACTTTTTAAATGCACTCTCCCTTCTGTTTCATCTGTAATTATCGGCTGTACATACTTATAAACATATTCTGCAAACCTTTCACAACCAACACCATCTTCCATTACTACAACCTCTGCACTACCAAAAGTCTCACAACCTTTCAGATACAGCAATTCAGGATCATCAGCGGCAATCACTAACTTATGGTCAAAATTCTTTTCAATAAATTCTTTTATCCATGCGCAATTACCAAAATCATAGACCCAATTTCTTTTATCCAATTTATTTGCTTCAAATACAAAACGAAAACCTAAACTATAACCATGTAAAAACCTGCAATGACTATGCTTTGCTCTCCATTGTCTAAAACAAGCACTGAACCCTCTTTCATTACCATATGTTTTTGTACTTTGATGCTTAAATTTTGGTTTCAATTTCATCATCACATACCTCCTTTAACGCGTTCCCAAGGAAAAACAATCCACCTATATAATTGTTCATTTAAATAAAAAACCTTATCTGGATTCTCATTACCAAACAATGCTGTCAAAGAATAATCTGGATTATTTTGAAATTCTGGTAATTCTTTGATAGCTCTAAATGTAGTTCCGGTATCATATATATCATCTATAACAATTAAATACGGAAAGAATTGTGGTTTATCACGAATGCTTTTATCTTCCGTTAAATTTAAAAGCCATTCTGCTTTCTTATCATTACCATCATATGATTGAAACTTAATAATACTCATTGGACATTCTAAAACATTACTCAGGTGTGTCGCGATGGGCAACGAGCCCCTATAGACGCCAACCACATGAGGATTAACTCTATTAGCATACCGATCATATATAGTTGCCATGTCGTTATAATATTCGTCATAATAATAATTGTATTTTGGAGTATTCATATTAATTTATGCGTAAGGTTCATCATTTTCGCCAGGAGGTTGATTTGCTGTGATAAAAATTTTACTTCCGGAGACTTAGTGTTCTCATTAATTGTTTTATTCAATTTTTCAATTTCCAATAAAGTGTTCATAATATCCATCCGTTCACTAACCCACATTTCAAATGTTTTTGGTGTTGAATAGAATCTATTCTTGCCAAATGCTTTCGCATCCTCCTGATATCTACAAAAAGATGTTAATGCTTTTCTTATTACTTCACTTCTTGAAATTTTTAAATCAGCTGCACATTTTTCTAATGAACTAACTAAATCATCTGTGCATTTAAAAATTCCCTTACGACTATTTGGATTATCATCCACATACATTGTTCTATCTAAATGTTTATCTGTTTGAGGAATGCCCCTAATACCTGTTTTACCTGTTCTACTTTTTTTATTATCTACCATCAAGTCCCCCATGCATTGCCGAATAAATCAATATGAAGTCTCGGACTATATCTATACCCATGTTGCAAACAAAGTGCTGCCACATCTTCACATGTTAATTTCATACTTTCCGCTCTACCTCCCTCTGGCATTAAATAAACCGAATCTATCTTAACACCTGCGTCTCTATATGCCATAATTGCTTCTTTGACCTCTTGCATATCATGTTTATCTCTAACTACAAATTTAAGATATAGATAAGAATCTGGCCATGAATTATAGGTTAATAAAGCATCAGGAACAATTGCCGCATCCCAACTCTCACCTGAAAGAGAAAGCTTTGGAGACACCGACCATGTTATACCGTTAGGCAAGCAATAAGATGAATCACCATTAAAAGGATTGTGTTCTATTGTACCAAATCTTTCACAATACCAATGATACTTATCATGTGTATCGGTTAAATAATTAAATGGATATGTTTGCGTTCCATTAGTTTCAAATGTTATATTTTTTATGCGAAGTTTTTTATGAAGAACAATATCGCTTATAGCTGGCTGGAAACCGCGAAGCAGTGGTTCACCTCCGGTCAAAACTAAATGAACTGGATTATCATTATACACTTCCGTATTCACAAAGTTATTTACTTTATCTACTATGGTAGTAGCATCCTCATAATCGGCCAAATGTCCCCATTTCTTTCCCCAACTAAATGAACTATCACAACCAACATGAGGGACTGGCAAATCTTTAATTGATGTTAGAGGTCCATGATTTTGATTATGGGGCATTTCTTCTGGTGTTAACCAAAGATCAGGATTTCGAGCTTGGCCAAAACCAGTACATTCAAAATTACAACCAAATGCTCTAATGAAGACCGAAGGGACACCAACATACCTTCCCTCACCCTGAACTGAATAAAACATTTCACTATATCTTAATTTATTCATAATATTATTATACCAAAAAAAGATTTATAATACAAGGAAGATTATACTAATTCACATTCCATCATCATTTCTGTTAAACAAGCTACCATATTAACTTCTTGATCAGCAACAAAAGCAGACTTATATGAATAATCTGCAATAATCAATATTGCTGGTGGAATACTTTTCTTTGCGAATTTTCCATTTAAATTATCATAGATTTGACGATACAATCTCACATGGTCATTATCAATATTCTGTGCTACCCATTTTCTCATTCCAGAGAAATCTTTTCCTTTTAAAGCTACAAACAATTCCATAAAGTTTTCATCAGAAGACTGTTTAAGTATTCCATCATCAATAACACCATTTAAAGAATACTTTTGTAACTCATTAATTACTCTTCGAAAATCTGGAAAATACTTCAATACTAAATCTGCTAAAATCTTTTCTTCATATGTAACACCCTCAGCCTCTAATATTTTTTTAATATTAGATAACATTTCCATAGCGATTTCTGGCTTATCATCTTTACCAATCGCAAAATCTACAACTGAACATCTAGAATGTAATGCTGGAATAATTCGATTTTTAAAATTACATGTAAAGATAAAGCGGCAGTTTTTGGAAAATTCTTCAATCACACCGCGGAGGGCAGGCTGCACAGAATCTTTATTCATGTAATCAGCCTCATCAATAATAATAACCTTCTTCCCACCGGAAAGAGATACCGTGCTGGCATAATTCACAACAGTAGTTCGCAGAGTGTCAATCATCCTGCCTTCATCACTACCATTAATCATCAACCAATCAATTCCGAGTTGATTGCATAATGCCTTTGCTACAGTTGTCTTTCCAGAGCCCGGACTTCCCGTGAGAAGAAGGTTAGGAATTTCATCATTATCAACAATACTTAAAAATACGTTCTTAGTTAAAACTGGTAAAACACAATCATCAATTGTTTCTGGTCTATACTTTTCTACCCATAATGTATTATTCATATTTTAGCTAGCCATCCCATGATATATATTAAAAAAATAATCAGCAACATTCCTCCCATCATACCTTTAAATTTTTCCCAATCACTCATACTAAATGTGGACCTGATATCCATGAAACAATCGAATACCGAACGCCTTTTGTTATTGTAGTTACCCTATGCCAATCTCTACTACAAAATACTAATATAGTTCCTTTTGACCATGCTAAGTCTCTAACTTCTTCCTCCTCATAAGTTTTTCCATTAATAAATACTGATGAAAACCCCGAAGCCTTGCCATAACTTTCAAAAAATTCCAAGCGGCCGCCTTCATAATCTTTATAGTCTGTTAAATTTAATATAAGTGATAATTTACGTGATATGCCATTATCTGTATGGCGATAATCTTGATGCCAATGATAATATTCACCTACCTCATATCTGGCAAACTGAACTGGTTCAAGCTTTCTAATATTATAATTAAAATAATTATCATTAGCTTCCATGATACAATCATCTATTGTCTCATGTAAAAAATCGCGTGCTGGTTCTATAAAAGCAACCTTACCTCGACGCCATGTAGCATCAGAATCTTCTCCATCATCCTTTTTAATTGTCCCTTCTTTAAATGTATGTTTCTTTAAATAACCCTCAAGGAGTTCATCACATTTCTCAGGAGAAACTTTATTTGGATATATATAAAACATTACTCACCGTATTCACTTGCAGGTTCCAATGCAATCCAATATTCTAAATCAGATTTAGCACTCTTAAAATGGGAAATACCTTTAGATGAAATAGATATATCATAATCACCCGGTACTAATTTAAGATTCTCTTTCTTCATAACAACATTAAACTTCTTTTTTGCTCCGCCACCAACAACTTCAGACAGTCCATGTTCTGAATCATTCTTTTTATTAGTTGCTCCCATAATAACTTTACCTGACTTCTCACATCCTTTAAAGTAAAAATCACTTAATTGAAGTACAGTTGCCTGTTGATTAATCCAATCAAAAACATCCTCTTTAAGAGTAAAATTAATTTCACATTCTGGCATATCAATATCCTTTTCTGGCTTTACAATATAATCCAAATCAGCACAACGATATTTAATTTTTCTTGTCCCACCATCAGAAATGGTAACAGACTTATTATCAGAAGCAAAATCTAATTCTGGTTCAGTCATATTAGATAATACACCCAAGAATTTAATCAAATCATAAATAGCAAATGAATTTGGAAAGTCCTCTTTAACATTTGCATGTGCTAGAATATTCTTTAACGAATTAACCGTTTTAAGTTTAGTGCCCGGTATTATAGCAATCGACTGATTAATACTTGAAAAGTTCTTAAGAACTTCAATCGTTTCATTACTTAGTATCATTCTCTACTCCTTCTTCAATAGTTGCGGTTCCTACAGCTTTATCTTTTGACATTTCTTCTTTTACTGCTTCTTCCATTTTACGAAAATCATTTTTAGCATCCTCGCCAAAGTATCCATCACGAACACAATTCTTAAAATTTAAAACCAAATTATTCATTAAATTCGGATCTTTCTTTGCCCAAGCGGCTGAAAATAAAATAACAGGATTAATGTTTCCACCTGAATCCATCATTGGCTTATCACTAACGCCAGCCAATTCCATAGATCCATCACTTCTAATTTTTAATGCAACATCACCTTTTCTCAACTTCAACATTTCTCTTGGCATATTACCATCCTATTCTAACATTAATATTACCACTATACCCTCGTCGGTTTGCTTTCCACCTATCTATAAAAAACGGTCTTCGTAAAGGACCCAAACCAATATCATTCTTATAAAAACGATTATTAAAAGACTTAAACTTTACTGGTTGTTGATATTCTTTTTGTACTGGTCGTTGTGCAACAACCTTTCGCCTCGCTTTAAAAGAAACATTAATTAATTCTAATCGACCAAAAAACCTCTTGTTTATTTGATAATTAAAATGTTTTTCAAATGTTGGCAAGTCAACTTGAGCTTTCACAACAATATCAGATTCATCTTTATGTACAATGCGGGTAATTTTAGGACTAACGCTACATTCACCGGATCGATTACAAAGTATTCTTTCATTGTAGCGATTATAATTGCTAGAGAATTTAACAGGAAAATTTCTAATACCTTTTCCATTATATAAAGCACGAACATTTAAATTATAATTAGATACAGTTATTGAATGGTTAGCTTTTTCAAGATAAATGTTACCTACAATTTGTTGTATCTTTTCTTTAAATATAATCGCGTGATCAATTTTATATTCATTAACCATTATAACACTATTGTAGGTCTGAATACAAGGAAGAAGTTTCTCACTCTCCTTATATCCATCATAATAGTGTACTAAGGCGTTCATAATATCCCCGTTAGCCTCATATAAATCCCCTTGCCGTAACATTGAAGCAATGCTTTGAAGCATATTATCAATAATTATTTTTAAGGATCTAAGGACTAACTGTCTTTCAATAACAACAAATGAATAATATAAAGCTTTATCATAATCATACCATCCATCTTTAACTTGTGATCCCTCTAGTAGAAAATCTGCTTCTGATAAAATAGAAGATTCAGAAACAGACTTATCTCTACTATTGTAATCCGACATGACAGACTTAACTTGAACTCTAACAGTTTTAACTAACTCTGCTCGAGCAGATTCAGCCGCCATAATCGGACTCTTGTCAGAAAGACCGACCCCGCTGAGATACTTGGAATTAGGAAAACTTTTATGTCCCTTTCCAAGTACCCAGTCAGGGGTAGTACTTGCATTCGCTATTGCGAAATTGATTAGGAGTGCGAATGCAAGCCAAAACAAAACACAAACTATTAATGTAAGTATATATCTCATATTACATATCCTCAGCAAAGAAACCTCGTTCTGAATTCATACGTTCAGCCTCTGATTCCATTTCCTCGTGAAGTTTATCAGCTCGTTCTTTAATATCATCACGTATTTTTCTAGGAAGTTGCTGGAACTCTTTATTGTTCTCAACATTTCGTTTGAAAGCATCGTAATCTAAACGTGCTAAAGAAAGAAACTCCTGACGGTCAGGGATCTCAAAATGGTCAACAATTACCACACCACGAAGTGTTTGATTTACAGAAATCTTTAATGCAACCTCTGCATTTTGTTCTTCATTAGATTGTTGGAAACCACCCATTGTAGTATGAGCTTGATAATCTTTTGTCAAAGACATCATATATACTTCAAATACTTTAGCAAGATCACCACGTGCGCGGTCATCAGCTATAGTTCTTTGCAATGAATAGTTTCTAATACCAGTCGCAGACCCAACACCATAAAATGCTTTGCCCTTAGAATCAGACCATGCTCCGCCGCCTAATAGAACCCATTTCGGGGGATCATATTCCACTAATGCTTTTGGTGGATCTGGAATCTTTGGAAGACTTGAACAAGCACTTCCGATTAAAGTTATCATTAATATCATTATAAAATTTTTCATGTTACTGGTTCTCCATTTCATTAAAAATGACTTGCTTCTTTTGTTTAAAATACTCAGCAAGTTCTCGTTCATACCGCCTACTACGTTGAATAATATTTTGAATCTCTTTATTGTATTCCTCTTTTGAGATTCGCCCCGTGTTATATCTTGAACACAATTCTTGATATTCAGCAACCATATACTGAACACTTCCGCTCCATCGAACTCCAGATGAACTTCCGAATGATACTTCGGGTCCTGCACCCCATCCAAATCCCCCAACTTTCCATCCCAAAGCTATCTGAAATTCTTCTCTATCCATAACCTCACAGTCCTGTTGTTCAACAGGACTCGCCACTTGAGGGCATGTGGCTATGGATAATAAAAATAATAATAGTATAAAACGCATTAGAACGGTACTTGATCATCTTTATTTTCTACCGGCTGAGCGTCTTCTGTATCATCAACTTCTGGTTCCAATGACACACCCGCATCAACTTTCGTATATAAATCTGAAAAAGACTCCTTAGTTTCATTATCAAAACGTTCCAAACACATCATCACAGACTTCATCTTATCATTAAAAATAGCAAATGATTTCGTAATATCAATTAAACGACGAGTCGTAATAATTTCATCAACTGCACCTTCTTTATAAGATTGACGAATTACATCCGCCCATTTAACTAACTTATCAACAAAATCATCTTCCACAATATCGTGGACCTGAAATTGCTTTTTAAGTATTTTCGCTTCAAAGGCCGCCGAAGGATACTCTTGATAAAATGTTGCTGAGAATCTATCAAGAAAGGCTTCATTTAAAATGTTCGTTCCCATAAAACGACCATCTTCAGATCCCTTACCTTTTGTATTAGCTGTAGCGACAATATTAAAGCCATGCTGAGGATAAATAACCTCATTAATCTTTTTCAAATAAATAGGCTGTCCTTCCATGATCGGTTGTAAGCACATAATTTTATGAGAAGCTAAATCAACTTCATCAATCAATGCAACTGCACCTGTTTTCATGGCTACAACCAAAGGTCCATCCTGCCAAACTGTTTCGCCATTCACTAAGCGGAATCCACCAAGCAAATCATCCTCGTCCGTTTCAACAGTAATATTAATACGAACAAAGTCACGTTTCAATTTAGCACAAACCTCACGTATCATGGAAGTCTTGCCGTTACCAGAAAGTCCAGTAACAAAAATCGGATAGAATATCTTCTTTTCTAGAACTGTTTTAATATCTTTGAAGTGACCCCAAGAAACATATTGAGGATCTTTTTTCGGAATAAGATTAAGTGAAACTGACTCTGCTTTAGCAACAACTTTAGGTTTAACTGGCTCAGATAAAACATCCCAATCAGATTTGAGAGTATCTTTCCTTTCCTCCACTTTATTTTTTTGATCACTAACATTTGCATCTCCTGAAAATGAAAATAGACCCGGTTCAACTTCACAATGTCTTTTTAACACAATCTTATAAATGGCAGGCCATTTACTTTTTAAATCCTCACCAGCGGATACTAATGCATCCTTGGCTTGCTGTAATGTAAATGATCCGTCGCCGTAAAGCTTATCAATCTCCTTCTTAAAAGCTATACGCGTTCCGGATGTTGTCATATCTAATGCTTTCATAATATTCTCCTAATCAATTAAACATTCGCAATTCTTACTACCATTATATAGAAATCTTACATATATGTCAAGGAAAAAGCGCCTTTGTAACTTGTTGAAAACAAACAATAAGCAAAAATAATTGTAACTCCTTTGTTTATAAGGGTTTACTGACCAATTCTACGGCGATATAAGGCGGGATTATTTACCCTATATCCTACTATGCTTAACCGCGGAATAGTGCGTTAAATCGCCTTATATTACGCCGTGATTAGGTCAATGAACCTTGTGAGGATAACCCTCGTGTTTTTAAACTGGTTATTTTGCTTGGAAAATATAGAAGCCATTTTACGTTTAGTCATATTTTCCTCTATTTCCCCAACTACTGGTTTCTGCATTCCTTGAATAACAAAGTACTCATCATATCCAGATTCGTCTTTTATAAAATAACCTTTTTTCCTAGCTTCTGTAATCCAATTTCTGAATTGCTCCTTACCTTCTATATTACCCCTCACACAACCTTTTGGTGTAAATCTCCATAAAGTACTAGGCGTAAATTTTGGTATAATATAAAATCCCACAATGTTAACATTCAGTCTTGATTTAACCATATCAAAAAGAGCTGGTGTCAAACCTTGCATACCGCCGGTAGAACCTATTTTATGATTTCGCTTCGTTTTCTTATCTTGTAAATAGATAACATCATATTTACGGGTAATGTACTCAGTTCTTCCTTTTGATCCATCATACATCGTAGCACTTCCATTTGATTCACCATCTGTTAAAAATACTACATTAACATTTGCTAGATTATTTTTTCTTTGAAAGTCTCTAACAATATGCTCTGATAATAGGATACAACCGTTAAGTGGTGTTCCGTGTAAATGTTCCTCATTAGGAATCTCATAATGACACCCTTCACTATAATTATGGCGATTTGCAAGAATGCACATATTCACTAAACCTTCATTAAACTCTTTAGTAGTCATTCTACCGGAAAGAAAATTTCTCAATCCTAGATGTGTGTCCATTACCAAATCACCATGTCGAAATTTAAATATTTTCGGTGTTTTACGGTTAGATTGGTCATCACTATAACAATAATCCCCGCTTCTTTCCGTAAAAGAATATACTTCAAAAGGAATCTTTACTTTCTTACAAAACATGGATAGTTCAATTAACTGTCGAATGGTTCCAAATAAATTCTCTGACATCGAACCCGACCAATCAATAAACATTACCAAACCATGATTCTTGCCATCAGCCACACGAACATTCTTTTTAAATACATCATCATTATAGGCGGCTGAATACATCTTATTAGTATCTAAAATACCAGTTTTTGTAATTAATGTTCTTTTATATACATCAGCCGCTTTCTTTCTTTCAAAATCCATTGCCAAATGATTTACATTCTTAACACACTCTGTTTTAAACTTATTAAGAGTTTCATGGGCTCTTCCATAAACCCTTTCCCTTAACAGTTTATGTGTTTCTATATTATGATGTGTATTTTTCTTCCAATATGGATGCTCCATATCATTATAAAAACTAGTTATGTTTTGATGAACCTCCTTATAATCGACTACCACTTTGGTGTAGTCAAGAATCTGATCCGGTACAGTAACATATGTTACTTTCTTATCTATACATGCAAAGTCCTCAATGCGCTCTGCAAAATTACGCTGTGTTTGACTCTTGACAGGATCCTTATCATTTGAATCATCAAATTCAGAATCATCGTCTTCTTTTATTTCCGGAGGTGGCATATTATCGGTTTCTTCCTGAAATGTAGCACGTGAATATGCTTCTTCTAATTCTTCCTCCTCAGTTTTAGGTTTTTCTTCAAAATCCTCATCTTCATCTTCACCTTCACCTTCATCACCCTCACCGTCATCCTCATTCTCATCAGAATCTTCATCCTCATCAGAATCTTCAGCTGGTTCAGAGCTATCACCATAATTGTCGCCGTGTTCATCTTCCTTCCGATCTTCAGGAGGATGTTCTGTAGGCTCATTAGTTGGTTCTGCTGGAATTTCATTATCCATTATATACTGGTGAACTTTTCTTGCTACCTTCTCAACATCTTCAAATGTTCTACACTTAGATATCTCGGTAACTAACTTTTGTTCTTCTTTATTAAAGGAAACCTCAACGCGCTGGTTAAGTTTGAAGTGAATGTTAATTCGATCCAAAAAAGGCATCTCATTTATAATCTGATCCCTCAAACCGAAAAAGTCTTCTTTATTTAAATGGTCATATCCACGGAAGAATTGTTTTCTCAGACCCGGATATTTGTTTTTAACGAGTTTTTCGATTCTAGCATCTTCAATTACATTGACACAATCTTTGGACGTTTCTTTATTAATCTTCGTCAAACGTTTCATATTTGACGGAGTATAAAGTGCATGTCCAACTTCGTGACCAAGCAACAGATCATATAAATGGTTTGGCATGTCTTTCCAAATAGGTAGGATAATGCAGCGATTATGAACATCAAACATAGCCGTTTTAACCTGCCTATGTTGAACATCCAAATCTTCTACTGCTAGCAGCTTTGCTAACTTTTCTTTTGATTCAATCTTCACCATTCCAATATCCTCATCAATTAATCATTAAATATACTACTATTTTAAAGCAATTGGATACATATGTCAAGGAAAAAGCGCCATTGTAACCCATTGAAAACAAAGGATAAGTGAAAATACTTTGTAACGCCTTTGTTTATAAGGGGTTATATTTTAGGTCATATAACCCCTTATATCTAAAGGACTTATTTACTTAATATCTATAGTTTTTGCCTTATCTGACTCTCTTTTCGGCATTTTAATAGATAAAATCCCATGTTCCATCTCAGCGGTTACTTTCTCCGCATTAACTGCGCGGGGAAAATTACTAAAGGATTGATCCGTTTTGACACCATAAAATTGGCTATCATCAGAACTTACCTCTTTTTTACATTTAATAGTAAGCACTCCCTCTTTAAATGTAAGATCAATATCCTTCTTTGTCAAACCGGGCATAACAATATCTAGGGTATAAGCATCGTCGTTTTCATCCCAGCGATACTTATTATTTGGTCTATGCCCTATAGTGTCAATCCAAGGATCATTGTTCATTAAATAATTATCAAATCGATCAAAGTTTGTCCATGATGGAAAAACACTATCAAACAGGTTATTATGATGTTTCATTAAATTTGCCATTTCTTTCTCCTTAGTTAATGTTATCGGCTATTTCTAACCGTCTATATATATTATAAGATTTGAAATCGCAAATGGCAAGGTCATTGCCAAAAAAACTTTATTTTTCCTGTACATCTAGGTCTAGTATCTTCTTTTTTACAGGGTGACTTGTCTGGTTCTGGAATCCAACCATAAGGGTCAACAATAAACATTATAGCGCAACTAAACGCTAAAGTAATAAGCACAATCTTTCTTATACTCCATTCAACTATTCTCGGTTGACTCACTCTCTTTTTTCTCCTTTGGTTGTGTCTTACTACTATATCCATCCTTATACCAACCGCCGCCTTTTAATTGAAATGCAGCTAAATCAAGTATTCGACTACATGATTCCCTACATACTGGACATACTAGTTTAACATTTCTTTGTTTTACGCTTCGAGTATTTTCATAAACTTCATCACATTTTACACAATGGTAGCTGTATAATGGCATTTATAATTTCTCCCAATGACTTTTTTTATCCTCCAGAACACCAATTTCATAAACTTCAAAAGGAATCAAATCAATACCAAGTGTAATTCTTTCCTGACCGGGTTTTGCCTGATCTGTATAATGTTCTAACCAGCTAGGAAATAATGCTATCTTGCCATCTTCATTTTTTGATTCATAAATTTCTCTATAAAATGGTGTTAAATAATAAGTTGATGTTTCGTTGGTCTGAACAGCAATATTTCCACTTATATAAGATTGTAGACCAACACAATGAGCGTGTGGAGGAAATGCTTCACCGTTTCTTAAAACATTAGCCCATGCTCGACCATATAATACACAATCATTCCTTAGATATTTGTAAGCCTCACGTTTTATTTCTTCTTTTAAAAATTTAGTTTGGTCTAATTGCAATAAATTAAATTGTGTAAACTGATTAGTTCTGGATTTATCTAAAAGCTGTTTCCATGCTTTTTCAGCAAGAACATTTCGATCTTTTAAAATTGTTTGTTCTAATTCTAAAATCTTATCTGCCAATCCCTCCACATTAATTTTTCCTTCATATACTTCATATTCATATATTGGATTATATTTATGCCATGGTTTCGGATTTGTAAATGTTTTAATCATTCTACCACCATTTGAGAAAAATTATTAATCTTCTCCACCGTAATTTTGGTAGGAAATTTATCATCCAATATATCAAGTTTATGTGAAATAACAAATAAATTGGTATTTTTCAATAAATAAAATAACTTCATCAAATCATCCATACCGGTTTGATCTAAACTAGCATCAAATATTTCATCTAATATTAAAAGATTAACATTAACACTATTTCTCATAGCGGCAATATCCCGCCAAGTTAATAATAATGATATATCAATTCGTTTCTTTTCCCCTTCAGAAAAAGAATAATAAGAAAAATCATCCCTATGTCTACTTTTAATAGATTCATTGAAATTTTCATCTAATTGAAAATTCACAAAGAAATCCATATCCTTGAGATAATTATTTACATGTTTATTAATAACTGGAAGATATTTTCGTATTATTCTTGTTTTAATTCCCTTATCATTTAATATAGTATTTAATATATCATAATACCTTCTTTGCTCTACATATTGTAATCGAGTCTTTTTACTATCTCCTAATTCAGTTTCCATTATCCTTTTTTTATCATCATCTATATGAACATTAGCTTCGGATATTTCCTCCTGAAGTCTACTAACCAATGTTTGATGTGATTGTATATCACTATGCCTTCTGGTAATAAGTCTTTCTTGTTCTTCTATCTGATCATTACATTCAGCAATTACATTTAAACGATCTGTTACTTTATTCACTTCTATATTTAACTTACCTATGCCCTCATTCATGTCATTAATATTAGCAGATATTTGTTGCAATTTATCCTTTTTAAATGTTTCATCAATATCTTGTTCACAAGTAGGGCAATTCTCATTATCTTCAAAAAACTTATTTTCTTTATTTAACTTCTTTAAGTTTTTATCAATCTGCATTTTATAGCTATCCAAATCTTTATGCTTTTTTATAATATCAGTTTGGTCTATAATATCCATCCGAAGTTCACCTGCTTTTTCGTGATGTTCTGAAATTTCAACTTGTATTGCTTCAATAACTCTTCTCAGTTCTTTAATTTTATCATTATTATCTTCCCTTTTCTTGGAGGACTTGGCTTTCAATTCCTCTATATGTTTTTCATGTAAGCTAATCTTCTCTTGCAGTAGTTTAATATTATATTCTAACTCAGTAATCTCCTCTTTCAAAGAGCTTATTCTTTCTTTAAGTAAATTCTTCATAACAGAAAATATACCAATATCCAATATATCTTCAATAATAATTCTTCTATCATTAGCAGACAACTGCATAAAAGGAACAAACGAGGCAGACCCCAATACTACAATCTGTGTAAATGATTTAAAATTTAATTTAAGAACTTTTTCTTCTAAATACTTCTGATAATCAGTAGCCTTAGCATCTTGGTTTATAGCCTTACCATTCTGATATATTTCAAAGATGGAGGGTTTCATCCCTCTGCGAACTTTCCATTCTATACTACCAACAGAAAATTCAATCTCAGTCATTAAATCCTTCTCATTGACAGTATTCATTAACTGTCCTTTATTAATCTTCTTAAATGGCTTACCGAATAATGAGAAAGTAATGGCATCAATCAATGTAGACTTACCAGCACCATTCTTGCCGACAATTAACATCATTGGCTTTTGATCTAACTTTACCTCAATAAATCGATTACCCGTAGCTAAGAAATTTTTAAATCTTACAGTCTTTAATTTAATCATACTCTATATGGTCGTTTCTTAAAAAAGTATTCGTCATTAAAAGCTTTATCATCTATCCAAACATCATACATTGGTTTACCACAATTAATAGATGTTGCTTTAACACCCCATTCTTTTAATTGATTTTTTGTAAACTCTCTCCAATCTTTTCCTGACCCACTACCACGAGCTGTCCAGTAATGTATTTCATGTCCTTCATCATATAATTTATTCATCGCCTCGATTCGTTCTTTAATAGGCTCATGCTTTGGATAATCTGGTTTAGGTCTAATTTGTGTACATATTGTCCCATCGATATCCACCATATACTTAGTCATTAATATTCAATGCCTCATCATATATAACCTGTAATAATTTTTT
>PYIL01033827.1_pt1 | contig 27201 bp, 24 predicted proteins | sample 3578041 | NCBI WGS metagenome assembly PYIL01 (sample SAMN08408023, study PRJNA431606) | Marine metagenome isolate SA_KN192-05_S13_150m, whole genome shotgun... | biome: marine; feature: oceanic pelagic zone; material: water; isolation source: 150 m water sample, 0.2-0.8 um fraction ... | reverse complement strand
CTGCTTCGACCCTGACTACGACGAGCTATCCCTCGAGGAATTCGAACCGCTGGTCCGCAAGGTGTTCGGTCGCCCCCCCACCCAGCCGGCCGCCACTCTGGCCTGAGCGGACCCGCCGCCACCGACCGCCTTGTGGCACCTAGCCTCGACGAACCTACGATCGGACCGTGACCACAACCGGTCGACCGTCGGTCGACCTTCTCGACGGCAACTTCTACGTCAGCGACCCGTACCCGACGTACGCCTGGATGCGCGAACACGAACCCGTCTACTGGGACGACGTGAACAAACTGTGGGGCATCTCCCGGTACGACGACATCGTGGCCATCGAGCGGGACAAGACCCGGTTCATCAACTCGGATCAGGCCAAGGGCGGCTACCGGCCCAACATCCCCGCCGACCCGTCGATCATTGGCCTCGATGACCCCCACCACACAGCCAGGCGCAACCTGGTATCGCGCCGGTTCACCCCCCGGGCCGTCATGTCCTTCGATGACCACGTCCGCGAGGTGGTCGTCGGCCTACTGGAGGCGCTGCCCGACAGGGGCCCGGTGGAAGTCGTCTCACAGCTGGCGGCCCCCCTGCCGGCCCAGATGATCGGTCTGCTCCTCGGGTTTCCCGACGAGGCGTGGCCGAAACTGGCCGAATGGTCCGAACGGACCATCGCGATGGGCGGCGGCCCCCGCTACCACAACGAGGAGGGGATCACCGCAGTGTTCGAGTTTGCCGGGGCATGCAGCGATCTCTACGAAACCAAGCGGGGGTGCTCGGCCGACGACGTCATGTCGACCTGGATCGAAACAGAGGACCGGGGCCTCGGCGAGTACCCGTTCGGGCTGGACCAGGTCATCTCCGACTGCCTGCTCCTCCTGGACGGCGGTGCGGAAACCACCCGCACGGTGATCGCCCGCACCTTGGTAGAGCTGGCCCGCCGACCCGACGCCTGGGCCCGCCTGCGCGGCGGCGCCGACCTGACGGTAGCCGTCGAGGAGTTCATCCGGTTCACCACCCCGATCCACAACATGTGCCGGGTGGCCACCACCGACGTCGATGTCGCCGGGGTGACGGTGCCCGCCGGGGACCAGGTGTTGCTCATGTACTCGTCGGCCAACCGGGATCCGGCGCACTTCCACCGGCCCGAGGACTACGACGTGGGCCGACAATCCAACCACCACCTGGCCTTCGGGCACGGCACCCACTTCTGCCTCGGGGCCTCCCTTGCCCGCCTTGAGATACGGGTGTTCTTCGAGGAGTTCGTCCGCCGGTTCTCGTCCCTCGGGTTGGCGCCAGGCACCGAACCGGTAGAGATGCCCAACTCGTTCGTCTACGGCCTCCGGGAGGCCTGCCTCATCTTGGACCCCGCACCGGCGTCCGACCGATGACCTGCCGGGCCTCCAGGTCGGTGATCACATCGCCACCGAGGCCCAACAGTTCGCCCAGCACCTCCTCGGTGTGTTGACCCAACGTAGGGGCGGGCCCGCCCAGGGGAAGGTAGTGGCCGTCAATGCGGAATGGTGCAGACGGGTACGGAACCCGCCCAGCGACCGGATGGTCGGCCGACTGGAAGTAACCCCGGGCCTCAAGGTGGGGTGAATCGCCGCTCAGATAGGCGTTGACCGTCGGTGCGGCGGGGATCCCTGCTCCGCTCAGGGCCTCAGCCGCTTCATGCATTGACTTACCAGAGGTCCACTGTCCGATCACCGCATCAACGTCGTCGTGGTTCTCAACCCGGGCCGTCGAAGTGGCGAAGCGTTCGTCGGCCACCAGTTCGGGCCGACCTAGAACACCGCAGAGAGCTGCCCAGCGTGTGTCGTCGTGCCCGATCGACACGGCAACCCAGCTGTCGTCCCCACTGGCCGGGTAGACGCCGCGTATCCCCGAGGCCGGCGACCGGTTGCCGGCCCGCTCCAGCAGCCGCCCGTTGGCCGACCATTCAACAGCCTGTTCGGCCGCCGCGTTCAGCCCAACCTCAACCAGAGGCACCTCGACCATCTGACCCCGTCCAGTGTGTTCCCTTTGGGCCAACGCGCACAGGGTGCCCATCACAGCGTGGGTCCCGCCGAGTGGGTCACAGACCCCCCGGGGCACGATGGGTGGACCATTGGGATGGCCGGTCAACCAGGCCAAACCGGAGACCTGCTCGATGGTCATGGCGAACCCTGTTCGGTTCCGCCACGGCCCGTCCAACCCGAAGGCCGGCATCCGCACCATGATCGCACCGGGGTTCAGTTCGCTGATCCGATCCCAACCCAGGCCTAACTGGTCCATGACTCGAGGCGAGAAGTTCTCCACCACGACGTCAGCCCAGCGGACCAGGCGTTCGGCTAACGCATGACCGTCCGGGTCGTCGAGCCGGAGCGTGATGGCCGTCTTACCGGCGTTGGACCCATGGAAGACCGGTGAGAACTCCCACAGCGGCGACCGGCCGGCCACGCTGGAGAACCGCATCATGTCCGGACGCTGCATCGACTCGACCTTGAGCAGTTCGGCGCCCAGGAGGCGCAGCAGGTTGGTGGCGAACGGTCCGGCCCAAAAGGCAGTGAAATCAAGAATCCGGACCCCCTCCAGTGGAAGCCGCCTACCGGTGGACTCCGGCTGGGTCCGCTCACCGACCCACCCATGGTGTTGGTCAAGTGCAGGTGCCGGGCGCGGGGGCCCCGGGTCGTGGTCGTCGTAAAGGATCGGCGGTCGCGGGGCGGTGAACCCCTCGGGGTGGTCACGGAACACCTTGCGTTCTAGAAGGTGGTCGAAACCGAAAACGCTCCGCCCGTGGCCCACAGGCACGCAAGGGATGCGTAGTGCGTTAGCCGCCTCAACGATCTCCTCGACGGTACGAACCCCGGTGTAGGCCTGGACTCGGTCGGAGAACTCCTGGCGGCGTTTCATGCGCTTCTCCGATGTCGAGAATTCTTCACCACCGAGGCCCGGGTCGCCGACCAGGGTCACGAAGTCGCGGAACTGCTGCCCGGTAATGGGGCAGAAGCCAACCCACCCGTCGGCCGCCGGTTCTATGGATGGAAGGTCGATCGACCTAGCCAGGTTCTCTCCGGAGTCGAACACGGCCTGAATGGTCCGATAGGTCTGGAAGGCGTGCATCATCGCCTCATACTGCGAGACCTCAACCTGTACCGGCCCGCGGCGCTCGGCAGCCAGGCGTACCGCCGCCACGGCCAGCGGTGCCGCCATGGCCCCTAGGAGGACATCGCCGAGCCGGCCCCCCACCGAAATGGGCATCTCGCCGGGCAGGCCCCGGGCGTCGGTGGAACCGACGAGGGCCTGGAGCACAAACTCGTCGCCCGGGCGGGCGGACCACGGTCCGTCCGCCCCGAAGGTAGTCAGCGACACGGTGGCCAACCGGGAGGCCGACCGGCCCAGGGCCTCCGATCCCAGTCCGATCCGCTCCCGTCCGCCGGGTTCGAGATCCTCGAGAAGCACGTCAGCCTCTTCCAGGAGACCGAGGAGCCGTCGACGACCTGGGTCGGTCGACGGGTCGGCCACCAGACTCTGCTTCCCAGCGTTGAGGAAGGCGAAGAAGGCGCTGTCCCGGCCGCCAGGGATCGGCCCGCCGAACGCTGACCATCGGCGCATCGGGTCACCGCCGGGGGGTTCGACCTTGATCACCTCAGCTCCGGCGTCCACCAGGAGCTTCGAGCAGTAGGGCCCGGCCAGCCCGGTGGTCAGATCGACGACGCGCAGTCCGGCTAGGGGGGCGGGACAGCTGACGCTCATCCCTGGTCCCCACGGGCCTCCGGGTCTAGTAGGTCCAGTAGGCCCGGGAAGCCGGGGGCAGCCCGTAAGGCCCGGTCGGCGTACCAGAGGCCGAGGCAGGAGGCGATGAATCCGGCCGGCCAGCCGACCAGAGCCCTGATGACCAGGTAACCATCGACGGAGGTCTGGTTGTAGAGCCAGATGTCCCATGCGGAGGTGAGAAACTGATAGGTGCCGAGAGCCACCGTCAGCCGCCCCATGGTGCGGCCGAAAACGGGATGGGCGACGGTCTCGGCGGCCAGCGGGACAGCCAAGGGAAACACCCGAGACAAGAACGATGGTCCGCGGACCGCCGTGGCCACCAGGGCCAGGCCAATCAGAGCCTTGGTGCCGATCCCAATCCCGAAGTACACGGCCTCCGAGTCGGTGACGATGCCGATGATCCCCCGGACCACCAGGTAGGCGATCAGCAGGGGCAGGAAACGGCCGACCTCCTCTCCATGATGCCGACGCGACAGAGCGGCCTTGATCCCCCACGCAGTCGCCCCGGCGACTGCCCAGCCCAGAGAGACCCAGCGATTGAGCACCAGGAAGGCCACGATCGGCATAACCGAGTCGATGGCCCGCTGGCGTTGCCGCCTCTGCGGCGGGGGGATCCCGGGGGCGGGCCCGTCCGGGGTTTGGTTCATGGTCGGCGACAGCCCGGTGCGGCAGAGCTCAGGACGGTGGTTCGTCGACGCCGGGTCGCAGTGCCGAGGCCGGTACCAGATCGGCGATGCGTCGCACGTCCCGGTAGTTGTGGACTCCGGCCACCCCGGCAAACAGTTGCCGGCGGCGGGCCACCAACTCGTCACTAGCGTCGGAGGTGAGGAATCCGAAAAGGTCGAAGGCCACTCGGAGGTCCTCGGCCACCGGCGCCCGCCCAAACAGGGAGGCCCGCTTAAGGGCAACGGCCACCCCGCCGGCGATCACGTCGGCCGAGTCCTCCCCGGCAGCCAGTCGCAACTGCGGTTCAAAAAGGTGCACCAATCGGAGGACGTAGCCCTGGTCAGGGCCTGGGTAGCCGAGGCCGGCTCCAGTGGTGTCGCGGTCACCGGCTAGCACCTCACCGGGTCGATTGGCCCGCCACGAACCGAGACGACACCGAGGTGAGGTGTAGGCGACTCCGGTGGGTGGAATAGCGACTTCTGGGACATGGGACGGAACGACCATCTGGCCAATCTACGGTCCCCGACCCCTCCGAGGGCACCTAGTGGTTTACCTACGCGGGTCGGGAAGCCACGTCCAGCCAAGTACCGGGCGAGTGCCCGGGCCCCGATAGCCGGGATCGGCGGGAAACAGTACAGAAGTGGCATGCTCGTCGATCACCCTCACCCGTTCAGGTGATGCACCACTGGCCGCCGCTTCAAGCACCTGGTCAGCGCTCCGGTAGTGGACCAGGCGCTGGAGGGTAGCCAGAGTTGGGCTGATCATCGTCAACTCACCCTCCCTCCATCCCTCCAGGGCTCCAGCGGGTGTCATCCACCGGGCCTCCACCACTTCGCTTCCGTCCGCTAAGGGTTCTGATCCCATCGGAGCCCGAGAGACGAAGAAGTAGGTGTCGTAGCGACGAGGGCTCGGAATCGGGGTCACCCACCGGCTAATGGCATACAGGCCCGAGAGGTCAAGGGGCCGGCCATAGGTGGCGACCAATTCGCTGAGGCGAACCTCTCCTCGGTCTAGAGCGTGCCGGTGCCCCGCAATGTCCTGGTTGTGCACCCCGACCACCAGGCCGACTTCCTCGATGGTCTCCCGGACGGCAGCAATCCAGAAGGCGCGCCCGTCGGAGACCCGCAGCGCCGCGTCTGCCTCCTCTGAGGTAACCCCGGTAGAAAGCGACGACCAGGCCGGGTCCCGGTCGTCGGGGTCGACGGCCCCGCCGGGGAAGACGGTGTGTCCGCCGACGAACACTGAGGCATCACGACGTTTCAGAACCAGTATCTGGAGGTCGGGCCGGTCGTCGAGGAGTACCACGGTGGCCGCCGGGCGTATGTCCACACCGTCAGTAGGCAAATCGCCGACGGGCACCCAGGCGTCGTAGTCGGCCATCGGGCGCCGACCCTACCCTTGGCGGGTCGACGTCCGGCGAGCCGTCGGGACAGTCGGACAGGTCGGCCCAATAGGGTGCTCGGATGGCCACCGACGACTGGGCACCTAGTCCACCACCGACCCGACTGGCCGGCGCCGACCTGATTGCTGGCCTCAGCGTGGCCCTGGTTCTCATCCCCCAGTCGATGGCCTACGCAGAGTTGGCCGGGCTGCCCTCCCACCTCGGACTGTTCGCCTCAGCACTGCCGCCGATCTTCGCCGCGTTCGCCGCTTCGTCTCCCTATCTGCAGACCGGGCCGGTCGCCCTAACCAGCCTGCTGACCTTCGGCGCCCTGGCCGAAATCGCCGAACCGGGATCGGTGGACTATGTGGAGCTAGCCGCCCTGCTGGCCCTAGTGGTAGGGGTCACCCGGCTCGTGCTGGGCGCCCTGCGAATGGGATCGGTGGTCTACCTGATGAGTGAGCCAGTACTGGTCGGGTTCACCTCGTCGGCGGCCATCTTGATCATCAGCTCCCAGTTGCCAAAAGCCCTAGGGGTGGACGCTCCCGACAGAGGGACCTTGGGAAACGCCTGGTGGTCGATCCGTCACGGCGGCCAGTGGGAGTGTCTATCGGTGGTGATCGCCGCCCTCACTGTTCTGCTGGTTCTGGGAGGCCGCCGAGCCCACCGCCTGTTCCCCGGTGCCCTGGTAGCGGTAGCCGGCGGCGTGGCGTTTAGCCGGTTGACCAACTACGACGGTCCGGTGGTCGGCGACGTGCCGACCGGTTTCCCCGACCTGGGTCTGGACCTTCCATGGGGGTCTACGGGCAGCATTCTGGTGGCCGGAATCGTCATCGCCCTGGTCGGCTTCGCCGAACCAGCGTCCATCGCCCGAGTGTTTGCCGCCGCCGACCGGCAGCCTTGGAGCGCCAACCGGGAATTCGTCAGCCAGGGGCTGGCCAACGTGGCCTCAGCGCTCTCCGGCGCGTTCCCGGTGGGCGGCTCGTTCAGCCGGTCCTCCCTGAACCGCCTCTCCGGGGCACAGAGCCGCTGGTCGGGTCTGGTAACCGGGGTGGTGGTGGTGGTGTTCCTTCCGGTGGCCGATGTGCTGGAACCGCTACCCCGGGCCGTTCTGGGCGGGGTGGTGGTCGCCGCGGTGGTCAGTCTGGTCCGGCCGGTACAGCTGGTCGGGATGGCCCGGCGGTCGAGGCCCGAGGCAGTCGTGGCCTGGGGAACCTTTTCCGCCACTCTGGCTTTGGCCCCCCAGGTCGAGCGGGGTGTTCTGGTCGGTATTGGCCTCTCACTGGGTCTCCACCTGTGGCGGGAGTTGCGGATCGACGTGCCCAGCCGGATTAACGGGACCATCCTCCACCTCGAACCACGTGGGGTCCTGTGGTTCGCTACAGCGGCCCGGCTGGAGCGTCAGGTCCTCGATGCACTGGCCTCCGAACCGGATGTGAACGACCTTCGGATCGACCTTGGGGGATGTAGACGGGTGGACGTCACCGCGGCGACCGTTCTGGGGCGCCTCGGCGACGACGCCCGGTCCACCGGGCTGAAGGTCACAATTACCCAGATCCCCGACAACGTGGCCCGGCGCCTGGATCGCTTCAGTTAGGCCCCCAGGCCGAGACCAAGGCGGCCACGTCAACCAGGGTGGCCACCAGCGACAGAGTGTGTTCAAGGACCGCATCGCCGTACTCGGGCGGCACGGCCAGAACGGCGTCGGCCGGTACCACCACTTGGAAGCCCGCGTTGACAAGGTCGAACACCGTGTTAGGGATGGCGATGTTGAGCGACACGCCGGCGACCACAACGGTGCTTACCCTCTCGTTGCGGAGCAGGCGATCCAGTTCGGTGCCCGAGGTGGGGGCCAGTCCGTGGAACCGTGGTAGCAGCACGTCGGACTCCGCCGCGTAGCCCACCTCGTCGATGGGTTCCGTGGCCCAGGTGCCCGGATGCTGTTGGACCGGAGCCTTGCGGGCCACGCCGAATAGTCGGGCGTTGCCACTGGCTCCCCACCCGTCGGGGCGGACCATGGCCAGGCCGTGGACAACCCTCACCCCGACGGCCCGGGCTGCCGCAGCCAACTCGCCGAGTGCGGGACCGAGCCCGCCGGCCGCCACCTCGGCCAGAGCCGGGAGGCTGGAGTCCGGCCCGATAACACCGTTCTGGCACTCGACGAGTAGCAGCACGGTGTGGGGCGGGTCGACCAAATCCTCTAAGTCCACGCGCTACCCCCTTCAGGTGGCTGCCACTACTCGTACCGGACGGCCGTTTCCCGGAGTAGGTCCAACCAGAGGGGACCGGCGTCGGGAGCAAGCTCCCCGGGAACATAGGTGACCGAATGGAGTGTGCCGGTGTAGGGGAACGGGCCGTGGCGCTCGTACACCGACCAGGACACCGGGGAGCGTCGGTCAATCCCGACGTCGATCCCCTCGAAGGGCGCCATGGCCATCAGCACCGCCAGACCCAGGGTCTCAGCCACCGCTACACCGTCGACCCGCACAACGGTGTTCCAGGCCAGGTCACCGGCCGCCTCGACAGCCAAGACCACCTCGGAGGTACCGTCGGCCATCGGCCCGCAATCCACCTCGGTCATGGTGCCGTAGCCATTGTGGACGTGAAACAGACGCCCCGCCTCGACATAGAGGGCGTAGCCCCCACCCTGATCCCCATGGGCCACGAGTATCCCCTGGTCACCCTCACGGTGGTCGAGGGCCACCCGTACCTCGAATGACCGAAAGTTGATCAGCTTGTAGGCCCGATATCGCTCCACGGTAGGTGTACCCGGATAGAAGGTCTGGGCTGCCTCGAGGTCCTCCTCCCAGGGCGGGCGCACTAGGTGGACGAGGTTGGCCCCCTCATCAAGGGGGAAAACCTGGTTGGCCCAGGCCGCCTCCTCCCAGGCCTCCTGTAGTTCCCCCAGCCTGTCGGGTTCCTCGACGGCCAGGTCGCGAGTTTCGGTGGGGTCAACATCGAGGTGATAGAGCTCCCAGGTGTCCTCGCTAAACCGGGTACGCCGCTGGTGGCAGGTCACCGCTGACCAGCCGTCGCGGTACATGCCGCGGTGGCCCCACTGCTCGTAGTACTGCTCGGGGTGGGTGCTGGGCTTTGCCGAGTCTTCCAGCGACGGAGCGAAACTAGCTCCCGCGGGCGGGGGGACGGGATGTCCGTGGCGCTCTTCGGGCAGGTCGACACCAGCCAATTCCAGGACCGTCGGCAACACGTCGGTGACGTGCTGGTATTGGCACCGGAAGGAACCCCCGTCGGGGAGTCCGGGGCCCCTCGAGACGATCAGGGGCACCTGGTGTCCACCTTGATGCGTGTTGATCTTGTAAAGGCGAAACGGCGTTCCCGAGGCCATGGCCCAACCTTGCGGGTAGTGAGCCAGGGTCTGAGGGCCACCGATCAGGTCCAGACGTTTGTGGTCCACCTCAGTTGAGTCGAGAGGGTTGGGGCGGGTCTCCCCGATCAGGGTGCGGAAGTAGGCCGTGGTGCCGTCGGCGCGACCCTCCCGGCTAGCCCCGTTGTCGGAGGTGAAGACGACCACCGTGTTCTCCCACTCGCCGATGGCCTCTAATTCAGCCCGTAGACGGCCGAAGTTCTGGTCGATGTTGTCGACCATGCCGGCGTAGACCTCCTGGTAGCGGGCGAAGGTGGCCTGCTCGTTGGTAGAGAGTTCGTCCCAGGGACGCGCCTCGTAGTTAGGTTCGGAGTTGCGGGGCGGCAGCACTGTGTCGGCCGGGACTACCCCCATCTGGACCTGTCGGGCGAACCGCTCGTCGCGGACCTGGTCCCAGCCAGCGTCGTAGCGGCCCCGGTACTTGGCCATATCCGCCTTCCGGGCCTGGAGGGGGGCGTGCACGGCCCCGTGGGCGAAGTAAAGCAACCACGGCTTGGTGGGGTGACCACTACGCACCTCACGCACCATCGACAGGGCCTGGTCGGTGAGATCGTCGGTGAAGTAGTAGTCGTCGGGGTAGTCGTCCACGTGGACAACGTGGTTGTCTTCATAAAGCCGGTGGGGCTGGTGGAAGTTTGTGAACCCGTCAAGAAACCCGTAGTAGCGGTCGAACCCCCGCTGGCAGGGCCAGGCGGTGCGGGGTCCGGCCTCTGAGAGGCTGTTGTCCGGACAAAGGTGCCACTTACCGACCATGAGGGTCGCCCAACCACCGTCCCGAAGGGCCTCGGCCATGGTCACCGCGTCATCGCGGATGGCCGCCGAATACCCCGGAAAGCCCGGGTCGGAATGGCAGACGGTGGCCACACCGGCTAGGTGCGGGTTGAGGCCAGTGAGCAGGGAGGCCCGAGTCGGGGAGCACATCGGGTTGACGTGGAAGTTGGTGTAGCGCAGCCCCTCGTCGGCTAGGCGGTCCAAGTGGGGTGTGTCGATTTCGGAGCCGTAGCAACCCAAGTCGGCGTATCCCAGGTCGTCGCAGAGCATTACCAGGACGTTGGGCGCACCATCCGGAGCAGTCGGCCGGCCAGGCCAGGCCGGGGTAGACGTAGAGTGAATACGGCCGATGCGGCCTTTGAAGCCGGCGTAGGCCCGGGTCGGATCCTCGCTAGTCATTCCTCTCCTCCGGGTCGACGAATCCCATTCACGATCGGTCCGAACCTACCGTGGGGCCCCTGACGGCGCGTAGGCGACAGGCCAGAATCATCACCACCCCGCAGACGGCGGCCATGGTCATCAGGGCACCACCGAACCCGACGCCGGAGTCGCCGATCCGGCCGATAGCCAGCGGTCCGGTCACTCCGCCAACCTCGGCGACCGCGAACCACAGCCCGTAGGCCGTGCCCATGTTCTGGGGACCTACGGACGGCGACTCCATGAGGGCCAGAATGGCCAATGGGATAATCGCCGAACGGACACCAAGCAGACCTACGAATAGGGGGTCCAGCGCGGTTGGGGAGGCCACGATGGCTGTCAGGGCAGCAGCCACGACAACCGACAGGCCCATGAGAACCAGCGGCAGCCTCCGGTGATCGCCCCAGCGCGGAAGCACCAGGGAGGCGACGATTCCTACGACCCCAGCCATGGCCACCCAGTTAGCGGCAGCCATGGCCGAAAATCCGCTGTATTCCCGCAGAATCTCAGGCATCCAGCCGCCCAGCCCGTGGGTCAGAAAGAACACCACCAGCCCGAGGGCGAGGACCACCCGGAACTCGGCGTCGACCAGGAGGTCGCGCCAGCCGCCCCCTCCTCCGCCGCTGGTCTGAGTGCCACCAGGTGGCTGGGGTGCCCGAGCCGAGACGACCAGCCACACCAGGAGGGCCGCAACAATGGCGCCTGTCTCGATGACCATCGTCCACCTCCACGATCCTGTGAGAGGCATCAGCACCGAGTTGGACAACACCAGGACGCCGATTCCGCCGATGGCCGGCGCCGCGGTGTAGGCCCCCACAGCCAGCCGACGTTCGCGATGATCGCCGAACCAGAGGGCTACCGCGGTCGGCGCACAAGCCGAGATGAGCGGACCACCGACCCCGAAGAGGGCAACGGCAAGCCACAGGGTCGCCAGATCTCCAGCGGCCGCCCGGGCCAGACCACTAGCCATAACGATCAGTGCCCCAATAGCGAGAGACTTGCGCAGGCCAAGGCGGTCAACGAGACGTCCGCCCACCGGGGCGGTGACGATGTAGACCAACTGCCAGGCACCGAGAGCCAGACCCATGGCGCTTCGACTCAACCCCAGGTCGGCCCGGACCTCGGTAACCACGGGTGCGAGCGAGGCCGCCACCACACCGAAGCCGAAGTAGACACCGGCCACGCCGCCGAAGACCACCCATCGATAGGGGTGTCGGTCGCCGCTTCCCACCAAGGGCTCGCCAGTCACGCCAGATCGTCGCACAGGTTCCTGGCCCGGAAGACCCCCGGAACCAAGAAGGTGCGCGATCCTGTAGGCGTGGACGAGTTGATCTGGCGTACAGGACCAAAATCCGACCTGGATCGCCCGCTGCTGGTGGTGGCCTTCCAGGGGCTGTTCGACGCTTGCGGCTCAGCCACCGCGGCGGTTAAATGGCTAGTGGAGCGCCACGATCACGAGGAACTCGGCGAGATCGACCCAGAGACGTTTTTCGACTTCACCCAGGAGCGCCCGGTGGTGAGCTTCGACGCCGACGGGGTTCGCCGACTGACCTGGCCCCGCAACCCGGTGGTGGCCGTCCGCACCCCGCCGGGACTGCGCGACGTGGTGGTGGTGGCCGGTATCGAGCCGCACCTCCGGTGGGCCACGTTCAGCCGAGCCCTGGCTGAGGCGGCGCGGCGCAGCGGGGCGGATTCGGTGGTGACTCTGGGGTCGATGGTCGGCATGGGTCCCCACAGCCGACCGCTGGCCGTCACCGGGAGCAGCACCAATCCGGATCTGGCCGACCGCCTGGGCCTCGACCAACCCTCCTACCAGGGTCCCACCGGGGTGGTCGGCGTCCTCCACGACACCCTCGACCAAGTCGGAATCCCGGTGGTCTCCTTGCGAGTGTCAGTTCCCCACTACGTGCCCGACGCGCCAAACCCCAAGGCCACCCGAGCCCTGCTCCGACGCTTCGGACAGGTCACCGGGATCGAGACCGACCATGAGGAACTCGACGGGCCGGCCGCCGACTGGCAACGTCAGGTCGACGCCGCGGTGGCCAGCGACGACGAGATCGGCGAGTACGTAGCCAGACTGGAGGCAACGGTCGACGAGAACGAGAACATGCTGCCCTCCGGCGATGATCTGGCTGCTGAGTTCGAGGCGTTCCTGCGCGAACAGGGGCCGTCTTCGGAGGCCGACTGAGCGGACCGGGTCCTCGGCGGCCAGAATCACCACCATGGACCATGGAAGCCTTCTGACCGTCGCCGAGTCGGAGGGTCGGGCTCTGATCCTGGCCGCCGAGGGTGCGCCGACCGCCGCAGTGTCGGCCTGCCCGGGGTGGACCAACACCGAACTGTTGGACCACGTAAGCATGGTCTGGTCGTTCGTGGCCGCTCAGGTCGCCGCCGGTACCCCCGAAGGGCCAGCCCGGCCGGACGCCGACGGACCGGAAGGGCCAAGCGAGGAGTTGGCCCACCTCCTGCGGCTGCTAGGCACCACCGACCCAGGGGCGGCAGCCTGGACTTGGACGCCCGACCGGACCGTCGGGTTCTTCGTTCGACGGATGGCCCATGAGAACGCCATCCACCGGTGGGACGCCGAGGAGGCTGCCGGTGGGGCGTCGCCCATCGATGCCGAGGTCGCCGTCGACGGCATCGATGAGGCCCTAGAGGTCGGCATGGCCTACCGCTCCCGGGGCGACGCCGTCGCGTATCCGTCCGGTTCGCTCCATCTCCACCGCACCGATGGGGATGGAGAATGGCTGATCTCGCCCGTGGACGGCCGCCTGCGAGTTACCCGGGAGCACGCCAAAGGCGACGCCGCGGTGCGGGGTACCGCTGAGGGTCTGCTGCTCTACCTGTGGGACCGCAGCCGAGAAGGCCTGGAGTGCTTCGGCGACCAGACGGTGGTCGACGCCTGGGCCACGGTCACGCCCTGAACCATCCTCAGCCCGGTTCCCGGCCCACGATCCCAACGAAGGAGACCATCTCGCCCGGGTAGCCGCCCAAGTTGTGGACCAGAGCTCGGGTACGGTCGGTGGTCAGGATGGACCGGTCGGCGGGTGCGTCGCCCCGGAGCTGTAGCCACGCCTCGTAGAACATGCGGAGCCCGCTGGCCCCTACGGGGTGGCCGAAGGCCTTCAAACCCCCGTCGGGGTTGACCGGCAGGTCGCCGTCCAAGTCGAAGGTTCCGGCCAGAACCTCCTGCCAGGCGGTACCCCGCTCGCAAAATCCCAGGTCCTCCATGAGGACCATCTCGGTTGGGGTGAAGCAGTCGTGCACCTCGGCCATGGCCAGGTCAGCCCTCGGGTCGGTAATGCCGGCCTGCCGGTAGGCCTCGGCGGCGGCAACTGCGCACTCTGGCAGGGTGGTGAAATCGAATCCCGGGTCTACTAGACCGCTGCTGTCGCCGGCTATCAGCGAAAGGGCCTTCACGTAGAGGGGTCGGTCGGTGTAGCGGTGGGCATCCTCGGCCCGGACCACGATGGCCGCCGCCGCACCGTCGGCCACCCCAGCGCAGTCCATCACCGAAAGTTGCCCGGCCACCGGGGGCATCTTGCACACCTCCTCGGCCGAGACCTCCCGGCGGAACTGGGCCAGGTCGTTGCGGGCCCCGTTGGCGTGGTTCTTCTCGGCGATCCGGGCCGCCGCGTAACGCAGGTCATCCTCATCCACGCCGTAGCGCTCCGCGTAGGCGGGCAGAATTAAGCTGAACATGGCCGCCGCGGTAAGCGTTCGGTTGGTCCCGTCGGTGGGGACCGGAAAAGCGTTCAGACCCTGGTAGCCGCTGTCCTTTACCTTCTCGGCGCCGAGGGCCATCGCTGAGTCGTAGGCCCCGGAGGCCACCGCGTAGCAGGCCTGACGCAACGCCTCGGATCCGGTGGCGCAGTAGTTCTCGACACGCGTGACGGGCTTGCCGGTCAGGCGGAGCGGGGTGGCCAGGGCGATCCCCGAGGCAGCTGACTGGGAGGTCCCGAACCAGAATGCGTCGACCTCGTCGGCCACCATCCCGGCCGAGGCCAGGGTGGGCTGGGCGGCGTCGATAATCAGGTCGTCCAGGGACATCCCCCACCGCTCGCCGAACGGTGTGCAGCCCATGCCAACAATGGCCACCCGGTCGATGATTCCGTGCGACGCCATGGTCGTCCTCCCCGGCTCAGGCCCGAACGGGCCGGGCCTTCCAGAAGTAATTGTGGATGCCGTCGGCGCTGTTGAGGCGCCGAAAGGTCATCTCAACCGGGTCGCCGATGGCCACCCCATCGGGGTCGACGTCGGCCAACTCGACGGGCATCCGTCCCTCGCCCTCGAAGTCGACCACAGCGAAGACGACCGGCGGGCTCGGCGAGTAAGCCAGGCGGTCGACGGTGACCGTTACTATCTCTCCGACCGCGTCGGCCATGGGGGCCTCCTCCATGTCGTCGGCGACACCTCCCAAGATGCCGATGCGCGACGGGGGTAGGTGGGTGATGCCGGTGGTTATGTCCCGGGATCCCACGAAGCCGAGTTTCCAGTCGGCTCGCCGCAGGGCCGCTGGGGAGGAGGTGCGACTGGGAGCGGGCCGGTTGGGTGCTTGGGCCTCTAGCAGTCCCCGCCAGGCCAGGTAGCGGCCATAGGGAACGTCAGCCCGATGGCCCAGTTGAGCCGACACCGTCCGGGCCGGGCGACCGACCTCCAAGGCGCCGGTGGTGCGGAACAACAGAACATCACAACCATCGGCCAGGACGACCAGGGCCACCACACGGTCGGCTTCGACACTGTCGAGCAGGTGGGCTAACAGAAGGGTCGGATAGGCAGCCCCGGTGTTGCCCACTTCGGCGGCCAGGTCGTCGGCTCCGGCCACCCCGAGGGCGCCGGCCGAGCGAGCGGTAGCCCGTCGATGAAGCCCGGTAACAACGGCCCGGTCTACCTCGCTGGCTTCCAGTCCCACGGCCCGGAGCGCATCGGTCCAGGCCCGTTCGACCAAAGGGCCATAGGCCTGTTCGCCGAAGCGATCCTCCCACGTGCGGGAGTGGGCCTCGCCCGGGATGCGCCACCGGTCGGTGAATTCGGCGCTGGCCGCCGCGCCGCCTAGGTACTCGGCCAACAGCGGGCCCTCGTCGCTTGAACCGACGAGCACGGCGACCGCCGCGTCCCCGCTCTCGGACTCTTCGGAGCTGCCTGAGCGACCGACCCGGAGGTCGGAGGCCACCACAAGGGTGCGGGCCGGGGAATCGAGGGCCGCCCGGAGGGCGCCCACGGCCGAGCGGGCGGCACCGCTGAAGTCCACCGCTGGGATGGCGGCGTCGAAACGGAGGGCGGCGTGGATGGCCGTGGCGTTGGTCTTGTCAAGGTATGCGGGGGCAACCGTTGAGAACCAGAGGGCCTCGGGGGCCGGCGCCCCTCCGGCCAAGGCGGTGCGGGTCGCCTCGACGCCCATGGTGGTGGTGTCCTCGTCGAATGAGGCGACTGAACGGTGTCCACGGCCGGCCGTGGTTCCCGTAACTTCGGCGATCGAGGCACGGCTCAGGCGCCAGTAAGGAAGGTAGGCGCCGTAGGCGAGGATTCCACGAGTTGGCATGCTGCTCATCGTCCCCCGTGCGGCCCTCCGGTGGGAGTGATACCGGCTATTCGATTGATTTTCCACACTCTCACCAATATCTGACGGATCGTCAGAAACTATCGTAGGCTGGAATCCCTCAAGTCCCGACCCGGGGGGTCATGCGGTGGAACTCGGCGAGATCGGCAATCCCGGCGCGGCCGACCACGGCAAGCCGCTCGACGGCGTCCGGGTGCTGGCCGCGGAACAAATGCAGGCCCTCCCCTTCGCCACCCAGTTGATGGCCCGACTGGGCGCTGACGTGGTGAAGGTAGAACTTCCGGGCACCGGAGAGTCCGGCCGCGGCGCCACCCCGGCCATGGCCGACCCAGACGGCCGTGCCGTGGGAGCCACCTTCCTCCGGAACAACCTCAACAAGCGGAGCCTGGGCATCGACCTACGAAGCGATGCCGGCCGTGACCTGTTCCTCCAACTGGTCCCGAACTTCGATGTGGTGGCCGACAACTTCAAGGCCGGGACCATGACCCGGTATGGGTTGGGCTACCCGCCCATCGAGGCCACCCACCCAGCAGCGATCGTGGTGTCGATCTCCGGATTCGGGAACACCGGTGACTCGCCGTACCAGGACTGGCCGGCCTACAACTCGATCGTCGAGGCCATGTCGGGCATCTACGACTACAAGCGACCGGCTGATGGGCCACCGGTGGTGAACCCGATGGGAGCGGTGGCCGATATCACCGCCGGTCTTTTCGCGGTGATAGGCGTGCTCGCCGCGCTGCGGCACCGGGAGGCCACCGGCCTAGGTCAGTATGTCGACTTGGCCATGTTCGACACGACGGTCGCCCTGGCCGACCTGGTGGTGAACTTCCACTCGTTGGGGATCGAGCGGGAACCCCAACCGGCGCCCTTCGTGATCACACCGGTCCGGTGTGCCGACGGCTACGTGGTCCTCCAGTTCGTGCGGGAGGCCCAGTTCGAGCGCCTGGCCGACCTGGTCGGTTGTCCTGGATGGAGAACCGATTCCCGATTTGCCGACCGCAGCGGATGGGGACGCCACCTGGCCGACGTGATTCTGCCAGCCATCGAGACCTGGGTGGACGGCCGGACCCGTGACCAGGTGGCCCGGGCCCTGGCCGCCGAGAACCTGGTGGCCGGGCCGGCGCTGACCTCGGGCGAGGTGGTGGCCGACCCGCACCTGAAACAGCGCAACATGGTGGTGGCTATGCCCCGCACCGACGGGGTTGCCGGTCCGGTGCTGCTGCCCGGCAACCCGATCAAGATGTCCCGAGTCACCGAGGGCCCCGAGACCCGGGTGCCCTGGGTGGGCGAGCACACCAAAGAGGTTCTCACTGACGAACTCGGCCTCGACACCGACCAGTTGGCGGAACTACGGGCCGCCGGGGTTATCTCGTGATGGTCGCTAATCCGACCACAGGCCAGTGCTCTGGCTGTGCCGTGAACCACTCGGTTACGGTCGAAACCGATCCGCCGAGAGGCCCCCGCCGACCGAGACCGGACCCCCAGCAGAGATGAACTTCGACTTCTCCCCCGAGCAGCGGGCCTTCGCCGACGAGGTCGAGGCGTTTCTCGACGCCAACGACGACGAAGAGGTGTTCGACCTCACCCGGGAGAACATGGCTCAGATCGTCGAAACCCCCAAGAGACGGACCCTGATGAAGAAGTTGGGCGACCAGGGGTGGCTGGGCATTACGTGGCCTGCCGAACACGGTGGCCAGGAGGGAGAGGGGGTCTACGAGTACCTGCTGAACGAGGCGCTGGCCGCCCGGGGCGGGCCCCAGATCGGCAAGGGCGTCGGCATCATTGGCAAGACCCTGATCGCCCATGGCTCCGAGTTCCTCAAGGAGGAGTTCCTCCCCAAGATTCTCATCAACGAGGTGGAGTTCGCTATCGGCTACAGCGAACCTGAGGCGGGCTCTGACGCGGCGGCCATGAGGCTGAAGGCGACTGCGACCGAGGGGGGCTGGATCCTCAACGGTCAGAAGACCTGGACCACCTCGGCGCATTTCGCCGAGTGGTACTGGGTGGGGGCCCGCACCGACCCGGACGCCCCGAAACACTCGGGCATCACCCTGTTCCTGGTGCCCATGGACCATCCGGGTATCACCGTTCAGGGGATCCAGACCATGGGCGACGAGGTCACCAACGACGTTTTCTTCGACGACGTGTTCGTGGCTGACGAGTACGTGGTCGGCCAACTCAACCATGGCTTCCGGTACATATCCCAGGCCCTGGACTTGGAGCGCTTCACCATGTTCACCTTCTCGCCAGTCAAACAGCGGCTCGACTTGCTCCTTGACCACGTCCGGACGGCCACCCAGGACGGACGACCGGTTAGGGAGGATCCGAGAGTTCGATCCCGGATGGCCCGGCTGGCCACGGCCGCTGAGGTAGCCCGGGGCCTCGGCCTGCGGGTAGTCGACGCCTCGGTGAGAGCCGAACGGGACGGGGGGTCCCCGCCGACTGTCGAGGCCTCGGAGTACAAGTTATTCACCACCGAGTTTTCCAAGCAGCTGGCCGACGCCTCCATGGACCTGGGAGGACCAGGTGCCCAGTTGCGGGTCGGTACCGAGGACGCCCCGATGGACGGCCGGGCCGAGTCGACCTACCGCTTCACGGTGCTGGACACCATCGGCGGTGGCACCTCCGAGGTGCAGAAGAACATCATCACCCGCCGGGGCCTCGGCCTCCCCCGGAACTTCTAGTCGGCCATCGGGAGACGGAATGGACGACCGACCACTACTCGAAGGGGTCACCGTTCTGGTGCTGGCCTCGGTCGGACCTGCCGCCCGGGCAGCACGTTGGCTCGCCGATTGGGGCACCACGGTGGTTGAGGTGGGCCCGATCCCCCGAGACCGCGACCTCCAGATCACTCCTCCGGCTCACGCCTACGCCGCCCACCGGGGGATGAGGCGGCTCATGGTCGACCTACAGGCCGAGAACGGACGCGAGGCATTTCTGCGCCTGGCTGCCAAGGCCGATGTGGTCATGGAAAGTTTCCGGCCCGGGGTGGTAGACCGGCTCGGCGTCGGATACGAGGCTGTACGGGTCCTCAACCCCGGCATCGTCTACTGCTCGACCACCGGCTACGGCCAGACCGGCCCCCGCTCGTCCTGGGCCGGCCACGACCTCAACTACCTGGCCGTCGGCGGTTACCTCCACTGCTCGGGCCGGGACGAGCGGGGGGGTCCGGCCCTTCCTGGGGCCACGGTCGCCGACAGCGCAGCCGGAGGCCTGCACGCCGTAGCCGCGGTGTGTGCCGCTCTGGTCGCCCGGGCCGTAACCGGAGAGGGCGTCCACCTCGACGTGTCGGTGGCCGACGGGGTGCTGGCCCTGATGTCCCTGACCATCGACGAGCACCTGGCCGAGGGCGCCCAGCCGGGCCCCCGAGAAGGCCTGCTCACCGGCCGCTACGCCTGGTACGACCTTTACCAGGCAGGCGACGGTGGTTGGCTAGCCGTGGCGGCCATCGAACCGAAGTTCTTCGACAACCTGTGTCACATCCTGGGCTGCGAGCAGTGGATCGACCGGCAGTACGACGACGACGTCGAGACCATGCGAGCCGACTTCACGGCCGCCTTCGCCTCCCGGAGCCGGGACGACTGGGTTGCCGAGTTGGCCCCAGCCGACGCGTGCGTGTCACCGGTCCTCGACGTGCCCGGGGTGGTGGCCGACGGACAGTACGGGGCACGTGGTGCCTTCGTCGAGGTCATCCATCCCACCTCCGGCCGTCTGCGTCAGGTCGGCGCGCCCTTGGCCCGACAGGTCGACCCGGTCGCCCTGGAGATCCCCGACTGGACGACCACCACCACCGAGGAGTTACTCCATGAAGTCGGAGTGGCCCCCGACACGGTTACCGCCTGGCGGGCCGAAGGGGTGATCGCATGAGTGACCTGCCACCGGTCCCCGACAAGGTCCTGGCCCGGATCGACCAGATCCAATACGAACTGGAGGGCGGATTCCCCGTCGAGCAGGGATATATCTGGACATCCTGCGCATCGGTGGAGAACGGCAATCCGCTCTTCTGGGACGAAGAGGTGGCGTCCGAACTCACCGACGGCCCGGTCGCCCCGCCCACCATGCTCTCGGTTTGGTTCCGGCCCCACCACTGGTCGCCGGGCCTAACCGAACCGGCGGTGCCCCTCCAGGCCCACTTCGACCTCAAGGATGACCTGGGGCTCCCGGAGGCCATCATCTCGTCGAACACCAACGTCTTCCACCAGCCGGTGCGGGTCGGCGACCGGGTACGGTCCCGACAGGTCCTCCGGTCGATCAGCGAACCGAAGACCACCCACCTGGGCCGAGGTCGATTCTGGGTGGTCGACGTGGAATACCTAAACCAGGACGACGCCATCGTCGGCGTCGAGTCCTACACGGCCTTCGGCTACCGACGGGACAACGGAGAGTCTCAATGAGGGCCGGTGTGTTCCACGGTGACGTGGCCGTCGGCTGGTCACTGGAGCCGCTTAGCCACGATGTGACTGCCACCACGGTGGTGCTCGGCGCCCTGGCTTCAAGGGACTGGCGGCCGATGCACCACGACCACGACTTCGCGGTCAACCGCAACGGCACGAGAGACATATTCCTTAACACCCCGAACCAGGCCGCCTGGTTCGAGCGCTACGTCACCGATTGGACAGGGCCGACCGGCCGGCTGGGACGGATGACCTTCCGGATGAACACCCCGGTCTTCCCCGGCGACCACATGGTCCTGGCCGGAACGGTGACCAGCACTGAGATTGACGAGGCTGGTTGCGGCTGGATCGACCTAGACGTGTCCCTCGAAGTGGACGGGTCACCTGCCACCACCTGCGTCGTCCGGGTGGCCCTCCCAATCAACAGCAACGACAACCCCTGGCGGCGCCACGGCGACCGTTGGCGTCCCTGAGGGGCCGGCCCATGGACCTTGAGTTCACCGACGAACAGGACATGCTCCGGAAGGCGGTGCGGGGCCTTTGCGAGGACGCCGCCGCGACGGTGCGCCAGCTCGAAAACGACCCTCGGGGCTACGACGACGGCTTCTGGCAGAAGCTGGCGTCTATGGGGCTCTGCGGCCTCATGGTCCCCGAGGCCTACGGCGGGTCGGCCATGGGACTGTTGGACGCTGTGGTCGTCTACGAGGAGTTCGGCCGCAGCCTGGTCCCCTCTCCCCACCTGGCGAGTTCGGTCGTTTCAGCCGGGGTTCTCATGGCGGGGGGCTCTGACGCACAGCGGGATACCTGGTTAGCCCGCATCGCTTCCGGCGAGGCGATCCTCAGCCCGGCGTGGCTGGAGCCCGACGGAGGTTTCGGGCCGGCTGGTGTGCGGGTGGAGGCGGCGCTCGACGGGGACAGCGTGACCCTTACCGGAACCAAGCGGCACGTGGCGTTTGCCGCTTCAGTCGACCGGTTGGTGGTGCTAGCCCGGGAACCGGCCGGAGTGAGCCTATTTCTGGTTGACCCGGCGACAACTGGGGTGACCGCCACCCAGCAGTTGTCGGTGGCCTCCGACACCCAGTACCGGGTGGACTTCGACAAGGTTCGGGTGGCCGACGCCGACCGTATTGGGAGCCCCGGTACCGGTTGGGACCTGTGGCACGCCACGATGCTCGACGCCATCGTGCTGGTAGCCGCTCAGGCCATCGGTGGCGCCGAGGCCTCCCACGTTCTGGCAACCGAGTACGCCAAGGTACGCCACCAGTTCGACAAGCCGATCGGGTCGTTCCAGTCGATCGCCCACTACCTGGCCGACGGTATTACCGCCATCGACGGCGGCCGTGTCCTGGTGTATCAGGCAGCCTGGACCAAGGACGTCGGCCGCGACTCCGAGACCCTGGCCGCCATGGCCAAGCTGTTCGCCACCCAGACCTGTCGAGACGTGAGCGCCACCGGAATCCAAATCCACGGCGGCCTGGGGTTCACCGTCGAATGCGACGCCCAGCTCTACTTCCGGCGAGCCAAGTCGTGGCAGCTCAACTGGTACGATCCGACGTACCTAGAGGAGTTGATCGCCGGCCAGCTCCTGGACTGAACCGTTCGGCTCCCCAACGGCTTAGCCGGCCGGTACCGCCGGGCAGGTCAGGCCGGTACCGCCCATCCCGCAATAGCCCATGGGGTTCTTAGCCAAGTACTGCTGGTGGTAGTCCTCGGCGTAGAAAAACTCAACGAGTCGGACGACCTCGGTGGTAACGGGCCCATATCCGGCGGCGGCTAATACCGTGGCGTAAGCCGCCCGACCGGTCTCGGCAACGGCCCAGTGGGTGTCCGCGGCGGCCCACACCCCCGAGCGGTACTGGGTTCCCAGGTCGTTCCCCTGACCCATCCCCTGGGTTGGGTCGTGGTTCTCCCAGAACACCCGGAGGACCTCACCGATGGGCAGCGCCTCCGGGTCGAACACCACTAGGACCACCTCGGCGTGACCCGTTAGCCCGCTGCAGACCTCCCGGTAGGTGGGGTTGGGAGTGTGCCCTCCGCTGTAGCCCACCGCGGTGGTCCACACCCCGGGGGTCTGCCAGAAGACCCGCTCGGACCCCCAGAAGCAACCCATGCCCACCACTACTGACTCGAGGCCGTCGGGAAACGGCGGCCTCAGAGGGCGACCGCTTACCTCGTGGGCATCGGGCACCGGCATGGCCTCGCGGCGTCCGAGCAGGGCCTCGGTCGGGTCCGGAATGGTGAGCAACTCGCGTCCAAAGGCCATGTCCAAAGGTTAGGTCCGGAGTCCGGGTCCCGGTGCCCGACCCTGCCAATCAGCCCGTGTCGGTCAGATGGTAAACGCCAGGCGCTCGGCCAGTTGCCTGGCCAGGGCCAGGTCACCACCGAGGGCCACTCGACCATCGTCGATCATCGGCACAGGGTCCTTGCGCCCTCCGGTCAGGGCCAGCCAGTGATGTGAGGACATGGACAGGGTGGACGTAACCTCCCCGTCGAAAGCATCGACCACCGAGGCCCGCCCGTCGACCACCACCCGGATGGTGGCCTCGACCGGGCCGGTCAAGGTGACCTCGACTTGGCTCCCGTCGGGCGCGCCGCCCTTCTTGCCGATGATGTAGCCAGCGGCCGTGGTGACCTCCTCCACCGACATTTCGGCCGGCCGGCCTCCAGCAGAGGGTTCGTGGCCCAGCGGTTCCCGGCAATCCTCGAGGTGCAACCAGGAGTCGTAGACCCGGACGTTCATGAACCGTAGGTACGGAACCTCGCCGACTGGTGACCAGCCAACCTTCAGGATCTCTTCGTCCGACATGGCGTGCAGTTCGCCGAGACGCTCGGCCGAGATCACCCGGAACGACTCGAGGACCTCGGGCCCGGACATGGATCGCATCGACTCGACCCACCGCTCGTTGCCCTCGGCGATCGGGTTTTTTAGGTGGGCTGTCGGGAACTCGACGTCGGGTGCCGGACGGCCCTGCAGCATGTATTCGGTGCCGATGATGTGGGACAGGTTGTCCTGCACGGTCCAGCCGGGACAGCGGCTGGGGGTGGCCCAGTCGTCGGCGAGCAGGCCGTCAGCCCAGTCCGACCACTCGGTCCAGATCTGCTCCAGGCCGCCGATGATTCGTGTGCGGTCCAGTTCGATGTCCATGGTCTTTAGGTTCCTCGTCTCGTCCGCAGGGACGCGTCAGGGTGTCGGATTGGCCACGGTGTTCCACTCCCGGGCCTCGATATAGGGGCGGAACACGTCGGCCACCGCTGTCAGGTCAGCCTCGGTCTTGGGTCGCTGCATCTCGAACAGGTGGGGGAACTCCAGCCATCCCAGAACGAGGTTCCAGAGGCGGTCGGCCGCCTCGCCTGTCGGTGGGTCGATGAGGACCGGGCCGAAGAGCTTGCGGGACTCGTCGTCCTCGGCGCCGGGGAACACCAAGGTCGGCACACCCCAACCGCCCATCGAGACCACCTGATCGTGGTCGTTGCGTACGTCGTCGTGGGTCGACTCGTCGGCCAAGGCCAGATCGACCAGACCGGGGTCGAGGTCCATTTCCACCAGTAGATCGCGAGCTACCTCGGGTCGGTGGGGCTTGCGCCCCTCGACGTGGAGGGCGGTTCCGGACCGTAAGTACCAGGCGTCGTTGAGCACCGGGTCCTCGCGCTTGAGGAGAGCGCCGATGCGCATCATGGACCAGCCGTAGGACCACTCCCGTTCCCAAGGGTGTTTCTTCCCCTCGAGTCGGTTTATTTCCTCCAGGCTGAAGAAGCGCCAATCCACCTCAAGGCCCTGCCGGTCTTGGACTTCACGCATCCACAGCGAGGTCTGGTACGCCCAGGGGCAGATCACGTCGAAGTGGAAGGCCAGATGGGTCGGGGGGCCCGGTAGATCACCCATGGCCGGCAGTCTCCCGCAGTTGGTGCCGCACAACCTTACCGAGGGCGTTCCGGGGCAGGGCTTCTATATCGACCACCCGGCGGGGCAGTTTGTACGAGGCCAGGGCACCGGCAGCAAAGGCTCGCAGGTCCTCGACGGTAGGGCAGTCCACCCCGTCGACCGTCACCACCCAGGCCACGATGTCCTCCCCCCACTCGGCCGACGACACGCCGGCCACCGCTGCCTCGGCCACCGCGGGGTGGGCGACCAGCACGTCCTCGACCTCCCTCGGGTAGACGTTCAGCCCACCGGTGATGATCAGCTCCTTGGCCCGGCCCACGATCGACAGGTAGCCGTCGTCGGACACCTCGGCCAGATCGCCTGTGTGGAACCACCCTCCTTCGAGTGCCTCAGCGTCGTCGTCTGGCCGCCCCCAGTAGCCGGAAAATACATTGGGGCCCCGCGCCAGCACCTCAGCAGTTACCCCATCGAGGCTTATCTCCACGCCGGGAAGCGGTATGCCCACTGATCCGGGTCGACGTTCCCCGTCGTGGGGGTTGGACACCAGCATGAGGGTCTCGGTGGTGCCGTAGCGCTCCAAGACGTCGACACCGGCCTCGGTGGCTAGGCGCCGGTGGAGGTCGGCGGCCAGGGGCGCCGAGCCCGCTACGCACAGCCGCAGGCCCTCCATTTTCCCCACCCGAGGATTGTCAGCCAGACGGTGGTACATGGTCGGGACCCCGAAGAACATCGAGCACTGCTGGTCGACCAGGGCGTCGAGGACCGCCTCGGGGTCAAACCCCGCCTGGAGAACCGCCGAGCCGCCGGCCAACAGGGTGCCGTGGAGGCCGACCCCCAGGCCGTGCATGTGGAACAGCGGCAGGCAGAGCAGCAGACGGTCGTGGTCGGTCCACCGCCAGGCCACGACCACCGAGTGGGCCCCGGCCAACAGGCTGACCTGCGTGTGGATCGCCCCCTTCGGCCGGCCCGTGGTTCCGGAGGTGTAAGCGACCAGCGCCGGCGCGTCAGGACCTACCTCGTCGAGACGGGGTGTCGGGCCACCCTCGAGGTCGACACTGGTGGAGGCCACTAACAGGTGGCGGTCCATAGCTTGGAGGGCTTCCGCCCAACCGTGGTGGTCAACCAAGGCGGCCCGGGGCCGGGCGTCACCAACCACGTGGACCAGCTCGGGATCCTGGTAGGCGCCGTTGACCGGGACCACCACTAGTCCCAGGCGGAGGCAGGCCACATGGGCCACCACCAGGTCTACCGAGGCCTCTCCGGAGACGAGCACCCGGTCACCGGCGGCTAGGCCGGCTCGGTGGAGGCGTCCGGCTACCTCCTCCGTCGCCTCCAGGAAGGAACCCCGGTCGACCCATCGGCCGTCGTGGTGGAGCAGGGGCCTGTCACTGTCGGCGGCTAGCCGGGCCGTCCAGGCTCCGACCAGCGTGCCGGGCTCGGGAAGGGTGAAGCCTGCCCGGGTGCCATCGGGAAGGTGATCGGTCCACGGACGGGGTTGGGGTCTTGACACAACTGGGACGGTACCGGGGCGCCGATACCGGGGCTTGACGAAAGAACGCAGGTCCATAATACTAATGTCAGCCATTACTACTGATCAGCCAGGAGCACCCCCATGGAGTTCGGCATCTTCTCGAACGGCTATATCCCCGGTCCCGCCGCCCACGACACCGAGTGCGAGCACACCGAACTCATGCGGGAAGCCGAGTGTGGCATCCTGGCCGACAAGCACAACTGGAAGTACATGTGGTTTGGCGAGCACCACGGGCTGAGCGAGTACAGCCACATGTCGGCTCCCGCCCCGCTCATGGGCTATGTGGCCGCCCAGACTGACTACATCCACATCGGCTCGGCCATCACCAGCCTCCCCACCAAGAAGGAGCACCCGGTTCGGATCGCTGAGCGCGCCGCCATGCTCGACCACGTCACGGACCGCCGATTCGAGTTCGGCACCGGTCGGGGTGCCGGCAGTCACGAGCTCCGCATGTTCAACGTCCTCGACCCCAACGAGACAAAAGCCATGTGGGACGAGGTCATACGGGAGATCCCCCGTATGTGGGAGCAGAAGGACTACGACTTCCATGGTGAGTACTTCACCGTGCCCACCCCGCACAACATCCTCCCCAAGCCCTACGGCCCCGGCCACCCGCTGCTCTGGGTGGCCTGTGGCAACCCACCCACTTTCGCCAAAGCCGGGTCAATGGGCATCGGAGCCATTGCCTTCAACTTCGAGCCGATCTACAACCTGAAGGGTCGGGTGGAGGCCTACAAGGAGGCCATCGTCGACCCTGTCGAGCAGATCGGACAGTTCAGGAACGACAACGTGATGATGACCAACGCGGTGATCTGCCTCGAGGACCGGGAAACAGCCCGGACGATCGCCAAAGCCAAGGGTCGGGGCTACCTGGTCACCATGGTCAACCTCTACCACGACACCATGCCCAAGTCCCCGAACGCCGTTACCTGGCCCGACCCGCCCAACGACCCTGGTTGGACAGACGAGATGCTGGACCTGGCCATCGAGGGCGGCTACCTGCTCTGTGGAACACCCGAGGAGGTGTGCGACCAGGTGGCCCGCTATCAGGAGGTGGGGTGCGACCAGGTGGTCTTCGGCCTGCCCATCGAGGGCATGGCCCATGAGCAGATCCTCGAGATGATCGAGGTTTTCGGGGAGCAGGTAATCCCCGAATACGACACCGACCGCACCCACTCCACCGACCACTACCGGGCCATGGCCGAGCGGCGATTCCCCGAATTCGGCTATCCGCTGCCCGACAACCTCGAGGTGTCAGTCATCCCATCCAGTGCGCTGCTGCCACTCGGCTAGGCCTCGGTGCCCCGCGACAGCACCAAGACCCGGGCCCGCCTGGAGGTAGAGGCCGAGCGGCTCTTCGCCGACGTCGGCATCTGGCAGGTGCGGGTACGGGAGATCGTGGCCGCCGCCCACCAGCGGAACGCGTCGGCGGTCACCTACCACTTCGGCTCCAGGGAAGGGCT
>PYIL01307810.1_pt1 | contig 28017 bp, 26 predicted proteins | sample 3578041 | NCBI WGS metagenome assembly PYIL01 (sample SAMN08408023, study PRJNA431606) | Marine metagenome isolate SA_KN192-05_S13_150m, whole genome shotgun... | biome: marine; feature: oceanic pelagic zone; material: water; isolation source: 150 m water sample, 0.2-0.8 um fraction ... | reverse complement strand
GGATCATCTCGATCTCGGAGCCCCCGTCCTCGTCGCCTTCGTCCTCGTCGCCTTCGGAGAAGAGTTCCGCCAGGTCAACGCCCTCGACGTCCTCCCATGTGCCGTCGTCCTCGATCTGAAGGGTGATTTCCACCGGGAAGGACATCTCGCAGGGCCCGCTGAAGCTCCAGTAGTTGGAGTCAACGTAACTCCAGCCGTCCGTGATGCCGTCCTCGTCCCAGTCCTCGGCCACGTGCAGCGCAGCGTGGATTTCCAGCCCGCAGGTGGAGCTGTCCACCCAGTGAGTGTAGTCCACGGAGTGCTCGTCCGAGGTCGCCGTGAAGTTCTCCCCGTGGCTCTGATAGTCGAATGAAAACATCCCGCCTGAGAAAACGTCCCACTCGAGCCTGTATTCCTTATTGGCGTCAAGCTCGGCTATCTCGAAGGTCATGGCGAGGTCTCCCTCGGCGACCGTCGGTATGCGGTATTCGATGCAGTACCAGATAGCGTCGTCGACGGAGAATTCGCAGGCATCGTGCGGGAACCAGAACCATTGGGATTCGTCGGGCGTGCCGTCGCCGTCGTAGTCGTACTGCTGTTCGCACTCGTAGTCTCCGCCCATGTCGGTGCAGTCGTCGAACTCAATCCACTCCTCTTCCTCTTCCCAGTCGACCATGGAGCCGTTGAGCTCGTATGTCAGGTCGATGTTGGAGGGCGGCTGCTCGCAGGGCCCCCTGAATTGGAACCAGTCACGCGCCACGTCATGCATCCACGTGTTGTTCGATTCGTCGGTCTCCTCCCTTAGGAGGCTAACGCCAACGCTCACGTCGCACGTGCTGTTGCTGGTCTCCAGGAAGAAAGCCTCGGTGTGGTTAACGGAGCTAGCGGTGAGGCTCGCAATGAAGCTGTCCCAGTCGCAGCCTGTCATGTCATCGCAGATATTGTATTCGATATGCAGCTCGTACTCGCCGGGACCGTACGATCCCTCCACGTCCTCTGTCACGAGTTCCATCGTGTGGTTGCCCGCGTCTAAGTTCGGCCAGTTCATTCCCATTACGCACTCCCAGGTGCCGATATCGTTCTCCCAGCAGTCCCAGTTGATGTTCCAGTAGTCGGGCTCGCCGTCGCCGTCGGAGTCCCAGTCGTCGTTCCAGCAGTAGTAATGAACTATGCCAGAGCCTCCTGACTCGGACTCGTCCGAGCACTCGTCGTACTCCTCGATGAGGTGGATCTCCTCCCACTCAGTTTGGTCGTAGTAAAGGGTGAACGGGCTCGGAGGCTGCTCGCAGGGTCCTTCGAAGTGGAAGGTGTCCCGTCCGATGTGGTGCATGTAGCCGCTCCCGTCATCGGCCATGAGTTCGAGGTCCAGATTGAGCCCGCAGGTGAAGTTGTCAGTCTCCACGTGGAAGGTCACTTGGTCCACGTCCGAGGCCGCGGTGAAGTTGATCTCTATCCACTCCGAGCCATATTCCATTTGTGTGCCCATATGGACGCCTACCTTGACCATGTAGTCGTCTCCGGCATTCAGGTCCTCGATTTCTACGTCCATCGTGTGGTTGCCCTCGTCGATGAAGACCTGCATCGTGCCTGCCTCGCAGAGCCATGTGCTGTTGGTTGCGTCCTCTGAGCACTCCGGGTGCCAGTTCCTGTGGTCGGGCTCGCCGTCGCCGTCGTAGTCCCAGTCGGAGTTCCAGCACTCCCAGCCGTCGTACTCCTCCTCGCACACGTCGTAATCCATGTAGAAGTACTCCTCAAGGTACTCGGTGCCGTCGTAGTATAGGGTGAACGGGCTCGGAGGTTGCTCGCAGGGTCCCCGGAAGTGGAACCAGTCGCCACCGAGGTAGTTCCCATCCACCGTTTCGCGGATTTCCGGGCTGATGTTGAGCCCGCAGGTGAAGTTGTCAGTCTCCACGTGGAACGTAATCGTCTCGTTATCGGAGGTTGCATTGAACTGGGCGTTGACGTAATCATCGTCGCAGCCCATGGTCCCGCAGTCTTCGATTCTGATGTCCACCGTGTAGCTCACGTTCTCCTCCAAGCCCTCGATGAGGAGCTCCATCGTGTGGTTGCCCTCCTCGATATCGGGTTGCTCCATGAACGCCACGCAGTACCAGATCGCGTCATCAACGGAGAATTCGCAGTCCTCGTAGGGGAAGTAGTAGTAGTGGTAGCCGTCGGCGATGCCGTCACCGTCGTCGTCGTACTCCTCCTCGCATTCCCAGTATCCGCCCATGTCGGTGCAGTCGTCGAACTCCATCAACGTCGAGTCATTCCACTCGGTCCCGTCGTAGAACAGGGTGAATGGCGAGGCCCATTCCTCGCACGGCCCGAAGTATCGTTGTTCCATCCCCATCAAGGGCCCGTGCATCCAGGAGTTGTTGTTTGGGTCTTCCCACACCGTTGCGCCGAAGCCCGACTCGCAGTCATGGGGCAACACCTCGAGCTCGGCGAGAATCGAATGGCTATCCGAGGTTGAGTTGAACTCCACGTACTCTGGGTGGAGGTTGTGCAGCTCGACCCCGTAGTGTGTGCTGTCGTTGAGCCAGGTGAGGTTCGCCCTGACGTCGTACACCCCTGCATCGAGAACTATCGGGGCCAACTTCGTGTTGTTCTCCGTGAACTCGTGGTCGGGGCTCTGTCCGAAGTCGTCCGTGCAGTACCAGCCCATGTCGTCGCCCATCTCGCAGTAGAACCACCAGTCGTCGGTGAAGTCCAACTCCCCGTCGCCGTCGTGGTCTTCTCCGCACCACCAGCGGGTATCATTGACTGACCAGAAGCAGTCCATGTACGGCCCGGCCGGTTCGGCTGCGCTGCCTTCCAGCTCAATCCACTCGCCGGCTGCGTCGTCCCAAATCGAGAAAACGATGGGGTTGTCGCAGGGGCCACTCATAATCGCAATGAAGACCCCAATCCCCTCGTAGTCCCCCGTGCTGTTTTCTTGGAAGAGGAATGCATCGATCCAAAGCTCGCAAGTCCATGGGAGCACGTCGAAGGAGAAGTCGACGGCGGTACCGGGGTCGGTTCCGTTCCACTGTGCGCCTCCCCACATCTCATATTCCTCCGAACCCACTGTCCATTCCAAGTTGTAGCTCCCGGATGAATCCAGGTTGGCCAAGTTCCACGAGGCACTGTAGTTGCCCGCGGTGATGTTGGTGATAGTGTCAAAGTCGAAGCCATCGACTGATTCCGCTGTGCCGTCCCCATCGAGGTCTATTTCCAGCGTGATGTCCCCGGTGTTCCCGCAAGGGCCGAACACCTGCCAGTTGGCCCAGAACTCGTCACCGGAGGTGTCGTTGCGCAGCGTCCCATCGATAGCGACATCGCAGTCCATAACGGAGAGCGTCAGGTTCCAGCTCTCTGTGCTGGTGTTGCCCATTGCCGTCCAGCTCCTGCTCTCGTCGACGGGTTCGGTGCAATCGCCGACAATCGAGCAGACGCTTGCCACCCAGTCCAACGTGTAGTCGTCACTGGTTGTCAGGTCCCATGAGGTGAACCTGAACTCGTAGGTCCCCGCGTCTAGGAATCCGTCCATCATGGGGTCGGAATAGTGGGGGACGCCGATCCAGGTCCCATTGTCGTTCATCTCCAAAGTGAGAGGCTCTGACATGGGTGGTGGGTTGGCTGACACGGGGGCCGCAATCGGCACCAGTGCAGATATCACCATTATCAGGCAGATACTCAGGCTTTTCTTCTTTCTTGCATCGCTTGCGCTAAACATGTATCGCACAGGGCGAAAACAGTCGTATTTAACCGTGCACCCTGCCTGATTTTAGGTGATTTCTCGGTCCTCTCCCGGGCCCTTTGACCACCATTCGATGGAATCTCCATCAGCCTCGGATACTGAGACTAGATTCATTCCATCGTCGAGCAGGCTCTTGTCAAAGGTCACGGTCCCCCCCTCGAGCTCAGTCGCAGAGACGCAAATCCTAGCCTTGTCCACCATTCCCGCAGAGAGGAACCTCCTCCATGTTTCCGCGCCACCCTCAACGAGCAGCGACTGGACCCCCCTGTCCCCCAGCATGTCCAGGATTCTTGAGATTGGGATATCCTGCTCCGGAATGACGACCCTCTTCACATGGGACTGGTCCTTCGTCGAGTCATGCTCCGAGGACTGGATGATCAGTGTCGGCGCTGCTCCATCGGTCATAAGCACGCAGTCATCCGGGATTCGGTCATTGGGGTCTATGACCACCCTCGTCGGGCCCTCCCTCGGGCCCAGGTCGGGGCCTCTCACGGTCAGCGATGGGTCGTCCCTGATGACGGTCTCAACACCCACGAGAATCGCCATCGAATCGGCCCTGATCATATGTGCAAGCTCTAGCGAGGCCTCTGAGCTGAACCTAACCGCCGGGCTGGAGGGGTCGCCGTCAATCCTCCCCGAGAGATCGGTGGAGGCCTTCAGAGTGACCAGAGGCCTGCGTTCCCTGCACCAGTGCATGAAGGCCTCCATCTGACTCTCGCACTCATCCTCTAGGACCCCTGTGACCACCTCGACGCCGCTTTCCTGCAGAGTCTTCGCCCCACCTCCCCTGACGGTCGGGTTGTGGTCAAGTGCCCCGATTACGACCTCGGTGACCCCTGCCCAGAGAAGTGACTCGGTGCAGGGAGGCGTCCTTCCGAAGTGGTTGCATGGCTCGAGGGTGACGTACGCGATAGTACCCTGGGTGGGGACGCCCCGGGACTCCGCATCCGCTATCGCCATCTGCTCGGCATGGAGGCCCCCGATGTGATCGTGCCATCCCTCGGCCACTATCTCGCCGTCCCTCACCAGCACGCAACCGACGAGGGGGTTAGGCATCACCCGGTGCCTGCCCCTCTCGGCGAGCTCTATCGCCCGCCTCATGTGGGATGCACCCTCATCCATTCCAATCGGGCGTCTGACCCCGGCCCCACTCATGATTGCTTGCTTCGGCAGGATTCAAGTCCGAGGGTGGTGCTCGATAGGCCGTGCCTCGCATAGCCTGCATACTCAACCCCAACGCCCGCGACGGACTCTCGCTGAGGCAGTGGGAGAGCTTCGAGCCCGCCCTCCGCGAGGCTGGCTTCGAAGTCGACCTACATCGAACAGAGGCACCGGGCCACGCCATGGACATCGCCCAGGGGCTCGTCGGGGAGGAACACGACGTCGTCGTCGCGGTGGGGGGAGACGGCACCGTGCACGAGGTGGCATCGGGCCTACGGGGCTCCCAGAAGGTGCTCGGAATCCTCCCCATGGGAAGCGGCAACGACTACGCTAGGGCCCATGGCATCCCGACTCCGAAGGGTAACAAGTTCAAGGACATGCAGGGGGCGATTGACATTCTCGTCAGCGGCACCGATCGGAGGGTAGGATCGGTCCGCGTGGAGGGCCCCCCCGCCCCCGAGCACCCCACCAAGGCGGCCCCGGGGCACTTCTCGTGCAACGGAGAGGCCGAGAAGCCGGGGAACCTGGTCCGCTGGAGCTTCCTCGAGTGCGATGCCGGGGTGACCTCCGTTGTCAACCGGCTGAAGGACGAGGGGCAGTTCAAGTGGATCCGGGGGAAGAAGAAGTACACCGCCCTGGCGATCAAGGCGGTCCTGTTCTGGAAGAAGCAGCGCGGCTGGTTCGCAATAGACGGAGGGGAGCGCGCTGAAGTTGACCTCTCCGGGCTATTCTGCCTCAGCCAGTGCCAGACATTCGGCGGGGGCTACAGGGTGGCTCCCGGGGCCAGGCCCACTCAGGGACACTGCTCCCTCGTGATGGCATGGGGACTGTCCAAGGTCCGGATGCTGCTGCTGATGGGTCCGTTGGAGAAGGGCAAGCACGTGGGCAAGTGGGGAGTGACCATGGAGGACGCTAAGAGGTACGAGCTCGACGTGTCGGAAGGCAAGCCGATTTTCGTTAACGTCGACGGGGAGGCGGTGATCACCACCCCCGTCTCGATGCAGTACCACGATGACCAGCTTACCGTGCGAGGTGCCTCCTCCATCCCTAACGAGTAGACCCTACCATTGGTTCATATCACCCCCTCCCCACAAGCTTCCATGGCCACGACCAAGCGAACCAAGTGGAGGCCTCGTTCCACTCAGAAGTCCAAGTACGGGACCCCCGAGGCCCCCGAACCATTCACGATCAGCCGCTCCAGGCTCGAGAACTTCCTCAATTGCCCACGATGCTTCTGGCTGGACAGGGTGAGGGGAATAGACAAGCCGGGCATGCCTGCCTGGCTCCTCAACTCACTCGTCGACACCCTGCTGAAGAGGGAGTTCGACGTCCACAGGGAAGCCGGGACGCCCCATCCGTACATGTCCGATAACGGGCTTGGTCACATGGTCCCCCTCGACCATCCGATGATGGACGAGTGGCGCGAGAACTTCAAGGGGGTGCGAGTGGTAAAGCACGGCCTGCAGATATCCGGGGCCGTCGATGACATCTGGAGGTCAGGAGAGGGGGAGTCCGAGGAGTGGTATGTGGTTGACTACAAGTCCACGGCAACCAACTCGCAGATTACCCCGGAGCTATTCCTCGAGGACATATACAAGGGCATCTACGTGCGTCAGATGGCGATCTACCAATGGCTCCTGAGGGAACTCGGCCACCCGGTGTCAACAAGGGGCTTCTTCGTCTACGAGAACGGCAACAAGCAAGCGACCTCGCTACAATCGGGAGGCGATGGCGAGAGCCCCCGTGGCATTCCGCTCAAGCCAGCACTGGTCATCGAGGTCGACACCTCGAACCCCGATGTCGTCATCGAGGGCGAGAGGGTGGACCTCGATTGGGTCGACAACCTGGTGGCGGGGGCGAAGGCCTGCCTCGACCTCCCGGAACCACCCGGGTCAGGGGACTTCTGCCAACTCTGCGCTTACGTGGACGCAGCATCGAAAGCCTAGGTGGATTGTTGGCGCAGACGGAGAGATTTGAACTCCCGAGTCACTAGGACACCGGATTTCAAATCCGGCGCAATACCAGGCTATGCGACGTCTGCAGCAGTCCCGCGAAGGCACGGGCGTCCATGAATGCTTTCGGCCTCAGAGCCCGTAGTTGCCGGGTCTGCACCAATCTGGAAGGCCGGTCGCCGCGTCGGGGTGCGTGAGCCCGATGAACAGGACCATGATGAGGATGAAGAAGGCGGGGAAGAGCGCCGTGAGGGTCAGTATCGCGGAGTCGGCGTCACCGTACAGGTGCATGAATATGGCAGCGATCATCAGGAACTTCGGGATAGCTATCACGGTCAGGATGGTTAGGGTCATGGTGGTGCTCAGGTCCACCCCCACGGCCGCGACCTCGATCAGTGTCAGGACCATCAGCCCGAAGAAGTTCATCCAGTAGGGGTCCTGCCCCAGAATCTTGTAGTGCGCCATTTTTCATTTCACCTCAGTACAGATAGAAGAACGGGAAGACAAGGACCCAGACTAGGTCCACGAAGTGCCAGTAGAGGCCGAAGTACTCTATCGATACCGCGTTCTCCGGCGTGTAGCCCCCCCTGCTGGCCTTGTAAGTCATGTAGCTCAGGCCGACTATGCCGCCTAACACGTGGGCCCCGTGGGTCCCCGTGGTGACGTAGAAGGTGGTGGCGCTGACCTGGATGTTGGCCATCATCTGGGCGTGGTCGCCCTTCCCCTCGATGTGGTGGTGCTCGGTGTTGTAGTCGTGGTGCTGGTACGCCTCCGCGTTGATCAGGTAACCCTCCGAGTACAGCGATTGGATGGTGTCGTGGCCGTGGTTGTACTCTGCCAGGAATCCAGGCAGAGGGAAGCCCAGGAACCACTCGATCATCTTCAGGGTCAGGAATAGCACGGCGAGGAACCACGTGGTCCCGAGGTAGCGCGTCACCTTCCTCCTGCGCTCGTCCGCGTCGATGTCCACCTTCTTCGCGTAGCGAAGGGCCTGCACGACGGTGAACGAGGAGATGATCAGTGCGAAGGTGTTGATGGCACCAGGGGCCAGGTGGAACCAGCTAGAGGCGATGAGGTGGCTCGCGGGCTCGAAGCAGGTCACCGCAGTTCCCTCCACCCAGTTACCGGACTCGAAGACCTCCTTGCAGGAATCTATGCCGAACCTGTAGCGCATGTAGGTGCTGAACAGGGACGTGAAGACCATCATCTCGGACATCAGGAAGACCCACATCGCCACCTTGCGTATGTCGATGTTCTGGAACGGCGCACCCGTCGACTTGGGCTCGTAGCTCCCGTCGAAGCTGATGTCCTGCCGCCACCAGACTATCAGGGCGATGCCAATCACCCCCAGAGACCCCAGGACGAGGGGGACGTAGCCAGCGTTCTCGAACACGCCCCACTGGAAGACCTTAGCCAGCGTGAACAGGAACATCGCCACACCGGCGCTGAAGATGATCGGTGCCCAGGAGTTGTGAGGAGCGCCGTGGCTCCAGTCGTGGGGCCCCCACGGGCTCGGGTGATGGTGGTCGTCATGACTCAATGGGCCACCTCCTCTGAGTCGTCGTCCGGGACCATCAGCCTCCGGAACCACCTTCCCACGGCACTCGGCTGGTTGGCCAGGTGCTCGTTCGCGTCCCTGAGCTTGGGCAGGCCCTCCCACTTCTCTCCATCGAAGTGGCCGAAGCTCGGAGTTGGGGGAGGCGATGCGGTCATCCACTCGAAGGACCAGCCCCCCCATGGGTCAGCGGGTGCGTCTTCGCCCCTGATCGAGGAGACCACCATGTTGAACACCAGGATGAAGTTGGAGAAGAAGAACAGGAACCCTGCCACGGTGATGAACATGTTCCAGCCGGCTGCCTCTGCCGGGAGCGAGCCAAGCGCCTCCTCGGTTGTCACGAAGTATGTGTGGTGCCGACGGGTCATGCCCCAAACCCCGAGCCTGTGCATGGGCCAGAAGAGGGCGTTGTAGGAGACGAAAGCGGTCAGGAAGTGCAGAGTCCCTAGCTTCTCGCTGAGCATCTTGCCGGTGGCCTTGGGGAACCAGTAGTATATCCCAGCGAAGAACCCGAAAACGGTGCCTCCGACGAGGACGTAGTGGAAGTGGGCGACCACGAAGTACGACTCGTGGAGGTGGGTGTCCATTGCGATGGAGGGGAAGAACATGCCCGAAATCCCTCCCAGAGTGAATGTTACCAGGAAGCCCAGAGCCCAGAGGGTGTGGGTCCGGTAGACCAGGGAGCCCCCGTACATCGTCATCAGCCAGTTGAATATCTTGATCCCAGTGGGAACGGCCACCAGCATCGTCGTCAGCATGGTGACGAACCGGAGGGTAGGGCTCATCCCGCTGGTGAACATGTGGTGCCCGTAGACGATGAAGGCGACGATGCCAATCCCCGCCATGGCGTATACCATTGACCTGTAGCCGAACACCGTTCTCCTGGCGCTCGTGGCAATCACCTCGGAGATAATGCCGAAGGATGGGACGACCACCACGTAGACCTCGGGATGCCCGAAGTACCAGAACAGGTGGCTCCAGAGCAACGGGTCTCCTCCCGCTGCGATGTCGTAGAAGGCCGTCCCCACCACCCTGTCCAGGTAGACCTGTATGAGCCCGACGCCGAATGCCGGTATGGAGAGGAACAGCATTACGTTGGCAATCAGAATGGACCAGCTGAACAGGGGCATCTGCATCCAGCCCATGCCCTCAGCCCGCATGACCGCCATCGTGGTAAGGAAGTTGATTCCCGTGAGGGTAGACGAGGCCACGAGCATTATCTGGCCCGCTGCCCACATCGTGGTGCCGTAGTGAGCGCCCTCGCTGACTACGTAGGGTGCGTAGCCGGTCCATCCCGTGTCCGCCCCGTGACCCGAGAAAACCCCGGTGAATATCAGCAGGGCCGCGAACGGCTGCAGCCAGAACGACATGGCGTTGATCCTGGGCAGGGCAAGGTCGGGGGCTCCCAGCTGCAGGGGGACCATCCAGTTGGCGAATCCGTTGATCATCGGCATCGCAGCTAGGAAAATCATGGTTGTGCCATGGAGGGTGAAGAACTGGTTGTACTGCTCCTGGGTGAGGAAGTCGCTGCCCGGCACAGCCAGCTGGATTCTGATTATCATGGCCATAATGCCACCCACCCCGAGGAAGAATAGTCCCGCAAGGAAGTACAGCGTCCCGATCTTCTTGTGGTCCGTCGAGGTGAGCCAGTCGGCTAGCCAGGGGGCGAAGTTGTCCCAGTCGAACGCATCCGGGTCCTTCCTGTAGAAGACGTAGGCCAGCGTGATTGCCAGCAGAGTCGCGGAGACCAGTATCAGGACCGCCAGTACGACGAATGGGTCTGCAGCCTCGAGCACGACTATCGGGCCGGTGATAGACAGGATGACCTTGCTCCACTCGTCCCCGGAGCTACCGCCGCCGGCACCGTCCGCGTTGCCGTTCACCGAGTTGACGTGAAGGATGAACTCAACGTTCCTGTCCGTCTGTGGGGCGGTCCAAGTGACAGTCCACTCGGTCTGGTCGTTGCCCGCCTCCGTGTGCCCCGCCTCGTTGGGGCCAAACACCTGGGAGCTCGCATCGCCGACCGAGAGCTCGCCATCGCTTACCCACAGGTGGTAACCCCCCTGGTTGATGTTCCCAAGGGAGCTCGGGCCGCCTGAGAAGGACAGCGTGAGGGTATATTCCTCTGAGTAGTTGTAGCTATCCGGCAACCCCGATATTGACGCAGTCACTGCGGCTGAGGTAGTTGCTCCGTGACAGTTGCAACCGGAGTCCTTCACCCCCGATATTCCCGTGGGTAGCGATTGAGCGGAGGGCGCTAGTAGCATCGCAGCAACTGCCACCATCACTACCAGAACGACCCTTGATCTCCTTCGCTTATTCATAGTTCCACCTCAGTCAAATGTCACCAGTTTGGCTGCCATTATCGAGTGCGCGTCTCCGCAGTACTCTGCGCACAGCATCATCGACTCGCTGGTCATCGAGTCGACAATCGGGAGCCACAGGTGGGTCTCCTGTCCCGGAAGAACGTCCTCCTTTGTCCCAAGGTGCTGGAACCACGGTGCGTGGGTGACGTCTTGGGACTCCATTACCGCTAGGTAGGTCTCGCCCTTCTTCAGATGCAGTACGGGGACGTTGCCGTAGACCTCCATGGTCTCCATTCCCGTGTCGCACAATTCTGAGCCGAGCTCCATGCAGTCGAACGTCCAGAACCACTGCTGACCGGTAATCCCGATCACATGGTAGCAGTCAGAAGTGATGATTCCTATGTCGTCCATCTGGTTTTCCGACATGCTGTGACCGGCGTCGTTGACGGTGAACTCGTGGTTGTAGGAACCGTCTTCGCAAGCGTAGCCATGGAGGCCCCCGTCTGAGGAAGTCCACATGGCGTCGAGTGGCTGCCATGAGACGTAAGTCAGCCATATTATCAGTATGAACGGGAGGATCGTCCACGTGACCTCCAAGCGCATGTCGTCGTTGTGCACAGGGAAAACTCCCACTGTCAGGTTGTCCACGTTGGGGACTTCCTTGCCGTCTTCGGAACGGAACCAGAACGAGTGGTGGAACAGCCAGCCGAAGGAAATAACTGAGACCACAACGCTCCAGAAAATATAGTGGTCCCAGAGAATCTCAAAGATGGCAGTCATTACAGTCATGCCAATCTCCGGTCCTTCGGGGGCAAAATCCCCTCATAAGGGTCGCGGGCACCCCATCTCCACACTCGTCTAATCACGCGTAAAAACATCTTCAAGCACATCGCCCCAGAATCTCATAGCCATGCCCGAAGAACCACCCGAAAGAGAACCCTATCCCAACTGGGTTAGCCAGAGGTCAATGGAGAAGGGCCCCCATAGCAGGGCTGATCGTTTCGAGAGGGCCGCAAAGGCAATTTCGATGGCCATACTCAGGAACAGGCCCCTCGAAGATGGGGGCTCAGGACGCCCAGTGCTGGTCGAGGGCAAGAGGGACGAGGCGACCCTGCGAGCCCTAGGATTCACCGGCATGGTAGAGAGGGTCAACCGGGGGTGGGACCGCCCCCGTCTCATCGCCTACCTCCATTCTACCTACTGCACAGGACCGGATGGGGGGCCCTCGATCATCCTCCTGATGGACTGGGACCGCACGGGAGGGAGGCTCCAGAAGGCGATCAGGGACCGCTTGATGGCACTGGACTCGCCGGTCGACGAGGATCTGAGGACGGAGCTCCTCAAGTCCATGAAGCCGGAGGGGAGGACAGTGGAGTCGCTTCTTCCTCACGCAGACTCTCTCGAGCCACTGGTCCGTGGTTTCCTGCATGATTTGGGCTGATGCTACTCGGGCAGGGAGGGCGGGGCCTCCTTCACGGTGTTCAGGACCAGATGGGTGACGGAGCGCTCTATCCCCTCCGCGCTCATCACGCTCTTGGACAGGTCGTCGAGGTCGCCCCGGTCCTTCGCCCTGGCCAGCACCATGGAGTCGTAGTCGCCAGTAACGTCGTATACCCCGAAGACGCGATGGTCCCGGGCTATCCTCTCCTGTATCTCAATCAGCCTTCCCTTCTCGATCCTCAGGCCTATCACCACGCTGAGCCCCCAGCCGGACTTGTCCGGGTCCAGTAGGACCGTGTACCCCTGTATCACTCCTAGGGCCTCCATCCTCCTGACTCGGTTGCTGACGGTTCCCAAGGCCACGCCGACCTCCTCGGCGATCCTCCTCAGGGAAGTTCTGGCGTCGTCCTCCAGGACCCTGACTATCTTACGGTCCACTTCGTCCATTCTTGCACACCGGGAGACAGTGTCTATTCACACGGCTCTTGAACATATGCCAAGCAATTCGATGCATTATTGAGCGAATGCGCAATAATAGGAGTTCACTCCTCCTCTTCGAGTACGATTGCCAAACCACGGGAGGCCCTCATCACCCTCATCTCCGACTCGTTCACCATGGGCGTGACCCTCCCTCCGACCCAGACCGCGAGGCACTGCCCTCCCTCGTCGACGAGCACGTTGCTTCCCGGAGGCCACTCTCCCGGCTCGGGGTGCCTGCCCAGAAGGATTTCATCCAAGACCGAACCATCGACGTCGATGAAGGGCCTGCTGACCTCGTGCCTGAGCCTGTGAGCGGCCCGCGAGACCACTCTCTCCAGCTCGCCATGCCTCACTCTGGCTGCAATCAGCCCGAGGTGGATGACCTTGAGGGGTCTCCACCGGCCACCGGGTACCTTGACCCTCCCTCCCTTGCGACTACGGTCCCCCTTCCAGATCTCCATGGCCTCCTCTGTGGACCACAGGAGGCTCTTGCCCCTGTGCCAGAGGCTGTTCGGGAACCCCCCCAAACGCCCCTCCAGTTGGCTCTTCCATTCGTCATCCAACGGTCTTGGGTACGACTCGGGGTCCTCGGTCTCGTCGACCCAGCGTTCCTGAACCAATCCAGCATCTTCCCCCTCTCCATCCTTTTCCAGGATGGCTAGGAAGAATCCTCCCCCGCCAATCGAGTCGTTCCATACCCTGACGCAACCACGGAGCTGATCTGCCAGAGACCCGTCTTGTGGGGGCAGTGCTGTCTCGGGCGTGCCGTCCTCGACCACCTCCATCCCATAATCGTCCAGAACGGGCCAGCTACCGAAGCCCTCCGATGCCGGAACACCAGGGAGCAGAGGGTGGCCTGGAACAATCCTGACCCCTCCCGCCGATAGCGCTCGCGCCACCACCGCTTCGTTCTCCACCGGGTCGAGCGAGCAAGTCGCGTAGACCACTCGGCCACCGGGCTTCGTGACCCTGATCGCCCTAGTCAGGAGGTCGTGTTGCAGGTCGTGCAGGGAGAGCCCGGCTGAGGGAAGCCACTTCCCCCAGACCTCTGGGTTCTTCCTCGTGGTTCCCGAGCCGGTGCAGGGAACGTCGACCAGAACGCGGTCGAAGCCGCTCTTCGGTACCTTCGGGATGTGCCTACCGTCGTGCTGAACGACAACCGCTGCGCGCGAAGCGTGACGCTGGACGTTGGAGACGAGTGTGTTCACCCTTCCGCTCACCACCTCGTTGGCCACCACTGCACCGCTGTCGCCAAGCGACTCGCAAATCTGAGTCGTCTTCGATCCCGGGGACGCGCACAGGTCCAGCACAACATCCCCGGGACGTGGGCCTAGGGCGATGACCGGGAGCATCGACACCGCCTCCTGTCGCGTGACCCTCCCAGTATCGTGGAGCGCGTTAAGCACGACTCTCACATCGCCCTCTGCCGCACCCCTATCGAAGGGAAGCTCCCATGCGCTCCCCGGTCCCCCGAACCAATCTATGGGGATGGCACCTGCTCCCCTGAGCCAGCTCTCGACCCATTCGACATCGGGACCCAGAGGATTGACCCTCACGGTCTCCGGGAGCCTGGAGAAAGAGCCCTGGAACCAGGCCTCGGGATCCTCCCTCCAACTGGCCACCGCCCTCAGCAGCACGCTGCCCTCGGCCATGGTCATCCAATCGGGCTCATCCGATTCCACGGGACCCCGTCCGAACATTTCGACATCAAGTGCTCGATGTCCCGTGGCTCCCTCCCCGCCCTGTTTTTTTCCCCTTGGCAGACCCCTCTCGGCCAACAACGGTTATACCCACGGGGAATCGCTGACGTGATGCGGTATTTGCCGCATGGGATGCACATGACAGGATTTGGATACAGGAGGAGAATCTCCAATCAACCATCGGAGCCAACAACGACGGACGAGATCGGGGCCAAGCTGAAGCTCGGTGACCTGCTGAAGAGAGCAAGGAACTACGGGACCGCCCAAGGGCCCCTTACGCCCATCGAGGCGCTCATCACAGTCTCTCGGAACGAGTGGACATGGCAGGTCGTGGACCGTGGCGTTCTGGACAGGCTCAGCCACCGACTTGTCTTCCAGTCAAATGCGGGGATGCGAAGGGAGATTCTGATGACCGAGGGTCTGGATACCGCTATGGGAGCCGCCTCCATGATAGTAGAGCTCGATGGCGGTTGCGTGCTAATAGAGACCCTGGAGCCGTAGTTCGCCCCCCCTAGTGGGCTTGAAATAGGGATTGTAGGTGCGGTGCTCCGATGGCCAAGGAGAAGGGCAGTGGTATTCAGCAGGCCGCCGGGCTGATCAGGTACTTCGACGAGGAGTCCGAGGACGCGATTCAGATCTCCAAGGGCACCATCTACTTCGCTTGCATCTCCTTCAGCATCGTGGTCTACCTAGCGCAGCACGGCGTTTGGTCCTGGATGTGGAGCACGCTGGGGATCTAGTCCCCCAGGAGCTCCCTATCCGCTAATCCCACTCCCGATTCGGGGTCGGCTCTGATGATGGCGATGGATGCCCTGCTGAGCGCTCTCTCCACTGCGGGGGCGTTCTTGTCCGCCAAGGCCTCCCTGGCCCTGTCCAGTGACTCCTCTGCAGAGTCCAGGAGTTCCACCGAGGACTCGTCCACCCCCCTGAGCCCGTGTACCGCGTCCTGCAGCCGGGCGATCTCGTCGCTCATGCCCTCGCGAGCAATCGAGATTAGCCCCTCCCAGCATGAAGTGTGCTCAGATATCGTCCCAGATGTGGCCCTCTCGAAGGCCCTCATCCGAGTGGGCTCCCATGGGTTCCTGCCAAGAGTCGCCGAGATGTCGAGGGCACACCGGGCTCTGATGGACAGGGGCCCCTCGATCACTATCTCGTTCAGGAAGCACTTCGCAAACAGCCCGAATCCCCAGTAGTGCCTACTGGAGATCCTCACTTCGATCTCGTCGTTGCTGCACACAAGCTCCCAGGCCTGCTCGTCGTGGACCGAGTTCTTCGTGAACTTGGCCGGCCCGTGGGTGCCCATTGACCTGAGGGTGGCCCTGGCCACGTCACCTAGGAACACCTTGTCGACGGCCCCCTTGGTCCCGAACTGGTGCATCACCCCTTCCTCGTCGTACGACATCTTCGGGTTGGCATCCGCCACTTGCGCGAAGAGAACCGAGCGTTGGGGGTCCGAGCCGATGGGGCCCGTCCTGGCCCATTCCGCATCGCTCATGTTTGGTAGCCGGAGTCTGCGTGGTTCAAAGTTCCGCGTAATTGGCAACGCCTAAGTCCCTCCTCGCCCGGAGGGGGGCGTGCCACGAAGGAAGTACGGCAAACTGCAGAAGGTCGTCGAGAGGCCACCTTCAGACAACTGCAGCAGGTGCAGGGCTGGCAAGTACTGCCCCATCCCTGGCCACCCGGGCTTCGACGAGGGCGCTAGCAGGGATTGGAAGGGCCCAGAGTCCGTAGACAAGCGTACAAACAAGAAGAACCCCGCCAGAAAGTAACCCCATTCCGCGTTCCACTGAGGAAACCCGATATATCACGACAATCTCAGAATTACGGTAGGTGAAGTAATGCACGATTCAACAAGCATCCCCGGCTCCGGACAGCATCTTGGACGAATCAAATGCGTGGTGGACGTCGGCCAGAGCTCCATAGATATCGACCCGTACGTAGCCGACTTCTTCTTCGAGCCCGTGTTCCTGTCCCGTTCGTACCCAGACCTGACATGCACCGCGCAGGTACTCGGTGCGGAGGGTGAGAAACACCCCTCGTTGCTAGAAGTGAAGATCATCTCAAAGAAGAAAGGGATCAGGAATTTCGCTCTCAGCATCATCAGCGAAGACCTGTTCTCGGAACCGAAGGAGTTCTCAGTCGTCTTCAGCTTCGATAGCGAAAGGCTCCATGCCCCCATGCTCCTCGAGGCGGGTGTCAGGGTCATTCATGCCGGCACCCCCATCATCGCCAGGATACGGTCCGGCCTGCCCGCCTCCTTCACCGGGAGCGTAAGCTCCGATCTCTCAGGCATAACGCCAAGGCTGCGGACCGAGAGGGCGATGACGTTCTGGGACTGGCCCCTCGATAACGCCCGCTTGGAGGCCAAGGCAGATGAGGACTGGCTGGATAACTTCGGGTCGATAGAGGTGCTAAACGGCAATGGGGGGACGGACAACTCCACGAAGCTCACAGATGAGTTCCAGGAAGTCGATATCGATGCGGTCATACCTCTAATGCTTCCAAGGGAGGGCTTCCCCTATGCTCCGTACCACACCTGTGCCGGAATGATTCTGCGGATTGGGAAAGACGAATCCGAATTCCCAATCGTGAGCCACCTAGTGGACACCAGACCGTCCAAGAGGGGGTCATTCGGGACGATTGGGAAATTAGACGACCCAGATGCATGGCCCTATTTCCTTTGGAAGAACCCGCACTTCAAAATGCAGCCCCCAGAGGAGAAGTTTCTGGCCAGGAAGGGAAGGCTTTGGGAGGGGTTCAGGCTACTCGAACCCGAAAAACCCGGGACGATAAAACGAGTCCAGCACGACCGCTACACCAGCGCAGTGCCAACCCGCGCCAAGTTCGAGTACAAGGGCGAAGAATTCAACGTGAACTGGTTCCAACTTGACGAAAGCGGTTGGGAAGTCCACTTCTCCGATGGTTAGTCAATCGATGGTGTGGGTGGGCAGCACCGGGGCTGGTTCCGTCCCTGGTTCATCCGCTACCGCCTCCGCAACTTCGGAAGCAGGCGGCATACGCTGCGCCCTGTGGTATATCTCCCTCAGAGTCTGGTCGCCGATTTCCAGGTAAACCCTCGTGGTAGCAATGCTAGAGTGCCCCAGGAGTCTCTGGATGGTCACCAGGTCCGCCCCCCTCTCGAGCAACCCGGTCGCGAACGTGTGCCTGAGGGTGTGAGGGCTCAGCCTGCTTCTGGGAATGTCCGACGCATCAGCCAGCCTGTCCATCATCTTCTGGATCGATCGGGGGTTGATCCTCCTTCCCCTCGATGAGATGAACATGGCCCTAAGCTGCTGGTCAGAGCTGTTCGCGAGCCTCGTCTCCCTGATTGGCTCCCAGGCCTCCAGAACCTCTACCGTGGACTCGGTGAACAGCACGGTGCGGTCCTTCTCGCCCTTTCCTCCGATAACCAGGGCCGACAGGTCTTCCTTGTCTATGTCGTCGATGTCCAATGCGCAAAGCTCGGAGACCCTAAGCCCAGTATCGAGCATTATCGTCGACACGGGCATCGCCAGGGGGTCCTCTGACTCGCTTACGGCCTTCCTCATCCTCTGCAGCTCCCTCCTGCCTAGGGTCTTGGGCAGCGAACGGCTCCTGGATGGCCTTTGGATCCAGTCGGGGATAGTGTGACCGAGCCATTTCAGCAAGTGGGTCAACGCAGCTATCTTCGCGTTTATCGTGGAGGGCTTGAGATTACTCAGGGAATTCATCCATGCATCCATCCTGCCATTGTTGGGGTCCGCTCTGAGATGGAAGTCCCTGACGCTCATCGAGCTGACACCCGTCCACTCCAACTTGCTCTCTCTGGGCAACTGGGTCGTGGAGAACGACTTGGCGGCCACCCCGTATGCGCGAATCGTGTGCGAGCTCTTCTTCTCGGCCCTCAGTTGTTGGGTCCAGCACTCGCTCCAACCGAGGTCAGATATCCTGTCGAGCCTGGCTGGGATGGAGCTCTTCAGGCCGATCTGGGCCTCTCTGAACCTCTGTCCCAGCCTCCCGGCCCCTCCGCCTGGTCTCTGTGAGTCCTCGCCTACGTACCGCAAACCTTCTCGCCTCCCGCCGCGAACGGCGTGTGCATCCCTGTCCTATTGGACGGCCCTCAGGAGACGTGTAGTGACTTCAATGCTTCTCCAATGGGAAGTACCCCCCATCGCGTTAGTGCCGGGGTTCGCGTTCGCCGATAGGCTCAGTAGGCGCTTCCACGCTCGTTGGCATCGGCACCGATGTCGTCGGGAGTGGGGGCTCCATCCCCTTGGACGCTGGGCGAGTACAGCTCGTTGAGACGCTCCGCGACCCTCCCAGCTACGTTCTCTCGTGTGGCCCCCTCTATTCCCTCCAGACCGGGACTCGAGTTGACCTCAAGGACCAGCGGGCCCCTCTTCGAGACGAGCATATCCACACCTGCGACCTCCAGGCCCAGAGTTTCGGTAGCCCTTACGGCGATTTCCCGCTGCTCATCGGTTAGGTCAACCGAGCTCACAGAGCCGCCAAGGTGGAAGTTGGATCTGAACTCGTTGCCGTGGGCTTCCCTCTTCATGGAGGCCACGACCCTTCCTCCCACCACAAATGCCCGTACGTCGCTCCCGTGCGACTCCTCGATGTACTCCTGAACGAGGGGCCTCATCCCCCTCTCCAGCATTTGGTAGACAAGTTGCCTGGCTTGCCGGTTTGACCTGACAAGGTAGACCCCGGACCCATGGGTCCCTTCCGTGGACTTCACCACGCAGGGAGTACCTCCGACCCTTCTTACTGCCCGATCCGTGTCCTCCCACGCTCCCACGTGCGCCGTGATGGGGACCGGGACCCCCTTCTCGACCATCATCTGGCATGCCACGAGCTTGTCACGGCTCCTGATGATGCCAAAGCTGGTGTTCAAGACGATCACGCCGGCCTGCTCGAACTGTCGGACAATCGCTACCCCTCTACGGGTAATTGAGTACCCTATCCTCGGCAGGATTGCCTCGCACTCTACGGGCCAGCCCTTGTGGAAGATCTTCCCTCCTCCCTCGCCCACCACTATCGTGAGTGACAAAGGGTCGATGATCCTGACATCCCATCCCGACTTCTCGGCCTCCGTGGCCAGCCTCCTTGTGCTGTAAAGCTCGGGTCCCCGAGAAAGCACAACTAGCCTAGGCTCCATGAACTGCGCCGCCTAGGGACCACTCTTCAATCCTTTGCCCCGATAGTTCGTGCTCCGGCAAGGACCGACTTCTAGGGGGCACTCAACGCCGAAGGGGTTGAAAGCCGCGCCCATTGACTGGCGCTACGCAGTATGCCCCCAGACGATACGACGGACCGCGACTCACTGTCTTCCAAGACCGTGGCAGATCTAAGGCAGATTTGCAAGGAAATGGGCCTCATGGTGTCCGGCAAGAAGGCCGAACTGGTGGACAGGATACTAGCAGACTCCGAGCAGAATGACGAGCCTCCCGAGCCAGAAGAGCCGCTTATCCTGGAGGCGGAGACCCCCTCGACAGTCGAGAAGAGCAGCTCCCAGAGGGTCGAAGAGGCCCTCTCGAGGGCGAGCGGGGGAGTCGAGCGGACCGAATTACCGGAGACCGAGGTGATGGAGTCCGAGGTGATGGAGGCCGAGGTGATAGAGGCCGAGGTGATAGAGGCCGCTGTCGTCGAGGAGGAACCGTTCATTGCGGAGCCAGAGGACGAGGGGCCCCCGGAAGAGGACCAGGCCTCGCTGGTGATCACTATACCAACGCTCTCCTCCTTGGGCACCGAGTGGAGGAAGGCTGCAGCCGTGCTAGTGGTGGTCCTGCTGGTGGGGGTACTTGCCACGCAGTTCCTTCAACGCACATCCGGCTTCGAGACCAGGGAGCTGCACTACGGTGATAGGATGGAGTTCATCGTCACCGACTCCAGTATCAGCATCCAGGGAGAGGAGATGCTCAGCCTGGCTCGGGACTCCACGGGGGACATCTTAGCAGACGTCTGCGATGAGGTATCCGTGGGAATGGGGGGAACTGGCTCAGTTTCTGTGATCAATGGATACGACGAAGGCGCCGTTGACACCACCGACAGCCTCGGCCGCGATGGATTCAGGGCGGTTGAGAAGCGGATCTCAATGGACCTCGACCTCGACTTCGAGGGCAAAGCATGGAGGGATCCCGGGGACTGCGGGAACGTGGTATGGCTCCTCGCTGGCAACAAGATGGACATCGAATCGACCTCGTGGGTCGAGATAGAGGACATCGAGACCGCACGGACGGACACGACCGTCTCCTTCATGGACGCCGACTCCCAGACGACAAACCTCAGGACGGTGACCTACGGCGCGAGCGGGCTGGGTGGGTTCGGGGAGATCATCCCAACGCTCATGTTCCCACTCACGCCGATCGAGCTCCACGAGTTCTTCGGAAACACGGTGATCAAGGAGGGTGCCAGGTCGTCCGACCCGGATATCGGGTGGGACTCGGACTGGTCCTGGGAGGTCAAGAAGGAGAAGTCAGACGACACACAGGGCCTTTACTACGAGATCCAGATGGAGCACGACAACATCGGGGACTGCTACGGCCATGCCTACCTCACCCTCTGGGTCAAGGAGGGAAGCCCGTGGCCTGTCCACCAGTCGGCTGACATCATCCTCGACAAGGACCTCCAGACTAGCAGGTGCGACTTCCTTTCCAGCACACTCTCCGAGGAGCTCCTACCCGAGGGGACACTGTCCATCAGGATGACGATGAGCAAGTCCGGCAAGGGGACGGGCGGCGACAGTGCCGTGGATTGGGGCAGGAACTACCTCAAGCCGACCGCCGGGGAGGACAGGCCGGGTACGTCCAGCGAGAGGAGCTGGGTCGACGCGATGGTGGACGAGTCCGAGATCAGGGACTTCACGCTCGAGGAGGCGACCTCTTGCCTGAAGTCGACCTACCCCGGACACCAGGCATCGCAGGCCTTGGACTCGGGGGGCTACGTGTGGACGTCGCAGTGGTCCCAAATGGGCGAGGAGCCCGAGTGGAACCTCTCGTGGGTCGACGACATGGACAGGTCGGGTTGGCTCGTTCTAAGGCAGGTCGCGGGTCCAGAGGGCGGCTGTGAGAAGACGTCGGAGGGGACCAACCCAACCGGGGAGGTCTCCTGGAACAGGGACTCGATACCAAGGACCCAGACGATGTCCCTGCTGGAGGGCAGGATACTGGAGGATGGCAGGTACCCCGACCTCTCGCAGCTCATCGAGGCAGGTGGGGACTGGCACCCCGAGGCGAGCGTGGGCTACCGCCTGTCCGTAACAGAGGACAACGACGTCCTCACCCTCCTCCCGGGTGACCTGGGGGATGGCAAGGTGACCCTGACCGCAGGCAGGGACTGGCAGGCGGGAGGCCGTGACAGGTCGGTGGACATGGCAATGGACGCCGAGACCGGCGAGATGGTCCTGTGGTACATGGTCGACCAGCCGCTTCAGTGACACAAACCCCCAATCTGCATCGTCACCCATGCGTCATGTTCAACACTGCTCCGAGCACCGATGGCACCGATGACGTCGGCAGGGGGGGACGAGGGGCTACCGGAGGTCAGCGAGGCCCCCCTCGTAATCGACGTAGATTTCACAGAGGTCGAGGACGAGACGCTGGCACCCTCGTTGGACGCAGTGGACGAGATCAGCACAGCCAGGCCTAGGAGGCCGATGGACCTCCCTCACTCACTGCCCACCCCACCGGGGAGGGCCCGGGTGGTCACCGTCTCGAACCAGAAGGGGGGCGTGGGGAAGACCACCACGGTGATCAACATCGCAGCCCAGCTGGCGCTCAGGGGCCACAGGGTCCTCGTCGTTGATGCCGACTCCCAGGGTAACTGCGCCACGGGGCTCGGAGTGGACAAGAGCAGGGTGAGGGCCACCACGAGGGACCTGATCATGAGCCCCGAGACCGCTATCGACTCGAGGCACGCGACCGCGGTGGACAACCTCCACATCATCGTAGGGGACAGGAGCCTGATAGGGCTGGAGCAGGAGATGCTCAGGCAGCTGGGCCGCGAGAGGAGGATGAAGGAGGCCTTGGAGCCACTCCTCCCCCACTACGACATCATCTTCATCGACACCCCTCCCTCCCTGGGCCTCGTTACCATCAACGCGCTGGTCGCGTCGGATGGGATACTCATACCAATGCAGACAGAGTACTTCGCGCTGGAGGGACTGGCCCTCCTGGCGGGGACGATACGGGAGGTCAGGAGCCTGCTGAACGGGGACCTCGGCGTGGATGGGGTCCTCCTGACCATGCACGCGCAGACGCTCCTCAACCAGCAGGTAGCGGGGGAGCTGATGGAGAGCTTCCCGGACTTGGTCGTCAAGCCCGCGGTGAGGAGGAACGTCAGGCTGGCGGAGGCGCCTAGCCACGGGGTGCCCATCCACCTCCACGACCCGACCAGCGCAGGAGGCAAGGACTACCAGTCGATAGCAACTGTTCTAGAGCGCCGCTGGGGACTATCGTAGATGCAGAGGCGCGGGCTGGGCCGTGGGCTCGAGGAGGTCGCATCCAGCACCGAGGGGCCCGACCTCTCCTCCTTCGTCTCCACGGCCGAGATGCCCGACTCCCCGAGGGCTGCGGTACTCTGGATGGTTTTCGGGAGCGTCTGCTTCGGAACCATGAACGCGCTGGTCAAGTGGACCAGCGACCATGCGGACGTCTGGATGATCGTGATGGTCCGCTCGGCAGTGATAGCCTTCGCAGTCGGGGCATTCGCAGCCTCGAGGGGGATCTCCCTGAGGGTAAACGACCCGAAGACTATGCTCCTGAGGTGCACCGTGGGCCTGATCGCCATGATCCTGTACTTCACCGCCCTGGGTAGGATACCCATCGGCCAGGCGGTTACCCTGCAGTACACCGGCCCGCTGTTCGTTGCCTTACTCTCGGGGAGGATTCTGGCCGAGAGGGTATCCCCCAGCGTGGCACTGCTGGTGGTCACCGCCTTCGTCGGGATCGTGATGATCGTGTCCCCCGACCTCAGCAGCGTGGAGCCGGACGCGCTACTGGCCCTCGGCTCCGGCTTCTTCGCGGCCCTCGCGTACATGTACGTGAGGGAGCTGAGGAAGACCGACTCCCCCGCGACCGTGGTCTTCTGGTTCGCGATCTTCTCCGTTGCCGGGACCATCGTCCAATCGGCACCCGACATCCTCACCCTCGACAGGACCGCCGTCGCCGCCCTTGTGGGGGTCGGCATCGGCGCGGGAGGTGGACAGGTGGGAATCACCATGGCATACCACAAGGCCAACGCCGCCTGGGTGAGCGCCTTCTCGTACCTCACCGTTCTGGTGGCCACCTTCTGGGGCTACACCTACTTCGGGGAGTCCCTGAGCATCGCCGACCTCGTCGGAGGCACCCTGATCGTCGGCTCGGGGATCGCACTGGTCTTCCTCGTACCCCCCGAGGAGAGCACCGGCTCACGTGGAGACATACCCTAGTGACAGTATCTGCACAGTCCCCCCCATACCGGCGTGGTTCTGGCAGTAGTAGTACAGGGTGTCCGGAGCGTCCAGTGGGACCGTGAACGTAAGCAGCCCGTTACTGCCCTGGGTACCGGAGTAGGACACCCCGTCGGTGTACTGGGTTCCCCCTCCGTGGGTACCATCGACGGTTGTCGACAGCCCTAGGGGATGAGGCGAGTTGCTGGAATCAGATTGTTCGAACGTGTAAGTGAAGCCCCTGTACAGGCCAACTTCGGGCTGTTGCAAACCATCCACGTAGAAATCCATGCTCGACACCGTGACGACCATCTCCATCACCGTGGGCATTGAGCCCTGAGCACCGTCGGCCCCATCCGCGCCATCCGCGCCGTCAGCCCCATCCGCCCCGGCAGCCCCATCCGCACCGGGGGCTCCATCCGCACCGTCAGCGCCATCTGCCCCGGAGGCTCCCGTGGCCCCTGTGGTCCCTGCGGGCCCCGTAGGCCCCTCAGGTCCTGAGATGTCCCCCAGGTCGACCCACTCCGAGCCGCTCCAGACGAAGATGTGCACCGTGGAATTGACCAGGAAGGCGTCGCCGACGTCGCCGACGTATATTTCTCCGAGGTCCGACGTGTCATCCACGGTCCCGATGATCGTGAAGGACGTGCCATCGGCCCCATCCATCCCATCTGTCCCTGCTCGGCCAGCCGGTCCCTGCGGCCCCGTCTCGCCCTGGTCTCCCTGGGCGCCATCAGCCCCCGTGGGTCCAGCAACACCTGCCACTCCCTGCGGGCCTGCATCTCCCTGATCTCCCTTCTCGCCCTGCGGGCCGGCCGGCCCCTGGCCGCCCATGGCCCCCCCGGGCCCGGCGGGCCCGGTAAGGTCGATCGAGCTCCAGCCGCCGTTGGAGCAGGTCTGGAAGACCGAGACCATGGAGACGTAGTACAGACGCCCGTCGGTCGCCGCGTCGCAGGCTGGGAGGCTCGAGGAGCTCTGGACCAGGAACACGGTCCATCCACCGAGCTCTTCGGCCTCTTCCTCTTCGCCGGGCCCCTCGTCGGAGCCCATGCAGCCGGAGAGGGCCGAGGCGGTCATCAGTAGTGCTAGTAGCATTGCCAGTGCGTTCTGACTCGTTGCGTTCATGCTGGCCCAAGGCTCGTTGCGATACTTAATCACTCGTGGAACTCAGCCACTTCATCCAACCCCTTGCGCCCAATGTCAGGAACCCGGGCGCCATCCGATGGGTAGCCCACCGGAAGAAGGAGCATCGCATGCTCGTGCTCGGGCCTGCCCAGGATTTCCCTCAGGAAACCCATCGGCGAGGGCGTGTGGGTCAGGGTGGCGAGGCCCATGTTGTGGACCGCGGCCACGAACAGCCCGGCGGCGATTCCGCAGGACTCCTGGGAGTAGTATGTAGGGGACATCTCCCCATTGGGCCTCTCCCTCTGGGAGTGCCTGAACAGGACAACGACCCACGGGGCGTCGGTGATGTGCTCCTTGACATGGTCTGTGCCCAGTGGCTCGAGAACCTCCGCCCATGCCTCTGGGATCCTCTCGTCGTAGAAGCGCCTCTCCTCCTCCTCCGCTGCCTCCCGGATACTGGCCTTCAGGGCTGGTTCTGACACCGCCACGAACGTCCATGGCTGGAGGTGGGCCCCCGAGGGAGCGGTGCTCGCCGTTCTGATTGCGAGCTCGATCAGCTCCCTTGGGACTTGCTTGCTCGAGAAGTGGCGAGTTGTCCTCCTGCCGTCCATCTGCTCGTAGAAGTCACGAGCCCTCGCGCTCATCACATCAGGGGCCAGCTCTGCGAACTCCAGGCGGATGAACCCGGGCTCCTCGTCGCCCTCTCCCATGGCCCCGCTCAGTCGCGTCGAGCCATCAAGGCTGCCATCGAGACCGAGGCCATCGCGAGGGTAGCCGCGAAGCCCGGGAGGAAGCCCTCCTCCTCTTGGCACTCGGTCGAGCTTCCCCCCCACGTCCCATCGTCCAACCAGCAGTCGGACCATACCTTCCAGCCGAAGCCGTCCTCGGGAACGCTGCTCTCGGATCCGCCCTCTTCGTGTAGGACGAACTTCCAGTTGATGTAAGAGGAGTCTGGCAACGCCCCGTGGCCGGCGGTGTAGACCAAACCGTCGTCCGAGGCCTGCATGTCAGTGGTCTCAGGGCTGTAGCAGACGCCGGAGTTGATGCACACCTGCGTTATCCACTGCACCGACGTAACGTTGCTGCCATCCTCCAGGACCAGGGCCAGGGAGAAGTCAGTCCCCTGCGTAGCATGTAGGACCTCGTCGTGCTGGATGGAAGAGATACCGGTCCCCTCCAGAGCCGTCGACTCGTTGACGCCTCCCTGTGACGCGCTCACGGCCACGCACAGCATCGAGACCAGCACCAGTGCAAGGCCTCCCCTCATGGTCACACCGCGCATACCATTGCAAATGAATCCTGACCCCTCAGGTTTCGAGATCCCACAGGTCGTCCCCGATCCAGTGGATGGTCGAGATCGCCTTGCCCTTGGTCATGGACATCATCTCCCCTCCATCCACGAGGGCGATGCCGGTGGCGATCGGGCCACCGGTCTCCTGGTCCCTGATCCACACGAAGTCGCCCACTCCGAGGGACGGGTCAGCGATCTGGATGCCCGCTCCCATGCAGTCCGCCCCGTTCTTGAGGAAGGGTATGGCCCCGTCGTCGACGGCCACCCACGACCTCTCGACCTGCCACTCGGAGATCCCCCTGAGGGTCGGATACCATGCCATCTGGCCCCCGACCTCTATCCTCATCGCCAGGGGGACCCTCTCCACTAGGATCAGGTCGGTCTCCTGGTAGTGGGCCTGCTCCAGGAATCCGGACAGGTCGACGTCGTGGCCAATCCATGAGGACAGGTCCTCCGACACGTCCCGTATCTGCTTGAGGCGAACGGGGGTCCTCCGACGCATCCTCTTGTCGACCATGCCCCCTGGCAGGCAAAGACGGGCATGAACATGCCGAGGCGGACACTTCAAGCGGGGGGGTGCCAGCGTGACCCCATGCTCGCGGTGTGCCTGGACCTGGAGGGCATCCTGGTCCCCGAGGTTTGGATCAACGTGGCCGAGAGGACCGGGATAGACGACCTCAGGAGGACGACCAGGGACGAGCCGGACTACGACCAGCTGATGAGCTACAGGCTGTCCATCCTCGACGCGAACAACATCACGATCGACGAAATCACCTCCGCCATCGAGTCGATGGAGCCACTGAAGGGCGCCCGGTACTTCCTCGAGTCCCTCGAGAGGAGGTGGCCCACGATCATCCTCTCAGACACCTTCTCGCAGTTCGCCCATCCGATGATGACCAAGCTCGGGCACCCGACCCTGTTCTGCCACACCCTCGTCATCGACGACAGCGGCAGGATATTCGACTGGAAGATCAGGACTGAGGACCAGAAGAGGAAGACGGTGATGGCTCTGAGGGAGATGAACTTCGAGGTCATAGCGGTCGGCGACTCGTACAACGACACCTCGATGCTGTCAGCGGCCAGTGCAGGGATCCTGCTCAACCCCCCCGACAACGTGGCGGAGGAGTTCCCCCAGTACCCGGTCACCCGCGACTACGTCGAGCTGATGGAGGCCATCGAGTCAGCGGCCACCGACCTGGGCGAGCTGTGGTAGCGGCCAGACGCCCTCCAATCGTTTGAAATAAGGCAGGCAGGTCGGCGGGACGCATGGCGAAGTGGCACGGCATTTCCCGCAGGAAGCCCTCGGGCGGCCGCCTGAAGCGACCCAACCGGTACAGGGGGAAGCGCAAGACGGAGATAGCTAGCGAGGAGCAGCTGGCCTTCGTGGGTGAGAGCGACTCGCGCAAGATATACCGCAAGAGGGCTGGCTCCCAGACCGTCAGGTCCCTCTCCGTGAACCACGTCAACGTCAGCACGAAGGACGGGAAGACGGTCAGGACCACGGTCAAGAACGTGGTCGAGAACGAGGCGGACCCGAACTACGTCAGGCGGAACATCATCACCAAGGGCGCGGTCCTGGAGACCGACGCCGGGATGGTGCGAGTCACCAGCAGGCCGGGCATGCACGGGGTCGTAAGCGGAGTCCCCGCGGACGAGTGAAGCCCGCGAAGCCCTCAAGGCGCACACCTGACAGGAATGGGGTGGTAGCATGGCTGCGAAGCGCGACGAGATGACCGTCTGGACAGGGTACTTCGACTCCAAGCTGAGCCGCTCGGAGGGCAGGAGGGTGCCCAAGGCGGCGAGCATCCCCAAGCCCACCCTGGAGGGAGTCGCATGGGCCGCCAGGAGCGCTGGCGTCCGCAAGATGAGGCAGGAGC
>PYIL01044922.1_pt1 | contig 29038 bp, 26 predicted proteins | sample 3578041 | NCBI WGS metagenome assembly PYIL01 (sample SAMN08408023, study PRJNA431606) | Marine metagenome isolate SA_KN192-05_S13_150m, whole genome shotgun... | biome: marine; feature: oceanic pelagic zone; material: water; isolation source: 150 m water sample, 0.2-0.8 um fraction ... | reverse complement strand
TGTCGACCTCTCGATTATGAGTCGAGCGCTCTCACCAGCTGAGCTACGTCGCCAGCGAGCTCCCTGACAGAATCGAACTGTCGACCTTCTCCTTACCATGGAGACGCTCTGCCGACTGAGCTAAGGGAGCCTGACCACCTCGCGATGGCCGGGCACAAGGATGCCACGCGATCCGACCTTTCCCACCGCCGACAGCCGCCGCTGCAAGCTTCGCGGGACCTGGTCCGACCCATCCCCGCCCGACCGCACGGTACCGTCAGCCCCATGGAGATCCGGCTCGCCAGGCCCGGCGACGCAGAGGCGATCAGGGCCATTTACAACCACGAGGTGACCACTTCGACGGCCACCTTCGACCTAGTGGAACGTAGTTCCGAGGACCAGCAAGCCTGGCTGGCCGCTCGAGCCGGTGCGTTCAGCGTGCTGGTAGCCGAGATCGACGACGATTTGGCCGGGTTCGCCTCGCTGTCGCCGTTCCGAGAACGGGCCGCCTACCGCAGCACGGTGGAAAACTCCGTCTACGTAGCCGCCGACCACCGAGGCCGGGGCGTCGCCGATCGGCTCCTGGAGAACCTCCTGGAAGTGGCCCGCACTAGTGGCTTTCACTCGGTAATCGCCCGGATCGGCGGTAACAACGAGGCCAGTACAGCCCTGCACACCAAGCACGGCTTCCGCGAGGTTGGGGTGGAACGCCAGGTAGGGCGCAAGTTCGGGCGCTGGCAAGACGTCACCGTCATGCAGGTTGTATTCGATGACGCTTGATCCAACGTACCGAACTTCCCAGTGGCCAGACTCCGGAACGGCGGCGGGCCCGCCGAAGCGGACCCGCCCACATTCTTTGTCTGGTGGGCCGGGGAGGATTTGAACCTCCGAAGGCAATGCCGACGGGTTTACAGCCCGTTCCCTTTGGCCACTCGGGCACCGACCCAGAAGAAGGGCAGGATATCCACGCCCCCAAGCCTCCCCTACCGAATCCCCACCCGGACGGCCCGCACCGGCTGGATAGGGTGCGCGCATGCCGAGCTTCGACGTCGTGTCCGAGATCAACCTTCAGGAGGTCCGCAACGCCGTGGACCAAGCGGCCCGGGAGGTCCGTACCCGCTTTGACTTCAAGGGGACCGACTCCGTCGTAGAGCTCCAAGACGGTGCGATCAAGCTGGAGTCCTCCACCGAGGACCGTCTGACCGCCCTGGTCGTCGTGCTGGAGGAAAAGCTGGTCCGCCGGAAAGTCTCGCTGAAATCCCTGGACTGGGGCACAGTGGATGAGGCCAGTGGCGGCCGATCCCGCCAGTTGGCCGGACTCCGAGCGGGCATCGACCCCGACCGGGCCCGAACGCTAAACCGGACCATCAAGGACCTGGGCCTCAAAGGGGTCCAGTCCCAGACCCAGGGCGATCAGGTGCGGGTGACGGGAAAGAAAAGGGATGCTCTACAGGAGGTCATCGCGGCGCTGAAGACCGCTGACCTGGGGATCCCTCTCCAATTCACCAACTTCCGGGACTGACGCCGAACGAGACACCTAGGTCGACGGTCGGGCGACGGTCAGCGGACAATCGGGCCAGTGCTCCAGTCACCGCTCCGCAACCGTGCGATGCGCTCCTCAGCCGGTGGGTGAGTAGAGAACATGCGGGAACCACCACCCCCTCGTGCCTGGGCCCGTAGGGGATCCACGATGTAAGCCGAGGCCTGATTGGGATCTACGCCGGACGGAATCCGACCCGATGCCATCTGGAGCTTCTCCAACGCCCGGGCCAACGGCTCGCCGTCGCCAATCAGGCGGGCCGCTGAGGCATCAGCCTGGAACTCCCTGCTCCGGCTGATGGCCGCCTGGATCATCATGGCGGCTAGCGGAGCGAGGATTGCGAAGGCGATCCCACCAATCGGATTGCGACCCCGGTCACGACCACCTCCTCCGAACATGGCGGCGAACATCGCCATACGGGCGATCATCGTGATGGCCATGCCGATAGTCGCGGCCACCGACCCGATGAGGATGTCACGGTGGCGGACGTGCATGAGTTCGTGGGCGAGCACACCCCGGACCTCCGTCTTGTCCAGCGTTTCGAGCAGCCCGCGGGTAACGGCCACCGCGGCGTGGTCCGGATTACGGCCCGTAGCGAAGGCGTTGGGCTGCGGGTTGGGCGTGATGTAGAGCTTCGGCATCGGTAGATCCGCCGCTGTTGAAAGCTCTCTCATGATGCGGTGGTACTCGGGGTACTCCGCCGAATCAGCTGGCACCGCCTTGGCCGAAGCGATGGCGATGCGGTCGCTGAACCAGTACGAGCCACCGACGAAGGCCAGGCCAAGGGCCATGCCGAAGACCATCCCACCGTTGCCTCCGATCGCACCACCCACAACGATAAACAGGCCTCCCAGAAGGGCTAGAAGAGCGAAGGTCTTGGCTGTGTTCAACATGGGATGTACATGCTCCTTGTCTGATCGGAGGCCCATCGTACGACGGCGACCCGCCTGCCGGAACGCGCCGGCCACCGACCTAGCAGCGATCAGAGGTCGTAATAGCCGGAATGCAAGTAAACCGTCGGGACCCCCGCTGACTGGTACATCTCGGCGTTGCGAGGGTCGTCGTCCACGGCCAGCTCCACCTGGTGGCCGTCGGCCCGCAACCCGGCCAGGGCGGTGGCCTTCACGTCCGGCGAGCTGCGGTGGTCGCCGTCGGCTCGCATAACCAACATGTCCCATTCCACACCGTGGCGATCTAGCCACGCTGTCGTGGTACCAACCAAGCGGGCCGGACGGGCCGTCAGCAAGATGGTTGTACGGCCACCCACCAAATGCTCCACGAGACGAATTCCCTCGGGGATCGGAGGGTCAGTAACCGACGCCTCAAAGAAGCGGTCCCAGGCCCGAACCTCGCCGGCCAGCAGGTGCTGACGTCTCGAGGCGTCGGACAGCACCCCATCGACATCGACCACCACTGCGGGCCCGCGGGCCCCTGGACGAGCCCCGGGGAAGTGGACGGCTTCCGTGGCTCAGTCCTCCTGCGGAGACTCGGCGGCCCGGGTCCGGATCTCATCGACCACACCCGAGTCGGCCAGCGTCGTCGTGTCACCCAGATCGCGCCCCTCGGCCACGTCGCGCAGCAGCCGGCGCATGATCTTCCCGCTCCGGGTCTTAGGCAGGTCGGGTACCAGGACCACGGCCTTGGGTCGGGCGATGGGTCCTAGCTTGGTGGCCACATGGGCCCGGACCTCCTCGCCCAGCTCGGTCGATGCCTCATGGGTCCCTCTCAGGATGACGTATCCCACGATGGCCTGGCCAGTGGTGTCATCGGTGGCCCCCACCACAGCCGCCTCGGCCACCGCTGGATGGTCGACGAGGGCTGACTCCACTTCGGTGGTCGAAATGCGGTGGCCGGACACGTTCATCACGTCGTCGACCCGACCCAGAAGCCACAGGTAACCGTCCTCATCCAGCTTGGCGCCGTCACCGGCAAAGTACCGGCCCTCGAACCGTGACCAGTAGGTCTCGGTGTAACGCTCCGGGTCACCCCAAATGCCCCGAAGCATCGATGGCCATGGCCGGGTGATGGTTAGGTAGCCACCCCCCTGGACAACCGGGTGGCCTGCGTCATCGACTAGTTCAGCAAACACCCCGGGGATGGGTTGGCAGGCTGAGCCCGGCTTGGTGGTTGTGACACCGGGTAGTGGACTGATCATGTGACCGCCGGTCTCGGTCTGCCACCAGGTGTCCACGATGGGACACGACGACCCTCCGATATGAGTGTGGTACCACATCCAAGCCTCAGGGTTGATGGGCTCGCCCACCGTACCCAGCACCCGCAGCGAGGACAGATCGTGGGCCGACGGCTCGGCCGTCCCCCACTTCATGAAGGTTCGGATCGCCGTAGGAGCGGTGTAAAGCTGGGTGACCCCGTAGCGCTCGATGATGTCCCACAACCGGTCTCGGGGCCATGAGGCCCGGTCGCCGGCGCGGAACTCGGGAAGCGGGGTGTCCGGCGTGCCCTCGTACATGACCGAGGTGCACCCATTGGCCAGTGGGCCGTAGACGATGTAACTGTGGCCGGTCACCCAGCCGATGTCGGCCGCGCACCAGTAGACGTCCTCGTCGGCCCGGATGTCAAAGACCGTCCGGTGGGTGTAGGCGACTTGGGTCAGGTAACCACCCGTGGTGTGCATGATGCCCTTGGGCTTGGCCGTGGTCCCTGACGTGTAGAGCAGATACAACAACTGCTCAGAGTCCATAGGTTCGGCCGGACAGTTGCTCGAGACCCCGGCCATCAGGTCGTGCCACCAGAGGTCGCGGCCCTCGACCATCGTCACCTCGGTGTCGCACCTGTTGACAACCACCACGTGTTCTACCGACGGGGCTCCGGATTCCAGGGCGGCGTCCACGTTGACCTTCAGAGCCGACGGCTCGCCACGGCGGTAACCAGCATCAGCTGTGATGACTAGCCGGGCCTCGGCGTCCTCGCAGCGGTCCACAATGGAGTCGGGGGAAAAGCCGCCAAAGATCACGCTGTGGGCTACCCCGATACGGGTGCAAGCCAGCATGGCTACCGGCAACTCGGGGATCATCGGCATGTAGATAGCGACCCGGTCACCGCGTTCCAAGCCCAGACCAGTCAAGACGTTGGCGAAGCGACAAACCTCGTCCAATAAATCGGCGTAGGTGATCTCCCGGGTGTCGCCCGGTTCACCCTCCCAGAAATAGGCGATGCGATCGCCCAGGCCAGCCTCCACGTGACGGTCCAGGCAGTTGGCCGACATGTTCAGTTTCCCTCCGACGAACCACTGGGCGAACGGGAGGTCCCAGTCCAGGGTGGTGTGGAAGTCCTCGTCCCAGGTGAGCAGCTCGCGGGCCTGTCGGGCCCAGAAGGCCTCGTAGTCAGCGGCCGCCTCCTCGTGGTGCGAGGTATCGCTGAGTGATGCGGCGGCGGTGAACTGCTCGGACGGCGGGAACGTCCGGTCCTCGACGTAGTAGTCCTCGATGGTCGGTTCGCCCATTTCGCCCCCGTGGTTCCCTGCCGGCCTTCCGTAGCTCCGGCCGGGGACCGGACCCTAGTCAGCGATGGTCATTCGGTCAGCCGTCGCCGGCGGCGGCTGACCACTCCAGGACTGTGAACCCTCCCAGGCCATCGATATCCAAGAGAGCCTCAGCCTCGACCACCCGGCTCCGGGCCCGCAGGGCCTCTAGGTCGCCCAGCCCGGCCCGCTCCTTCCAGACTCGTCGCCCTTCCTCTACCAGTTGGTCGATCCCATACTGACCGAGGAAAGTCGCCTGGTTGGTAGTCACCGCACCGTTGGGCAACTGGTCGACGGCAACCTCCGCGGTTACGTCCTGTCCGCCGGGGATCGCGGTGGCCGGACCGCCCCGCCCGTGGCCCCGATAGGTCCTTAGCCAGTCGGTCCACGGGCGGGAGGCCATCTCGCCGGTGGACGAGGCGTAGTCCACGACCAGCACCGACCCGTCCGACAGCGACGACCGGGCGGTGCTAACCCACCGGGCCGCCTCGGCCTGCACGGGGATCCGAGCACCGTCCTTCGGTTCGACGAACACTGGTGGTTCGGCAACTGGGCCCCGAACCTCGACGAACCCTCCCGTCTGATCCACGTCGACTCGAACCTCGTGCCACCGGCCGTCTGTAGCTTCCAGTAGGCCGAAGGCCAGGTTGTCCAGCAGTTCGTTAGCCAAGACCACACCGGGTACCTGCTCCCGGGAGAAGGCCTCGGCCAAGTCGGTCACTGACCGCACCCTCTCGTCGGCCGGTTGTTGGGATCGGAGGGCCGCCGAGCGCTCCACTAAAATGTGTTGGCCGGCTACCAGGCAGGCTGGCTGGGCGTCCCGGATGCTGCGAGCCAGCGTCCCCACCCCGGCGGCCGCTTCGACCACGGTGAAGTTCGCCGGTCGGCCCAGGGCCTCCCATCGGCTGTCTAACCATCGGGCCACTACGGAACCGAACAGGGGCCCGACTTCGGGTGAGGTGAGGAAGTCTCCCCGACGGCCGGCTGCACCACCCGAGGCGTAGAAGCCGCCTGCCTCGTCGTACAGGCAGGCCTCGACCCACTGGTCGGAAGGGAGCGGTCCCGAGGAGCGGATCCGCTCGGCGAGGCGATCGGCCAGAGGCCGGTCGTCGATATCAGCCCCCGAGGGCCAGCAGGCTGACGTCGGTGAAGCGGGCCACCAACTGGGGCGCCACACCGAAGGCCAGCGTCACCACGCCGCACAGGACGAGAGCCGAAGCCAAGGACGGTGTCATGGGAACCGGGTTCCGGTCGCCGTGCAGCGGGTCATCAGCCCACATGCGACGGGCCAGGGCGGCGTAGTAGTAGAGGGCGATCACCGAGTTCACGGCACCTACGGCAGCCAGGACGTAGCCCCACGGCTCGCCAGCCGTGGCCAGCACCCGGAACACTTCGAACTTGGCGAACCACCCACCCAGCGGCGGGATGCCGGCCAGCGAGAACAGGAACGCCGTCATGGCGATGGTCAACCCGGGTGCGAAGTGGAAGGCCCCGGCAAACGATGTGACGTCGGCCGAACCGGTCCGTCGGGCCAGCGAAATGATCACGGCGAAGGCACCCAGGTTCATGGCCGTGTAGATGACCAGATAGGTGACGGTGGCCGACAGGGCCTGGTCGCCGTTGGCCAGCCCGTGGCCGGCCACGGCCAGCGGGGCGATCATGAAGCCTGTCTGGGCCACGCCCGAGTAGGCCATGAGGCGCACCACGTTGGTCTGGCGCAAGGCGATCAGGTTGCCGACCGTCATGGACAGGGCGGCCAGGACCCAGATCAGCGGCTCCCACACCTCGCTGCGGGAGTAGAAGCCGACGAAGACTAGGGCTAGCAGGGCAACGAAGCCTGCCGCCTTGGAGGCCACCGACAGGAAGGCGGTGATCGGGGTGGGCGCCCCTTCGTAGACGTCGGGTGCCCAGGTGTGGAACGGGACGGCCGACACCTTGAAGGCAAAGCCAACCACCACGAACACAATGCCCATGGTCACTACGGCCGTCGAGGTCCCAGCGGCGGCCACACCGGCACCTACCTCGGACAGGAGGGTGGAGCCCGTCACGCCGTAGAGGAGCGACATGCCGTAGAGCATCACCGCCGAGGCGAACACACCCATCAGGTAGTACTTCAGACCGGCTTCAGTGGAGTGGAGGTCACGCTTGCGCCACGCAACCAGTAGGTACGCCGGGATGGACAGCAGTTCCAGGGCCACGAAGATGGAGACGAGGTCGCGGGCCGAGGCCATCATCACCATGCCCATGACTGAGGCCAGGAGCAGGCCGTAGTACTCGTTCTCCCAGTAGTCCCCTTCGGCCACGTAGTTGGTGGACAGTAGGACGACCACGTATCCGGCCAGCAGAAATACGGCCTTCATGACCAGCGAGAAGTCGTCGATCACGTAGGCGCCGCTAAACATCACCCGGTCGGCACCGTCCACGGCCAGGGTCAACAGGGGAACGGCGGTGGCCAGCAGGCCGAGGCCAGCTAGGCCCGCTGTGTAGGGACGGGCCTTTTCCAGGAACAGGATGTCGACCAGCGTTATCAGGGCCCCCATCGAGAGCAGCACGAGCTCGGGCGCGATGCCGTGCCAGTCGATCGCCGGCCTCTGGAAGGCCAGGGTAAGGAGGTCGTGAGCCACGGGCTAGTTCCCGGTCGCGTGCTCGTCGTCGGTTTCGGAACCGTGGTCGTCGAAGCCGTAAGCCTCGCCGCATCCCAGGGCCTCGGCTTCCTCCCCCGCCTCCACGGTGAGGCATGGAGCAAGCGAGGCGTCCACCGCGCCGTCGGTGACCCGGAAGACCAGGTTGGGGTAGATGCCGATGGCCACGATGAGGACCAGCAGCGGCGTCCAGGAGATCCACTCGTGCTTCGTGGTGTCGGTGATGTGCGGATCGTCGGCGAATTCGCTCGTCGGCGCCCCGAAGGCGGCCCGCTGAAGCAACCACAGGAGGTAGCCGGCAGCTAGCACGGTGCCCAGGGCAGCCACCACCATGTAGGTGCGGAAGGTCTCCACGGGTACGCCATTTGCTGGGTTGTACGCCGAGAGGATGGCTGGGAACTCGCCCCAGAACCCGGCCAGGCCGGGCAGACCTAGGGACGCCATGACGCAGAGTCCGAAGATCCAGCCCATGCGGGGGGCCTGTACTAAGAGGCCGCCGAGGCGGCTGATCTCCAGGGTGTGGTACCGCTCCTTCACCGAACCGGCGAGGAAAAAGAGCATGCCGGTGATGAGGCCGTGGGCGACCATGCCCATGATCGCCGCGTTGATCCCGAAGTCGGTCAGCGTGGCGATGCCCAGCATCACGAAGCCCATGTGGGCCACTGACGAGAAGGCGATTAGGCGCTTCATGTCGGTCTGGGCCAAGCAGCCCAGGGCGCCGTAAATGATGCCCACAACGGCCAGCAGGCCGATCCACGGAGCCCAGGCCACGGCCGCCTCGGGCAGGATCGGGATGGCGATCCGGATGAAGCCGTAGGTGCCGAGCTTCAACAGGACAGCAGCCAGGATGACCGAGCCGACGGTCGGCGCCTGGGTGTGGGCGTCGGGCAGCCAGGTGTGGAATGGGAACATCGGCACCTTGATCCCGAATCCCAGGAACATGCCGCCGAAGATCCACAACTGGGCCGTGCGGGACACGCCGCCGTGGGCCACGGCGTCAGCCAGGCCGGTGAAGGTGAAGGTGTCAGCTCCGGTGAGGAAGAACAGGGCCAGAAAGCTGACCAGCATGAGAGCCGACCCGAACAGGGTGAACAGGAAGAACTTCAGCGAGGCGTAGCGCCGGTCCTCTCCGCCCCACACGGCGATCATGAAGAACATCGGCAGGAGCACGACCTCGAAGAACACGAAGAAGAGCACCAGGTCCTGGGCTACGAAGGTGCCGATCATTCCCGTCTCGAGGATCAAGATCAGGATCAGGAAGGCCTTCGGGTTGGCCGGTTCCGGAAAGTGGTTCCAGCTGTAGACGATGCACGCCGGAACCACCAGCATGGTCATCAGGATCAGTGGCAGGCTCATGCCGTCGATGCCTACCGAGTAGTGGCTAGAGATGACGTCGATCCAAACCCGGTCGACAGCGAACTGCAGGTGGTCGGTGTGGTCCAGGTCGAACCACAGGAGGAGGAGCACGCCCACGAACGCCACCCACAACGAGGTGACGAGCGCGACCATCTTGTGCCGGTCCTCACGCTCCCGGGGGATGAGCATCATGACCGCTGCCCCCACCAGCGGTGAGAAGGTGGCGAGCGTGATGCCCCAACCGTCGAGCAGGTTTTCCATCTCGGCGTCTCCTAGACGATGACGATGAGTACGCCGGCTAGGACCGTGGCTGCCGCGAACAGGATCGCCGCGTAGCTCTGGACCTTGCCGGAGTTAATCTTGCGAAGTTCCTCACCTGTGGCAGATGAGGCAGAACCTGAGGCGTTGACCGCCCCGTCGACTACCAGTTGGTCGACTTTCTCGTAGACGGTGACCCCCGCCTTCACGGCGGTCTCGCCAACCAGGTCGACCGTCCGGTCGATGACCTGCTGGTTGATCCGGTAGGCGAAGCGGGCTACCGGTCCCTTTGTCCCGTCGACCACCACACCGTTGTACAAGTGGTCGAGGTAGTACTTATTGGCCAGCAGGGTGTGCCCCATGCGGGCCAGCGGGTACTTCGTGGTCGGGCCGTCAGGCAACTCGGTCAGGCTGGTACCGGCGGCCTTTGAGGCCGCCTCGACCTTCACGAAGTAGTACCAACCGGCGGCCGCTATGCCGCCGACAACGACCAGGGTGGACACGACAGCCAATGACCAGCTGGGTGTCCCATGGCTGATGGCCGGGAAGTAGCCGGCCACCGGCTCCACAAAGTGGCCGAACCTCTCCTGGAACGAGCCGGGCGCCATCTGGAAGCCCTTGGGCAGGTTCATGAACCCGGCCACCACAGCTAGGCCAGCCAGGATCCACAGCGGCACTGTGATCCGCGGGCCGGACTCGTGCGGTTGGCCGTGGCCCCGGAACTCGCCGAAGAACGTCAGGTAGACGCAGCGCGTCATGTAAGCCGCGGTGAGCGCCGCGGTGAGCATGCCCATGCCCAGCATGAGGGTGTAGGCACCGTTGCCGCCCGTCCCGCCCAGTAAGCCCCAGCCGCCGGTGCCGACCAGGATCTCGTCCTTGGACCAGAAGCCAGCCAGCGGGGGCAGGCCGGCCAGGGCGACGGTGCCGATCATGAACGTCCGGTAGGTGTGGGGCATGTGTTTGCGGAGGCCGCCCATGTCGGACTTCATGTCGAAGCTGTGCACGGCGTGGCTGACCGACCCGGAACCCAGGAACAGGCAGGCCTTAAAGAAGGCGTGGGTGAACAGGTGGAACATGGCCGCTGTCCAGGCCCCTACGCCCAGGGCCATCACCATGTAGCCCAGCTGGGAAATCGTGGAGTAGGCCAGCACCTTCTTGATGTCCCGCTGCACGAAGGCCAGGCAGGCACCCACGATGGTGGTCAGGCCGCCGATGAAGGCCATCAGGTTGATGGAACTCCCACCGATCTGGAAGCCCTCGAAGAACACCCCGTACATGCGGGCGATCATGAACACGCCGGCCACCACCATGGTCGCTGCGTGGATGAGCGCCGAGACGGGTGTCGGACCGGCCATGGCATCGGGCAGCCAGGTGTGCAGGAAGAACTGGCCCGACTTGGACATGACGGCGGCCATCAGGCAGCACGAGGCGATGAGCAGCGTCGTATGGGGCAGCGCCCCGCTGGAGGCCAAGGCGTTGGTCTCAGCGATGGAGAACGAGCCGAAGCGGTCGGGTAGCGCCGAGCCGACAGCGAAGAAAAGGACGGTCACACCGACCAGTAGGCCCATGTCGCCGACCCGGTTCGTCAGGAAGGCCTTGAGTGCCGCGTCGCTGTTGGGCTTCTCCTCCCACCAGTGGCCGATGAGGACGAAGGAGCAGACGCCGACCAGTTCCCAGGCACACAGAAGTTGCAGGGTGTTCTCTGACACCACCAGCAGGAGCATCGAGGCGCTGAACAGCGACAGGAAGGCAAAGAAGTGGGTGTACCTGCGATCCCCGTGTACATAGTCGGTGGAGTACACATGTACGAGCAGCGACACCAGGGTCACCACCAGGAGCATCATGACCGCCGGGCCGTCGACGAGGGTCCCGACGGTGAACTCGACGCCGTTGGTCTGGAACCAGGTGGCGGTGCGATGGACGGCCAGCGACGGGTGGCCGTGGCCGCCCCCGTGGTCGTCGGCGTGGGCGTCGGCGTGGGCGTCGTGGACGACCACCGCCCGGTAGACCTCCTCGCCGTGGTAGTCGTCCCGGTGGTCGACCCAAGCAGCTCCGGTCACCACGGCCAGCAGGAAGGCGATGCCGAGGGCTGCCACGCCCAACTCCGAGCCGCCCCGGGGCATGCGCTTGCCGAAGAACAGGATGCCCACGAAGGACAGGGCGGGCAGCAGCGGGATCAGCCACACGTTTCGTAGGAACCAGCTGCCCCCCTCGGTGATCCCGAGGGCTATGCCACCTCCATCCGTCGAAGCGGCGATGGTGAAGAGTTCGGTCACCGGCTCAGCCCCTCAGTTGGTCGATCTGCGTCAGGTCGATAGACCGACGGTTCCGGTACAGGAGAAGCACCATGGCCAGGCCCACTCCGACTTCGGCGGCCGCCACGGCGATCACGAACAGGGCGAACACCTCACCGCCCACCGTCTCGCGAAAAGCCCCGAAGGCCACCAGGTTGAGGTTCACGGCGTTGAGGATGAGCTCAATGGACATGAGTACCAGGACGCCGTTTCGACGGGCCAGCACGCCGTAGACGCCGATGGCGAACAGGACCGCGGATAGCAACAGGAACTGGTTCAACAGCACGTCAGTCCCTCCTCGCCACCACGATGGCCCCGATGAGGGCGGCCAGCAGGAGAACCGACACGGCCTCGAAGGGCACGATGTAGTCACTGAAGATGCTGTCGGCGAGTTCGGCGGTGGTGCTGGGCCCGGACCGTGACAACTCAGCGTCCTCAAACGACTCGACCAGGGCGGCAGCCATGACGCCAAAGACCAGCAGGCCCACCAGGCCCGCCACGAGGCGCCGCTCACCGGTCACGCCGTCGTCCTCGCCGAACGACCCCTTGGTGAGCATGATGCCGAACAGGAACAGCACGACGATGGCCCCGATGTAAACCAACACCTGGGTCACACCCACGAACTCAGCGCCCAGCAGGATGAACATGCCGGCTACCCCGGCCAGCACGACGACCAGGTAGAGCGCGGCGTGGACCACGTTGCGTGTCGTCACCATACGGAGGGCGGCGGCCACCATGGCGAGGGCCAGGACGCCGAAGGCGACGTTTTGGGCTATCAGCACCTCGCCGCCCGATAGGCGATCCATTCCCTCCAGGGCGGCCAGCACGCTCACCGCGGCACCTTGGCCTTCTTGACCTCGCTACCCGTCTCGTAGTCCTGGAAGTCCGGGACGGTTTCCATCCACTGGCTGAGCTTCGACTTGTCGTGGAGGAGGTCGGCGATCTTCGGTTCCGAATACTCAAACTCGGGCGACCAGAACAGGGCCTCGAACGGGCAGACATCGACACAGATGCCGCAGTACATGCACAGGGCGAAGTCGATGTCGAAGCGGTCCAGAGCGTTCTTCTGTCGGGGCTTGCCGCCGGGGCGGCGGGGCGGCGCCTTGTACTTGTGGCCCTCGATGTAGATGCACCAGTCCGGGCATTCGCGGGCGCACAGCATGCAGGCCGTGCAGTTCTCCTCGTGGAGGGTGATGACGCCGCGGGCCCGGGGAGTCGGGGTCTCCTTGACCTTCGGGTACTGCACGGTGTGCGAGCCCTTCGTCAGGGTGCGCACCATGGTCCGCATGGTGACGCCGAGACCCTTGATGAGTCCAGGGAGGCGCGGGACGGAAGGCATCAGAAAACCACTTTCAGGACGCCGGTCACCACGATGTTGATCAACGAGAGCGGAATGAGGACCTTCCAAGCCAGCTGCTGGAGTTGGTCCTCCCGGAAGCGCGGGTATGTGAAGCGGAACCAGAAGATGAGAAAGGCCACCAGAATGACCTTGCCCAGCAGGATGGCCGGACCCAGCACGTTGAACAGGTTGCTGGTCGGGTCCAGGCCAGGTACGTACCAGCCACCAAGGAAGAGGGTGGCAGCCAGGGCGGAAAAGATGCCCGCCGTGGCGAACTCGGCGATGAAGAACAGCAGGAACCGGAGGCCGCTGTACTCGGTGAGGTAGCCGGTCACCAGTTCCGACTCGGCCACCGGCATGTCGAAGGGGGGCTGGGTCAGCTCTGCCTGCACAGCGATGAGGAAGATGGCAAAGCCTAAGAACTGGGTGAGGATGAACGGGTTCCCGATTCCACCCCATCCGAAGATCTCGCCTGTGGCCTGGGCCATCACGATGTCCTGGACGTTCAGCGTGCCGGCCTGGATGACTACGCCCATCACGGCTAGAACCAGCGGCAGCTCGTAGGCCACCAACTGTCCAGCGGCCCGTAGGGCGCCTAGCAGCGAGTACTTGGACGACGAAGCCCAACCGGCCATGAGGATCCCGATGACCGAGATCGACGACACGGCCAGGGCAAAGAAGATTCCGGTGTCGACGTCGATGAACCACGCGTCCGGTCCAGCTGGGATGACCAGGACCAGCAGGAAGGTCGAGATGAGGACTACGAAGGGCGCCGCCATGAACACCCACCGGTCAGCCTTGCGGGGGAAGATGTCCTCCTTCTGGAGGAACTTGCCTACCTCGGCCAGGAGCTGCAAGGAACCGTACGGCCCGGCCTCCATTGGCCCGAGCCGACTCTGCATAAAGCTCATCATCTTGAACAGGAACAGGTAGACCAGCGTGCCGGCGGGCAACAGCACGGCCAGCAGACCGACCACGGCCCGGATTCCGGTCTGCTGCCACCAGGCCAACTCGACAGCAAGGGTGAGAGCGCCGTTCACCGGTCGATGTCCCCGAGGATGAAGTACAGGCTGGCCAGGATCGAGATGACGTCCGGGACGTAGGTCCCCTCCAGCAGCCACGGCGTGATGGAGATGTTGTTGAACGAGGCCGACCGGATCTTCACCCGGTAAGGAACCAGGTCGCCCTTGGAGACCACGTAGTAGCCCATCACGCCCAGCGGGTTCTCGGTCTCCACGTAAGCTTCGCCGGCCGGGACCTTGATGATGCGGGGCACCTTGGCCATGACCGGACCGGAGGGCATGCCGTCCAGCAGCTGGTCGACCATGTCGCAGGCCTCGCGGACCTCCTGCAGGCGCACCCAGTAGCGGGCGAACGAGTCGCCGTCCGGATGCGTCCAGACCTTCCAATCCAGTTGGTCGTGGACTAGGCCGATGCCGCCGTCACGGCGAAGGTCCCAATCCACACCACTTGCTCGGATGTTGGCCCCCGAAAGCCCGTAGGCCAGACCCACGTCAGCCGGGATGACACCGATTCCCCGGGTCCGGGCCTGGAAGATCTCGTTGCCGGTGACGAGGTCCTCCATCTCGTTACAGAACGTGCGGATGCGGCCCAGCACGCCCTTCGTCTCCTCGGTCCAACCCTTGGGGAGGTCATCCTTGAGGCCGCCGATGCGATCGAAGTTGGGATGGAAGCGACCGCCGGTGACCGCCTCGATCTGGTTGAGCACGAACTCGCGGTCGCGGAAGGCGAAAAACACCGGGGTGACGGCTCCCAGTTGCACGCCCATGTCGCCCAGGAACAGAACCACGTTGGCGATCCGGGACAGTTCAAACAGGACGGTGCGGATCCACTGGGCCCGCGGCGGTGCCTCGACGTCCATGAGCCGCTCAGCCGCCAGGATGAACGGCACCTCGTTGGCGAAACTGCCCAACCAGTCGATGCGGTTGACCAAAGTCGTCACCTGCGGGTACGTACGGACCTCGGCCAACTTCTCATAGCCGCGGTGCATGTAACCCATGATCGGCTCAGCCCGTACCACCCGCTCGCCGTCCAGTTTGACGACGACCCGCAGCGTGCCGTGGGTGGCCGGATGCTGGGGACCGATGTTGAGCGTCATGCCCTCGGTCTCGATTTCGACATTGACCCGTGCATCACTGGCCTGGCCGGTGATATAGGCGAGTTGGCGGGTGTCATCCACGGCGGTCACGACCCGTCCCCCTCGTCCTCGTCTTCGTCACCGTCATCGCCGGGCATTAGCTCCACGTCGACGATGCCGGGCCAGGGCTTCACCCGTCGGGCCAACAGCGGATAGTCCTTACGCAGGGGATTTCCCTCGAAGTGGGACGGCAGGTACAGGTGCACCTGGTTTGGGTGACCCCGAAACGAGATGCCGAACATCTCCCAGGCCTCCCGCTCATGCCAGTTGGCACCCGGGTACACCGGGACCCAGGAGTCGGCCTCGGGGTGGTCATCGACCAGGTCGGCCTTGACGGTGATACCGAGGTGACCCACCGGATCGTGAACCCGGGCCAGCAGCTGGAATCGGGTGCCTCCCCCGGCCAAACCCCACCCCATCTCGGCGTCCGCCTCGGCGTCACCGGACTCCCGGTCAACCTGGGCGTCCATGTCGCGCCCGTAGGGCGAGGGCTGCCAGTCGATTGCCGACAGGAAGTTGAAGTAGGACATGGCGCATCGATCACGAAGCGTCCGGGCGGCGTCCACCCAGGCTCCTGCGTCGACCCGCGCCCACACGTCGACCCCGGGGGCCACGTGGTGCTCAACCAACCCTTCGCCCAGAACGTCGCCCAGGGCGGCCACCAGAGCGTCGCGGCGCTCGTCAACCGGGGGGGCCTCTATGGCCTCGTCCCCGTCTTGGACAGGGGTATCGGTGTCAGGAGACGACAATGGGATCACCGGTCCAACGCTCGGTCATGTCCTCGGTAGCGATGCGCTCCTGGAGCAGCACGATTCCTTCCAGCAGGGCCTCCGGGCGAGGCGGGCAGCCGGGCACGTAGACGTCGACAGGCACGATCTGATCTACGCCCTTGGTCACCGAATAACTGTCCCAGTAAGGACCGCCACAGTTCGCACAGGAGCCCATGGAGATCACATACTTGGGCTCTGGCATCTGCTCGTAGAGACGGCGGACGGACGGCGCCATCTTGTCAGTCACCGTGCCCGACACGACCAGCAGATCGGCCTGCCGCGGACTGGCGGGAAATGGGATCACGCCCAGGCGCATGACGTCGTAGCGGGGTGAGGCGAAGGCAGCCCCCATCTCAATAGCGCAGCAGGCCAGGCCCCACTGGTAGACCCACAGCGAGTACTTCCGGCTGACGTTGAGCAGCTTGGTCAGCGGCTTTGGCAACTTGCCGCTCTCAACCAGACCCATCAGTCGTCCTCCCTGCCGGCCCGGTCACTCAGATCCACCGCAGTAGGCGCTTGCGCCAGGCGTAGAACAGCCCAAGGGCCAGGATGAAGATAAAGATGGCCATCTCGACCAGTCCGAACACGCCGTAGATCTCGAGGCGGGTGGCCCACGGGAAGATGAAGACGGCCTCCACGTCGAACAGGACGAACATCAGCGCGAACACGTAGTAGCGGATGTTCGACTGGCTCCACAGGTCCCCGTAGGGATCTACCCCGGACTCGTAGGTGATTCTCTTCTGCGGACTCTCCCGGGATGGCCGCAGGAGACTACCTAGGCCCAGGAACGCCGAAACCAGCAGCACGGCGAGGCCTCCGAACACGACCACCACCAGCCAACTGCGGAGGAATTCGGACACGGGCGGAGAACCTAACGACTCGGTGGGGCGGGCGACGACGGATGGAACGGCCGGGCCAACGTCCCGGGCAGACTATCGGACGAGCCGACGTTCCCGAATGCCCGATTGGCATCGGTGGAGCGGGTCACGACAGGAGTGGCCACGGCTCAGCCACCCACCAGGACGGGCACCGCCTGGCGCGCCAGATCGAGCAACGGCGCCGGAAGGAGGCCGATGAAGAGCACCCCGGCACAGGCCACGCCGACCACCACCCGGGCTCCCGGAGGCACAACGTGTGGGGGGACCTCATCGGCCTCCGGGTCCCGCAGATACATCGCCACCAGGATCCGGAGGTAAACGAAGGCAGCTACTGCGGCGGCCACCATGGCCACCATGGCCACCCAGTAGGTCCGACCGTCTACCGCTGCGGCCAGCACCCCCAGCTTGGCCACGAAACCCCCGGTGAATGGCACCCCCGCCTGACCCAGTAGTAGGACAGTGAACGCCCCGGCTAGGACCGGTTGGCGGCGAGCCAGCCCCCGGTAGGCCTCCAGACCGTGTCCGCCGTCGCCGGCACCGCCCACCGTGGTGATCACGGCGAAGCTCCCGGTGGCCAGGAAGGTGTAGATGACCAGGTAGGCGTAGACGGCGGCAGTTCCCCGTGGGCTGGCCGCCTGCACACCAAGCAACAGGAAGCCGGCATGGGCGATCGAGGAATAGGCCAGCATCCGTTTGACGTCGGTCTGGAGGACAGCCACCCAGGCCCCCACCACCACGCTGGCCCCGGCTAGGACAGCTACGGCGGGCCGCCAGTCCGAAGCGTGGGTTCCAAGGGCCACCACCAGGACACGGACCATGGCGGTGAAGCCAGCCGCCTTTACGCCGGCCGCCATCCAAGCCACCACAGGGCTAGGTGCCCCTTGGTAGACATCGGGGGTCCAGGCGTGGAATGGAACGGCCGCCACCTTGAAAGCCAGGCCGACCAGGATCAGGGCGATTCCGGCCAGCAGCATCCCATCGTCGAGCAGCACGGTTCCGGCGAGGTAGCCACTGATCCGGGCCAGGCGGGTCGAGCCGGTAGCGCCGTAGACAAGCGCCATGCCGTACAAAAGGAAGGCGGACGCGAACGCCCCGAGGATGAAGTACTTGAGCGATGCCTCCTGGGACTCGAAACGCCGCAGATGTAGCGCGGCCAGTACGTAAACGGCGATGGACAGGATCTCCAGGCCGAGGAAGAGGACGATGAGGTCGTCAGCCGAGACCATGACCACGCCGCCGGCCGCCGAAAGCATCAACAGTACGTAGAGCTCGACGCCTGGCAGATCTTCCCGCTCGAGGTAGGGACGGGCTAGCAGCGCGGTGGCCAGCAGAGCCAGTGCTAGGGCAGCGGTTACCAGCACTGTGGACCCGTCGACGGCCACCGTGCCGCTGAGCAGGGAGCGTGGGCCGCCGTCGCGAACGGCGACCCATGACGGCGGGGTGGTGGCCAAGACGGCCAGGCCGACGGCCACCGTCCAGGCTTGGGGCAGGTACCCGGGTAGGCGTCGCACCAGCGAGGCCACGGTCAGCAGGAGAAGGCCACCGGCGGCGAGGAGCAGCACGGGCGCCAAAGCCCACCACAGAACCTCCGGGGTGGTTACCGACGCCATCAGTGGTCGTCCCCTCCGACATCACCGTGGCCGTCGCTATGGCCGTCGGCGTCGTAACCTCCACCGTGGCCGCTGCCGGCCTCCACGTCGGCGCCGAATCGGCTTGTTGGCTCGGTGAATCCTTCTACGTGGGCTTCGACGTGGGCCACCAGGGCGTCCACGGCGGGCTCCATGCGCTCGATGACTGGCTTCGGATAGACGCCCATGCCCACGATCAGGACCAGCAGCGGGGCCAGCACCAGGCCCTCCCTGAGCCGCAGGTCAGAGACGGAGGCGTTGTCGCCTTCCGCTGGCCCGTGGAACACCCTCTGGTAGGCCCACAGAAGGTAGAGGGCAGCCAGGATCACACCACCGGCCGCCACCACGGCCCACCACCGGTGGGCGTTGAAGGCGCCCACCAGGATTAGGAACTCGCCGACGAAACCGTTCAGGCCGGGTAGGCCGATCGAGGAGAGCATTACGACGGTGAAGACTGCGGCCAGGATCGGTGCCGACTTCTGGAGCCCACCCAGCTCGTCGATCCGGCGGGTGTGGCGCCTCTCGTAGACCATCCCGACTAGCAGGAACAAGGCTCCGGTGGATACGCCGTGATTCACCATCTGGAGCAGGCTGCCCTCGAGGCCCTCGGTGTTCAGGGAGAAGGTGCCTAGAACGATGAAGCCCAGGTGAGCTACCGAGGAGTAAGCCACTAGGCGCTTTAGGTCGCGCTGCATGGTGGCCACCACGGCGCCGTAGACGATGCCCACCACCCCGAGGGTCAGGAAGGCCGGAGCGAAGTAGTGCGACGCCTCGGGGAACAGGTACAGGCCGAACCGCAGAAACCCGTAGGTACCCAACTTGAGCAGCACCCCGGCCAGGATCACCGATCCAGCGGTTGGGGCTTCGGTGTGGGCGTCGGGCAGCCAGGTGTGGAGCGGGAAGATCGGGACCTTTACGGCGAAGGCCAGAGCGAAGGACAGAAACACCCACCGGGCGGTGGTCGTCCCCAGGCTTTGGGCCTCGGCCAGGGCCACCAGGTCGAAGGTCACGTCGCCGCCGGTGGCGTCGGCGTGTAGGAAGGCCAGGGTCAGGATTCCGACCAGCATGAGGGCCGAGCCAGCCATCGTGTACAAGAAGAACTTGGTCGCCGCGTAGGCCCGGTTGTCGTGCCCCCACCGTCCAATGAGGAAGTACATCGGCACTAGGACCACCTCGAAGCAGAGGAAAAAGATCACTAGGTCCAGGGCCAGGAACACACCCATCACCCCGGCCTCTAGTAGCAGCAGCCAGGCGTAGTAGGCCCGGTCGTCGTGGCCGGGGTCCACGGCCAAGAGGGCGATCGGGAACAGCACGCCGGTTAGGACGACCAGGAATAACGAGATCCCGTCGACAGCCAGCAGCCACTGGATGCCCAGGTCGGGGATCCAGTCCCTCCGGGAGACGAACTGCAGATCGGCACCGTGCCCGGTATCGAACGCGGTTAGTAGCCACACGGCCATGGCGCCTACCACCGCCGAGGTGGCCACAGCCACCAGCTTGAGCAGCTCCGGTCGGCGGCGGGGAAGGACGGCCACTATCAGGGCACCCACCGCCGGGGTGAGTACCAGCGCGGGGAGAACAGCGAACGAAACGCCGGAGGTGGTGGCCAGGACTGACATCAGAACGAGGACCTCGATAGGAACCAGGCGAGCAGTCCCACTGCCCCGACGCCGATGCCGACGGCGTAGGTGCGGACCATGCCGTTGTGGAAGCGCCTGAGCAGGCCTGCCTCCTTCCTCACCAGGGTGGCTACCCCGTCCACTGCACCGTCCACCACGGCCTCGTCGAACCTCGCTATGGCTTCGAAGCCGGTCCGGCCTGGCCCTCCCATGAAGCGGGACACGGCCCGGTCGAGACGCCAGGCATCGGCTAAGACCGGTTGTTCGAACAACTGGTGGTCGACCCGTCGGGCCGCGTAGGCGGCCACAGCCACGCCAATTCCGATCGCTCCGCCCAGCACCGCCACCACGGCCAATATCCACAGAGTGCTGGCGCCGATCGACAGGTGAGCCTCGTTGTGGAACAGCGTCGGCTCCAGCCAGTGCTCCAGACGCTTGGTGGTGGACGAGAACGGCAGTTGCACCAACCCGCCGATCACGCTGAGGGCAGCTAGAACTACTAGTGGGAGGGTCATGGAACGCGGCGACTCGTGTGGGTGGTGCTCGGCTCGGACGGCCACCTCGTCGGGCAGCGCATCGGCCACTGGTCCCACGTCCGGTGCAGCCTCCAGGGCGAGGCCGGAGGGCTCCGGACGCACGTCGGCGGCAGCCCGCAGGGTGGCCTGCTCAACCCGGGCAGCAGCTAGGGCCTGTTCGGCGGCCTCGAGGGCCTCGGCCGACTGACCGTTGTCGGTCTCGGCGGCCACCTTCTGCTCTGCCGCTTCGACGGTGGCGTCGGCCTCGGCTAGGCGGGTCTCCCAGGCGGCCTCCACCTCAGCAGGTCGGGGATCGGCAAATCGGCCCCGGCCGAAGAAGGTCAGGACCACCTGCCGGGTCATGTAGAAGGCGGTCAGCACGGCAGTGACCAGGCCCACCGCCCACAGCAGGGGGCTCTCGTTCCAGGCGAAGGCCAAAATCTCGTCCTTGGACCAGAAGCCTGCGAACGGCGGTACGCCGGCGATGGCAAGCCAGCCGACCACGAAGGTTCCCGCAGTAACCGGCATGAAGCGCCGCAGGCCGCCGTAGTGGGCCATGTCCTGGTCGCCGTTCATCCCGTGGATGACCGAACCAGACCCCAGGAAGAGGAGGGCCTTGAAGAAGGCGTGGGTGACCATGTGGAACACGGCAGCCACGTACGCCCCGCAACCCACGGCTAGGAACATGTAGCCCAGCTGGCTGATGGTGGAGTAGGCCAGCACCTTCTTGATGTCGCGCTGGGCGACGGCGATAGTCGCCGCGAACAGTGCCGTCCCAGCCCCCGTCCAGGCGATCAGGGTGGGGACCCAATCGGCGGCGTCGGCGATGATCGGGTTGACCCGAGTGAGCAAGTAGATGCCTGAGGTGACCATGGTGGCGGCGTGGATCAGTGCCGAGACGGGTGTCGGGCCGGCCATAGCGTCTGGCAGCCATAGGTACAGCGGGAACTGGGCCGACTTGCCGATTGCCCCCACGAAGAGCATCACAGCAATGACCGTCGCCGTTGAGGTAGCTACTGTGCCGGCCGCCGTGGTGTCCAAGACGTCCACGTAGGCAATCGACCCGAACGTGAAGAAAGTAAGGAAGATGGCGACCATGAATCCCCAGTCGCCGATCCGGTTCGTCACGAACGCTTTCTTGCCCGCTGTGGCGTTGGCCTCGTCGGTGAACCAGAACGAGATCAGTAGGTAGGAGCATGCACCGACCCCTTCCCACCCCAGGAAAGTGAGGAGCAGGTTGTCGCCTAACACCAGAACCAGCATGGAGAAGGCGAATAGGTTGAGGTAGGCGAAGAACCGGCGGTACCCATCGTCGCCGTGCATGTAACCAATCGAGTAGAGGTGGATGAGCGCCCCCACGCCGGTGATGAAAAGGCACATGGTGACCGACAGCGGATCCACCAGGAACCCGGCATCGACCCGGAGGTCGCCAGCCGGTACCCACTCGAACAGTGTGGTCACCCACCGGCGGTCACCGGACGGTCGGCCCACCAGGGCTAGGAACACCCCCAGGGTGGCAACGAAGGAACCGACCATGGACACGGTGGCCAGCCAGCCCGCAACGGGCTCGCGCAGGCGACGACCCCCGAAGGTCAAGACCAGGAACCCGGCCAGCGGGAGGGCTGGGACCAGCCATACAGCGTCTAACACGGCCCTAGCCCCCCAGCACCGAGAGGTCGTCGGCCGTAGCACCCTGTCGACGGCGCGTGATGGCAACGATGATGGCCAGGCCGACCACCACCTCAGCGGCCGCCACGACCAGCACGAAGAACACGGCCAGCTGTCCGCTTAGGTCGCCCAGATCAGTGCCCAGACTGACGAACGTGAGGTTCACGGCGTTGAGCATCAGTTCCACGCACATGAACATGATCAGTGGGTTGCGTCGGGTGAGGAGACCAACGGCCCCCATTGAGAAGAGGATGGCTGCCAGGGTCAGGTACCAGGAGGTGGTGACAACCATCAGGTGGTCCCCTCTCCTTCATCCATTGCCTCGTGGATCCCGTCCTCTTGTTCCACGGCGTCGGGCGCTGAGCCGTCGTCGACTACTGAGGCCACGGCCACCACCGGAAGGGGCTGGAGTGGACCACGAAGCCGACGGGCCAGTACGACCGCTCCCACCACGGCCACCGTTAAGAGAAGAGCCGTAAGCTCTACGGCGAACACGTGGTCAGTGAACAGAGCCTCACCGAGTCGTCGGGTGTTGTCACCAGCATCACCCAACGGCGCGTCGGCAGCCCGAGCCCCAGTCGGACCGTCCACCGAGACGAGTAGCACCGTCAACAGGAGACCCAGCAGGGAAGCCCCGATCAGCGCGGCGATTGGTCGCTGGCCAACAATAGGTTCCACGCCCAGATCCTCGGCCCGGTCGACGCCCAACAGCATGATCACGAACAGGAACAGAATGACCACTGCTCCGGCGTAGACGATGACCTGCACGGCGGCCAGGAAGGTGGCGTCCTGCAGCACGAACAGAACGGCAACTCCGAAGAGGGTCTGGACCAGGAACAGGGCGGCGTGGACCGGGTTGCGTGCTACCAGCACGCCCCCGGCGCCGGTCAGGATGATGGTTGCACTGATCAGGAAGACGGTGGCATCCATCAGGACCCTTCCCCGTTCACCGGAGTCTCGGCGGGCTCAGCCGGCTCAACGAGCTCGGCTGCTCGGACGCCATAGCCGAGTTCTCCTGACCAGGCCACCCGGCCCTGGTAGGTGGCGTCGCCGCTCGAAGCGGTGGCTCGCATCCAACCCGAAGTGTGCTCGTCATCACCGGGCCGCCAGTCCTCCCAGGGAAGGTGGTTCGGCTGCCCGGTCTCGGCATCCACCAGTAATTCGTCCCTGGTGTAGACGGCGTCGGCCCGGGTTGTGAACGAGAACTCGAAGAGTTTGGTTTCGGTGATGGCCTCGGTCGGGCAGGCCTCTACACATAGGTCGCAGTGGATACAACGCAGATAGTTGATCTCATAAACGAAGCCGTACCGTTCGCCAGGAGAGACCGGGGCATTCTCCGGGTTGTCAGCACCCCGGACGTAGATGCACTGGGCGGGACACACCCCGGCGCACAACTCGCACCCAATGCACTTCTCCATACCGTCCTCGTACCGGTTCAGCACGTGGCGACCGTGGAATCGTGCCGGCTTGTCCCTTTTCTGCTTCGGGTACGGGGTGGTGACTCGCTTCTCGAACATTTTTCGGAAGGTGACGGCGAAGCCGCGGAAGTAGCCCATCAGGCGTCCACCTCCTCGTCCTCAGCCCCGGCCAGGCGATCGGCCCGAGCCTTGTCGACCGCCCCGGACAACATCGCTGCCGCGACCACCATCACGGCCACTCCGCCCAGGACCACGACCAGAATGGGCCAACCGCGGCCTCGGGCCACGTTTAGCGTCGCGATGAGCAGGAACCAACCCAGTGACACCGGGATGAGCACCTTCCATCCCAGGTCCATCAGCTGGTCGTACCGGAAACGAGGCAGAGTGGCCCGCAGCCACACGAAGCCGAACAGGAAGGCAAAGACCTTGAGGCTGAACCACAGGATCGGCCACACCCATCCCAGGGTGTCGGTCAGGACTGGACCTGCCGGCCCCCCGAGGAACAGGGTTACAGCGATGGCCGACATAGTGATCACATTCATGAACTCGGCCAAGAAGAACAGAGCGAAGCGAAGCGAGCTGTACTCAGTGTGAAACCCGCCAACCAGCTCCTGTTCGGCCTCCACCAGGTCGAACGGGGGTCGGTTTAGTTCGGCCGTTCCGGCCACCAGAAACACCAGGAAAGGCACCACGCCGGTGGCCAGGATGTTCCAATGGCCGGCCACCTGCCCGGCCACGATGTCGTGGGTGGACAGGGATCCTGACGTCAGGAAGACGGAGGCAATGGCCAGCCCGAGGGCCGCCTCGTAGCTGATCATCTGGGCTGAAGCCCGCACCGAGCCCAGCAATGGGTACTTGGAGCCGGAGGACCAACCGGCCAGCATCACGCCGTAGACGGCAATCGACGAGAGGGCCAAGAAAAAAAGCACGCCGACCGGCGGGTCGGCCACCTGGAGGTACGTCCGCTCCCCGAACCAGGTGACGGTGCCGTCACCAGTGAAGTCACCCCCGATGGGGACGATGGCGAACACCAGGAAGGCCGGAATCAGCGAGAGGTAGGGAGCCAGTTTGAATACGACCCGGTCGGCACGGTCAGGGACCAGATCCTCTTTGAAGAAGAGTTTGATGCCGTCGGCCAGTGTCTGGAGGATGCCGAACGGACCGGCCACCGACGGGCCAATTCGGTTGTGCATGTCGGCCACGAGCTTGCGCTCGAACCAGATCATCAACATCACCGACACCAGCAGCAGGGCGAAGGCTACGACTACTTTGAGTAGGACGATGCCCACGATGCCCAGGTCTAGGCCCTGGTTGAGGAGCGGGTCAGCGGCTAGCACCAACGATCCCAAGGGGGTGGCGTGGCTCATCGACGTCCCACCCGGACCTCGGTGACTGGCAGAGCGGCGTCAACTATCTCGCAGACGTCGACGTTGGGCTGGTTCACGTAGAGGTGGACAGTGCCCTTGGCCACACCGTCGTCGGCCGTGACTGCCACCTGAACGGTTCCCTTCGGACCGATCAGGTCGACGACCTCCCCTTCGGTCACGCCGTACCGGGCGAAGTCCGTGGGCTCCAAGGACGCCCGGGTCCCCGGTGCCAGGCCGGCCAGCGATGGGCTGTGGCCAACCAGCACGCCGGTGTCATACATCGAGCGGCTGGCCACCAGCCGCAGCCCGTAGGCATCGCGTCCCGCTACGTCGGTAGGACCAGGGCGTTCTAGCTCCGACCCTCCGGCGGCCAGCAGGCCCTCCCGGGTATGGGCTAATAGGGCCTCGGGCGAGAGGTCAGCGTGGACGACCGACACGGCGGCCAACTCAGCCCACACGTCATCCGTCGACGCAAAGCCCAGGTCGGCACCCAGCCGGTCGGCTAGCTCAGCGGCCACCATCCAGTCGGGGCGCGACGTGCCGGGTGGAGTGACCTTGCGCGACACCACACTGACCCGACCCTCCAAGTTGGTGAAACTGCCATCCACCTCGGTAGGGGCGGCCGCCGGTAGTACCACGTCGGCCCGGGCCGCCGTGGGGGTGGCGAAGAGGTCGACAGCAACCACAGTGCCCGCCCCATCCAGAGCCCGGCGGGCTAGGTCCCGGTCCGGTACGTCGGCTAACAGGTCAGCCCCCAGCAGAACCAGCACATCAACCTGACCAGCGGCCGCGGCGTTCAGCGTGGCCAGAGTGTCACGACCGCGCTCAGTGGGTACCCGGTCCCAGTGATCGACGAAGCGGTGAGCCTCGGCGATAGTGGCACGCCCGGGCAGCATCCCGGGGGCCAGGCCCATGTCCAGGGCACCGTGCACATTCCCCCTACGTAGCAGCGAAAGGAAGGCCGAGTCCGGCAGGCTGTCGTGCAGACCAAAGGCGGCGTCGACCACCGGGCCGGCGGCCTCGGCCAGCGAGGGGCGGCCAAGTAGCACAGTCACCGGGCCCCGGGCGGCAGCCAAGGTGGCCCCGGCGTCGCGTAATTCGTCGGTTGACAGGCCGACCACGCCAGCCGGCGAGCCCTCGCCGAACAGGCTCCGGACAACGGCCGGCACCTCTCCAGGCAGGACCCGGAGGGAGTGCGCGGCGTGGTCACTCAGCCCAGTCCGGCGGGGCGTGAGTTCAATGAGGGTTGCCCCGTCGTGGACCACAGCATGACGGAGCCGCAGATACAGCGACCCCAACTCCTCTTTGGGATCCGGGCCAAGCAGCACGATGGTTCCACCGGGGGTACAGGCCTGGTCGATGGTGGCCCGGGGGAGACCAAGTACCACCTCGGCCGGTAGGCCGTCGCCCAACTGAGCGTCCACATGATCGGTCCCCAAGACGCCCTTGGCTAACTTGGCCCAGGCGTATTGCGACTCGTTGGTCATCCGGGCTCCGCCCACCACGGCGATCCGGTCGGCGGGAGCCGCCCGCAGCACCTCAGCAACCACGGTAAGCGCCTCGCCCCATGGTGCGGCCACTAACTGGTCTCCATCCAGCGTCCGGTTCCCGAGGGCGTCGCCCCGGAGCAACGGGCCAACCAGGCGATCCTCGTGGTCGTAGGCCTCAAAGACGAACCGCTCTTTGTCCGACAACCAACCCCAGTTCACGGCGTCGGCGTCCACCCCCTGGAACCGCAGCACACGGTCGCGTGACGACTGCACAGCGATCCGGCTGCCCACGCTGTCCAGGGTGCTGGTGGACTCGACCTCCTCGAGATCCCACGGTCGGGCCTTGAACCGGTACGGGGCCGCGGTCAGGGCACCGACCGGACAGATCTGCACCGTGTTGCCGCTGAAATAGGAGGAGAAAGGTTGCTCGGGGAAGGTGTTGACCTGGGTCTGACCTCCCCGGTCCATGAAGTGGATGAGCCGGTCACCGGCCACCTCGTCGGCGAACCGGGTGCACCGGTCACAGAGAATGCAGCGTTCGCGGTCCAGGTGGACGTTGTCATTCACGGGGATGGGCTTCTCGAAGTGGCGCTTCTCCTCGACGAAGCGGCTCTCTCCGGGGCCGAAGGCCATGGTCTGGTCCTGCAGCGGGCACTCGCCGCCCTTGTCGCAGACCGGACAGTCCAGCGGGTGGTTGACAAGGAGGAACTCAAGCACGCCGTCCTGGGCCTTGCGGGTCCCTTCCGACTCGGTATCGACGACCATCCCCGGGGTGCACGGCAGCATGCACGACGGTTGGAGGGCCGGCCCCCGGCCGGTGTCGACCTCGACCAGGCACATACGGCACATGCCCACTGGCTTCATACGCGGGTGGTGGCAGAAGCGGGGGATGTAGGTGCCGGTGCGCTCGCAGGCGTCGATCAACAACTCGCCTGGGCCAGCTGCCACCGTCTCGCCGTCAACGGTGATCTGCACGTCCTGTCCCTCGGCACTCACGAGCCAGCCTCCCCCGGAGCGACAGCCGAGACGGGAATCGAGTCGCCGCGGATGATCTTGGCCTCGAACTCGTGACGGAACCGGCGGATGGTCGACGTGATGGGGGCCACCGACGACGGGCCGAGTGGGCAGATGGTCGTCTGACGAGGCGGAAACGGCACGGCGTCCAGGCCCTCGTCGGGGTGGGCGGCCACCGGGTAGGGCCCGGGGCTGATGTTGTCGCCCACGTCGAGCAGCAGGTCAATGTCGGACGGGCGGCCATGGCCGTCGAGGATGCGGGCCAGGATCTTCTCCTCCCAGCTGGTCCCCTCCCGGCACGGTGAGCACTTGCCGCACGACTCACGGGCGAAGAACCGGACTATCCGGTGGCAGGCCTTCACGGCGTCGGTGGTCTCGTCCATGACCACGATGGCGCCCGAGCCGAGCATGGAGCCGGCCGCGCCGACGTCCTTCGCCTCCAGCGGCAGGTCGAGGTGCTCCTCGAAGAACCACGGGGACGACCCGCCACCGGGGATGAACATCTTCAGTTCGTGGCCGTCGCGTATGCCCTGGCAGAAGCCGTCGCCGTAGAAGAGGTCGCGGAACGTGGTGACGCCCTGCTCCACCTCGTAGACGCCGGGACGCCTCACGTGACCGGAGACGGCGAACAGGCGGGTACCTGGCGAGCTCTCCGACCCCATGCGCCGGTATGCCTCGGCACCGTTGGCGAGGATCCACGGCACGTTGGCCAGCGTCTCGACGTTGTTGACGATGGTCGGTTGGCCATATAGGCCGATAGCCGCCGGAAAATACGGGGGCTTGAGGCGGGGCATACCCCGGTTGCCCTCGAGGCTCTCGATGAGGGCCGTCTCCTCCCCAACGATGTAGGCACCGGCGCCCCAGTGGAGGGTGACGTCGACCGAGAAGTCGGTGCCGAGCACGTTGCGGCCCACGTAGCCGGCGGCGTAGGCCTCGTTGAGGGCGCTGGCGATTCGCTCCTGGGCGAGGGCCATCTCGCCTCGCACGTACAAGAAGCACTGAGACAGGCCGAGGGCGTAGCAGGCGATGAGGCAGCCCTCGATGAGCTGGTGGGGGTCGCGCTCCATGAGGAGACGGTCCTTGTAGGTGCCAGGCTCCGACTCGTCGCCGTTGACGACCAGGTATCGGGGCCAGACGCCCTCCGGGCAGAAGCCCCACTTCACGCCGGCCGGGAAGCCGGCGCCGCCCCGGCCCAGCAGGGTGGCGTCGCGGACCTCCGCGTGCACGTCGGTCGGCGGTCGTACCAGGGCGGCCCTCAGCCCCTCGTAGCCGCCAGTAGCCAGAGAGCGTTCGAGCGTGTACGAGTCCTCGTGGGCGAAGCGCGACGAGACCACCTTCGGGCCGCCGTTGTCAACGAAGCCCGCGGCGTGGGGGATGTAGGCACCGGCCACGGCTATCCCTCCTCCCTTCCGACGTCGGAGGAGGCACCGGCCATGGAGGCCATCCACGTCGGGGCGCCGTCGACCTGCTCGGGCGGCACCACGCCGGCCCGGCGATCGTCGGGCATGTGCTGGCGGATCCGACCCAAGGTGCCATGGGCGGGTAGTTCGCCGCTGTCGCCGGCCGCTCCCCGCTCGATCGGGCTACGACCGTCGCGCAGGTCGACCACCACCTCGTCGAAGTC
>PYIL01114041.1_pt1 | contig 29375 bp, 30 predicted proteins | sample 3578041 | NCBI WGS metagenome assembly PYIL01 (sample SAMN08408023, study PRJNA431606) | Marine metagenome isolate SA_KN192-05_S13_150m, whole genome shotgun... | biome: marine; feature: oceanic pelagic zone; material: water; isolation source: 150 m water sample, 0.2-0.8 um fraction ... | reverse complement strand
TTCGTTCCTTCATGGTTTGCCCACACGGAGCACTTCTTCGACTTGACGGGGTCTCTCACATATCTCGCCGTTATCACCCTCACCCTGCTCTCCCGTGGCCCCGTGACTCCCTATTGCCTGCTGGTTGCTGCCATGGTCGCGGTTTGGGCGTTACGGCTTGGGACGTTCCTCGCGGCTCGCGTCAGAGCCGCTGGTTCCGACTCCCGATTCGATGTCATGAAACACCGGTTCGCCTGGTTCCTTATGACCTGGACGCTGCAGGGACTCTGGGTTCTGTTGACCGCCGGGGCAGCCTTAGCCGCCATCACCAGTTCCGAAGACCGACAAATCGACGCCCTGGCCCTCCTCGGGATAGGACTCTGGACGTTTGGCTTTGGCATCGAGGTCACAGCCGACGAGCAGAAGCGCAGGTTTCGTGCACGGCCCGAGAACTTGGACCGCTTCATCGCTACTGGTCTCTGGGCGAGATCCCGGCATCCCAACTACTTCGGAGAGATCCTCCTCTGGTTTGGTGTGGCCATCACGGCCTTCCCTTCACTTTCGGGTTGGAGCACGGTGACCTTGGTCTCGCCCCTCTTTGTCTGGTTACTCCTGACTCGGGTCAGCGGAGTCCCGCTCCTCGAGGCGACGGCCGATCGGCGTTGGGCCGGAAACCCGGAGTACGAGGCCTACAAGGCGGCCACCCCACTACTCCTGTTCAGGGTGCGATAGATGATCCAGCCGATTCCGAGGTGCTTGTAGTCGCCTAGATGTCGAAGTTCGTCGAGCTCTGAGATGACCAGGTGCCCGACTCGGGCGTCTAGCTAGCCGCGGGAATCAGACGGTCTGGCGGTACCGAGATGGGCGCTGGCCAAGATCCTGCTGGCTTCGATCAGGACAACTCTTCGGTCGTCGCCGCGATCCTTCGGGGGCCGATAACGGGCGGTATACGCGGCGATTGCATCGGCGCAAATTCCCGGATCGCTAGTTACCCGGGCGACCCCTTCGATGGTGAGCCAGCGCCCACCATCGACCTGGCAGATGGAACCAAGGAGGTGCCCTGACTCGAGCAGTCTCACTTTCACGCTTCCCGACCACGTGATGACTCGGGCCGATCCCGTGTCGCCGTCCCACGTGAAGCCCACCGGCGTGGAGTGGGGACGGCCGTTGGGTCTCACGAGAGTGAGTACGGCCAGGTGCCGCTCACCCACGAAGTCCTCGAACGCAGGCCCGGGATCTGGAAGTGAGAGCGTCGTCATGCTTGGAGGCTCAGCCGGCCCGGTACACCGGTAACCATCCAGCTGACTTGTGAAGGCCAGTGAACTGTCGAGGGTGCCGCTGATCGAGCCCCAGTTGGACGAGGGGGTCGTGGTTGATGCCAAGAGCGGCGGCCACGAGTGGTTTACAGAAGGGAATGATCAACACGTGGGGCCTTCCTCGAGTATGCCGGCGAGTCGCCGGAGGTTCCGTCGCCAGATAAACGCCAGGACCGGGCGTGCCAGTGCAGCGGTCACGCAGCCCCCCGCCCACAAGGGAAAGGAGAGTTCTTCTTCCCAGATAAAGGTCGTCCCGCCGTCGGTCTGGTCTTCGAGGCGGAACCTACCGACTCCGGTGACGAGGCCATGATGCTTGACTCCCATCAGACGGCCCTCCTCCCAGTCGGTGACGGCCATCCGGTCGAGCGTTCGGAGTGGTCCGACTCGGGTCTCGCACTCGAACGTCGTCCCCACTCCACTTACTTGCTCCGAGGTAAGGCGAATCTTGGCGGCATCTGCCATCCAGTCAGAGTGCCGACGGACGTCCGCAACCGCCTCCCAGACGATATGCCGGGGGACACCGATACTGATGCTCGATACGAATTGGGCCATCAATCCACTCCTCGGAACTCCAAGTTGGTGGTGGCGATCTGGCGAACGCCGCACATATTGTCTTAGGAGTTCGCTGACTGCCCATCCGCTGGCGTCGCATCTACGAGGAGGAAAGTGGTATGCGTACGGTTGCGGTGACTGGCGCCTCGGGGCTGATCGGAACCGCCCTGACAGCTGCCTTGGAGAAGCGCGGTGACCGGGTTGTCCCCATCGGCCGACGCCCAACCGATGGTGGCGTGGTCTGGGATCCGGGTGCGCGCCAGATTGACGAGACAACCCTCGACGACATTGACGCCGTTGTCCACCTGGCAGGTGAGCGTATCGATGGCCGGTGGACGGCAACCAAGAAGCGGAGGATCCTCGACAGCCGCGTGGAGGGAACTGAGGTACTGGCCGGAGCATTGGCCAACCTGGATCACCCACCGGCTGTCGTGGTGTCGGCCTCCGCAATTGGCTTTTATGGCGACCGCGGTGACGAAGAACTCACCGAGGATTCACAGCCGGGGACCGGCTTCCTGGCTGAGGTTTGCGAACGCTGGGAGGCGGCGGCAGCACCGATTGCCTCGCCCGACACTCGCCTCGTGCTGGCCCGAACCGGCATCGTGTGCACACCCGACGGTGGCGCACTAGGACGGATGCTGGCCCTGACCCGACTGGGCCTTGGTGGCCGTCTCGGCAACGGTCGGCAGTGGTGGCCATGGATCACGATCGAGGACGAAGTTCGGGCCCTCCTCCACCTGTTGGACACACCAATCGTCGGCCCTGTGAACCTGGTAGCACCCGGAATCTGCCGCAACGCCGAATTTGTTCGCTCCCTCGCACGGGCTCTCCGGCGTCCAGCGGTGCTCCCAGCGCCCGCCCTGGCACTACGAGCCGCCCTCGGTGAGATGGCGAACGGGCTGCTGTTAGCCAGCGCCAGGGTTCGACCCGCCCGCCTGGAGGACTCTGGGTTCAAATTCAAGTCCCCGGACCTCGCCTCGGCAATAACCGAGTTGCTTTCTCCGGGTCGGCCGAGGTTCTGACAACTCGACACTTTTCTGTGTAGGACACCGAAGTTCGAGCTCGCCAGTCCGCCGCCGGCCAGGAAACCGGTCAGGCCAAGGTGAGGCCTCCGTCGATGACTACCACGTCTCCTGTCTGATAGCCGGTGCGGAGTATCCCGAGCACCGCTGCCGCACAATCTTCAGGCGTTGCTGAGCGACCGAGTGGAGCCCGTTCGGAAACCGCCTCATGGATTGCATCCCAGGTCTCTGTCCACGGTGTCTCAACGAGCCCTGGGGCTACGGCATTCACCCGGATCTCGGGGCCAAGAACGTTCGCCATGAGACGGGTGAGGTGGTTGATGGCCGCTTTTGAAACCGAGTAAGGGATGGAGCTCCCGACTGCCCGGAGTCCGGCGATCGAGGTGATATTCACGATGTTGCCGTCACCGCTGGCCTTCAATGCCGCGACTGAGGCCCTGCTGAGATACCAGGTGCCGAAAAGGTTTACATCGATTACGCGCCGAAACACCTCCTCGGAAACAGATCCAAGATCCTGGTGTGGGATGAGCTGCGTATAACCGGCGTTGTTAACGAGGATGTCGAGTTGCCCGAAGGTTTCGAGGGTCGCTTCCACCAGTCCGATGCATTCGGACTCGCTGCTTATATCGGCGCGGTGGTAGCAGGTGGAGTTGCCCAACTCGGAAGCCAGAACTTTTCCGGCTTCTACCGAGGAGGAGGAGTTGAGAATGACCTTCGCTCCGGCTGCAACGAGCAGACGTGCCGTGGCCTCACCTATCCCGCTCGTGGATCCCGTGACAATCGCGACCTTGTTGTCGAACTCGCCCATCGGGCCTCCACTCGTATCTGTTGAGCGTGCACCCTTACAAGGAGAGGTCGGAGGTTCAAGTCCCTTTGCACTCGCCAGAGAACACTGTGGTCAGAGGGCCACTACAGGTGGCCCGAACTAGTCTCTCGAGTAGCGGATTGTGATGCCTGACCGAGAGGCTGGAGGGCTGTGGGACCAAGAGTCGGACCGGATCGGTTGTTGTACGAACGGCGTGTCATAGCGCCCTACACGGGAGCGATCGGCTGGCGGAGTTTGTTCAACATCGCGTGGTGTGTGTCCGGCTGGGTGCTGGTCGTCAGTCTCGAACTCGCCGGGAAGATTCCGTTGTGGCTGGGGATGTTTCTTGCTGCTGTATTCCTCCAGGCCTGCTACATGCCTATGCATGAATCGGTTCACAAGACGCTGTCAGGAGGAAGACGCTCACTGGTATGGGTTGATCGAACGGTCGGGGCATTGGCCGGATGGCTGCTTTGTGAGTCGTTCAAAGCACACCGGATCACACATTTGAAACACCACACCCACACAAACGATGAGGCCGATCCTGATGTCCTGAACTCAAAGGGGTCACCCCGTCAGATACTCGGCCGAGTGGTGGCTGGAACCATGCTCTACCCGCTTGGGCCACTTTTCGCTGCGGTCCCGCCACTACGACGCCTGATCCCTAGCGGCTTGGCGACCCGGATGGGGCACATGGCTGAACTTCGTGGTCCGGAGGCGGGGGCGGCGGCCCGCCCGGTAGCCCTCAGCCACTTCGCGCTACTCCTCCTTGGCACAATTTTCGGCTATGGAGAGTTGGTCTGGCTGCTCTGGTATCTCCCAGCATGGGCTGCCAGGTTCTGGTTGTCGCTGGTGTTTGGTTGGCTTCCCCATCACCCGCACACCGAAACAGACCGTTATCGCGATACCAGGGTGTTTACCTTTTTCGGTTCGACGTTCCTGATTCGGGGACACGACTATCACCTCTTGCACCACCTATTTCCGGTCGTGCCCCACTACCGGCTGCGGGCATTGTGGCGCGACATTGGCGAACACCTCAGCGAGCAGGGGGCGAGGATCGAAGGCCGTGCCGCCCGTTCCTTGTCGACGGATTCGGTCGCGACAACTTGAGACTGGCGTCTGCGGTCTTCGCCCCACCCCTCAGGGGCGGGGTCCAGGTTTCGGCGTTGATCGAGTGAGCTGGTTGCGCCGTAGATCGATGGTCTAGTCGCCTCGTACGAAAGACGCTGTTCTAGGTTCGGTCCGGTGAAGCAAAGTTCCGTCACGGAGGTCCTACTTGGGGTTGCGGCTGCAGCCCTGGCGGTTGCGGTCGGTGAGTTCGTCGGGGTCGCTTTCGGTGGCGTCTCACTGGTGGCATCGGTTGGCGATGTCGTTGTCGATGTTGCCCCCGGTTGGTTCGTCCGGTGGACGATCGGGCTTCTAGGTGCTGCTCAAAAGCCAGCACTCCTAACTGGGGTAGTTCTCCTCATCTTGTTGGTGGGGGCATGGACGGGCACAAGGGCCAAGTCCGCGAAAGGCCTGGTTAGTGCCGCTTATGTCACCTTTGGCCTAGTAGGAGTGATCGCAACTGCCCGGGCCGGATCAGGCGGCATCGGTTTGTTCGCAGTGGGTACAGCAGCGGTAGTCGGGTTGGTTGCTCTGAGACGCGGAGTTGGTCTCTTCGCTTTCGTTCCGGTTGAGGACGGACGTCCGTTATTCGAAGATCCGCGGGACAAGGTTGCTTCTCGGCGCGGTTTTCTGGTTTATGTCTCCGGGATGACGTTGGCTGCCGGGGCAATGGGATTCGGAAGCCGCCTCGTTGCCGACCGTGGGGCGGAGGAGATGCGCCGACGAGTGGTTATCCCGCGGGTTCGCCGAACGGCCACCGATCGGCCGCCTCCTACTTCGACCACGGAGGCGCCATGGACCGCACCGCCTTCTCTAACACCGTGGACGACGCCGAATGACAGCTTCTACCGCATCGACACAGCACTGGTGGTGCCAAAGGTGGATTCCGAGAGTTGGTCGCTTCGCGTAGATGGCATGGTCGAACGGGCAGTGGAGATCACCCTTGACGACCTGCTCGCCATGAACGTCGTTGATTCAGCGGTGACTCTGGCGTGTGTTTCCAACGAGATCGGCGGCTCACTGGTTGGTAACGCCGTCTGGACAGGCGTTCCCCTTGTTGACGTACTTGAACTCGCTGGTCCCACGGAATCAGCCGAACAGGTCATGGCCTGGTCAGTTGATTCTTTCAGTGCTGGGTTTCCGCTTTCAGCGCTGGACGGGGACCGAACCGCACTCGTTGCTTTTGGAATGAACGGGGAGCCCTTGCCGTTTCGACACGGCTTTCCGGCCCGTCTTGTAGTAGCGGGTCTCTACGGGTACATCTCGGCGGTGAAGTGGCTAGAGCGAATCGAGTTGACCACCAGCGAGGCTGCCGGGTACTGGATTCCTCGAGGGTGGGCTAAGGAAGCACCGATCAAGATTGCTTCTCGGATCGATGTGCCAAGCGGGCACCAGGCCAAGCCAGGTCGTCAGGCGGTCGCCGGGGTCGCCTGGGCGCCAGTGTCAGGCGTCGAGGGGGTTGAGTTGTCGGTTGACGACGGCCCATGGTTTGCGTGTCGTGTCCGCGGAGTTGACGCTCCCGGTCGCTCTGGCGATAGTTGGGTCCAGTGGTACACCGAGTGGGACGCCGAGCCGGGGTTTAGGACCCTTCGGGTTCGGGCACGAGACACCCACGGTCGCCTCCAGGCTCCTGGACCAAAGCCAATTGCTCCAGATGGCGCCGAGGGCTACCACAGCCGATGGCTAGTGGTTGCTTGATGGGCACCTTGGTCGAAAGAAGAGCCGAATACATGAGGCGAGTCGGGGGTCTGAGTCCCTCGTCGTCGACCTCAGGCCTGAAGCGACGCGCGGAAGGCGCCAACCTCTGGAATACTGCCCACATGCACACGCGTACCCTTCTCACGGCCACCCTCCTCACTGTTTCCCTCGCCGCTACCGGCTGTGGACTTTTGGAGACCAACGACGACGAAATGGAGACCCTCCGGGTGGAGATCATCCAACTTCGCGAGGACTTCATGGATCTGGAGGCCGAGGTGTCTCTGCTGGCTCGGGTGCCGGCTACCACTACGACGTCTGCCTCGTCGTCGGCCACTACCACGGCTGCGTCGGCCGCTAGAGCCACCACTACGACGTCTGCCTCGTCGTCGGCGGCCGCTGCCGCCGAGGAGGACCAGGCGTCCGTGCCCACCGTGCCGGTGGGTTTGAACGAGGAGGCCATCCTGACCGCCACCTACGAGTGGGGTCCGAGCGACCCGGCGGTCATCCTCCAGGAACTCCTGGGCGTCACCGCTGACGGCTGGTACGGCAACGGGACCCGAGCAGCGCACGTCGCCGAGCTTGGGGCACGCGGTCTGTCTGTCGACGGGGTGCCGTCGCCGCCCACCACCACGGCGGCTACCGAGGCTCCGGCCGAGACGACTGAGGCTCCGGCCGAGACGACTGAGGCTCCGGCCGAGACGACTGAGGCTCCGGCCGAGACGACTGAGGCTCCGGCCGAGACGACTGAGGCTCCCGCGGAGACCACTGAAGCCCCGGCCGAGACAACCACCACAGCGGCCGGCTGATTACGGGCGGTCACGCCGCCTCATCACAAACCGGTCGACGACCGGAAGGCGTTCAGGATCCGATGATGTTGTGCTCGGGGCCGTACGGGAATCCGGTGATGTTCTCGGTTCCGTCTTCGCCCACGATCAGGATGTCATGCTCCCGGTAACCGCCGGCTCCAGGCTGGCCGTCTGGGATGGCGATCATGGGCTCCATCGATACGACCATCCCCGGCTCGAGGACCGTTTCGACGTCCTCTCTGAGCTCCACCCCGGCCTCCCGGCCGTAGTAGTGGCTGAGTACCCCGAAGCTGTGGCCGTAGCCGAACGACCGGTATTTCAGTAGGTCGTACGACCGGTAAATGTCGTTCAGTTCAGCGGCGATGTCGCAACAGCGAGCGCCCGGCCGGATCAGGTCCAGGCCCCGCTCGTGGACCTCCACGTTGACCTCCCACAATCGCAGGTGTTCGGCGGAGGTGACGTGATCGCAGAACAGGGTGCGTTCTAGGGCCGTGTAGTAGCCGAAGATCATCGGGAAGGTATTGAGCGACAGGATGTCACCGGTCTCGACCAACTTGTTGGTCACCGGGTTGTGGGCACCGTCGGTGTTGATGCCGGACTGGAACCAGGTCCAGGTGTCCATGAGTTCCACGAATGGGAAGCTGGCGGCGATCTCGCGGACCATGGTTTGGGTGGTGGCCAGGGCCACCTCGTGCTCAGGCACCCCAGCGACCACGGCGTTGACGCAGGTCTCGGCACCCAGGTCGCAGATTCGGGCGCCGTGGCGGATCAGGTCGTGTTCCTCAGCCGACTTGACGGTCCGCATCCACATGGTCGCCGAGCCGATGTCCACGAGTTCGACACCGGGTAGGGCGGTCTCAAGGGACCGGAACTGATCGACTGACAGATGGTCGAGTTCCACGCCCAGGCGGGAGGCGCCGTCCGTGAGGTCGCGGACGGCCTGGTAGTAGTTATCCCGCCGCCAGTCCGAGTAGACGAGATTGTCCCCGTGGGTGCGTCTCCACGGTTGGCCGCCGTCGATGCCGGCCGAGATGGTGGTGGCGTTCTCTCCGTCGATCACCATCCCGTATTTCCGGCCGAAGTAGCAGAAGACCCAGCCCGAGTAGTAGCAGATGTTGTGGTACGAGGTCAGAAGGCAGGCGTCGATGTCCTCTGCGGCCAGGTGATCCCTGAGGGCGCCCTGTCGGCGATCCATCTCGGCAGCCGAAAACGGGGACCATTCCTTGTCACCCCAATGCCATCGGGCGACATGGACCATGTCATCGGTACGGGCGGTGTCCATCGGTGCCTCCTCTGGTTTTTGGGGACGGCAAAACGGTTAACGGATCACCTCGTCGGTGGTCTGCGACATCCACTGGGGTGGCGAGACTACCTACCCAATCCAGTTACCAGACGGTCGACCATCTCGTCCAGGACAGCCGTGGAGGTTCCGAAGGTGAACCGTACGTGTCCCTCGCCGCCTACACCGAACAGCGGACCGTTCTTGCCGCGCACCCCGGTTCGTTCCCGAAGCCAGGTGGCGGGTCGGTCGCCGGGTTCGAGGGACGAGAGGTCCAGCCAGGCCAAGAAGGTGGATTGAGGGAGGTGGACTCGTACCTTGGCCAACTCGTCGCCGATACGGCCGACGAGCCGTTTCCGGTGACTGTCGAATAGAGCCACCAGGGCGTCGGTCCACTCGTCCCCCTCCTCCCAAGCGACAGTCGCCGCTTCACAACCCAACCGGTTGATACCCCCGAGGAGTTGTGCCGGGACGCCGAGGAAACGACGGTGGAGGTCCTCGTCGGCGAAAGACGCCACGGCGGCCCGAAGACCGCCGATGGCAAAGGTCTTGATACCTGAGGTCAGGGTGACCGTCCGCTCACCGGCTCCGGGGATGGTGGCTGTCGGCCGATGGGTGGCTCCCGGATAGACGAAGTCGCAGTGAATTTCATCCGAAGCGATGACCACGTCGTACCGGGTGCATAGGTCCACGATCTGGACGAGCTCCGGTTCGGTGAGGACACGGCCCGTCGGGTTGTGGGGGTGGCAGAGCACGAGGAGTCGGATTCCGGGATCGACGCTTAGGAGGTGCTCTAGGTGGTTGAGGTCGTAGTGCCAACCGTCCTCGTCGTGTACCAGGGGCCAGTCGACCACGCGTCGTCCCGTAGTTCGACCGATGTCATTGAACGGAAAATAGATGGGGGGAGTGAGGACGACTGCGTCTGTGGGGCCGGTGAAGGCTTCCACGCTGGCCCACACCCCCTGAAGGACCGAGGCGGTGGCCACGACCAGTTCAGGGTCTGGGGCCCAACCGTGTCGCCGTGACGACCACCCGGAGAACGCCTGGGCCATGGCCCCGAAACGGTCGTGGTAGCCGGTCCCTCCCATTTCGACGATGTCGCGCAACCGGTCGGTGATTCCGGGGAAGGGCCCGAGGTCGTGTTCGGCTACGAACGCCGGGAGCACGGACGGTGCCTCGTCCGTCCACTTGTAACCACCCAAGGCCACTTTCCTAGCCACGTCGACGCGGTCGAGGTCTTCAGGACGGATCGTCACGGCGGCGATGGTAGCCCCGGCCCTTCGCGCGTCCCGGTGTACGCCCGGAGATCAGCGGGCGATATGGACTGGTCGACCGGCTAGACCCAGGGCAGCTTCCATGAGCGACTCGCCGAGGGTGGGGTGGGCGTGGATGGTGCCAGCCAGGTCTTCTACGGTGGCTGCGGTCTCTACGGCTAGTGCAGCTTCGCCGGCCAACTCGGCCACATGGGCACCGACCGCCTGTACGCCGATCACTGTGCCGTCGCCGTCAGCTACCACGGTGACCATGCCCTCTGACTGTCCAAGGGTGCGAGCCCGACCCGAGGCACTAAGCGGGAATCGGAAGGCAGATGGCTCTAGGCCGGCGGCAATAGCGGCTTTCTGGTCCAGGCCCACCACCATCACCTGAGGGTCGCCGAACACCACCATGGGCACGCCAGCTGGATCGAAGGCCGCCGGTCGGTCACAGGCGGCGTCGGCGGCCACCTCGGCCTCCGCTGTGGCCTTGTGAGCCAGCGCCGGTCCTGGTGTTAGGTCACCGATGGCAAATACGTCTCCGGTTGCTCTCCGGTCGGGGGTCACCTGAACCAGACCACTGCTGGTGATGGTTGCTCCGGCCATGTCGAGGGCCACCGTGTCTGAGTTGGGACGGCGCCCGACCACCACGCCGATCCGGTCGGCGGGCAGTACCACTTCTCCGTCCGGACCGGTGGCGACTAGGCCGTGCTCGTCAGTGCCGATGGCCCGGTGAGAGAGGCACAGTCCGACTCCCAGGCGACGCAGGCCTCGGCTTACCTGTCGGCCGATCCGGGTATCAAAGCCGGGGAGGATGCGGTCTTCGGCTTCCACAATTGTCACCTCGCTGCCCAGCTTGGCGAAGGCACAGCCCAGTTCAACTCCGACGTAGCCACCGCCCACTAGGACCAGGTGCTCGGGAAGCTGGTCGATGAAGAGCAATTCTTCGGAGCCGACGACTCGGTCGCCGTCAGGAGGTAGATCGGGTAGTTCCACGGGTCGGGAGCCGGTGGCCACGATGGCGTGACGGTGTTCCAGGAACTCGACCGTGTCGCCGTGTTCGACAGCTACTCGGTCGGGTCGGGAGAACCGGGCGTGACCATTCAACACTCGGACTCCGGCGTCGGCAAGAAGGCGCGACACCCCATTGGTCAGGTCGTCGACCACTCTCTTCAGGTGGTCCCGGACGCGGGCCATGTCGACGCTTGTTGTGACGTCGACCCCCCAGGGTCGGACCCGATCTCCGAGAGCGTGGGCCTCGGCCACTTCGATGAGGGCCTTGGACGGGATGCACCCCACGTTCAGGCAGGTTCCACCCACTGCATGACGTTCCACCAGGGTTACCGAACGGCCTAGTCGGGTGCCGTGGAGAGCTGCCGCGTACCCGCCGGGCCCACCTCCGATCACCAGCAGGTCGACGGGGGTAGCTACCTCGCCGACGACCATGACCGTCAGTCTCCGACGAGCAGGTGGAGGGGTTCGATCAGGTCGTCGACCACGGCCTGTCGGAACGCTTCAGCCAGGTCGCCGTCGATGAGGCGGTGGTCGGCTCCCAGAACCACGGGAAGGGTCGGACGGGCCACCACCGCACCGCCCACGGCGACCGGCCGTTCAGCTACCGACCCGAGGCCCAAGATGGCCCCCTGTCCGGGTGGAATGATCGGGGTGGCGAAGCGACCGCCCAGCGACCCGTAGTTGGTGATGGTGAACGTGGCCCCCGACAGGTCAGTCGCCGCTAGGTCGTCGGCTCGGGCGCGGTCGGCCGCTTCGGTTATGGCCTGTGCCATGGCGAACAGGTCCAGGCCGTCGGCGTCGCGGACCACGGGAACCATTAGCCCCCGCTGGGTGGCTACAGCGATCCCCAGGTTGACCGAGTCGGGAATCACGATGGTGTCCGCCGGGTCTCCTTCGACATGTCCGTTGACCATCGGGAACCGTCGCAGCGCTCGAGCCGCCGCTACGGCGGCCACCACCAGGTGAGTGACCGTGTCGGCGCCCTGTCGGTCCATGGACCGGATGCGGTTGCGAAAGTCGACCAGGAGGGAGGCGTCGACCTCGTCCATGGTGTGGATGTGAGGGATTTGGGACCACGACTGGGCCATGTTGCGAGCCACCACACCACGGATGCCGCGGAGGTCGTGACGTCCTGCTTTCATCTGGCCCAACTCGGCGTGGATCGGAGAGATCGGAGGCCGGCTTACGGACTTTAGGGGTTCGGTAGCCGTCAGTTCTCCCGGGGTGGCTGCCGCTCGGACGTCGTCGGTGGAGATCCTTCCGCCCGGCCCCGACCCCCGGAGGGTGGTTAGATCTACGCCAACTTCCAGGGCCAGTCGCCGGGTGGCCGGCGAAGCCTTAACGCGACCTCTGAGTGGAACTGCGGCCAGCTGTGAGCCGGCGGGCGCTTCGGTGGTGTGGGCTTCCGTGGTGTCGGGTGTTTTGGCGGGTCGGGGAGCGTCCTGGCTGCCATCCGATCCATCGTCGATTTCGATCAGGACCTCACCGACCTGGATCCTCTCGCCTTCTGCGGCTCCCAGCCGCAGAACGGTGCCGGCTACCGGGGACGGGAGTTCGGAACTGGCTTTGTCGGTGAGCACTTCTACCAGGGGCTGGTCGCGGGTCACCAGGTCACCTACAGCTACCAGCCACTCCACGACTTCGGCTTCTTCGAGGCCTTCACCGATATCGGGGAGGAGGAACCGGTGGGCCACGTCGTCGTTCCGGTTAGGCCGTCTCGAGCGTACGACGCACCGCGGCGGTAATCCGAGCTTCGTCGGGCACGAAGACATCCTCCACCATGCCGACGGGGTAGGGCACGTCTAACCCGGAGACGCGCACGACCGGGGCTTCCAGCGACCAGAAGCATTCCTCGACGATGGTGGCCACCACCTCACCGGCGAAGCCGCCGGTCTGGGACGCCTCTTCCACGACCACGACCCGGCCGCAGTGGTCTACGGCTGCAGCGATGGCGGCCAGATCGAGGGGTACTAGGCAACGGAGGTCCAGCACGGCCACCGAAAGTCCCTCGTCGGCTAGGGCGTCGGACACCCGGCAGGCCACCTCCACCAGGTAGCTCCAGGCGATCACCACCAGGTCGTCTCCTTGCCGGGCCATTCGGGCTTCACCCAGTGGGACGAGATGCTCGCTGTCGGGGACATCGCCCTTGATTCCCCGGTAGCCGCGCAGTGGTTCTAAGAACAGCACCGGGTCGGGGTCGCGGATCGATGCGGACAGCAGTCCCTTGGCGTCAGAGGCGGTGGCTGGCATCACGACCTTTAGTCCTGGGATATTGGCCAACTGGCCTTCCAGGGAGTCGGAGTGAAGCTCGGGGGTCCGGACGCCACCACCGAACGGCGAGCGGATGGTGATGGCCGGCTCGAAGCGTCCCTGGCTGCGGTACCGGAGACGGGCCACCTGACCTGCCACCTGGTGCATGGCCTGGTAGGAGAAACCCAGAAACTGGATTTCGGCTACCGGGACGAGCCCGGACATGGCCAGACCGACGGCTGCTCCGACGATTACCCCCTCAGAGAGTGGAGTGTCAACCACTCGGTCCTCGCCGAACTTCTCGAATAGGCCCTCGGTGGCCCGGAATACCCCGCCGTTACGAGCCACATCCTGGCCTAGGACGACGACCCTATTGTCCCGTGCCATTTCGAGGTGCAGGGCTTCGTTGACAGCCTGGAGCATGGTTAGCTCGGTAGTACTGCTCACGACTCAGCTTCCTCGGGGCCTAGCAGGAGGGAGCGTTGACGAGCCAGCCGCTGGCTGTCCACGGTCGTGCAGTGGTCAACGACAGCGTCGGGGGCAATTGGGGTAGCTCGGGCCTCGTCGAACGCCTCATCAAATCGAGCTAGGGCCTCGGCCTCGATGTCTGCATGGGTCTCTTCGTCCCACAAATCCTGTTCGACGAGGTGGGCTCGGAGACGGTCGATGGGGTCGTTACGCCGGGCCGCTTCGAGTTCCTCGGCCGGGACGTATCGGGTGGGATCGTCAGCCGTGGTATGGGCACCGAGGCGGTATAGGACGGCCTCGATGAGTGTGGGACCTTGGCCTGCCAGGGCCCGGGACCGAGCCTCATCCACAGCGTCGTACACGGCAGCTGCATCGTTACCGTCCACGGTGAGGCCAGGCATCCCGAAGGCGGCAGCCTTGGCGGCGATGGTTTCGGCAGCCGTCTGTAGATGCAACGGAGTGGAGATCGCCCACTGGTTGTTGATGCACAGGAAGATCACCGGCACACCCAGAAGGCCGGCCAGGTTCCCGGCCTCGTAGAAGTCGCCTTCGGAGCTAGAGCCGTCCCCGAAGAACACGGTGACCACTCCGGGCTGATTTTGCAGAGTCATGCCCCAGGCCAAGCCGACAGCGTGGGGAATCTGGGTGGCTAATGAGATCTGCAGGGGTGCGACCCGAACCGTCGGTGGTAGGTGGCTTCCGGCCGGGTGACCGATGTTGTAGAGCAAGTAGCGGTACAGGACCTCTGAGCCGAAGCGCTGAAGGGCTAACGGCTCCCGGTACTGGGGAAGAATCCAGTCCTGTTCCGGGTTCAAGGCATGGGCGGTAGCGGCGATGGCAGCCTCGTGGCCGTCGATGGGAGCCAGCGTGCCGACCTGTCCTTGGCGTTGCAGGTTCCAGAGCCGTTGGGCCTGAACCCGGGCGCCGACCATGTCCCCGAGGATTGCCTGGAGTTGATCATCGGACGGTTGCGCCACGCCGGCGACCCTACCGGCCGCTCCTCACGTAGGTTAGGCGTCACAGGTGCCCAAAGTCACTGGACCCGGACCGGTTCACAGAACTACCGGATGGTAACTTGCGTCTCTTGAAGGCTTCTGGCCCTCCCAGAGCCGACATAACCTCCGGCTAGAACCCACCCCCCCTGGTTCTGCAAGCCGAGAGTGACCGCACGCCCCGCCTGCCCGGTGGGGCGTGCGACGTTTTTCGGTGCCTACCATCCTGCGGTCCGACCGACCGGTAAGGGAGACGGGCGAAAGGCGTCGAGGAACGTCGACGAGGGAGAACCATGGCCACCAACCGCCGAGACCTAATCCGTATGACCGATGCCGAGTTGGCGACGTTCGTAGAGGAGCAGAAGAGTCTTCAGGTGGCCTGCCACGAACGGGACGGTTCGATTCACCTATCCACCCTCTGGTTCGCTGTGGTTGACGACCTGTTGGCTTTCGGGACCTACAGCAAGTCGCAGAAAATCCTGAATCTCCAACGAGACGACCGGATCACCGTGCTCCTCGAGGACGGCGAGACCTACGAGACGCTACGCGGTGTAATGATCAAGGGGCGGGCTGTTCTCCGCGGTTCGGATAACCCCGACGGGGTGCGGGAGGTGGCCCGTGCCGTCATGCGACGAAACCAGCCGGAGATTCCAGACGAGTTCTTCGAAGAGGCCTTGGAGGCCTGGGCTGCCAAGCGCACAGCGGTCCTGATCCGGCCGGAGAAGGTCGTCAGTTGGGACCACACAAAACTAGACGGGGTCTACTAACAGGTTCTGACCTCCTAACCGCCCTCTCGGCCGAGCCTTCAAAGGATCCGCCTAGCATGACGGCTATGGATGCCCTCTTCGCCGTGCAGGACGAGGACGTCATCCGAGGGCAACTGGAGTACCGCCGGGCTCACCTCTCCGAGCGTCAGGACGTGGTGGTTGCTGAGGCCGAGCGAGATCAGACGGCGGCGGCCATTGCAGGACTGGAACTAGAGCGTCTCGAGCACTCTCGTCGACAGAACCGGCTGGAGGGCGAGGTAGTGGCGATCGAGGCCCGATTGACTGAGTTGGACAGGAAGCTCTATGGCTCCGCGATCACCTCGGCCCGGGAAGCAACCAGCCTCCAAGACGAGATCGGTCATCTACGGCGACGCCAAGACGACCTCGAAGGCTCTGTTTTGGAGCTCATGGAGGTCCTTGAGCCTATGGAACAGGAGTTGGCCCGACTGGCCGACCAGGCATCGACTGGGGACGTTGCTATTCAGGCCGCCCAGATCGCCCTGGCTGAGGCCGAGGCAGCCGTGGACGGAGAGTCATCGGAGTCGGCCTCTCGTCGAGAATTAGCTCTTGCTCAGGTCCCTGCCGACGTGCTGGATCGCTACGAGGGAAGCCGAGCCTCGTTTGGTTCAAGCACTGTGGTCCGGTTCTCCGGATCGGACTGCAGTGGATGTCCATACTCCATGCCGGCTGTGGAGGCCGACCGCGTGCGGAGCCTGACCGCTGGAACGTTGGCCGATTGCAGCGAGTGCGGTCGACTCGTCGTCCGCTGACCCGCCAGTCCACCGTGTTTCTCTGGTTCGTCGTCGGCTCCGTGGTCGTCGTGACCCTCGTGTTCGACAGCCCGTCCATGGACGTTCGGCTGGTGGCTCTGGGAGCCGTTCTCCCGGTGGCCGAAGCCCTGGTCGGGGGCCCCTGGTTTCTCCATACGCCGATCTTGGGCGTATTGGGGCTAGCGATCGTGATGTTGGTGGCTAGGGGCCGCCGCCTGGTGCAGCGAAGGTGGCTGGGGGTTCCCATCGGAGTACTGAGCCACCAGGTGCTAGATGGGACATGGGCTGACACCCGAGTGTTCTGGTGGCCGGCCACCGGATTCGATGTTCTGGGGGGATCGCGGGTGCCGGAGTTTGGTCGAGGAACAGGCGGTCTCTTACTGGAGGCAAGCGGCCTCCTGTTGGGAGTCTGGGTTTGGCGTAGGTACCGATTGGCCGACCCCGACCGCCGGTCGTCCCTACTACGGGCTGGTCGTCTCGAAGCATCGGAGACCTCCTGATGCTCTACGTGGTTCGACACGGACGGACGGCGGCCAACGCCTCCGGCCTTCTCCTAGGTCACCTCGACCCGGACTTAGACGACCTCGGAGCCCGGCAAGCTCGGCTGGTAGCCGCTGCACTCGGGCCGATGGACCGGGTGGTGTCCAGCCCGTTGGCACGAACTCGCCAGACCGCAGAAGCCTTCGGGATAGAGGTCGAGGTAGATGACCGGTGGATCGAGATGGATTATGGCGAATTCGACGGCCGTCCGGTAGCAGAGATTCCGGCTGAGACGTGGGCCGCGTGGCGCGCTGACCTGAACTGGGCTCCGCCGGGCGGCGAGTCGCACCGAGATCTGGGGATTCGAGTTAGGGCTGCCATGGATGACCTATTTGACGTGTCGAGAGTCTCGGACGTCGCGGTGGTCACCCACGTTTCCCCGGTGAAGGCCGCATTGGCTTGGACCCTAGGGGTAGGCGACGAACTGGCTTGGCGGACCTATGTGGCGCCGGCTTCTGTGATGGTCGTCGGGGCTGGGCCCGCCGGACCGTCGCTTCGCAACTTCAACGACATTGCCCATCTCGCCGCGGGGTGAGCCAGCTCAGGGCAGGAGTTCTCCGGCGTCCAGATCATGGATTGCTGCCACCACCCGGTCCAGCATCTGGCCGACCAACTGCACGGCCCGATCGTTGACTAGTTCTACGCTGCCCCCAGCCTGAATCGGATAACAAAGGCAGAACAGGGCCGTCCGCCGGTAGTCCTCGAGAAGTTGGTTGACCGGGTAATCGATTCCCGAATCGGCCAGGGTGTCCCGGTAGACATCTAGGAGCTGTTCCTCGTGAGCCCGCCGGTCCTCGGTGGTCAGACTCTGGCTGAGGAAGTACCCGAGGTCGTAGGCGCCGACCGTGCGGACGCAGATCTGCCAGTCGATGGCCACCACCTCGGGCCCCTCGGAACCCGGTCGAAAGAACAAGTTGTCCAACCGGAAGTCCCCGTGGGCCAGGGTGGTCTGTCGCTCCGGGAAGGTCATCATCTCCTCGACAACGAGGGGAAACCGTTCCCCGATAGCCCGGATCCGGTCATCCACCCGGTCCCCGAATGAGGCCAGGAACGGTTCCCAGGCTGTCGAGACGCCTTGCTGGACCCCCTGGGGCATCGGGGGGTCCCACCCGAATGGCACCCAGGACAACTCCTCGGTGAACAGCGGGGACTCCCAAAATTCGGCGTGATGGCCGGCGATCGCACGGACTGCCGCTTCGGCAATCTCAACGGGACAGCCGTCCAACTGGCTGTGCACCTCGGCATCGCCGAGATCCTCAAGTAACAGCACGAAGTCGTCGGTTTCCGGATCGTGAGCCGATGCCAGACAATCCGGTGTCGCGAGTGGGCTCCGGGCAGCCGCTGTTCGGTAGAACCCAACCTCCTTGCCGTAGAACTGGAAGGTTCGGGCCACGAACCTCGTCATTTCGTGTTCCACGGGGGTTTTCAGCACGACTGTCTCTGGTCCCGGCTCGCCGTCATAGTTCGGCCGGAGCCGGTGGAGGATGCCCATGAGGCCCACACCCTGACCGATCGGTTCTGACGAGAAGCCGGTGACGATGCCGCCGTCCAAGGCACCGGCGTCTCGCAGCGAGGCCGTCAGCCAGTCAGCGGTGATGTCGTCGATGGTCGTCGGGATCCCGTGTCCAGCCATGGTGTCCCCTCGGTGCTCGATGGTGCGTCCAATAGGGACGTGTCGCCTATCGACGGTACCAGCCAGTCCGACGGTGATCAGTCGTGATCGTCGAGGTTGCCCGAACTGGGTGGTTGGAACCCCTCAGGCCAGGTTGTCGTTTCGTCGTGACGGATCCCATCTAGGGACACCCCATCCATCTGGGCTCCGGTCAGGTCCGCCCCCACCAGATCAGTGAGGCTCAGGTCGGCGTCGATAAGCGAAGCTCCCCGCAGGATGGCTCCGGACAAGTTGGCTGCTCGGATCGTGGCTCCGTTCAGGATGGCCCCCCGGAGATCAACGCCTCCGGCGAAGGTTCCAGTGAGGTCGGTGTCACGCATGCAGGTGCGAGTCAGCGACGCGCCGGCCAGCGTGGCAGCACCGAGGAGGGTGCCGGTGAGGTCAGCGGCGGTGAGCCATGCTCCTCCCAAGTCGGCACTCCGGAGGTCTGCTCCTCCCAAACGAGCGTTTCCTAGCCACGCCCGGCTGAGGACGGCGCCTCCCAAACGAGCGTCGGTTAGGTCGGCGCTCCACAGGTTGGCGTGGTGCAAGTCCGCATCAGCGAACACGGTTTCCCGGCAGATGGTGTGCCGGAGGTCGGCACCCACTAGTCGGGCGTCGGAGAGGTCCGATCCGCTCAAGACGGCCCCACCCAACCAGGATTCGCTGAGGTCGACGGATCGGAGGTCGGCATCGGTGAGGTCGGCTCCTGCCAGGTCAGCTCCGATTTCGAGCTCGTAGCCTCGGACCTTCATCGGATCAAGGCTAGGTCAGGAAGCCGCTTGCCGTGTCTGGGCGCTGGTTCGGGGTGGGTCCCATGCCTGTGATCGGGCAGCATTCCACGGTGACCGTTCTGCTGGCTGCCATGTCGGCTGCTTTCTTTGGTGTTGGCGACCTCCTGGGAGGTATCGCCATCCGCCGCTCGGGCCGTCCCGGTGCGGCAATCACGGTGGCCATGACGGCCACCGCGGTCGGAGCGGTGGTCGTCGGGCTGGTTCTGGTAGTGCGGCCACCAGAGGCGGTGAGCATGGCCGACGTGATATGGCCAGTAATGGCCGGCCTATTGATGGCCGCCACCCGGCCGTTGCTCTACCTCGGCATGGCCCGTGGCCCAGTCGCCGTCTTCGCTCCCGGCTACGGACTAACCATGATCGCAGTGCCCGCACTCGTGGGTCCGTTCATTGGCCAGCACCTAACCGGTGTCGAGGTGGTCGGGGTGCTACTGGCCGTTCTGGCTGTCTTGCTTCTGTCGGGGGAGGGCAGGCTGCCCAGGATCGGTGACATCGTCCGGAGTCGGGTAGTGGGTATGGCCTTAACGGTGGGATGCAGTATCGGCATGGCCGGGATCCTCCTCACTCAGGCCGATCCGTCCGCCGGCGAGGTGCCGGCCCTGCTAGTTCTGTTAACGGGCCTGGTGGTGCTGCCGGTCTTCGCTCGAGCCCGGTCGGGATCAATGTGGCCGGATCCGGTAGTCCGCCGGTTCGGGCTGGTACTCGGCTTTACCAGTGGAACGGCGTTCGTTCTCAGCACGGCGGCCTACCTTCGGGGATCGGCGGCCGTGGTGACTGCCCTGATCGCCCTCTGCCCGGGAGTAAGTGTTGGCATTGCCTGGCGGTTTCTCGGCGAGAAAGTGGCACCGCTCCAAGTCTTGGGAGGCGCCTTCGGCGTAGCGGCCGTAGTGGCCTTTGCCCTTGGGGCCTAATCAAGCGAAAGCCGGGGGTGACGGTGAGCCGGCCTATAGGCGGGGTTCTGTCCTCCGGTCCCTTGCGGGAGTCCGGATGGGTGACCATCCATCTGTGCGGCCTACCCGGGAGTGTCGGCGGGCGGGCAGCCCTCTCCCTGTTCGGCCTTGCTCCGGATGGGGTTTGCCTAGCCAGCCAGGTCACCCCGGCTGCTGGTGCGCTCTTACCGCACCGTTTCACCCTCACCTGTTCCCGATCCCAAAAGGACGGGCCATCGGCGGTCTGTTCTCTGTGGCACTTTCCTGCGGGTCGCCCCGACTGGCCGCTAGCCAGCATCCTGCCCTGCGGAGCCCCGACCTTCCTCAGCGTGGAAACCACGCCGCGGCCACCCGGCCGGCTCACCGTCCCGACCAGTCTGGCGCGAGAATTCCCCTTGCGTCGCACCAGTTCTGCCACTAGCAACACTCCGGACATGGAAGCACTCGTTCGGATCCCGAATCTGACCTCTCTGGCCGTCCGCCCGGCGCCCGTCGACGGCGACCAAGTTGTCGAGCCGTGGTACCTACGGGGGGCCTGTAGAGGGCTCGACTCGGCGATTTTCTACCCCGATCCTGTGGAGGAGTTCGCCATCGATCACGCGCTTTCCGTGTGCGAGAGGTGCGAGGTTCGACCAGAGTGCCTAGACCACGCCCTGTCAAGGCGAGAGCCCACGGGAATTTGGGGCGGGACCACTGAGCGGGACCGCCGCCGAATCTTGCGCCGTCGCCGGTCTGCCTGACCGGCCCAGCCTGCCATGGCCATTGATGACTTCGGTGGGTGGCCAGGCCTGCTGGCCCGTCTATGTGACGGAGAGGACCTATCGGCCGACGAGGCTGAGGCCATCCTGACCGAAATCCTGGGCGGTGAGGCCGAACCGGCCCAGATCGCCGGTTTCCTCGTTGGACTAAAAGTCAAGGGAGAGACGGCTGAGGAGACGACCGGCCTGGTTCGGGCCATGGTGGCGGCCGCTGAGCCGCTGGACCTGCCAGAGGGGACTATCGACATCGTCGGAACCGGGGGTGGACATGGACGACGGGTCGCTGCCCTGAACGTGTCGACTATGGCCTGCTTCGCGGCGGTCGGGGCGGGCGCCACGGTCTGCAAGCACGGCAACCGCCGGGCGTCGTCGACTTCAGGAGCTTTCGACCTGCTGGAGGCCCTCGGAGTGGATATCGAGATCACCCCAGACCGCCTGGCTGCCCAGGTGGCCGAGCACCGGATCGGTTTTGCTTTTGCCCGAACGTTTCATCCGGCAATGCGCTTTGCTGGTCCCATCCGGGCCGGGCTGGGTATCCCAACCGTGTTCAACGTGCTAGGTCCGCTGTCCCATCCGGGCCAGCCGAAGAGACAGGTCATCGGGGCCGCTGATCCGGCGTTGGCCGATCGGATGCTGGAAGTCTTCCGGATCGGCGGTTCGACGCACACCTGGTTGGTAACCGGCGACGACGGCCTGGACGAGGTGGCCCTGACCGGTCCTACGCGGATCCTAGAGCTCCGCGATGGTGTGACATCTGAGTGGACCCTGGATCCGACTGACCTTGGAATGATGCTGGCCGAACCTTCGGATCTGGCCGGCGGGAGCCCGGAGGACAACGTCAAAATCACCTATGACCTGTTCGCAGGTCGGGAACGCGGACCGAAGCGTGACATCGTGGCGCTGAACGCGGGGGCCGGACTTGTGGTGGCCGGGGTGGCTGATGGAATCGCCGACGGCGTGGAGCGGGCCGTCGCTGCTCTAGAGGACGGATCGGCGGCTGCTGCACTGGAGTCGATCAGCACCTGAGTGCTTTGGGTGCCACGGTCAACAACGGGCCAAACCGGGCAGCGGTCGCTCTCCGTCGAGAAAACGAGCCACCAGGTGGACAGCGCACGGATCAGACATAGAGGGCGCATGGGACCACCGTTCGGATTCCACAAGGACCGCGTCAGTCAGCCCATCGGCTAGCCAGCGGGCCCAGGCGGTAGGGGTAATGGGGTCGAGATGGCCAGACAGGATGAGCGTTGGTACGTCGCTGCTCACCGGCCAGTTGGCGATGCCGGGTGACGTTTTGACCTGCCAGACAGCACAAAGCGCCCGGACCCCGACTTCCCAGCGTGCCACCGCGTTCAGGAGAGGATCTCCCGTCAGCACCGGGTCGGTGTCGTTGAACGGAAGTTCGTCGGCGCACTCGGAGGAGAGCCTGGCACCTTCACTGGTCGGATCACCGACCGATCGCCCGGTTGACGCCACCTCGGCAAGGGAGGCGATGGCTTCGGCCAGGCGGCCATCGGCAGCCAGGGCTACAGCCCCGTCGACCACGTTCGCTCCGGCCGGGGCGGCTAGGGCGTCGGCCACCAGCCGGATAAGTCGGGCGTCGTCGTAGACGGAGGTCTCGCCGGACCAGATAGTGACGGCCACAGGACGATCCACCAGGTCTTCCAGCATCGACCGTAGGGGGGCGACCAGCCCTCTAGGACAGGTGGCGTTGGCCTGGCAACGGTTTTCCAGCGAGGTGAGGGCGGCCAGAACTCCTTCCGGCAGATCGTCGTAGAGGTCGACTTCGGGGGGTGTCGGGGAGTCGAGCACAGCAGAGGCAACGGAGGGTCCATCGATGCGGAGAAGTTCGAGAGCGATCCGGGTACCGGACGAGACCCCGTGTAGGTGCCAGGAGTCGATACCGAGGGACCGACGAAGGTGAACCAGGTCGGCGGCGGTGGATCCGACGGTCACTGAGCCTCGGTCTACCCCTTCCTGGTCCAGGCGGTCTCGACAGGCTTGTACGGCCTCGAGTGGGGGCGTGACGGGGTCGTCCACCTCGGGGCAGTCCAGAGACGGGGTCGAGGTTCCTCCACCACGCTGGTCCACGAGAACGATGTTGTGGTTTTCGAGCACCTGGGACCGGGGAACCAGCCAGCGGTAGCGGTCAGCGACTGCCCGCCCACCCGGCCCACCGTGTAGGTGAAGTACTGGTAGCCCCGTGGGGTCCTCGGACCAGAGGACGGCCACGCCGAGGGTTTCGCGATTTAGATGGAGACGATGACAGGAGACGGTCAGACGAGTGGGTACCACCTCGCCGGGGCAGGCCTCGTCGACAAGGGAGAAGACCTTTTCGCGGTCGAGGTTATCGGTGGCTTCCGAGTCGCAGGACGCGGCGGCTAGTAGGAGGCCGACGGGAAGGAGGAGACTGGCCAGCGTGCGCCACACCGCGGCCACCGTACCGATCGGCGACACGATCGGCCGATCTGCGAGGGGACTGTCACACCCCATAAGGAGGATGGAGTGATGCGAGACGACACTTTGGTTATTGATTGTGGGACCTGCAGCGAGAGCGGGACTGATACGTGTGACGACTGCGTGGTGACGTATCTCTGTGGGCGCGACCCAGAGGATGCCGTGGTTGTCGATCTGGCCGAGTTCCGAGCCATCCGGATGCTGGGAGATGCCGGCCTGGTTCCGCCTTTGCGCCACACCGATTCGGTGTGAGTCGAACACTGATTGTGGGTCCTTGCGTGGGCCGTGTCGTGAGACGATGGTTCGGTGGAGTTGACCGCTGACCATCTGGCTGCTGAGTTGATCAACCTTGGTCGCTCTGTTGGTCTTGACGCTGTAGGCATGGCGGATGCCCGCCCCTTCCCTGAGGTTCGAGCGGAGTTGGAACGTCGGCGAGCTACAGGGCTGTCCGGAGGGATGCAGTTCACATACCGGAACCCAGAGCGTTCCACCGATCCCGGCCGCATCCTGGACGGGGCCCGCTCGCTGGTCGTAGCGGCCCGGCGAACGCCGGCTCCACGGCTGGCCGACGTGGGCGCCGGTCGGATGCGCATCGCCGCCTACGCACGTCATGATCACTATGCCGACCTGCGGCGGGGCCTGAGCCGGCTGGCCGGTCACCTCCAGGCCGGCGGATGGGCGACTCGAGTAGTGGCGGACGACAATGCCCTGGTGGACAGGGCGGCCGCTGTCCGAGCCGGAATCGGCTGGTGGGGTCGCAACGCCAATGTGCTCCTGCCGGGGCGGGGCAGCTGGTTCGTCCTGGGCGCCGTGGTTACTAACGCTCCGTTGCCGGTGTCCGAACCGATCGACGACGGCTGTGGGACGTGTCGGCGTTGCCTCGACGGATGCCCGACTGGGGCCATTGTGGAGCCGGGTGTGGTCGACGCTCGCCGGTGCTTGGCGTGGCTCGTGCAGGCGCCGGGGTCAATCCCCCGGGAGTTCCGAGCCGCCTTGGGTGGTCGGCTCTACGGGTGTGATGACTGTCAAGAGGTTTGCCCCGTGGGGCGGCCGGATCGCATGGCCGACGGAACCGACGACCCGGCGGCCGACGTGGAGGCTGTCTGGGTCCTCCGGGCCAAAGACGATGACCTCATGGACCGTTTCGGTCAGTGGTACATCGCCGACCGGGACCCGACCTACCTGCGTCGTAACGCGCTAGTGGCCCTTGGTAACACGGCGGCCGGGGACGACCCGGCAGTCGCCGGGCTGCTCGAGGTTTACCTAGCCAGCGACAATTCGATCTTGCGGTCCCACGCTGTCTGGGCTGCTGACCGGCTGGGTCGTCTCGATCTGCTGGACGGCCTAGAGGCCGGACGCGATTTACTGGTAGCTGAGGAGTTAGCCGCCGTTCGAGACAGGGTGGGGGCGTGAGGCGCCACCTGCTGGTGACTAATGACTTCCCCCCGAAGGTCGGGGGGATTCAGTCCTACCTATGGGAACTGTGGCGCCGGCTTCCGGCGGACGACATTGCTGTGCACACCACCCCGAACGTTGGGGCGCCTGCATTCGATGCTGACCAGGCGTTCGTTGTCACCAGATCCCGGGAGCCGGTCCTCCTGCCCACACCAACAGTGGTCCGACGGGTCCGGAACTTGGCCGAGCGACAAGAGGCGGAGTTGGTTGTATGGGATCCGGCGCTCCCTGTGGGCCACGCCGCTCGCAGGGTGGGCCGCCCCTACGCGGTGGTGCTACACGGATCAGAGGTCACGGTCCCCGGGCGTCTTCCAGTGGCCCGATCGATTCTGGCCCGAGTGCTTCGTGGGGCTTCCTTGGTGATCTGTGCTGGGAACTACCCGGCGGCCGAAGCCGAGCGTGCCGCCGGTTGCACCCTGCCCACTCTGGTTGTTCCGCCCGGAGTAGACACCGGTCGTTTTCGACCCCTAGACGAGGCAGAGCGGGCGTCGGTACGTCGTGAACTGGGACTCCCCGTGGAGGCTCCCCTCGTGGTCAGCGTCAGCCGTCTGGTGCCTCGCAAAGGGATGGACACCTTGATCCGATCAGCGGCCCGTCTCGGACGTACCGAGCCCGACCTGGTGGTGGCTATCGCCGGGTCGGGACGGGACCGACGGCGCTTGGAGGGCTTGGTGGCGTCCACCGGAGCACCAGTCCGCCTCCTGGGCCGGGTGCCCGAAGAACTCCTCCCCGGCCTTTATGGAGCCGGAGACGTCTTCGCCATGCTCTGCCGGTCACGGTGGGGAGGCTTGGAGCAGGAGGGGTTCGGTATCGTGTTTCTTGAGGCTGCCGCCGCCGGGGTGCCCCAAGTAGCAGGTGAAAGTGGGGGGGCCGCCGAAGCCGTCGCCCACGAGAAGACTGGCCTAGTGATGGGGCGACCGGACGCCGTCGAGCAGGTGGCCCACACCTTGGGCGACCTACTGGGTGATGGGGAGAGACGGGCCGAGATGGGTCGAGAGGCTCGCCGGCGAGCTGAGGCCGAGTTCTCTTACGACGCCCTAGCTAGACGACTTAGAGCCGGCATCGACGATGCGGTCTTGGTCGGCTGACTGGACCGCGGAACCCACCGCGACCGACGTGGGACCGGTAGTGTCGAAGCCGAGGAGGCGGCTATGACCGACCATGCCAGCCAACGCATCGTTGTTCGGGCGACGCCGCAGCACTGCTTCGAGACGGTGCTCGACGTCGAGCGTCTGCCTGAGTGGGCTCCTGACATCAAGGAGGCTGTCGTGCTGGTCCGTGACGACGAGGGTCGTCCGGGCGACGTGTCCTTTCGCGCCGCTGCCATGGGTCGGAGTACCTCCTACACCCTGCGCTACAGCTACGGGTCCAATCCGCTCCGGATCTCGTGGCGGCTAATTGACGGTGATCTGCTAGAGCGGATGAGCGGGGAGTACGAGTTCTTGGCTGTGGAGGGGGACCCCGAAGCCACCCTCGTCGTCTACGACTTGGACGTCGACCTCTTGATCAGGCTTCCTGGTTTCGTGAGACGTCGCCTGGAGGCCAAGGTTGTCCATGCTGCCATCGATGATCTGAAGACTCGGATCGAGGTTGGTGCTCGCGCGACCTGAGGTCAGCCGAGTTGTGACACGGTGACCGGCGTCATGCTCAGATAGGGAGTGGGGACTTCGTCGGCTTTTCCTGACCGGGAGCAAGCAGCGGATCGGCCAAGCTCTCAGGAGTCTTCGGGGGGTTCTGAATTGTCCGGATCCGTGAGGTTCTCGGACTGGAAGCTGTCGTAGTTGGTGCACTCCACCGGCGAGCCCTCCTCAGGAGGATCACCGTCGCTGACCGGGACGTTGATAGCGGCCGGACCGTCGTCTCCATCGAGCAGGATGACGACATGGTCGATTTCGGCGCCAACCACCAGGTCGGTAGCGGTACAGACCATCATGGCGAAGGCGAGCCGGTTACCCGTGCTGTCGTCCTGAGGGAAGCCGTCCAGGCTGTCTAGGTGGATTTGCAACAACCCATCCTCCAGTGCGGTGCCGATCACCGAGGAGCCTTCGGCGAACGGCGAGATGACTCCGGCGTCCTGTTCGGCGGGGGAGGGGCCGGCCAGAACCTGATCCAGGATCACGGTGATAGAACCGTCGCCGACGATCTCACGGTCCACCGCCTCTAGTAGAAGACGATCGTCTCCGGCGCCCCGGGCTAGGTAGATCTGCACAGTTTCTGTGATGGCCGGTGCTTCAGTGGTGGTTGATGCTGCCGGGAGCAAAACATCAGGCAACTCGGCGGCTAGGTCTCGGGCGCTGTCGTCGACAGGGATTGAGCAGCCGGCGAGCACCGCCAGCACGAGGAGGGCCGCCACTCTTGGAGATCCAGAGGTCATGTGTCTGCTCCTGGGAGGGGTAGTTCGAGCACGAACCGTGCTCCCGTCCGGCCGTCGGCCCGTTCCTCCACCCACACTCGACCACCGTGGAGTCGGAGATCCTCAGCCACGAGACTCAGGCCCAGTCCCGTCCCGCCATCGTTGCCCCGACGGCCACCGGCGGAGCCACGGGAGAATCGGTCGAAGATGGCCTCCCGCTCGTCGACGGGGACCCCAGGCCCCTCGTCCTCAACCACGATCCGGATCATCTCGTCGGCTTCCAGACCGATGGCAGTTGAACCACCGCCGTAGCGCCGGGCGTTGTCCAACAGGTTTGACATCACACGAGCCAGGCGCCGCTTATCGGCAATTATGACCAGCGAACCAGCGGCAGGCGGGAGGTGGACCGGGATGGCACCAGCCCCCTGAGCGGTGGCCTCCAGGAACTGCGCCACGTTGACCTCTTCGGGGTCAAGGGCGGCAACCCCGGCGTCGTAGCCCGAGATTTCCAGCAGGTCATTGACCAGCCGGTTGAAACGTTCCAGGTCACCGACCAGTAGGTCCAAGGCGGTCCGAGAGCGGTCGGAGAGCTCGTCACGGCGTGCAGTTAGGACACCCACACTGGCCATCAGCGTGGTTAGCGGGCTACGAAGTTCGTGGCTGACGTCCGATGCGAACCGGGCGTCGCGTTGGATGCGGGCCTCCAGCGCCCGAGCCATCTCATTGAACGAATCGGCGAGACGGTCGAGGTCGGGGTCGGCCTGGCGGCTCAGTCGGGTGTCTAAGCGCCCCCCGGCGATGGCTTCAGCGGCTCCCCGGACCCGCCGGAGCGGGCTAAGTGCCCTCTGGCTGACCCATGAGCCCAGTAGGGCAGCGAGCAGGGTGGTGGCCGCCCCTGCGCCCAACAAGACGAACTGGAGGGAGTCCAGGGTCCTTTCCACCTCGACGAGGTCTAGGACCGCGTAATAGTCGGCGTCGAAGGCGACCAGCGGAATGGCTACCACGAGCTGGGGTTTGTCCCGGACGGTGGCCAGCATCTGTCCTGCCTCCCTCCGGGCCATCAGTTGGACGAGGGAAAGTGGCAGATCATCGCGGTCCAGTTCGGGGGCAGGAAGCCAGGCCTCGCCGAGGCGGATGATGCGCTGGCTGCCCTCGATCCGGGTAAGCGAGTCTGCGATGGTGGGGAGGTCCTCGATGGTCGAGTCGGGGGTGAGCTGGTTGGATAGCCGGGTGGCGTTGCTGATCGCCATAGCCGCCGCGGCCTGCTCCCGTGTGTCTAGGAGTTGCTGGCGGGTAAGGAGCAAGGTGGCGGCGGCTAGCACAAGGGATACCAGCAGACCGCCGACCGCGAAGAGCATGGAGATCCGGGCTCCAAGCCCGAGGCTGCTGGCCGTGTCGTTCATCCGGGGTCGGCCCCGCTTTACGTCTGCAACTTGTAGCCCATGCCGCGCACGGTGATCACGTAACGGGGGTTGGCCGCGTCAGGTTCGATCTTGGTCCGGAGCCGGCGGACGTGGACATCAACTAGGCGCCCATCGCCGAAGTAGTCGTAGCCCCACACCCGTTCCAGTAGGTCTTCTCGGCTGAGCACTCGCCCGGAGGAGGAGGCCAGCTCCACCAGAAGGCGGAACTCGGTACGGGTGAGGTGAACCTCGGTGCCGTTCTGACGTACCACCCCTTCCTCGGGGAGAATTTCCAACTGGTCGATCTGGATGAGGCTCGGGCGGGCCTCATCGGGCCGGGCCCGCCGCAGTAGGGCCCGGATGCGGGCCGAAAGCTCCTTGGGGTCGAACGGCTTACGTAGGTAGTCGTCGGCGCCCGCCTCCAGGCCGGCCACCACGTCGTGACTGTCGGAGCGGGCGGTGACCATCACGATCGGGACATCTCCCAGCCGGCGAATGCTCCGGCACACCTCGAAGCCGTCGATGCCGGGGAGCATGATGTCGATGAGTACCACATCGGCAGGCGTCCTGTTAAAGGCGTCTAGGGCGGCCTCTCCACTAGCCGTCTCCTCAACGTCCCAACCCTCCTCCTCGAGAGCCATGCGCACAGCGGTGCGGATCCGTTCGTCATCCTCCACGGTCAGGATGCGGGTTCCCATGACTAAATGGTGCCCCATATGGGGTGGTGTTGTCCCGCACCGGGGTGTCTACGGCCCATCAGAGCTGGAGGCGAGGGCCTGAGTTACAGGCCCGAGAGGGTTCCGGCTTCAAGTAGGAGTTCAGTTAGCGGCGTCGTTAGATCACGGTTAGTGGCCAGCACGATGAGATCATCCGGCCAATTCATTGACGCCTCTTCCTCTGTGACCACGACTGGGAATACAGGAGAGGAAGCAGTTGTCCTGAATAACGTGATCACTCCGCCGG
>PYIL01331478.1_pt1 | contig 32025 bp, 30 predicted proteins | sample 3578041 | NCBI WGS metagenome assembly PYIL01 (sample SAMN08408023, study PRJNA431606) | Marine metagenome isolate SA_KN192-05_S13_150m, whole genome shotgun... | biome: marine; feature: oceanic pelagic zone; material: water; isolation source: 150 m water sample, 0.2-0.8 um fraction ... | reverse complement strand
TCGCTTGTGCTGCCCTTGTAGAGAGGGACGCAGAAGTGGTCGATCTTGACCCCCTCGTCCACCTCGAATCAGTTTTTGAGGCAGCTAACACGATTCTTCATTATGAGATCGTCAGGGTGTTCGCCTGGGAGCAAACCCACCACTACGAACTGATCAGCGATCTAGTGCGCAAAATGTTGATGAAGGCCAAAGACGTGACTCACGCACAATATATCGAGGCTCATTCGGCGCTCGTTGCCGCTAGGCGCGACCACGACGAGTTTATGGCCGTCAACGGGTTTGATGCCCTTTTGACACCAAGTACTCCAGGTGAAGCTCCACTCATTAAGACCACCGGTGATTCGGTCTTCAATAGAGTTTGGACAGCACTCGGGGTGCCCGCCATTCACCTTCCGCTAGGGATGGGTCCAACAGGACTTCCCCTAGGCGTCCAGTTGACGGGGCGTTCATGGAGAGATGGTGACCTCCTCACTTCTGCCGCACTGAGTGAAGCAGCATTCAGCGGTGGCGCATGACTGAGTTAGCGCCACTCGCGGGCATTCGCGTACTCGATGTTTCCAGTGTCTTATCGGGTCCCCTGGCATCAATGTTGCTCGCTGATCTAGGTGCGGATGTCATCAAGGTGGAACCACCAACTGCTCCAGATTTTACTCGCGGCACTGGTGACGCCCACAACGCAATGACTGCCTACTTCTACAACACCAACCGCGGGAAACGAGCGATCGCTGTCGATGGGAGCCGTTCGGCGGGCCAACAGATTTTGCGCAGCCTGGCAGACCAAGCCGACGTCGTGCTGCAGAACATGCGGCCGGGTAAAGCTGCTCGTATCGGGCTCGATCCAGATGAATGTCTTGAGCGCAACAAGTCCCTGATTTACGCCTCAATCAGCGGGTATGGCACCGAAGGGCCCAGCGCCTCAGAACCGGTATACGACTACGTGATTCAGGCCGTTACGGGCATGGTGGATGTGCAACGCGATCCCGCCACCACTGATCCAGAACTCACTCGTCATTTTCTCGCAGACAAGATCACGGCACACTCTGCCGTTGAAGCGATTCTTGCGGCATTGTTCGCCCGCGAACGTGACCCGCAGCGCCACGGTCAACACGTTGAGGTCAGCATGTATGAAGCCAACCTCGCTTTTGTATGGCCCGACGCGATGATGCAACACAGCCTCATCGAAGAGCCCGACGCGGCGACCGTTTATCCCGGTGACTATTACCGCGTGTATCCGACGAATGATGGGGCAATAGTGATGATGCCGTTGATGGGTCCTTTGGATGGGATCTGCGCCGCTATTGGTAGCCCCGAACTGGCTACCGATCCTCGCTTTGCTGTCTTGGGAGCGGGAAATTTGCATGAGTTTCAAGATTTGATTGCTGGTCACATCAGTCGTTGGAGCACCGAGGAAGCTCTCACCATTTTCGGCAGGCACGATGTGCCTGCTGGTCCGGTGATCCCTCGTTCCCAGGTCCATGAACATCCTCAGGCTGTTGCGCTCAACTCGATTCCCGAACACGACGATGCCGTCATCGGCAGAGTCCGTAGTGCACGTCCCGCTTGGCGTATGAGTGGCACCCCTGAGGTTCTAAATGAGGGGGCGCCAATATTTGGCGAGCACACAGATGTGGTCCTGCGCGAACTCGGGTACAGCCAAGAGGAAGTGGAGAGGCTACGACAAGACGGTGTGGTTGCGTGATCCGTAGAGCTAAGTCACACAGCCGAGGCAGAAAGCGGGTCGATCAATCGACAGAGATGCAGACACCTGCTGATTCGACCTGGGCCTGATCCCCGGCCGCGATACACAGACCGCCTTGAGGAATCCGAAGATCGAACGATAAAGAAAATGCCCCGTCAGCGGGCATTCCCATCTGGAACTGAGTCAGGTCACAGGTGTCAGTACCGGTTCGTACCAGTGTGGCCATGTCGTTAGCGGCACAGGTCAAAACAAAGATCGGCGCTGTAGTCCACTCCGTTCCCGCAACATTCATGGTCCACAACCCAGCGCTCGGCACCGTGATTGACAACCCTCCAAGGGGATACAAAGCAATCTCCACCTCGCCGAGAGGCCCAGCTGGCACGGTTGTGGTTGGTGCAGCAGTCGTGGTCGGTGCAGCAGTCGTGGTCGGCGCGGCCTCGGTATCGCTACCTCCGCATGACGCGAGAACAAGACAACTAGCGATCAGGGCGAGGCGAAAGTTCATACCATCAATAATGTCATCCGTGCGCTCATAATGCAGATTTCAGTCATCAGCGGCGTATTTCGTCAAATCTGCCTGGCCGAGCTAAAACGCGTAGTCTGTGACGGATGAACGATTCGTCTGATCAACCGAAGCCAGACACTCTCAACGACATAGGTGTGCTGAAAAGACGCGAAGTAGAGGCCCGAATCATCGCGCCCCTCGTCGAACGATTCGCGAAGGAATTTGGGGAAGAACGCGTCACCGAACTTGCACGAGAAACCGTCATCGACGTCGCTCGAACCCAAGGTGCGGCTCTAGCCGAAGCTATGGGCGGCAACGGCCTCACCGAGTTCGCAAACTCTTTGACCAACTGGACTAAGGGCGGTGCTCTTGAAATAGAAGTTCGTGAGCAAACCGAAACAACCTTCGCTTTCGACGTGGTGCGCTGTCGATATGCGGACATGTACCGCGAGTTAGATATCCCAGAGTTGGGTGCTCTGCTCTCTTGCAATCGCGACGGAACAATGGTTGAGGGTTTTAACCCACAGATTCGCTTCGAACGGAACCAGACCATCATGGGAGGCGCTGATCACTGCGACTTCCGTTATTCACTTAGTCCGAGTGAAACCCCTGTCGCAATAACTGACCAATAGGGTCTGACGGTTACCAGGGCTGAGCCTCCCAGTCATCAGCTAACTAGATCACCGCTGTCTCTTATGGCAAAGGCTTAGTTTGGTTCGGTTAATCCCCGACCGGCGCAATAGATGCATCCGCCGCGTCCTTGCCTTATTGATGAGTGTCGAGGGGTGACTTCGCGGCCACACGCGTTGCATCTGCAACGCCAAGGCACCTTGGAACCCGGGTACGTCTCTAGGGGAGTCACGCCAGCCGAAATCATGAGAGCCTTCGCCTCGCTTTCGTTGACCTTTCGAGAAAGCGAACGTTGCTTGATGCCGCAACTCCGGCAACCTCTCCCGGTTTTTTGCACGTTGTGAAACGACGGCGAACAGCGCTCTCCGCATATCGTGCACTTGCAGAGCCATGCCTTCGTCGCCCCCGGGTAAGGCTCCAGAGGTATGAGGGCGGCCGCTCTCATCACTGGGCCTGCTTCGGCATCGGTTAGCCGGCGAGACGATGATCTTTTATTGACCGCGCAGAATCGACATCCACTTCCGTTTCTTACTGACGTGTAGAGCGGTGTTACTTCACCCCCGCAACCGTCACATCTGCACCGCCAAGGATTGTCGGCCCCTGGGTAAGGTTCCAGGGGTATGAGGCCGGCCGCTTCCATCACTGGGCCTGCTTCGGCATCGGTCAATCGGGGACGCATAGTTCAATTCTGGTCGTAATTTCATGCCTCCGGGTGCTCTCGCCTGTCAGGCGGATACCACCACATGACGATTGCCGACACGAAATAGCCGGCGGCGGCGAAGGTCCAAGCCCAGCGAAACGCAGCGAGGCTAGATGTGTCTCGACTGCCGAGGATCGCGAGCACTGTCGCCGCTCCTAGCCCCTGCACCAGTCGGCGGTTGGTCTGCAATGCTGCGTTGCCTTCCGCTAACAGGCGATCATCTAACGAGTTCAGGGCCGCGCCCATACCAAGCACGCCCACCTGGCCAGCCCCCCAACCAAAAACGATCAGCCCCACGACGAGCGTGAACGAAGACGGCTGCCTGTTCAGCGCAATAATCCACCACACCAGGCCACTGGTAGCGATCAGACCACCTGTGACCAGAACAGTTCGATAGCCGCGGAGATCCGCGTAACGCCCAGCTAACACCGAATTGAACGACAGGAGCATAGGAACTGCCATCGCTACGCCACTTGCGAAGGTCGACCATCCCCAGACATTGGCAAGGAACAGTGGCATCGAAAAAAACCAAGCAAAGATCGACATCTGAGTTGCTATTTGGCTGATTGATGCCCACAGGTATCTGCGGTCACGAAATACCTCAGGGCTGACTAGCGGGTAACGATGTCGCGCTACTCGAAGGCCAAAACCGAGGAGCAGCAATACAGCGGCTGGCGACAGGAGCCACCAGCGCTGCAAGATGACCAAAGCGAGCGTGGCCGCTCCCGAGCCGCCGAGCAGAAATCCGAAGAGATCAATCGGACGTACGTCACCTCTGCGCTCGTCAAGCACTCTGGGAGCAACAACTGCGGCCAGCACGCAAAGCGGGATCGGAAGTAACAGTCCCGCTCTCCAGCTAGTAAGAGTAATCAGCGTGCCCCCGACGACGGGTCCCAACAATGCTGCGGTGGCACCACCCACCCCAATCCATCCCATGGCTGTTCCGCGACGGTTAAGCGGGAAAGCAGGCAATGCAAGCGGAAACGCCGTGACCGTAAATAGAGCAGCACTGGCTCCCTGGGCCACGCGCGCGGCGATCAACACGCCCACGTTTGGGGCACCAGCCCCGACGAGGGCGAAACACACGAATGTCACCATTCCGATCACGAATGTTCGTCGCCAGCCGATCCGATCGGCGAGTTGACCTACGAGCAACATGACAGCGGCGATAGCGATCGTGAACCCGGTTGTGATCCATGCCAACGTTGTCCGAGCCGCGGAGGGGAAGGCCCTTTCGATCTCTGGAAACGCTACAGCGATCGCCAGAGCGTCCAATACCAGAACATAGGACATAGACGCTACGAACAGTCCTAGCCAGGCGCGACCGGTCAACCCTTGCGGATCAGCTGACTGGGGCAATGACCCAGCGGTCGGGACGATGGCAAAAACTGTCGCCTGACGAGATTTTTTGGTCGATCGAGGCTGATCCACTAATGGAGCCTGACACAACCCCACGGTCGCTGCATCGATCGAGAAAGTCCAGATGAAGAGGTCGCTGACGCCCTCAAAAAGTTACTTTCAGCTGGCGAGGGCCACGAACCTGTCCCCCGGCCCAGATGACTTCTTCCGGTTCATCTAAAGCGAATTCGGGGATCGCTTTCAGCCATTCTTCTATAGCCACCTTCATCTCCATGCGAGCTAAATTTGATCCCGCGCAGCGGTGGATACCTACGCCAAAGGCAACATGACGGTTCTCTGCCCGATCGATGATGACTTGGTCGGGTTCAGGGAAGACCTTCGGGTCGCGGTTCGCTGCGGGGAAGTTCATAATGATTGTGTCACCCGCCTTCATCGGGCACCCTTTGAAATCTTCGTCTCGCGTTACCAACCGAGCCATCGTCACTGGCGAATACGCCCGCAATAGTTCCTCTACTGCCACCGAAATCAAGTCAGGTTCCTCAACAAGTCGCTGACGGTCATGAGAATGGGTCGCGAGATGCCATATGGCTGAGCCGATCGAACTCCAAGTGGTGTCGATCCCAGCCACCAACAACAAATTGCAGGTTCCGACGAGTTGATGGTCGGTGATGGGCGCTCCATCGATCTCGGCCGTTATCATCTCACTGATGAAATCGCTGCCGGGTTGAGCTCGGCGTGCCGCGACTTCTTCGGAGAAGAACCCGAAAATCTGTTCGCGAGCCCAATCCCGCAATGGCGGGTCCGACATACCTAGTTCCAATGCGCAGCGAACCCAATGAGTGAAGTCTGCTGAGCGTTCCTCGTTAACTCCCAGCAAGTGAGCAATCACTCGAGGAGGAATCTGCTGTGCGTAGTCAGCGGCTGCGTCGACCCTGCCGTGCCCACGGAACCCGTCAAGTAGCCGGCGACAAAGATCGCGAGTGTAGGGCTCATGCGCCGCTGTGGCTTTGGGTGAAAAGGCAGGGAGAATTAACCGTCGCGCCCCAAAATGTTCGGGAGGGTCGCTTGTAATGGGCGGCGCGTTGGGCGGTGGGGCATCGGGACTGGGATTTGAAATAACGATGGGGTCAGCACTGGAAAAAAGGTCAGTGTCAGCGGCAAAGTCGCGAACATCGTCGTAGTCAACAGGCAACCACGAAGCCTGCCGGCGTTCGGTTCTTGCGATCGGGCACTGTTCACGCAGGCTGGTCCACACCGGTACAGGATCTTTGATGTATTCCGGATCGAGAATGTCGTAGTCAGTAGCCCAATCTTGCACCGGAGAAATTCCAGAGTCGAAGTCAGTCATTACGCCACCCCTTCGTCGCTTCCACCTCAGAGCGCTGTTACTGGCATCCGAATCTATCTGACCGAAAAGCGCACCGGAAGCATCAGCATCGGACCGTGAGGGTCCATTCCTCAACCCCCCGACCCGCCGGTACCTAGTCCCGCATCACGCCCACCCCGTCTAATCAAGCAGCGGCTCTATTCGCCGCACAGATCGGGGCGCCTGCGTCACAGATCCTGATGTTGTCTACAGCACTGGAGAACTCACCGCGACGTGTTGTTCAAACAACGCGCCAAGTGTTTCGAACTGTCGTCGGCCGAGTCCGCATTCGGTGGCCACACCAAACCGCGGCACGACTTGAGATGCGCCGTCAATGCGCCGGCGAGTGCCCTCCTCGCCGCCGGTCTCGTGAACGAGACCAAGATATAGCTCGGTGATATCGGGAATAAGGACCTCTCCTAGAGGCTCAAAGTACTCAACGTCGTCGCGGGTACGCGGCACCGGCAGGTGAATCCATTGGACGGGCCGGTTAAGGCCCTCGAGTACGGTCCGTGCCGCCCAGGCGAGATGACCGGCATCGGAGGGCTCCGTGAAATGCTGATGGCCAGCATCGCCATAGCAAAAGTGGTAGCCGAGTTCTACGTGGTTGGGAATCAGTCCGCCAAGGTGTAACAGGTGTGCTGCGATTCCTGGCTGGGCTATTGGGCCGCTGTCTCCTGAGTCGAGGTAGGTCCAGATGCCTTCAAGGATTCCAAACTCAATGACCACTTCCCACTGGATAGCTAAGGAATCGTTAGGGATGTTGGCCAGTATGCGAGAGACTTCGTTCTCCATCGCGACTGTCCAAGCTTCAAAAACAGCCGGTCGGGAAGCTGGAGCGACATACATCGTGGTGACGCTAAGCGGCGAGGGCAGGCCCACCATGAACCGCTGGTGAGGGGCGATGGTCCCTGCCTCGCGTGCACGTTCAAATAGGTCCCACGAAGCCAACGCAGCATCCGCGTACCCAAGGTCGACTAGGTCAAAGGACTGGGCATCGTCGACTACCACAAACTGTTGAAGTTCTCGCCCGAGGTAACTTGAATCGGGCGTTTGCGCCACGAGCTGCGGACATTGGGCAAGTCTGGCGTACTGCCAGCGGATCCATGTGTCGCGTTCGCCGACTTCTCCGTCAGGCACCCGTCGGAGGTGGTCGCTGAGATGGCGGTTAACCAGTTGGAATAGTTGGTCTGGATCACCTACGGGCGCACTGCCTACAAGATGAGCCCCGATGACTTCAGCCATAACTAGCCAGACCTCCTTCAGGGGGACCCACCCATGTCGGGCAGCTCACTGTTGTCTCCTGCACCAACACCTAATCCGAGGTCAGTATGTCACCCGTCAGCGAGTAGAGGGAGCCGTCCCTTTCTTCCTCCTGTCGCGCCGAAGATCTCGTAAGCCCAAGATAAGGCCGAGCGTAACAATCGTGGCCGCGATTTTTCCTAAACGCTTCAAGGTTCGCTTAGCCGCCATCATCGCCCCGCTTCTCACCGCAAACTGCGACCCAGTGCATTCTCTCATCTTTGACTCTAGATAGTAATTTCCTCAAGCAGACCAAACATCGAACTGCTGATCGCGTTATTCACCGACCGCACTCCCCCGCGCTTTGGAATCTCTATCGCTTTGGCGACTATTATCTGCGGTTCCGCCGAGCTTTAATCCTGTTCCACTGCCTCTATGACAGGCTCGAAACACAAATTAGGATTGCCTTATGAGCGATTCGAGTGTCGCCGCTTCCGCTGGCAGATTAAACACTTGGCTACCGATTCGGCGCTCCATTGGCGACTGGTTCATCCATGACTGAATCCCCGGACACTTCGAACACCCAGCTCGACGAATTCAATATTTTTGACCCTGGGGTTCAACAGTGTCCCCACATGTACTACGCGATGATGCGGGAAGAAACCGCTGCCTATGAGACGCGGGCAATGGGCGGCTCGCTGTTCCTGGTCACCCGACACGGCGACGTTGCCGATGCTGCGCTTGACCATTCCCACTTCTCGTCTCGATTCGACACCGGTTCTATGGAAGGCAATTCAGAATTCTCTCAACGCCTAAAGCAACTGTATGAGGACGAGGGCGGATATGAACCGGTTGGAACGATGCTTACGGTTGACCCGCCCGTACATACCCGTTATCGCCGTCTGGTGGCTCAAGCCTTTACCCCAAAGGCCATCGCCAATCTGGAACCAGTGGTCCGCAGTCTCACCGCGGAACTATTAGACAATCTGATCCAGGCATCATCAGATGGTGCTTCGATTGATTTCGTTGAGTCTTTCGCTGTACCTCTGCCGGTTCGAGTAATGGCAAAGGCACTCAATGTTCCTGACGACCGGTTGAAGGACTTCAAGCGATGGAGTGATGCTTCTGTGGCGGGAATCGGCACGAACATTTCCATCGATGAACGGTTGGACGCCGAACGAGAGGTAATCGAGTTCCAAAAATATTTTGCGGCACAACTCGAACGGCGACGAATCACACCAGAGGATGACCTGCTGACAGCGTTGGTGGGCGCCACCATCGAAAGAGAGGATTCAGAAGCCGATGAAGAGTTGGTAGGGGTGCCCCTCAACGTCAATGAAATGTTGAGCATCATCCAACAATTGCTCGTCGCGGGCAACGAAACAACGACTCATTTGCTTGGCGAAATGTTTCGTCTTTTAGCCGAAAATCGAGGCGAATGGGAAGCCCTAAGATCTGAACCAGAACGTAGCAGCGAGGTCGTCGAAGAAGCCCTACGTCTGGCTGCGCCGACACAGGGCATGTTCCGTATCGCTACCGAGGATGTGGAGGTCGGTTCGGAGTTCATTGCGGCAGGTTCGCGGATGGTTTTGCTGTATGCGGCAGCCAATCGCGATCCAAATGTCTGGGAGGACCCGGATGCTTTCCAGCCTGGCCGTGAGAATAGTGCGGCCCACCTCAGCTTCGGTCGTGGCCCCCATTTCTGTGTCGGCGCCGGGCTCGCAAGGCTTGAAGCACGAATTGTGGCTGAAGAGATGGGTCGCAGATTGGAATCTATTGAGGTCACTAACTCTGAACAGCTCCGCTATCACCCAAGCTTTGTGCTTCGTGGACTCCAACGTTTAGATGTCACTGTTTCCGCTAAGGAGGTGTCAGATCATGGTGGAGACGGTCACGGGAACGAACCGATCTGAGGGAATTAGCTACACCGAACTTCTTCGCTCGGATTCTCGTTCTGTACCCGCCTACCTAATAGATGAGTCACCCATGCCGCCCGGTCCCACCGAGGTGCCGGCGTGGGTGTACTACTCCAGAGCTTTTCATGAGTTAGAAGTCGAAAAGCTGTGGTCGAGGGTGTGGCAACTTGCCTGTCACGAAGACGAGTTAGCTGAGGTCGGTGACCATGTCGTATATGACGTAGCACACCTTTCCTTCCTCCTTGTGCGAACTGGACCTGACCCTGACGACATTTGTGCCTACCGAAACTCGTGCCTTCACCGAGGCCGGAAACTTCGCGAGGTTGACGGAAAATGTTTCCCGAACCTCCGCTGCGCATTCCATGGGTGGTGCTGGAACCTTGACGGTTCAGTAAAGGAGATCCCAGCGCAGTGGGATTTTCCCGACCTTGATCCTCAGAATCTGAGCCTTCCCCAAGCTCGCGTCGAGCGGTATGGCGGTTTCGTTTTTATCAACCCTGATCCCTCATGTGAGCCCTTTAGTCATTTTTTGGGGGACTTCCCCAGTCACCAAACCACTCTCCCGCTCGACCGGCGATACAAAGCCGTCCATGTCGCGAAAACTATTGAATGCAACTGGAAGGTGTGCCAAGAAGCCTTCATGGAGTCGTACCACGTCGTCGCGACCCATCCGACTTTGTTGGAGGCAATAGGGGACGCGAACAGCCGTTACGACGTTTTTGGCAACTTTTCTCGGGCCATGTCCCCGTCATCGGTACCGAGCCCGCACCTCGCTGACATTCCCGATTGGGATGCCGATCCCGATGGGCGGCTCTACACAAGATTTCGTCATCCCTTGAGCGGACACATCTACGAACGCATCGAAGAAGACCTGGTGCGAGTATTCGATGAAGCAGGCAACGAAAGCAAATTTCACTCCGACGGCCGCTGGATACAGGGTGCTATCACTCACGCGGACCCCCATCTCTGTCTCTGGGTCGGAGGCAAACAACTACCCGACTTCGAAGAAGTGCCTGTGCCAGCCACGTCTCGCACCAACCTGGCTGCGCAACGTGCTGAATTGGCAGACGCAAAACGAGCACAATTTCGAAGTCTGCTAGGCGAGCAGGCGGAGCTTGTGGATGTAGACGCCATCTGTGACGCGGAAATGATTGACTCGATTTTCTTTTCTGTCTTCCCTAACTGGCACCCGTGGAGCTGCGTCAATCCAATTCAATACCGTTTCAGGCCCAAGGGAGATGACCCGGATCAATGCATCTTCGAATGCATGCTGTTCTTGCCGTCACCGACCGGAGAAGACAGACCGCCTCCAGCGCCTATTCACTGGTTGGAAGCCGATGAGGATTGGACAGAAGCTCCACAACTTGGACTTCTGGCCAAAGTCTTCACTCAGGATTGCCACAATTTGAATAAGGTTCAGCAGGGACTGAAAAACCTTGCTAGTCAACGAGTTCGCTTAGCCAACTATCAAGAAACCAAGCTGCGTCACTTCCACCAACTGCTGCAACAACACTTGGAACTTGACTACAACGACATGCTGAGCGATGACCGATCTGAGGATTTCCTCCGTTAAACCCAAAAGCGTCGCGACACTGAGGCCCTGACTCCAGACCTCAACTAGGGTCAAATCGGGACTCAAATTAAAGGACCGACAATGACCGATCGTAAATCGTTCTGGGCTTGGTGCATGGAGTCGGAAGAGCCGACCGATGCCGAGAGAACAAAACTCGCGGAAGATTTGTCGAAGCGATATGGAACAGCGGTCGCTGCACGTCCGGTTCCAAAAGCTGAGGACGCCGAACTTCGAGCGTCACGCATCAACGTTCCTGACCTCATCAGCGACTGGTGTTCGAGCTCGACTTATGAACGTGTTACCTACACATACGGCGCTCACTTCACCGAGCGAATCCGAGCCTTCAATCTCGATTTCCCCAACCCTCCTGACGTAGTGGCCCACCCACGCAACGAGAACGAAGTATCAGCAACATTGGACTGGTGTAACGAGAACCACTACGTGGCGGTCCCCTACGGAGGGGGCTCTTCGGTTGTGTGGGGCTTAAATCCTCCCGAAGACCGTGGGCCTACGGTCGTGATCTCCCTAGACCAGCTCGATCAGGTCATTGAAGTTGACGAAGTATCGCGGGCAGCGCGAATTCAAGCCGGAGTATTTGGTCCGCACCTGGAGGATCAGTTACGACCGCACGGATATACGTTGCGTCATTTCCCGCAGTCATTTCGCTTTTCGACGCTAGGGGGATGGATCGCTACTCGCTCAGGTGGCCACTACGCAACGAACCACACCCATATTGATGAATTCGTTGAATCGACAAGGATGATCACCCCAGCCGGGTGGTGGGAATCGCGGCGGTTACCCGGATCTGGAGCGGGTCCAAGCCCGGACCGCATGGTGATTGGTTCGGAAGGAATTCTCGGCATCATCACCGAAGCATGGATGCGCATTCAGAAACGACCCTCATTCAGAGCGACGGCGGGCATCTTGTTTCCGTCCTGGGAAGCTGGATACGAAGCTGTGAGGAATATCGTTCAGGCAAAGCTGTGGCCCGCCAACCTGCGAATCCTCGATCCTGAAGAGGCGCAACGAGCCGCTGGTCTGGATGGCGACAGCTCGTTGGTGATCGTCGCCTTCGAAAGTGCCGAGCTCACTCAGCGTCACAACATTGCGCAAGCCGTAGAAATTGCTCGTGACGCTGGCGGAGTCATTGCCGACGACGAAATTCAAATTGATGACGGAACGGGAAGCCCGACGGGCCGAGCCGGCGCCGTGGGCGCCTGGCGCGACGCATTTATAGGAGTAGGTAACGGTGTAGAGACATCGCTTGGGCTTGTGGCGGACACCTTCGAAACCGCAATCACCTGGGATCGCTGGCCCGAATTCGATCACGTAGTGAGAACTGCGGTCGGCCAAGCCCTGCAGGCTACGTTCGGGGAGCATCACTCGCTGTCATGCCGGTTCACGCATGTGTACCCCGACGGTCCCGCTCCGTATTACAGCTGGTCGGGTATGGGTGCTCAGGGGTCTGAATTGGAGCAATGGCAAACAATCAAAGACGCAGCAAACGAAGCACTCGTCGCCGCTGGAGGAACGTCAACTCATCACCATGCAGTGGGCAGAATGCATCGACCCAATGCCTATGACGTTCAGCGCCCGGAGCTCTTCGCCCAATCTTTGAGAGCGGTAAAGAAGCATCTTGACCCCAACGGTATTCTTAATCCCGGTGTATTGATCGATCCATAGGATGAACTAACAGCCATGAAGACCGAGGAAACCCGAGCGCTTATCGAACGCTATTACGAAGCCCTTACCACTGCTGATCTCTCAACAATCAAGGAATGTCTGGCCGAAGACATTGTTTGGCAGCTTCCCCGGAGCGTGGGGAACGGGGAAGGCTTCGCTATCCAAACTGACAGCGAGGGCAGGGTTTTCGGCGAACAAGTTCTACTCGAACTTGGAGGCGACACAGTGAGAAACACCTTTGATATTTCTAAACCGTTCGCTCTTGACGTCAGACAAATGATTGTCGAAGGCAACAGAGCGGTAGTGCAACAACGACTCACGGCGACAGCTCTGTCCACCGGCCGACCTTATGACAACCAGTACTGCTGGGTATACACATGCGTCGACGGTGTGATTGCCCACATGGAGGAATACACCGACAGTCTCGGAGCTGACCTTTCCTTGAATCCGAATCGTTAATTCACATCGCAGAACGCGGCTCGTTTAGGGCCACCTTCAACTTTCAAGTTGTGCAGGAAGTTGTCTTGAGTCAACGAGATTCGCTGGGCGCTAATCTCCAACTATGACAGTGACATTAGTTACCGGCGCAAACTCGGGTCTTGGGCGTGCTACTGCCCTGCTACTCGCTCAAAAAGGGCACAAGGTGTACGCCGGAATGCGAGACCGTGACAAAGGTTCGAAACTGCTGGAATTGGCCAAGGACTACGACCTTTCCGCCGTAGAAATCGACGTCACCGATAACAATTCGGTTCTCGCGTGCGCCGATGAGATCCATGCAAACGGTGATTCAGTCGATGTTCTTGTCAACAACGCTGGTGTTGCCTACAACTCAGTTACTGAAGACATCGATGTCGAAAAAGCCAAAGAGGTGATGGACGTCAACGTGTGGGGTCCCGTTCGTTGTGTGAAGGCCTTTGTTCCCGCGATGAGGGAACGCGGAAGCGGCCATGTGTTTCAGGTTTCTTCCGTCGCTGGCCTTATCGGCCATATAGGACAGACCGTTTACGTGGGGTCAAAGTTCGCGTTAGAGGGAATGAGCGAGGCACTGGCTCAAGAGCTCATAGGTTTTGGCATCCGAGTCCACATTGTTGAGCCAGGAGTAACGCGCACGGCCATATTGCCGAAGAACGAAGGTAACCCTGTGCCGACTGCGTACCAGGATCATTACGACAGAATGTTTCAGTTTTATAGCGCTGGTATTGCGGCGTCGGTTCAGGCTGAATCGTTCGCTGAAACGGTCTATGAGGCGTTAACTAGCTCGGAATATCGACTTCGCTACGTGTGCGGGTGGGGCGGCGAAGAAATCGGCGAGAGACACAAGACGATGAGTGACGAAGAATTTGTCGGGTTAGGTTCGTTGGTTTCATCTGCAGAGGAATACGGTCACGCGTTCTCTGATCTATTTGGCCTCAATATTTGAATCGGTCAAGGCTCAGCGACCTGGTCACTCTTGCATGCTGATCGTGCCCATTACGTCTTGGTCGCCGTCCGCTGGAGCGGCGATCTCGACGATGCGTTCGTCAACGTCATCGAATTCGAGGCGAAGCGCCCGGCACATGGTGGCATGGAGTTTGTACATGGCGACGGCGTACGTGAGCTCAATTATCGCTGTTTCATCTAGTTCTTCGCGGAGAGCGGCATACGTTTCGTCTTGCACTCTTCCGCCAGCCATAACTAGGTCGTCGGTGTAGGCCAGCACTGCTCGTTCGCCTGGTGAGTAGACGTCGGCTACCGACCAGGCGGGAATCGCGGCGATCTTTTCTTCGCTCAGACCCGCGTTTCGCGCGGCTTTACAATGCTGGCTATAGACGAATTGGCTAGCGGCGGCGAATCCCACCCGTGTCAGGGCAAGCTCTCTCAAGTCGGGGGCCAGGGTTCTCTTCGGATGGTTGAAAAGAGCGAAACCGGAGACCATATGGTCCAGTAGCGGTGGGGTCTGAGCGAATACCGTCCACCAGTTTCCTGGTGTTCCCGTAGCGGTGCCCGGTTCGGAAACTGGGTCGCGGCTACCGAACAAACGGTCGTAGATAGGAAGAACTGATTCAGGAACTTCTGAGCGGGGAATCTGTCGAGTGCGTGTCATGTGTCTACCCTATTGAGAGAAAGTGCATCCTGTCTAAGGAGGTTGACCGTGGCTGATGCTGGTGACGAGTTTGAATTTAGGGGTATCAATCATTTGGCTTTGGTGTGTAGCGACATGGCTCGGACTGTTGATTTCTATACGAACGTTCTTGAGATGCCTCTTGTTAAGACGTTGGAGATTCCTGGCGGAGGTCAGCATTTCTTCTTCGACTGTGGAGGTGGGGATCAGGTCGCGTTTTTCTGGTTCCCTCATGCTCCCGAGCAAGCACTCGGCGTTGCCGCCGCTGCTGAAATGCCTGGGGGTGGAGATATCGTCTCGGCCCACGGCTCCATGAATCATGTTGCCTTCGACGTGACACCTGAAAGATTTGAAGCTGCTGTTCAGCGATTACGCAACAAGGGTGTCGAAGTTACGCGGATCATCAATCACGATGACAGTGAAAGCACCGTCAGCGAAGAAATGCATGACGGGGTATGGATTCGATCTGCATATTTTCGTGACCCTGACGGAATCCTTTTAGAGTTCGCCTGCTGGCTTCGAGAAATGACGTCTGACGATGTTTCTCATCCGCCCGCAAACGCCGAAGGAAAGCGCGTAACATCTGCGGCTCGCTGATACCGCACTGGAAGGTATTAACGCCCGGTTTGGGGTGCGGTCTCAAACCGTGACGGCGTCTATCGAAGATTTTTTGGGGTCAAGTTTTCTGGGATCTGTTGACCCGCGTCTTCGTACGCTTTGCGAATGGCCTTCATCACTGGTTCGCCGAAGGATCGTTTATTCTCCACGACCGTGTCATATGAGCGTTGTAGCGGTTCGAGCATTCCGTTGAAGCGTGGGATCACCTGGCGAGCTACAAGTTCATAGCTTCTGAGGGTGTCCTCGTGGCTAGCCCAATCATTTCCGAATACTAGAAATCCTCCGAAACCACCGGTTGCAGCCTGAAGCCGGTGGAGAGCGTCAGTCATGTCGTCGGGTGTTCCCACGATTGAGGCGTCGTCTTCGATTTCTTGTTCAAGGGTGTGATCGTTGCGAAGTCCGGCGACTTTGCGGAAGTAGCGTTCGCGTTCTCGTTCTCGGCCATCACGTACCTGACTCATGGCCTCTTCTCGCGATTCGGCGAGATGAACCCGAATCACTAGTCGCCATTCCTCCCGGTGTAAGGCTTTGCCTACTGATTGTGCTGCTTCTTCACCTAACGCCCACTGGGCGGCAAGATCTTTCTTGCCGCCAATGAGGCCAGCGCCTAGTGACAGGACCCCTACTCCGTGGTGACCGGCGCAGACCATGCCCGCTGGTGATGTAGTGCTAGCGACGGCAATGGGCATTGATCCGTTTACTGGAAGTAGCTGGAGTTGGGCTTCGTTGAGCTCAAACCAGTCACTGTTGTGGCTCACTATTTCTCCGTTGAGCAAGCGAACGATAACCCCCAATGCTTCTTCCATTCGGCCCCGCTGAGTGACCGGTTCAATCCCCATCATTGATGCATCTGAGACGAGCGCTCCAGGGCCGACTCCGAGCATGGCGCGACCTCGGGTCAGATAATCAAGTTGAACAAAGCGATCCGCCACCATGAGCGGGTGATGGTATGGGAGGGAGACGACTCCTGATCCGAGTTTGATGCGGGTCGTTCGTTCGCCAGCGGCAGCCAGAAAAACCGCTGGGTCGCTCACGGTCTCCCACGCTGCGGAGTGATGTTCACCAATCCAGGCTTCGTCAAATCCAAGCCGGTCGCAGTGACGGATGATTTCGAGATCTCGTTGCATGCTCAAGAGAGGGTTCTCGCCAAGCGGATGGTAAGGCGCGAGAAAGGTACCGAAGGTAAGTGACTGAGTCATCTAATGCCCTCCCCGGTTCAGCGAAACAAGTCTAGGGTCACTGAATGGTCGATGACGGTGCAGAACGCCTACTAGAGATGGAGTCGTTCAACCCTTCAAGTTTCTCGACGATCTCAGTTGAAGTTGAGAAGGAAACCGGTATCGCTGTCGTTCGACTCGACCGTCCAGAACAAGGCAACGCGGTCAACGATCGGATGCATTCAGAGCTATGCGCTCTATTTCAAATTGCTCAAAGCGACGACCGAGTCACAGCGCTGGTGCTCACGGGCGCCGGCCAGGTGTTCAGCGTCGGCGGGGACAGCAGTCCGGACCGTGCCTATGTCACGCATACCGGTCTGTCACCAATCGAAGAAGCACGGTTGATCGTCGATGGTGTAATCGACCTACAGGTGCCGTTTATCTGTGCTGTGAACGGTCACGCAATTGGGCTGGGGGCCACCATCGCGTCTCTAGCGGACGTTTCATTTGCTGTTCCGGGAGCTAAATTCGGCGACCCACATGTCTTAGCGGGCTTACCTGCAGGTAATGGAAGTGCTTTGATTTGGCCTCTTCTTGTGGGAGTGAACGCGGCAAAGAAGCTGCTGATGACAGGCGAACTAATGACATCAGAAAGCGCTGTATCGCTGGGTTTGCTTTCAGAAGTCGTAAAAGAGGGGGGAGCGCTCGACGCCGCTCTAGAGCTGGCCAAGACGTTGGTAGCTTTGCCTCCGCAAGCCGTTCAGGGAACGAAAGCGACAATCCATTTGATACTGCGAGCAGCGGCGGATCTTCTCATGGAGTTTTCGTTGAATGCCGAGCAGGCCGCGATGGAGCATCCCGATTTCCGTGAGGCGTTAGCGGCTCTCCACCGTTCAACCGAGTGAGCAAACCGCCAACAATTCGTATTTGATCGCGAGCAGGTGGTTATGTTGGCGCCCACATTATGTGCGGTTAATACGCTCCGTCGGCCCGAAGCTGTTCAATGTCTTCCCAAGTGAAACCAGCTTCGAGCAGCACTTCTTCTGTGTGTTGCCCCAGAGCGGGTGCGACCACCGCAGTCTCAGTGGGTGTGGCGCTCAGTCGTATCGGGTTGCCGACGACGCTGATTGCGCCGTATTCGGGGTGGTCGACCTCCACCACATAGCCATTCGCTAAGTTGGTTTCGTCGGTGACCACCTCGTCGTAGGTCTTTACTCGACCGTAGCGCTGACCCCATGTCCGCATTCGTTCTTCCCACTCATCGGTGGTTCGGGTTGGGAAAATTTCGTCGAGGATGTCTCGAAGAGTTTCCATGTTGTGTGGTTCCAGGACCAGGGTCGCAAAACGCTTGTCGTCGATGAGATCTTCTCGTCCTATGCAGCGCGCGAAGTCGTTCCAGAGATGCTCCTGCACTCCGAGAAGGTAGATGTAGCCGTCGCTTGTGTGACACCGATGCACCAGGCCACGCAAGATTGGGTGGTTGTTGTTCGGTCGGCCCGGCGCTTTGCCACTGAGCATCGTGTAGGTCATCTCCGATGACTGGGCGTATATCGCGCTTCCGACGAGCGAGACGTCAATGCGTTGTCCCTCTCCGGTTCGTTCACGATGTAAAAGCGCCGCGAGAATCCCCGTAATCATGTTTTGGGCCCCAAGGTGGTCAGAGATGACTGATCCGACGATGGTGGGGTGTCCGTCATCGTGTCCGGTGACCGACACGATCCCACCTTCAGCCTGGCCGACCATGTCGGCGCCTTCGCGACGAGAATTGGGTCCTTCTGGTCCAAATGTCGAACCTGCAGCGTAGACCAATTGCGGGTTGATCTCGAGAAAGTCGTCGTAGTTGATGCCCCACTCCTCCGCTGTGCCGGGCACGAAGTTGTGAATCAACACATCAGCCTTTTCGACCAGTTTGAACAGTGCCCGTTTACCTCCTTGGGTTCGAAGATCGAGCGCCACCGATCGCTTCCCGCGATTGTTTGCTTCAACATAGGGAGAGCGGTCGTCATCGACGGCTACCGTCAACCATCTTCCGAGATCTCCGACCTCGGGCAGTTCGACTTTGACGACGTCGGCGCCTAGGTCATGGAGCATGGACGACGCTTGTGGGCCCTGCACCAGAATTGACAAATCCACAACCGAGTAGCCCGTAAGAACTCCCACGATTACACCAGCGCCGGTAGCACGTGTTCGGTGAGCAGAGCGAACTGTGCGTCTTGGTTTGTTGATGTCATCCGTAGGGTAACGGCGGTAGCACCTTGGTCTATTAGATCTCCAATGTCGGAGATGACCTCGTCGGGGTTTCCGGCGGCGGTCCAAGACTCGACTTGTTCGGGAGAAAAGACGGGCCCGTAGTACGCGTCGAGGAACTGCTTACTTTCATTGAGGCACTGTTCCCGGTCCGTTCCGATGTTGACATTGTGGTACGCCATCACCGGAAAGTTATCGCTGTCGTTCTGGTCTTCTCGCCTATATTTCACGACGTCGTCGACCATCAGGCGAAGGATCCCAGGGAAAAGCGCGCAGGTTTGGAATCCGTCAGCCAGTTTGGCTACGCGACGTAGTGAACGTTCCCAATACTTTCCTGGGGCGGGATTGGCTGCAATCCAGATGGGGCAGGGGTCCTGCACTGGTTTGGGTTGGATACGAAGCGCCGAGTAGCTGTGAAAGCGCCCGTCAAAGTCCACCTCTTGACCGGACCACAACAAACGACAGAGCTGAATGTTTTCTTCCATTCGCGCCGCTCTGTCAATGTCGGAAACCCCACCGAAATGACGGCCTTCGGCTCGAGAAGCGCCGTCTGCAGTGACGATGCCGGTACAAGCGGCAAGGTCCATTCTTCCTTCCGAAATCAAGTCCAGAGTCGCCCATTGATAAGCGAAGAGTGCAGGATCGCGTACCGGGAAACTGGCCATACACCCCACCCCTAATCGGAGTTGGTCTGTCATTCCGGCGAGTGACCCCAGCAGGGCAATCGCTTCAGGTCGCGGTTTCGCCGTGAGGCTGTCTCCGACCCAAACTGATGAGAACAATCCGGTCTCTTCAGCTCTCGGCGCGAGACTCAGAATGTCATTAATCGATCCAATACCAATGAATGCGCCCCGTTGGGGAAGCGTAAGACCAAAATGGATGGACATAGCTGAAAGTCTGTCAGTCCGTCAGGGACACTGCCATCGAAAATCAGTGCTGGGGAACTCCCAGTAACTGGATGCCCCATAACTTTCAGCTCAATGGTAGGGCTGACGTCATATCAAGAGCCGCCGGCGATCGGTCGTATAGGCCTCAGGAAGGATTCTTCTCGCTAAGAGGCATTTTCATTCGGAGGGTCAACAAGACCCCGAAAAGCGCTACGACGGACGCCACGATGAACGGAATTTGGAAAGAGCCAGTTGTCTCACCGACCCATCCGGCGAATGGAGGACCGAACAGTTGAGCGACCCCGAAAGCAAAGGTGATGGTTCCGAACGCGGTCACAAATGACCGGCCGTCAAGAACGTCCGCCAACATGGCCGAGATAGTGGTGGGGACGCCCGCGATACACAACCCGAAAGCAAAGACCCCAATGACAACTGTTGGTCCGTTGTCCACGAGGGTGAGCAGCGGTGCTGTTGCCATCATCATAAATCCCAATCGCATAGTGGAGCGACGCGAAATACGATCCGAAATCCGACCGAAGATCACCCCTCCAAAGATGCTCGCTAAACCCATGACCGCGAACATCAAACGAGCGGTGCCACCGCTCCATCCCGAGGCCACTAGCTGCGCTGGTAGGAAGTAAAAGAACAAAGAGTAAGTGACTCCGAAAACTGCGAATGCCAGGGTGATTGACCGCCAGTTGGGGACGGTTGTCAAAATCGATATCGGAACCTTGTCCGACGCTTTAGCGTTATCGCCGCGCCGCAAAATCAGAAATAGACCCACCAACACGACAATTCCAAACAGCGCCTGAAGTCCGTAGACAGAGCGCCACGCCGAATCGTTACCAGTCGCTGTGCGAACTGCTGAGGTTAACGGGCCGGCGATCATGACTCCGGTACCGATACCCGAACCGACCAGCCCGATCGCCAGCCCTCCTTGAGTCGGGCCGACCATGGATGCCGCTATCCCTGGCGCGGGTACCCATACCAGTGCGGCTCCGAAGCCAGCAAGGAAGAGGGCCAGGGCTAGCGTCCATGCGTTGGGGCTTACCGACATCGATCCAAGCCCTAGGACGGACAACGTAACCCCAATTTTCATCAAATCAGTCGGATCGCTACGAGTCGAGAGAAGTGATGTGAATCCAGTGCCAACAAGGTAGGCGAGAAGGGGAACGTTGCTTAAGAATCCCGCCAATGTGTAGGAACCAAGCAATTCTCGATCAATCGCCGTAAGTAGCACCGGAAACGTGAACCGTCCGAATCCTTGGGCGACCATCGAAGCCAACCCAATGAAGAGCAGCGTCAACCAAGACCTGCGGGCAACCTTGTTCGGGGACCGAACGTCGGCCGGTGGCTCGACCGCGATGGGGGTTATTCTGAATACTGACGGCCACCGTGAACTCTTTAGTTCATCGATAAGACTCATTGGTAATCAACATTCAAACGTTGAGTTTCACGGCACGATGCAAGCGATGTAATTAGCGACTAAAGATCTGTATCTTCGGGGGTGGCCGCTGGCGAGGCGATCGAGTCATCCTCGGCTTCAGCTACGGGACGCATGGCTTCTGCGATCCCAGTCACAGCGCCCAAAACTCCGCTGAACTCCGTGGGAACAATGATTTTTGTCGCCCTGCCATCTGCAATTTCAGTGAGAGCCTCGAGGTAGCGGACTGCTAATAGATCACTGGTGGGGTCGCCGTCGTGAATGGCCTGGAAAGTCTGTCGAGTAGCTTCCGCCTCGCCTTCAGCAACTGTTTGCAGCCGATATCGTTCGGCCTCTGCAACTGTTCTCACCGCTTGCGCTTCGCCTTCGGCCGCGAGGATGGCGCTTTGACGTTGCCCCTCGGCTTCAAGGATCCGAGATTGCTTGTCGCCTTCGGCTCGGGTGATTTCTGACTCCCTGAATCCCTCTGCTTCGGTCACGGTTGCACGTCTCGTGCGTTCAGCTTTCATTTGTTCATGCATCGCTGCCATCACGTCGGGTGGAGGATCGATGCGTTGAATCTCTACGCGAACCACACGAACGCCCCATTTGTCGGTGGCTTCATCAAGTATTTCTCGCAAGGCAGCATTTATGCGGTCTCGCGACGTTAAGGCCCCATCAAGTTGCAGATCGCCGACAAGGTTACGCAAATTGGTCTGCGCTAATTTCGTAATCGCCAACACGAAGTTGGCGATGTTGTACACAAGACGCTGAGGGTCCGTCGGCTCGTAGAAGACGACGGCATCTACCGAGACGACCACGTTGTCAGCGGTAATGACCTCTTGGGGTGGTACGTCCACGACTTGTTCGCGCATGTCCACTCGTTTAATTGTGTCGATGAAAGGAATGATGATCTGAAGTCCGGATTCTTTTGTCTCCTTATATTTGCCAAGTCGTTCTATGATGCCCCGCTCATATGGGCGGACGATCTTCACGCCTGCAATAAGAAACAGAATGACGATTACGGCTATGAGCGCCAAAAGAAAGTAGCTAAACACTATTTCGGTCCTTGTTCTGGGTTAGAGCGCACCACGACCCGCGTGCCTCGTATTTCCATGATCTCAACTGTGGTTCCTGAACTAATTGGGCCAGCATCAGATACGGCTCTCCACTCTTCGCCGCCAATCTTGACCAGGCCTGACTCTGCCGGATCAGCAGGGATGTTTTCAAGTGCTCGTCCAAGTGCCCCGATGAGACGATCATGACCCGCTCCTGGAGGGGATTTCATAGCAGCTAGGGCAGTTCTGCTTCTTCTCCAGAAAATCGAGAAGAGAAGACCACCCAACGCCACGAAGACAATCCAACCAACCAGGAGGGGGGCACCTAGAAATGCCAGCACCATCGCCACACTCGCACTAAGCCCGAACGGAATCAGAATAAAAGTTCCTGCCACAAACATCTCACCGGTAATGAACACCGCAGCAATCACTAACCAGATCCACCGCCAAGTGTCAGGTGTAGCGTCCATGAGATCCCTCTGCTTGGCCTTGATTCTACGCCGAGTTGCTGGACTTAACCGAACTGATGACAGTATTCGTAAGCATCCACATCCCTGTTGAGTGCAAGCGAAGGTGATTCGCTCTCCCGAGGCTGCTCATTTCGGTTCGGTCACCACTCGACGTCAGCGGACAGCAATCCTTTCGTGAGCGTCGATGTTTTCAGCTGATAGGTAACGATCCACCACGGTTTGCCGAGAACGGCGCAGCGACGCTAATTCATAGGCTTTAGAGTCACAGCGATGAAGCCACCACCAGATACAGCACACTCAGGGGCAGGCATCCATCAGCCAATGACCCATGACGAAGCAGTCATTTGGGCGGAGGGAATGGTACCCGCTTTAGTTAGCAGGGCCAGCGAGGCGGAACAGCTGAGGGAGTTACCTCAGGCCACCATCGACGAAGTCACTGCCTCTGGTGCTTTCCGACTTCTAGTTCCATCAGATCTCGGAGGTTGGGGCCTAGGCCTACGCTCCATCACCGAAATGACACGTGCGATGGCACACGGCTGCATGTCTTCGGCTTGGACCATCTCGTTCCTAATGCTGCACAACTGGTTCGTGGCAAGGGGACCAAAGGTTCTCCAAGATGATCTTTGGGCCGAGCGGCCCTACGTGGTAATGCCGTGCCCTCTTGCCCCCACAGGAACGGCAACACCCGTCTCTGGCGGCTACAACATGACGGGGCGTTGGCAGTGGGCGACAGGAGTCCAGCACGCAGATTGGGTCATGGTTAATACGTTGGTAGTCCGTGACGGTGATCCCGAATCGCGATACTGCCTTGCTCCGCTCTCCGACGTCACAGTTGACGACGTATGGCACACATCAGGCATGCGCGGAACTGGGAGCAACGACATTGTCGCTGATCAAGTCTTTGTCCCCGAACACCGAACTATGGCAGCTGCAGATTTTCGAGGCGATCAGCCCCCGGGGGCAAGCGTCCGCTCTGATCCCTTCGTCCGTTATCCACTCACACCAGTACTGGTTCTCGTAGCAGCATCACCCGCATTAGGCGGCGCCGAGGCTGCAGTAGATCTGTTTCGCGAACACATGCGCGAGCGGCTATTGCCTTATTCAGCTGGCGAACGCCAATCGGAGCAACCTGCCTCTCACGTTCGACTAGCAGAGGCACTCGCGACCGTTCGAGCCGCCCGGCTCGTATGGCAAAACGCAATCGACGATGTCTGTGACATTTACGACGGTGGAGGTCAACTCACTCGGCACGAACGCAGCCGTTACCGGCTCGCAGCGGCCCACACTGTTCGACTGTCACTCCAAGCAGTCAACATCGTGTTGGAAGGTGCCGGGGCGTCAGTCTTCTTTGAGGATTCGCCCTTGGGGCGAATCCATCGCGACCTTGTCACCATCAAAGGTCACGTCGTCTATGACTGGGATCGCGCAGCTCAATTGGTTGGAAAACTCGAAGTGGGCCTGGAACCCGGCCCAACTGACATGCTCTGACCGAGTTAATGGGCCCCCGGACAGACCCGCACCCCAATTATCAGCGGCCTCCCAAATGCCTTGATGGATCCTCCACTAGATCATCGTGGGTGAAGCGGCCCCGCGTGGCAACACTTCTGACCTCGGACGACACAACGACCAGGGTCAAGAAAACCGCAATCCAAGCCAGGCCCGGAACCACGAGGAGCACCCTAAGTTCCACGATTTCCGCTAACTGCCCGTAGCCAAGATTCAAGATAGCCATATGCCCCGCCGCGAACATGATGTATAGCGCCATGACTCTGGCGCGGAACTCGTCGGCTACTACACCCTGCACGAGAATTGCTGATAGGGCCATATAGCCAGCTTGGCTGACGCCCGCTAGCACGGCGGCAACCAGCACAACGTTCAACCCAGTCGCGACCCCCAACAGAACAACCGATACTCCGGAGCCGATGCCGGAAACAACGAAGGTAAACGCCCGCGTAGCATCGTTTCGCAGTTGAGAAACGCCAAGGGTCCCGATCAGAGCCCCAAGCCCTAGCGCCACAAGAATCGTGCTGTATAGCCCTTCGGAGCCACCAACCTTGCCCGATAGGGCAGGCAGCATGGAGTCAAAAGCCATAGTGAAGCTGCAATGGGCGGCTACGAGCGCTATCACTGCTAGCAATCGGCGATCAGCGGCAACGTATCGGAGAGCGGCTGTGAGATCTGCCCGTACCTTGCTGATCGCAGTGATGACTGCCGATTCGGCTTCTTCCGTAACAAGGGTCACCATCTCAGCAGTTGCGTCTGGGGGTTCAGCAACGACACGTCCCACTCGAAATGCGCATAGAACTCCAAGTGCGAGAAGTATTGCTGACACCCCAAAGACCGCGCTCACTCCAACTGTGCTCAAAAAAGCGGCCCCAAAAAGAGGCCCTGCCAGACGAGAGCCGTGCTGAGAAAGACCGCTAAGAGCCACCGCGTTCGTCAGGTGAACTCGCGGAACCGATGTTGCGATCAGCGCTTGGCGGGTCGGCACCGTGATCGCTTGGGCAGACCCTGTAGCGAAAGCAAGCACCCCGACATGCCAAACCTGAACCATGTCAAAACCCGTGGACACCGCCAAAACCACTGCACCCACAACACCGAAAACGCCTCCGCTGATTAACACGGGTCGGCGTTGCAACCTATCGGCCATGGCACCTGCGGCCGGGCCGATAACAACAAACGGAATGAAACTTGCGAAAGTAACCCACCCGACAGCCGCTGTAGATCCACCACTCAGATCATGCACCAGCCAACCCCGCGCTAGCACCTGAGCCCATCGCGAACCCGTAGTGAAGAAACCGTTAGCGAACAGCCAACGAAAATCCGACGACCGCATGGCAGGAAAGCGACCTGCCGGATTCTCTATGGATTTCACCACCAAACAAAGGTAGCTGGCGGGTCAGCCAAAGATATGAGGTCCGCGCAGTTGTCTTGCTGGGCTTCTAGTTTGTCGCGCCGGTTCGTACCTGTCTTCAGGCGATGGCAGCAAGCCTGTCGCCGTTGTCAGTTTCGGTTGGTTAATCGCTTTAGGGGATCTAATCACTGCGGCTAAAACTCAATCCGTGAACTATTCGGAATCGAACCCCCCACCTTCTGATCCGTAGGTGTTCCATGGGTATGAAACCAAATGCCACCACAGCGATCTACTCTCGTGAACACTAAATAAGAAGGACGGTTGCTCTGCGAAACGAGGGCTGGAATTGTCGTGGTCTAACCTCATGGGCACACGGGAAACCCGATGCCAGCGTTTTGAATAGACCGTGGGAGCCACAGAGATCGAACCACGAGCAGGAAGGCGCCTCTTAATGGGCAATCACCACATCGATATCACCTACTGCGTCCCTTGAGATTACTCAGCCCACGCCGTGAGCGTGGCGGGCGAGTTGCTCTCTAACTACCAACACGACATAAGCGCCTTACGCCTAGTGACAGGCGACAAGGGTGTGTTCGATGTACGGGTCGATGGTGATCTGATTTACTCCAAAGACGAAACAGGCCGGCACGCTGAACCTGGTGAAATGGTGGACCTTGCCAGGGGCATCATTGAGGCGTGAGACCCAGAGCCTCACCGAGACATGCTTGTTAGCCCCCACCGGCCCCGCGAAAATGGGCCTGTTCTACCAACTTGCAGGTTGAGGTGTGCGCTACAGGCATCAAGCCCTAAATGAGCCCCCAAGCATCGGTTGAGGAACTAAACAGGAGACACGTCGACCCTTGGAGGGGAAATGACTGACGTGACCGTAAACATTCGCGACGATGGTCCGCTGCTGGTGCAGGGCCCTTGCGTCCTAAAGGACCAAGCTGGAAACACCGTAAAAGAGAGCGACAATATGGTCGCTCTTTGTCGATGTGGTTTGTCCAACACCAAGCCAATGTGTGACGGAAGCCACACTGACAACTTCGACGGCACACTCAACCCACCGGATTAGGTCAAAGCTTGCGATTAGTTTGACGCCTCAAGTTTGATTCTCAGGTCGAGCGCCACGGGTGTGGCGCTGGAAGGATGCTATGACTCCGTCAGTTCCGATCACAACGACGGTCGTCGGCAGCTACCCCCAACCCGATTGGCTCATTGATCGGGAGAAGCTTCGCACCAGACTTCCGCCACGAGTGCGAAGCGCCGAACTATGGCGAATCGAAGAGCCCTTTTTGGAAGATGCCCAGGACGACGCAACGCTTCTCGCCATAGCCGATATGGAGCGAGCCGGCATAGACGTCATTACCGACGGAGAGATCCGGAGGGAGAGCTACTCGAATCGGGTCGCTACCGCATTGGGTGGAATCGACACTGAAAACGAAGGAGTGGCCCTCGATCGTACAGGTGAACCGAATCCGGTCCCGCGGGTCGTAGGGCCCATCGTCAGGGAACATCCAATTGAAGTGAGAGATGTGGAGTTTCTCCGCGCCAATACCGATCGCTTGATCAAGATCACTCTTCCTGGGCCTTTCACCATGACCCAACAGGCCGAAGACGTCTACTACAACGACGAGGTCGCTCTGGCGATGGACTATGCGAAGGCCGTCAACGCAGAGATCAGAGATTTATTCTTGGCGGGCGCTGACGTCGTCTGTCTCGATGAGCCCTATATGCAGGCAAGACCGGAAAAGGCTCAGAGCTATGCGGTGAGAGCGATCAACGAGGCGCTGGATGGGATCGAGGGCACCACTGCCCTGCACATGTGTTTTGGTTACGCTGCGGTTCATGCTTTAAGGGGTGTAGAAAAACCGAACTCTTACTCGTTCTTGGCGGAATTAAATGAAAGCAACGTTGATCAGGTATCGATCGAGGCAGCTGAACCCGATATTGACCTAGAAGTTTTAAAAGCGCTACCAGACAAGCACATCATCCTCGGTGTAATCGACAATGGAACCCCTCATGTCGAGAGCCCAGAACTGGTCGCTCGTCGCATCGAGTCAGCTCTCGCCTACGTGTCACCGGAGCGCCTCATTGTCGCGCCGGATTGCGGAATGAAGTACCTGGACCGGTGGGTTGCATTTTCGAAACTTTGTGCGCTGGTGGAGGGGGCTGAGCTAGTCCGCAAGGCTCTGGTCTAATACGCAGCGGCAAGCAACCGTGGAGTAAGCGGCCAAAGACACCGGGCGATTGAACATCAGTGTCTTGCTCTGCCTTTGGGATACGACACGCCTAAGGTTCCGATCATGACTCAGCGCGACCTCTCCAAAGTAGTGACCGCTCACCGCCAACTCGAAGGCGCAGGATTCGCTGTTTATCGACCCTTTCCTTCGGCGTCATTGGAGATGCTTGATCCGTTCCTGATGTTGGATGAGAAAGAACCGACCGACTACCAGCCGGGTGAAGCAAAGGGCGCCCCAGATCACCCACATCGAGGTTTCGAAACAGTGTCCTATGTTCTCGAAGGAGAAACCGAACACATGGACTCGCTCGGAAACCGCGGTCTCATCCGACAAGGCGAGGTGCAATGGATGACCGCTGGCGACGGCATTATCCACAGCGAAATGCCGTCACAAAAAATTCGGATAGAAGGGGGTCGCGTCCACGGGTTCCAACTATGGGTCAATCTTCCGGCTAACCAGAAGCGAACGACACCTCGGTACCAAGCCATCACCACTGATCAAATACCCGTCGTCAAAGGTAACCGTTGGAAGGCGATTGTTATCGCGGGGAAACTATTGGGTGTCCGCGGTCCTGCCAACACCCACACACCGATCTGCTATGCCCACATCGCTCTTGAAGCCACCGCTTCCGTTGACCTAGATCTCCCTGCCGATCACCAAATAGGGCTTTATGTTTTCCGCGGATCAGGATTATTCGGTGCAGATCAAACCCCCGTCGAAGAACACAAGATGGCAGTGTTTGAACCCTCTCACGGAACAGTTCGAGTCAGCGGATCATCGGACCATTCAATGACCGAGATACTCCTGATGGCAGGCAAACCATTAGGGGAACCCGTAGCTCGCCACGGTCCCTTCGTCATGAACTCGCAGGCCGAGATTCTCGAAGCAATCGAAGATTTCGAGGCAGGCAGAATGGGCAAGATCGCCGCGACGGGCACCGCTTAGTCGAACTCGACCAATCCTCTGGGTCAATGTCGAACCCATACGCAGGCTCACCTAGGCGCTGGGTTCACCGCGGACTCGTTGTAGAGCGAGCCCATCAAAGGGGCCATACGATCGAGGTGTGAGCAACCAGATCCGCACCTGGCACTACGGGCTGATTGCGCGTTGGTGGGCAGAGTTCAACGAACACGGAGACGATGCCGAATTCTTCCGGAACGCCATCGAGCGTTGCGGTCAACCGGCGTTAGACGCAGGCTGTGGCACTGGTCGCTTGCTTCTCCCATTCTTACGAGCGGGCCTTGATGTCGATGGCAGCGACGTTTCCCCCGACATGCTCGCGTGGTGTTCCGCAAAAGCAGAGGCCGAAGGGCTCTCGGTTGACCTGTATACCCAACCAATGCACAAACTCGCCTTACCGCGTCAATATTCCACTGTTGTCCTCTGCGGCGCGTTCGGCCTCGGTGGCAACCGGGCATTAGACCTTGAAGGTTTGCGTCGAATCCATTCGCATTTGAAACCCAACGGAAGGCTTGTGATGGACCACCATTTCGTGCAGCAGGCCCCAGGTTCTACCTACACAGACCCAAAGTCTTTGGAATTGCCACACCCATGGCCGGAAAGGGGTGATCGTCGACGAGCAAGTGACGGAACTGATTTGGAGTTGCGGACCCGTCTGTTGGAAGTCAATGCCCAAGAAGGAAACATCGTGCGCGAAATATCCGTTCGCCAGTTCCGGGGTGATGTTGAGGTCACAAACGAAACGTATTCGATCGTGATTTGCATTTATTCCATGGACGATGTGCAGTCAATGCTTGTCCAAGCCGGTTTCAGCGAAGTGCGGGTCAGCGGCACTCTCGAAGTTCACGACCCAGCGCTTGACTCTGACCGAATAATCATTGAGGCAACAGCTTGAACGAACTAGCTCTCGCTACATGATCAGTTTGCAAGGCTTTGCTCGTTCGAAGATTTCGTTGCCAGGTGGACTGACGAAACCGGTCTGCCTTTGCTAGGAAGAAGCACCGATCCGTAGAAGTTTGGCAGCATTTCCCCGAAGAAATTTGGGCCACACCTCATCGCGCAGCGGTAGGTTCTGCATGTCGGTCATTATCCGCTCAAGTGAGAGGCCCATAGGGAAATATCCCGCATAAATGACCTTGTCAGCCCCTCTTGAATTTGCGTAGTCAACCACAGCTTCGGGGTAGTGCTTAGGAGCGAATGCTGATGTTGAATAGTAAAGGTTCGGCCACTTCAACATCAGTTTGACTGCCAAGTCTTCCCACGGTTCGCAGCCATGACGCGTTACAAACACAAGTTCTGGAAAGTCATACATGATTTGGTCAAGGCGCTCCACGTGCTGTGGCCACATCGGAAATCTCGGTCCAGGAACTCCGACGCATGAGAAAATAGGTACGTCAAGTTCGACACACTTGGCGTAGATCGGATACATGAGAGCTTCATCAAGGCCCACCTGAGGGTTGTAGCCGGCGTTAAAGGCGGTGAACGCCCGAACCCCGTACTCCTCGTACTGGCGGACCATGGCTCGAATTCCTTTCATACCCCGATTCGGGTCCACCCAACCTGACCCCACGAAACGGTCAGGATGGTCCTGCAGCGCTTGCCGACTTACCTCGTCCCCGACTCCTATGACACCAACCTCGACCCCGAAGCGATCCATTTCATGCAACGTCACCGAAATCGGGTTGTCACTTCCGTAAAGCTCTTTGGGGACATTCTTAAACATGTACTCAACCGGAAACTCAAACTCAGTGGAATCGTCTTTTAATTGTTTGCGGATGAAGTCATATTGGGAGAAATCGCTGGCCGGAAAGCCGATCATTGTGTCGATGATCCCAACGTCTGAGGGCATTGCCATTGATTTTCTCCTAGCCAGCTGTTTTAGCGAGCGCAGCGTGGAAGATTCCGCACGAAGAATCCCGAGGAATTTCGTCGCGGGTCAATGCTTCGTTGACCTCTTCAGGCGTGGGGCCATGTACATCAGCGAGTGGTCGCAACTTTTCCAGATCGAAGCCGTACAGGTTCGCCGCGTTCTCCCCTAATAGCGACCGACGAGTTGACTCGGGAATATCAGAGAACGTAAGCCGGAGGGATTCCAGGTTGTATGGGAACGTCCCCTCATAGTGTGGGTAATCGTTGCCCCACAAAACCCGATCTACGCCAATTCGGTCGATACCTTCAAGTTCAGATTTCCCAGGGAAGCTCGCTCCATACCAGCAGCTGCGGGCAGCAGACTCACTCGGTAGGTCATTAAGCGGCCACCGATCTTCATATTTCATTTCCCCAATCGCTCCACGTTTCATCCCCATATGAAGTCGATCAAGCTGATCCAACAGCGGCCCAACCCAGGCGCAACCAGATTCAGTCATGATGTACCGAAGCCCAGGAAACCTCTCGAATACGCCACTCATGAGGAGATGCCGAAACCCAGACTGCGAATAGAAGATGACTTCGGTGATCCATATCGCCTCACCGACAATGGTTTCTTGGTATCTGGGTGAACCTTGCCCTGAATGCTGATTGATCACCAGATCATGGTCTTGAATGGCAGCAAACACCCGATCCCAGACAGGGTCGTAGATAGGTGGTACCCAATTGCAATCAGGCGGGACTGTCGGAAGCAAGACACCGCCCCGAAGCCCAGATTCAGCAATGAATTGGATGTCTTTAACAGCTTCATCAAGGTCATTGGGCAAAATCAAACCAACGCCCGCTCGGCGGTCGGGATCTTCGGCACAAAAATCGACGAGCCACCGGTTGTGAGCCCTTATACCTGCGAGATAAAGCTCGTATTCTTCATGGGATGGCGGATGTGCTGTGACCACGCTTTCTGTGTAGAAGGGGGGGACGGTGTTCGGGAACACAACTTCGCCGACCACCCCCTGAGAGTTTTGGTCGGCAGTACGGATATCTAGATCCCAGTTTCTGAGCTTCTTCGAGCCGTAGTGCTCTTCGGAGGGGTTTGCATACCCACCGCGCCACTCATCGAATTGGTCTCGATATTTGGGCTCTAAGTAGTCGCGGTATTGGGAATGACTTCCACCCGCATGCGTATCGGCTGTGATGAGAATGTACGGCTGGTTGCTCATTTTAAAATCTTAGGTTGAGGGGTCACGGTCGTGAGTCTTACAGAAGGGACCGACCCTCGGTAGGGGCCGTTCACAAAGTGAGATCATTCGTGATGCTAACCGACTCACCTCCGAACCAAACAGTGAGGTGCCCCCTAGAAACAACCGGAATAACAGCAGGGTCTGACCGTGGCAAACTTCGCGTCGCTGATGTGGAACCCAAGACCCTTTTACGTAGCGCCGTTGCACGGTGGAGAACTCGCTGGATT
>PYIL01042675.1_pt1 | contig 33154 bp, 27 predicted proteins | sample 3578041 | NCBI WGS metagenome assembly PYIL01 (sample SAMN08408023, study PRJNA431606) | Marine metagenome isolate SA_KN192-05_S13_150m, whole genome shotgun... | biome: marine; feature: oceanic pelagic zone; material: water; isolation source: 150 m water sample, 0.2-0.8 um fraction ... | reverse complement strand
GGTCATCAGCTCGGCCTCCACCATACGGGTCCGCATGTCGGCCAACTTGAACGAGATCCCCTGAAACTTGCCGATCTTCTGGCCGAATTGCTCCCGCGAAGCCGCCCATTCCAGGGCCACGGACAGGGCCCGGTCGGCCCGACCCAGACAGATGGCGGCTACCTGGAGCCGGGTGGCCCCCAGCCACTCGTTGGCCACCTCGAAGCCCCGGTGCTCCTCTCCCAGGACCTTGGAAGCCGGCACCCGACAGTCGTCAAAGTTCAGGATCAGGTTGTGGTAGCCGCGGTTGGAGACCGAGTTGTAGCCCGGCACCACCACCAAGCCCGGGGTGTCGTGGTCTACCAGGAACGAGGTAATGAGCTTTTTGGGACCCCGGAGGGTGTCCTCTTCGCCGGTGGCCGCGAACAGGATCGTGTAGTCGGCGAGGTCAGCGTGGCTGATGAAGTGCTTGGTGCCGTTGACTACATAGTCGTCGCCATCCCGGACGGCCCTGCAGGACATGCCCCTGACGTCCGAACCAGCCCCCGGCTCGCTCATTGCCAAACAATCCACCCGCTCACCCCGGATGGTAGGCATTAGGTATTCTTCGACCTGGTCCCCCGTGCAGGCCTGGAGGATATTGGAAGGACGGGCTACCACGTAGTGCAAGGCGTACTGGGTCCAGCCGAACGCTCGGTCCACCAGAGCCATAGTCAGGTTGTCAAGTCCCCCGCCACCCAACTCGGCCGGCATGTTGGCTGCGTAAATCCCTGCCTCCAGGGAACGGTCTCGAATCCGAGCCACCAGATCGGATGACACGTCGCCCAGTCGCTCCACCTCCTCCTCGTGGGGAACTAACTCGCGTTCGACGAAGGTCCGGACGGTGTCCACCACCATCTCCTGCTCGTTCGTCAGGGCGAAATCCATGGTCGGCTCCGGGGATCGTCGATCGGGTCAGGTCAGGCCCATGACCTGACCCACCTGGGGTGGGACAGGCAGATCGGCGTGAGCTTTGGCAATGGCGGTCAGCGCAGCCGCCGGACCGGGAAGAAGGGGGGCCGTGGATCCGACCCTGGTATCCACATGCAGCAGCATCTGCTCAGTGGTGCACAGCAGGTCACCGGTGGTGGCGTGCTCCATGGCGTGGAAGAAGTGGAGCCGCTTGGCGTCCACGCCCAGCACCTGGGTGGTGAACCGGAGTGGATCGGTCAGCGAGGCCTCTCGCACGTAATTCAGGTGGGTCTCCACAGTGAAGAAAGAGTGACCGGCCGACCGGTAGTCCTCGTCAACGCCCACGTACCGAAAGAGTTTGTCGCTGGCCCACCCAAAGGCGGTCAGGAACGCCCACTCAGACATATGGCCGTTGTAGTCCACCCAATCAGGCTCGACAGTCGTCTCGTACAGAGTCAGCGGGGCGGCCACCGGGTCACCCTCTGACCACTGGGCCGGCAGGCCAGCCTCGTGGATCCGGGCCTCCCGTTCGGCCACCAACTGTCCGGCTCCCAGGCCCAGCGGACGTAGCGATCGCATGACGTTGACCAGATAGTCGTCGCGAAGGCGTTCCAGCTCTGCCATGGACCGGCCCTCGGCCTGCTCCTCGCAGCCGGCGGCCATCGCCTCGATGAGATCCGAGGTCAAGTCCGGGGCCTCCAGCTTCGTCCATGGCAATTTCAGGGCCGGACCAAACTGGCCGAGCATGTGGCGCATTCCCCCGTCACCGCCCGCCAGGTGGAAGGTGAGGTTGGTCCCCATGCCGGCCCACCTCAGGCCCGGGCCGTAGTGCACCGCCTCGTCCAGCTCTCGCGTGGTGGCCACACCGTCGTTGACCAGGTGCAGGATCTCCCGCCACAGGGCCTCCTGAAGTCGATCCGAGAGGTAGCCCTCGATCTCGGTTCGGACGACCAGCGGGTGCATGACCAGGTCGTCGTAGTGGGTCTGGGCCGCTTCCACCGCTTCGATCGATGTCTGACGACCAGCTACCACCTCAACCAACGGCAGCAGGTATACGGGATTGAACGGGTGTCCGATAAGCACCCGCTCCGGGTATCGGCAGCCCTCCTGGAGCCGGGTGGGCAGGAGCCCGGACGAGCTGGAAGCGATGACCACCTCTGGGCCGGCCACCCCGGCCAGGGCCTGCAGCAGGGGACGCTTGACGTCCTCGTCTTCTGGAGCGTTCTCTTGGATCCAGTCGACCCGCCCCGCCAAGTCATCGGCCGTCGCCGCCCACGCGAGGCGGCTCCGGTCGGCCCCCGGGAACAGCCCCAGCCTGGTTGCTGACGGCCAAGCCTGATCCACAGCGGCCCGTAGCCGCTCCTCGGCACCTGGTGCCGGGTCCCAAGCCACCACGGCATGGCCTCTGGCCAGCGCCCGGACAGTCCAGCCGGCCCCGATAACACCGGTCCCCACCACCCCGATGGTGCGCGGTGCGGTTCCTGCCACAATCCCTCCCCCGGGCGTCGGCGCCTGGCTCAGCTGAGTTTCAGGGTTCGACGAGCGTCGGTCGAGGTCTGGATCCGAGCACCCATCAACTCCACGATCCGGACTGCCTTATCGACCAACTGGGCATTGGTAGCCAGTACCCCTCGCTCCAGGTAGAGGTTGTCCTCCAAACCCACGCGTACGTGGCCACCCAGCATCACCGACTGGGTCACCATCGGCATCTGCATGGCCCCAAGACCGAACGAGGTGAACTCGGCCTCGTCGGGAAGTCGGTTGACCATGGCCTGCAGGATCCCCACGTCCAGCGGTGTGCCGTAAGGGATAGACAGGCAGAGTTGGATCCAGTACGGGGCGTCGATGAGGCCCTCGGCGATCATGGTCTCGGCGAACCACAGGTTTCCGGTATCGAAGACCTCCAACTCAGGTCGCACCCCAAGCTCGCGGACCCGCTGAGCCATGATGCGTAGCATCGATGGGGTCGAAACGTAGACCTCGTTGTCGTCACCAAAGTTCAGTGACCCACAGTCCATGGAGCAGATGTCGGGTCGGATGGCCTCCACGTGGGCCAGTCGATCGGCGCCCCCGACCAGGTCGGTCCCTGGCTGCCAGGACATCGGGTCGTCATCGGGCCCGACATTGAGGTCTCCTCCCATCCCGGCGGTCAGGTTGACCACGACGTCCTCGTTCCTCTCCCTGATGCGCTCCACCACCTCCTGGTAGTAGGCCACGGTCCGGGTCCCTCGGCCAGTCTCTGGCTCGCGAACGTGGCAGTGCACGATGGCCGCACCAGCCGAAGCGGCGTCCAGGGCCGAGTCGGCGATCTGGGCCGGGGTCACCGGAACGTGCTCGCTGCGTCCGGCGGTATCGCCGGCACCAGTCACGGCACACGAGATGATCACGTCGCGGTTCATGGATCGGGTCATCATCCACCTCCGATTCCCCCGCCACGACGGGGCGCCCGGGCCCGACAGCACTGCCAACCGGGCCACCATTGTGTCCCTGGAGGCTCCTGCGTAGGCTTTCCTAAGGCTCAGGCCTCCAGATCCGCGCAGGCTACCCCGCTGTCCGCACCCACAGTGCCGGCATCGGCGTGCCGAAGGAGCAACCATGAAGATCCTGTTCGCTGACGCGATCCCCGAGTCGTTCGTTGAGATCCTTCGAGGGCGGGGCGACGAGTGCGTCGTCTCCCCAGATCTCAGTGCTGAAGACCTCCCGGAGACCATCGGGGGCTTCGACGTGCTGATCGTCCGTAGCACCAGGGTCACGGCCGAGGCCATTGACCGTTCCGACAATCTGGGTCTCATCGTTCGGTCGGGTGCCGGAACCAACACCATCGACTGCCAGGCGGCGGCCGACGCCGGCATCTACGTATGCAACGTGCCTGGCACCAACTCGGTAGCCGTAGCCGAACTGGCCCTCGGCCTCCTTCTGGCCGTGGACCGCCACATCCCGGCGGCTACCGCCGACCTCAAGGCCGGTGTCTGGAACAAGAAGACATACAGCAAATCCGACGGTCTTCTAGGGAAGACATTCGGAGTGGTCGGCGTGGGCGAGATCGGCCTGGCCACCGCCGAGCGGGCCCGAGCGTTCGGCATGACCGTGGTGGCCGAACGCAAGGCTGACCGTCAGCCAGACGTCGAGGCTCGCATCCGGGCCGTCGGGATCCGCCTAGTAGAAGATCTGGACACCCTGATCGCCGAATCGGACGTCATCTCGCTCCACTTGCCGGGTGGTGAGGACACTGAGAACCTGGTGGACGCCGACTTTCTGGGGAAGATGAGGCCGGGCGCCGTCCTAATCAACACCAGCCGCGGTGAGGTGGTCGACGAGGCCGCCTTACTAGCAGCCATGGATGCCAAGGGCATCCGGGCCGGTCTTGACGTGTTCCGCGACGAGCCGGGTAGCGGCACCGGGGAGTTCACGTCGGCCCTGGCCGGCCACCCCAACGTGGTGGGCACCCACCACATCGGTGCCTCTACCCAACAGGCTCAGGACGCCACCTCGGCAGGCACCATCGACGTCATCGAGGCCTACCGGACCGGTGACCCTATGAACTGTGTCAACGTGGCCAGGACCCGGGTCGGGTCGACCACCATCACCATCAGGCACTTCGACCGGGTGGGCGTGCTGGCCAGCGCCCTAGAGGTGCTGCGCCAGGCCCACATCAACGTCCAGACCATGGAGAACAAGGTCTTCCAGGGCTCAAACGCCGCCATGGCCGTCATTGACGTAGCCGGCGAAGTTCCCCACGAAGTGAGCGATCAGTTATCCGGTCTGGAGAACGTGATCCAGGTCCAAACCACGTCTCGCGAGCAGTGAACGTGCTGCGGCCCTTCCCTGGCCTGGTCGTGAACCCGGCATGGGTCGACCGAGTCACTACCGGACCGTACGACGCCTATTCACCGACCCAGCGGGCGGCCATCGCCGAGGCCAACCCGTACAGCTTCCTGAACGTGACCCGTTCCCAGGAGGATGTCCCGCCCGGCCGGCGGGACGACATTGACGGCCTGATCGCTGAGTGTGTCGAGTCGATGCAACGCATCTACGATGCCGGCGCCTACGTGCCCCACGACGTCCCGTCCCTGTTCTTGTACCGCCTGGCCACGGCCGACCACGTCCAGACCGGCATCATGGGACTGGTCCCGGTAACCGAGCCCGGAGACCGGCGGGTTCTCCGCCACGAAGCGGTTCGTCCGGGCCGGGCCAACCTCCTAACCCGGCACCTGCTAGAGGTCGGGATGTCCTCCAGCCCCATCTCGCTCACCTACCGGACCGACGACGACCTGGACGCCGTCGTCGCAGAATGCTGCAACGACGACCCTGTGCTGGAGTCAACCAGCGACGGCGTGCACCAGATGGTGTGGGCGGTCAGCGGGGCCGACGCCGACAACCTGGCCAACGCCCTGGGCGAACGACCCCTATACGTAACCGACGGGCACCACCGCTTGGCGGCCGCGGTAGAGGCTCGGACCCGGAACTCCTGTCTCGCTGATGACCACCCCCTGCAATGGACTCAAGCTGTCCTATTCCCAGACGCCGAGATGCTGGTCTTGCCCTTTCACCGGAGGGTCGGCGACCGGGCGAGACGGTCGGCCGACGAGCTGGTCGATGCCCTGTCCGGAGTCGGCGACCTGGTCCCGTGCCCCAGTATCGACGAGGCCCGACCCTCCGGTCCGGGGACAGTCGGCGTGTACCTGGCCGGTCGGTGGTTCTCCATGGGCCTGCCCCCGGCTAACAGTCGGCGAGCCGTCGACCTCCTGGACGTAGCCCGACTCCAGGACGGAGTACTGGCCCCAGTCTTCGGGATCGAGGACCCGGGCAGCGACCCGATGATCGACTATGTCCCCGAACCGGTCGGCATTGACGCCCTGGTCGAGCGCTGCGACGCCGACTCCCGGGTTGGGTTCATCGTCCACGCCACGTCAGTGGCCGAGATGATGGCCGTAGCCGACGAGGACGGCCTGATGCCGCCCAAGTCGTCGTACTTTGAACCCAAGCCGCGGTCCGGCGTGTTCGTCCGACGCCTCGACCGAGAGACTTCCTCGGGGACAACAACCGCTTAACCAGTCCGACGGTGCGCCAGCCACTCCTTACAGTCCCGCAGAAGAGCGAACGGAGGAGACTCAGCCCCTGCGACGACGGATTTCGGCGGTGATAGCCGGGATGACCTGGTGCAAGTCGGCAATCACGGCGTGGCCGGCCCGGGTAACCATGTTGGCTTCGGGGTCGATATTGATGGCGAGGATGTTCTTCGCCGCCATGGCACCAACCCAGTGCTGGATAGCACCCGAGATGCCACTGGCAATGTAGATCTCTGGGGCTATCCGCGTGCCAGTCTGCCCGACCTGGTCGCTGTGGGGACGCCAGCCGTTGTTGGTCACGGCCCGCGAACAGCCCACCACGCCACCCAGTTCGGAGGCCAGTTCCTCCAGCGGCTCGAATCCCTCGGCCGAACCAACACCTCGACCGCCTCCAACTACCACGGGAGAGGTTGCGAGGGTGATGCCCTGGCTCAGGACGACTCGGTCGACCACCACGGTGGCTGACAGCGACGGGTCCAGGTCGGGCCGGAAGGGGACTACGGCTCCGACGGCTGGCGAGTCGGCTGGAGCGGCCTCTACGACGTGGTGGGCCACGGAGACCAGTTTCACGTCTGCGGACAGTGTGGCGTCCTCGAGCAGGGAACCACCCCACTGGACCCGGGTCATGGACCAGTCACCGTCGGCGGGCTGGACCGTCCGGCAGTTGGCCACGAATGGCACCTCCAGGCGGGCCGCTACCTGGGCCAGGACCTCGTTGCCACGGTCTGTGCCACAGGCCAACACAGCCGTTGCCCCGGTGGCCCTCACCAGTTGGACCACCGTCTCGCCCCAGGCCTCGGGGCCGAAGTCAGTGAGGAGGTCGTGGGAGGCCAGGTGGACGGTGTCCGCTCCGTGGGCCGCCAAGTCAGTGGAGGCCGCCTCGGCGCCCACGCCGATCACCACAGCGGCTAGTTCCAACCCGGCTGCCACAGCCAGCGGGCGGCCAAAGGCAAGAGCCTCTAGCGAGGCCTCGGCCAGGTGGCCCCGGTCGTGGTCGCAGACGACGAGCAGGCTCACGACAGCACCCCTAGCTCCTCCAATAGGTCCACGATCGCCGGGGCGGCCTCCGGACCGGTACCCAAGATCGCTGTCTCGCTGACTGTCTCCACTGGCCGGTGCAAGCGCACTCGCTCCTGTCCACCAGCGCCAGCCGAGCGCTCGTCCATCACCACCTCGGCCTTCTTAGAAGCCAGACGGCCCTTCATGGTCGGGTACCGCGGGAGGTTGATCCCTTCCTTCACTCCGAGGACGGCGGGTAGAGGCACGTTGTAGACCTCGAAGCCTCCGTCGATCTCCCGACGGGCAGACGCCACACCGTCGGCCACATCGATGCCCTTGATGCCATTGACCATTGGTCTACCCAGGGCATGGGCCACCCGGACCCCGACCTGAAACCCGCCAGCATCAGCCGACTCATTGCCAAACAAGACGAGGTCGAACGGGCCGCCGACCGCCTCGACGTCGGCGACCGCTCCGGCCAGCGCCGCGGCGGTGCGCTGTGGGTCCCAGTCGACCTCGGTGATCGGCACCAAGACCAGGTGGTGGGCCCCCACGCTGGCTGCGTAGCGCAGCTGCTCCTCGGCCTCAACCGGTCCGAGGGTCAAGACGGTGACCTCGCCGCCGTGAATCTCGGTCAACCGGACGGCCTCCTCCACCGCGCACTCCTCGTGGGGGCTAGTGGTGAAGCCCAAGTGGGCCGAATCGACGTCCTGACCGTCAGCGGTGACGTTGATGCGAGCACCGGGGGCCGGTACGCGCTTCACGCAGACGAGGATCCTCATCGATGAATCTCTCTCGGCAGGGGCGACCCGAGGGTCAGCCCTTCATCCGCGAGTCGGTGGAATCGAACACGGCGCCCGTGGTGGCGACCTCCACCGGGTAAAGCTCGTTCATGTACATGACCTGCAGGTCAGTCCCAGGAACGGCCAGCTCCTGGGGCAAGTAGGCCATTAGGAGGTGCCGGTCCACCGATGGCCCGTAGCCGGCCGAGGTAACCCGGCTGGCCCGACCGTGGCTGTCAATGATGCGGCCGCCGTCCGGGGTCAGGATCGGCTCGTTCCCACCCATCATGTGGCGCTTCCGACCTCGGCCATCGGTCTGGTCCTCGACGGTCAGGGTGCACATCAGAACCTCGGGATCGCCGGCCCCCCGAGCAGCCAGGTAGGCCTCTTTGCCGATGAAGTCAGCGTCCTTAACCCTCGGTCGGGCCAGACCGGCCTCCAGCGGGTTGTACTCGCTCTCCAGCTCTGCGCCCATCAGGCGGTAGCCCTTCTCGAGCCGACCCGAGGATCCGTAGACACCACCTCCGGTCGGTCGGATGCCCAAGTCGGCACCGGCCTCCATCAAGGCGTCCCATAGGGCCGGTCCGTCTTCCCAGGCCGCGTAGATCTCCCAGCCGGTGTCGCCAACGTAGGAGATGCGGAATAACTGGCACGGTAGACCAGCCACCTCAGCATCAACGATCGACCCGTAAGGCGAGTTGGTCTGGCTCAGATCCTGGTCGGTGAGCTGAGACAGCACGGCTGGGGCGTTGGGGCCCCAAAGGCCGAGCGTGGTGACCTGGTCGGTGATGTTGCGGAACGACACCGAGCCATCGGTCGGCATGTGACGGCGGGTCCAGAACTCATCTCTTCCGCCGTCGAACACGCCGGTGACAATCCGCACCCGGTCCTCGCTAAGGCGCATCATGGTCAGGTCGGAGTGGAACCCACCATCAGCGGTCAGCCACGGGGTGTAGATGGACCGGCCAACCGGGACATCCACCTTGTTAACCGCGAGGCGGTCGGCGTACTCGACGGCCCCTGGGCCCTCCAGTTCATAGATCTGGAAGGCGCTGAGGTCCACCACGCCGCAGTTCTCGCGCAGGTTCAGGTGCTCACCAATGGTGATGGGACTCCACCAGCGGTTGTCCCATTCCACATCCCTCTCGGACAGGTCGTAGCGCTCCACCAGGTCGGCGTTGGCCCCAAACCACTGCGGGCGCTCCCAAGTCCGAGCCTGGAAGAACATGGCGTCCAAGTCCTCCTGACGGGAGAAGTAGGGGCCAACCCGTAGGTTCCGGCGACCCTCCCACTGCTCGGCCGGGTGGACGATCCCGTACGTCTTATTGAAGTGCTCCTCAGCTCGGGCCCAAATGTGCTCCTCGGTCCGCTCCTGGTCGTAGAAGCGCGCAATGTCGGCACCGTGGACGTCGATAACTCGGGGATAACCGAAGGTCATCCACTCGGCGACCACCTGAGCCATGCCCGGTCCCTCCTTAACCCACACCGCTGCAGCCGACCAAAGGTTGCGGACCTCAGGGGTCTCACCGAGGCACGGCATGGTGTCCGGGGTCATGGCCAGCAGGCCGTTAATGGCGTATTTGATTTCGGCGTCACCGAGCATTTCCATCAACTCGATGGCCGTCTCCATCTGAGGGTCGAAGTCGTCCGGCGTAAACGGCATCTCAGTGGGCGACAACGCCGCCTCCTCGTTGGACGGGATCTCATCCGGGTGGTGAAAGATGGGCCGATGGCCGTACGACCCGATCTCCATGGAACCGGCCGACTGTCGCTCATAGCAAAAGGTGTCCATGTCTCGGACAATCGGGTAGCCGATCTCGTTATTGGTCTCGGCCAGGATGTCGATGGGACCAACGTCAGCCATCTGGTGCACAGCGGGAACCAACGGGATGGCAGCACCAGCCATGTTGGCAATGCGGTTGGACCAGACGCCACAGGCGATGACCACATGGTCGGCCTGGATGGTGCCCTTATCGGTGACTACCGAGCGGACGGTTGTCACGCCTCCCTCTCCCTCGGCAGTCTCGATGTCGAGCACCTCAGTGTTGGCGAACACCTGGCAGCCGACTGTCTCGACGGCCTCTCTCCGCATGGTGGTACCAGCTTCCAGCGAGTCAACCACTGACACTGTGGGGCTGTAGAAGCCGCCGAGGATGACCTCCTCGTCGACGAACGGCACCAATTCAGCAACCTCAGCCGGGGTGAGCAGGTGTGCCTCAATACCCCACGCCCTGGCCGACGTCATGCGGCGGGCCAGCTCGTGCATCCGGTCGGCGGTTCGGGCCACCTCGATGCCTCCCGAATCGACCGAGAGCTGCATGTCCCGGTACTGGTTGGCGCTCTGCTCGCCCAGAAGTGCCATCTCCTTGTTGTGGTCGACCGGGAAGATGAAGTTGGAGGCGTGGCCGGTCGAACCGCCGGGGTTGGGCAACGGGCCCTTCTCCAGCAAGACGAGGTCGGTCCAGCCCAAGCGGGCCAGGTGGCCGACTAGGCAACTGCCGACGATGCCGGCGCCGATCACGACGACGTTGGCGCGAGTCGGGAATTCGCTCATTCAGTTTCTCCTAAAACACAGCCCGGCATGACTCCATGAGGCGTCCGGGGTGGATCGGATGGGGCTCAACGGCAGCCTCCGTAGGGCTGGGAAAGCGTACACACCCCTCCATCAGGTTGCTGACGGCCTACGACGGCCGTCTCAGGGTCGCCTCCCGGTTCCGGAGCCCACGAGTCAGGGCTAGTTTTCGCGCCGCGGGGCAGGAGGACGGCTCCGGAGGATCGACTGGGGAGGGCTGATGACCGGTCCACAGAGGGTGCTAATCACCGGTGGTGCATCGGGCATCGGGCGGGCCATGGCCGACGCCTTCCGGGAAGACGGAGCCCTGGTGCACATAGCCGACGTGGACGGAACAGCCGACCTGCCTCCCGAGGGAGGCTTCACGGTGGCCGACGTCTCCGACCCCGACGAGGTGGACCGCCTCTTCGATGATGTGGTAGCCGGGTTCGGCGGCCTGGACGTCCTGTGTGCCAACGTCGGCATCGCCGGTCCGACGGGACCAGTCGAGGAACTGGAGGCTTCGGACTGGGACAGGACGATGGCCGTGAACGTGCGGAGTGCCTTCCTTTGCTGTCGCCGGTCTGTGCCCCTATTGCACGAGGCAGGAGGTGGTTCGATCCTGTTGACCGCTTCTACGGCGGGCATCACCGGATACCCGATGCGGTCACCGTACGCGGCCTCCAAGTACGCCGTGGTAGGCCTGGGTAAGACACTGGCCATGGAGGTTGGCGAGTTGGGCATCCGGGTCAACGTGATCTGTCCGGGGTCGGTGGACGGCGAGCGCATCGACCGGGTGATCGCCGCCGAATCGACTGCGACCGGGATTCCTGAGGCCAACCTGCGAGCCGGCTATGAGAAGCAGGTCTCGATGCGAACCTTTGTGGAGGGACGGGACATCGGGGCCATGGCCGTTTTCCTTGCCTCTCCGGCCGCTCGGTTTGTTAATGGCCAGACCATCTCAGTGGACGGTGGCCTAGAGACCCTCCGTAACTCCTGGAGGACCTAAGCCAGCTGAACCCCTGAAGAGGGTGACATAAAGAGGAAGGCTCAGACCACGGTGACCGCCGTGATGACGCCGTAGGTGGCTGAAATCGGAGGTCTTCCGTTTGGTCGATTGGGAAGATCAGCCGGTGTGGCCTAAGGCGACGGAGATCGTCGCCGCTGAGGACCGAACCTGCTCAGCAACGATGTCGCGCAGTGTGTCGTCCGGGAACCGGTAGCTGGGACCGTGGCTGTGCAGGGCACCGGCCACAACTCCTGCTGCGTTGAAAAGGGGGGCAGCCACCGAGTTGATGCCCTCGGAGAACTCCTCCTCCATCCAGACCACCCCGTCATCCCTAACCTGCTGCAGGCGCTCGCGGATCAGAGCGGGCCGAATGACCGACCGGGCCGTGTAACGATCCAACTTGCGGTCCAAATAGCGGTCGACGGCCTCGTCGGGCCAGTAGGCGAGAACCACCATGCCCGACGGAACAACGTGCATTGGCAGGCTGACTCCGGTCCAGTCCCGGACCTGGACCGGGTTCGCGCAATCCACCTGGCTGATGTAGTGGACGTCGTAGCCGGCGGGGATGGACACGCCGACCGCCTCAGCCACCATTTCGACCAACTCCACCAGGTACGGCTGGGCGACGGCCAGGAGGCTCTGGGTCGGGTCGATGCTGGCCGCCATGGTCACAACGGACGGGCCGATCCGGTAGCCGGTCCCGGAGTCGAGACGCTCTACGGCACCCAGACCCTCAAGCGTTGAAAGCAGACGGGCCACCGTGCTCGTCGGGAGGTCGAGGCGACGGGAGAGCTCGCTAATCCCCGCCGGGTTGTCGGCTACCTCGCCCAGAAGTTGGAAAGCCCGGTCGATGCTCTGCACGCTCTGCATGAGATCCCCCACCCCTTCCAAGCCCTTATCGCTCTAGCAAAACAGACCCGTCCCACGGTTTGGGAAGGCCTTCCCAAACCGTGGAACAACTCTTTCGCCAGTGCTAGCCTTCCCATTATACAGGAACTTCCCACATTGTGGGAAATGGCACCCAAGGCTGACCCGGGCCATGACCGTGGCCCCCGATCCGCAACGGAGCGCATCATGGCCGAAGAGAACCCCACCAACGAAGAGATCGACCTGGCGAGCCTCAGCGACGAGGACCTCACCGCCCAGATGCACGACGACCTCTACGACGGTCTGGCCGACGAGATCGTCGACGGCACCAACATCCTCCTCGGCCGGGGTTGGGGTGCCGACCGTGTACTGAACGACGCTCTGGTCGAGGGCATGCGGATCGTCGGCATTGACTTTCGCGACGGCATCCTCTTCGTTCCCGAGGTGCTCCTAGCCGCCAACGCCATGAAGGCCGGCATGGCCATCCTCCGGCCACTACTAGCCGAGACGGGGGCCGAGCCCATCGGAAAGGTGGTCATTGGCACCGTCAAGGGCGACATCCACGACATCGGCAAGAACCTGGTCGCCATGATGCTCGAAGGTGCGGGTTTCGAGGTCATCAACCTCGGCATCAACACCGACGTCGAGGAGTTCCTCGGGGCCCTGGACGAGCACAAGCCGGACATCCTTGGGATGTCGGCCCTGCTAACCACCACCATGCCCTACATGAAAGTCGTGATCGACACCCTCCAGGAGAAGAGCCTCCGGGAGGAGTACGTCGTGATGGTGGGCGGAGCCCCCCTGAACGAAGAGTTCGGCGAAGCCATCGGCGCCGACGCCTACTGCCGCGATGCGGCAGTCGCCGCCGAAACAGCTTCGCGGCTGGTAGCCGAACGGCGCGCCGCGGCCTAACCGACCATGAACGAGCCTTCCGGCACGCCGGAGGCGTCCGGCGGGCGGACCCTGGTTGTTGCCTGTGGAGCGCTTGCCCGTGAGTTGCTCCAGATAGTGGAGGCGAACGGCCTCGACCATGTCGACGTCGAGTGCCTACCCGCCTCCTACCACAACACCCCCGAGGTGATCCCCGACCGGGTGGCCGAACGTGTCCGAAGTGCCGCCGACCGCTACGACAGGGTCTTCGTTGGCTACGGGGACTGCGGCACTGGTGGTCGCCTCGACGCCATGTGTGACGAACTCGGGGTCGACCGCCTGCCCGGCAACCACTGCTATGAGTTCCTCACCGGAAGCGTCGAGTTCGCCGACCTCCATGCCGAGGAGTTGGGGACCTTCTTCCTAACCGACTACCTGGTGAAGCACTTCGACCGTCTCGTCGTTCGGGCCTTCTGGCTGGACACCCACCCCGAGATGCGAGATGCCGTGTTCGGCAACTACCACCGGCTGGTCTACCTGTCACAAGTTGACGATCCCGATCTCGTGGAGCGTGCCCGGGTCGCTGCCGACCGCCTGGGACTCGCCTTCGAGCACCGGCGCACGGGCCTCGGAGAACTAGAGACCAGCATCGTCTCGTTGGGTCGGATCGACGGTCGGGATCTCGGCCGATACGTCGACGACGGTGCCGTGGCCTCCACCGGACCCGCTCCTGCCGGAGCCCGCTGAACTATGGCCGCACAGCTCGTCACCATCTACTGGCGCGACATCCCGGCCCAAGTCACCGCCCAGCAGGGGAGGAACCGGGAGAAGGCGCTGCTGGATGCCCGCTTCCAGCACGCTATTGACCGGGCGGCCATGGTGGCCGGAATGAACGACACCGACTCGTACGTGGCGCAGTGGCGTCGCGAAACCGCCGAATGTCTCGCCGACATGGCGCCCGCCGTGGCCGTCGAGGCGGCCCGCCTTGAGGAGGCCTATCCCAACGATCGGCTGGAGCGACTCGTGCGGTCCGGCGGTGCAGAAAAACAAGAGGAATAGCCAGAGACACCCCGACCGTGGGACCGTCACCGCTGACGGTTCCCCGACCAGAGAGATCGATCTAGAGATGACCGACACCATCCTCAGTTCCGCCACCCGGGAGGTGGCCATCGGCTTCGGCCGACCCTTCGTCATGATCGGCGAGCGCATCAACCCCACGGGGCGTCAGAAGTTGGCCGACGAGATGAAGGCTGGAGACTTCAGCCGTGTTGAGGCCGACGCCATCGCCCAGGTAGAGGCCGGCGCCCACATGCTGGACGTCAACGCGGGGATTCCCCTGGCCGACGAACCAGCCCTGCTGGCCCGAGCCATCCAACTCGTGCAGTCGGTGACCGACGTTCCCTTGAGTATCGACTCGTCGATCATTGAGGCCCTGGAGGCCGGTATCGCCGTGTACCAAGGCAAACCTCTGGTCAACTCGGTGACCGGCGAGGACGAGGTGCTGGAACGGGTCCTACCGCTGGTGGCGAAGGCCGGCGCTGCCGTGGTGGCCATCTCCAATGACGACTCCGGGATCTCCGAGGACCCCGATGTGCGCTTCGAAGTGGCCCGCAAGATCGTGCACCGGGCCGCCGACTACGGAATCCCAGCCGCCGACGTGGTGGTGGACCCCCTGGTCATGCCGATAGGCGCCATGGGATCGGCCGGCCAACAGGTCTTTGCTCTAGTCCGACGCCTCCGCGAGGAGCTCAAGGTGAACACGACCTGCGGTGCATCCAACGTGAGCTTCGGTCTCCCCAACCGGCACGCTGTCACCGGCACGTTCCTGGCCATGTCGATCAGCCACGGCATGACGTCAGCCATCATGAACCCCCTGCACGGCGAGGTGCGGGTACGAGTCCAAGCCGCCGACATCCTCACCGGCGCCGACACCAACTGCGCCTCCTGGATCCGCCATCACCGGGACCCCGAAGCCGTCGGCGCCCGCGAACGTCGTGGCGGTCGCCGCGCCCGAACGCAAGCCTGAGCTACCGCTCAGCATGAGCCCATGACCGAAGCCGAAGACCACCTCGTCGTCTTCACGCCCTCGGGCCTTAGGGACTCGTTCGCCGCCGGCACCACCTTGCTGGATGCCGCCCGCCAGCTGGGAGTGGACCTGGACTCGGTCTGCGGAGGCCGCGGGATCTGCGGGCGCTGCCAGGTGGAGCCCACCTTCGGAGAGTTTGCCAAGCACGGAATCACCGCCGTGGACAACCACGTATCGCCCCGCGGAGCTGTCGAGAAGAACTACCGGGGCCGTCGGCCTCTGACAGAATCCCGACGGCTGGGTTGCGCTGCCGCGGTGTGCGGTGACTTGGTGATCGACGTCCCAGCCGAAAGCCAGGTCCATCGACAGGTGATCCGCAAGGATGTGGACCTAGGCAACCTGGCACTAGATCCGGTCCTGGTTCTCCGCCTAGTCGAAATCTCCCCGCCGTCCGGAACCATCGGGGACGGTCCTGATCGCCGCCTACTCGACGCCCTAGCCGACCAGTGGGGCCTCGGAGGCCTCACCCTCGATGACAAGGTGGCCGACAGTCTGACCAATGGATCGACCGATCGACCTAGCACGGTGACAGCGGCCATCCGGGATGGCCGCTGCGTGGTAGCTATCTGGCCGGGCCTACGAGACCGTGCCCTGGGCGTGGCCGTGGACGTGGGCTCCACGACGATCGCCGGCCACCTCTGCGACCTGGCGACCGGTGCCGTACTGGCAACGGCGGGAACCATGAACCCGCAGATCCGGTTCGGCGAGGATCTCATGAGCCGGGTCTCCTACGTAATGATGAACCCGGGTGGCGAGGCCGAGTTAACCACCGCCGTCCGCGACGCCCTGGACAACCTGCTGGCCGACCTCTGCCTCCAGGGGGAGGCCGAGCGAGACGAGATTCTGGAAATGGTGCTGGTCGGCAACCCGATCATGCACCACCTGTTCTTGGGTCTGGACCCAACGCCACTTGGCCAAGCCCCATTCACCCTCGCTGTGGAGGACGCCCTCGACGTCCCAGCGGCCGACCTGAACCTGGAGGCGCACGCCTGTACCCGAATCCACGTCCTGCCGTGTATCGCCGGACACGTGGGGGCCGACACGGCCGCTGTAGTCCTGGCCTCGCGCCCCCACACGGCCGACGACGTCCGCCTAGTCGTCGATGTCGGCACCAACGCTGAGATTGTCCTGGCTGGCAACGGACGGATACTGGCCGCCTCTAGCCCCACCGGTCCGGCTTTCGAGGGGGCCCAGGTCAGCGCTGGCCAACGGGCTACCCCGGGAGCCATCGAGCGGGTCCGAATCGACCCGGACACCGGCGAACCCCGGTTCCGGGTAATCGGCGCCGAACCGTGGTCCGACGAGCTGGGTTTCGACGAGGCGGTAGCCGGCACCGGGGTGACCGGGATCTGTGGGTCCGGGATCATCGAGGTAGTGGCCGAGTTGTGGCTAGCCGGCCTCATGGATGCTGACGGCGTGATCGGCGGCCCGGATACCAGACCTTCCCGACGTCTAATTGCCGATGGGCGGACCCTCTCCTATGTCCTGCACGACCAAGAGAGTGACAGCGACAGCGTGATCCTTGTGACCCAGAACGACGTCCGATCTATCCAACTGGCCAAGGCCGCCCTCTACGCTGGCATCCGGCTCCTGATGGACCACCTGGAAGTAGACGAAGTAGACGAGATCAGCCTGGCCGGGGCCTTCGGGAGCCACATTGACACCGTTCGCGCCACAGTCCTCGGCCTCGTCCCGGACTGCGACCCCGACCGGGTAAACAGCATTGGCAACGCGGCAGGCGCCGGGGCGGTCATCGCCCTGCTTTCAGCCAGAGCCCGGACCGAAATCCAGGAGGTAGTGGGCCGTATCGAGAAGATCGAAACGGCATTGGAACCATCGTTCCAGCAGCACTTCGTGGATGCCATGGCCGTGCCCCACCGGACGGCCCAATACCCACGGCTGTCTACCCGAATCACGCTCCCCCAACGTTCGACCGTCTCGGCGCCCGGTACCGAACGGACTGGGAGACGACGTCGCCGCAGGAACGCGGTGGGAGAGGAACACCGAACATGAGTGATGCACCACGAGGCCGCCGTAGCGGGGGACGTGCCGCACGGCAGGCAGCCCGGTCGGAGGCTGCCACTGAGACCCGGGCCTTCCTGACCCGGACCATGGCCCCGGTCGAGGTGGTCTCGACCGAAGGCCTAGAGACGATCGAGCACAATGCCGACACGATCCTCGCCGAGGTCGGCATCGACTTCCGGGACTACCCCTCAGCCCTGGCCCTACTGGCCGACGCTGGGGCCGACGTGGACGGGGAACGGGTGCGGTTCCCCCGCGGCATGTGCCGACAGATCATCCAGTCCTCAGCACCCTCTACCTACACCCAGCACGGCCGGAATCCGGACCGCAACGTCCAGGTAGGAGGTGACGCCACCGTCCTCGTCCCGGCCTACGGTTCCCCGTTCGTCTACGACATCGACGAAGGTCGCCGCTACGCCACCCTGGAGGACTTCCGCAACTTCGTGAAACTGGCCTACCTGAGCCCTGGCCTCCACCACTCGGGCGGCACGGTGGTCGAGCCTGTGGACGTCCCAGTCTCCAAGCGGCACCTGGACATGGTGTACTCGCACCTCCGGTACAGCGACAAGCCGTTCATGGGCTCGGTCACCGCGGCCGAGAGAGCCCAGGACTCTGTCGACCTGGCCGGGTTCGTGTTCGGCAAAGAGTTTGTCCGCCAGAACACCGTGATGACGAGCCTCATCAACGCCTCGTCTCCCATGGCCTGGGACGCCACCATGCTGGGCGCTGCCGAAACGTACGCCCGTTCCAACCAGGCCACAATGATCAGCCCGTTCATCCTGGCCGGTGCCATGGCGCCGGTAACTGTGGCCGGCGTAGCCGCCCAGACTCTGGCCGAGGCCCTGGCCGGGATGACCTTCGTCCAGCTGATCAATCCAGGGGCACCTATGGTGTTCGGCTCCTTCGCCAGCTCCATGTCCATGCAGACCGGCGCCCCGACCTTCGGAACCCCCGAACCAGCGCTAGTTCTTTTCACGGTTGCCGCTCTAGCCCGACGCCTCGGGGTGCCGTTCCGTTCGGGAGGCAACCTCTGCGCCTCCAAGATCCCTGACGCCCAGGCCGCCGCGGAATCCATGGCCACCTTCCTCCCCTCCCTGCTGGCCGGGGTGAACTTCTTACTTCACTCAGCAGGCTGGCTGGAGGGCGGCCTGGCCATGGGCTATGAGAAGTTCATCATTGACGCCGACCAGTGCAACCTGGCCGCCACCTTCGTGAACGGTGTCGACCTCTCGGAGAACGGCCAGGCCATGGACGCCATCCGGGAGGTCGGGCCCGGTCAGCACTTCCTGGGCACCGCCCACACGCTGGCCAACTTCGAAACAGCCTTTGCCCGGTCCGAGGTGGCCAACAACGACTCGTTCGAGCAGTGGGCCGAGGATGGGAGTCTGGACGCCTCCCAGCGGGCCAACGGCATCTGGAAGAAGATGCTCCGCGACTACGAGCCGCCACCCCTGGACGAGGCGGCAGACGAGGCCATGCTGGACTTCATCGCCCGTCGCAAGGAGGTCATCCCCGATGAGTTCGGATGAACCAGCAGGTCCTGATACCCCAACGGATGGGGTTTCCTACCATTGGAGGTTCTTTCCACTCAGTACAACTCGACGCCTCGCCTGAGTACACTCACGCCGTCCCGGGCCGTCAGCCTGCCCGAGTCATACCCTCCGGCCCGCACCCGCGGGTACCGGACCGGAACCCGGAAGAGATAGAGAAGAGAACAATGCCGTTCCCCTCCGACCTGGAAATTGCCCGAGGCGCCGAACTGCGCCCCCTTGCCGAGATCGCGTCGGAGACCGGAATCCCGACCGACTGTCTAGAGCCCTACGGCGAGGGCGCTGCCAAGATCAAGTTGGATGCCATTGGACGGATGGCCGACCGCCCGAAGGCCCGGTACGTGGTCGTCTCAGCCATCACCCCCACGCCCCTAGGCGAAGGCAAGACCACAACGACCGTCGGCCTCGGCCAGGGCTTCAGTCACATCGGGAAGAAGGCCACCATCGCCATTCGCCAACCCTCGATGGGTCCAACGTTCGGGATCAAGGGCGGGGCGGCCGGCGGCGGCTACAGCCAGGTCGTACCTATGGAGCTGTTCAACCTCCACCTAACCGGAGACATGCACGCTGTCACGGCGGCCCACAACATGTGCTCGGCCATGCTCGACGCCCACTTGTTTCACGGCAATGAGCTAGGACTGGACCTCCACAACATCACGTGGCGGCGGGTCATGGACATCAACGAGCGGGCGCTGCGCAACATCGTCGTCGGCCTAGGCGGTCGGCTAGATGGCGTCCCCCGCGAGACCGGCTTTGACATCACCGCCGCCTCCGAGGTCATGGCAGCCCTCGCCCTGTGCACCTCGCTGGCCGACCTGCGCCAACGAATGGGCCGAATCGTCGTCGGCTACGACAAGGCTGGCACTCCGGTCACCGCCGAGGACCTCGGTGTAGCCGGCTCGATGACGGTCATCCTCAAGGAAGCCATCAAGCCCAACCTGATGCAGACCCTGGAGGGCACTCCCGCCCTGGTCCACTGCGGCCCGTTCGGGAACATCGCCACCGGCAACTCGTCAATCGTGGCCGACCAGATCGGTATCCACACCGGTGACTTCCTACTCACCGAGGCGGGCTTCGGCGCCGATATGGGCGCCGAGCGATTCTTCAACATCAAGTGCCGCTATTCGGGCATCGCCCCCGACGCCGCTGTTCTGGTGGCCACCGTTCGCGGTCTGAAGGCCCACTCCGGCAACCACAAGATCGTTGCCGGCAAGCCTCTGCCCGAGGCCCTCCTGGCCGAAAACCCCGACGAGGTGCACCAGGGAGGTGACAACCTCCGCAAGCAGTTAGAGAACATGCAGATCCATGGGGTGTCTCCCGTAGTGGCCATCAACGTGTTCCCTGGCGACCACGACGTCGACATCAATGCCATCAGGGAGATCGCCGACGAGTTCAATGCCCGGTCGGCGATCACCACCCACTTCGCCGACGGCGGGTCGGGAGCCGCCGAGTTGGCTGAGGCAGTCACTGAGGCGGCCGACGAGCCCAGCGACTTCCAGGTCCTGTATCCGGACGAAATGTCGCTCCGGGACAAGATCCGTACCGTGGCCGACAAGGTCTACGGCGCTGACGGTGTGGATTTCTCGCCACAGGCCAACAAGCAGATCGACACGTACGAGGCCAACGGCTTCGGCAATCTGCCGGTGTGTATCGCCAAGACGCACCTGTCGATCAGTTCGAACGCCGCCCTTAAGGGCGCCCCAACCGGGTGGACGCTTCCCGTCCGCGAGGTCCGGGCCTCTGTGGGAGCCGGCTTCGTGTACCCGATCTGCGGCGATATGCGTACGATGCCCGGGCTGGGCGCCCGGCCGGGTGCCATGGGTATTGACATCGACGAGAACGGTGAAATCGTCGGCCTAAGTTGACCCTCCTTCGACCCTGTCAACCGGGTCGCCGGTAACCGCCGGAGACCAACACCACGGACCCACCGGTCGGCACACGCCGAGCCGGCTCGCATGTGAAAGGGAGGCTGCGTGGCCACCCGAAACCAGGCCAATAGGGCCGTCCAGAAGCGGCTGCTCGAGGGCATGACCTATGAGTTGATCCCACTCAAGAACCTGGCCGACCAGTCACAGCACTTGCCGGCAGGTGCCACCGTCTCGGTGACCTGCTCACCAGCCAAGACAGTTGACGACACCCTGGACCTGTGCGCCGGCTACGCCGAAAAGGGCTTCACGGTGATCCCCCACATCGCGGCCCGCATGGTGGAGGACGAAGGACACCTAGACCGGATCGTCCAACGGGTGAACGCCCTTGGTATTCGGACGGTGTTCTGCATCGGTGGTGACGCCGACCCCCGGGGCCCGTTCACCGACGCCGCCGGCTTCCTACACTCCTTCCTGGACCGCCGCCCCAACGTTGACGTAGTGGGTATCGGCTCCTACCCCGACGGCCACGCCGCCATCCCCGACCAAGCTCTGATGGACGCCCTGGTCGAGAAGCAGGAGCTGATCCGGGAGGCTGGTCTCAAGGGCTACATGGCCACCCAGATGTGCTTTGACGCCGACACCATCGGCGACTGGCTGGAAGATCGTCGGGCCGCCGGCGTGGACCTTCCATGCCACCTCGGGGTTCCGGGGGCCGTCGACCGGGCGAGGTTGTTGGCTATCTCGATCCGGCTGGGCATCGGCCACTCGACTCGATACCTAAGAAAGAACAGGGCATCGGTGATCCGCCTACTGTCGCCCGGCGGCTATGACCCAAACAAGCTCATCGCCCCGCTCTCCTGTCGAGCTGACGAGTTGAGAATCGCTGGGATCCACTGCTTCACGTTCAATGCCGTGGACACCACTGAGAGCTGGCGCCGGAAGTCCCTAAGGAAGCTTGGGTCCTGACCCGCGCTGGGCCACGTAGCCCCAGTGGCCTGCCGTCAGGCACAATTCCCAACATGCCATCTGGCTCCTCCCATCCGCTCCTGCTATCTCCCATCCGAGTGGGCCCCCTGAAGCTACGGAACCGGATCGTCCTGCCGGCCATGGACCAGAATGTCTGCGAGGACGGGCTGATCACTGATCGTCTGGTGGCCCACTACGAGGAACGGTCCCGAGGAGGAGCCGGCCTGCTTGTGCTGGAGACCTCGGCCGTTTCCTACCCCCACGGAGCCACAGCCCGTCACCAACCCGCCCTGTCGCACGACGGGGTGGTCCCCGGACTACGGCGCCTAGGCAAGGCCGTCCACGCCCACGGTTCGAAGTTGGTAGTCCAAGCCAACCACCACGGTCGTATCTCTGGGGTGGACACGGCCGAGGGCCGGCCCTGTCTGGTGCCCAGCCTTCCGCTTCCCGACACCGACCCGATGTCGATCATGGCCGATACGACCATGGACGAGCTGGTGGCCATGTCCGCCCTCACCGACGGCAAGATGCCCACCTACGCCGAAGCCACGGTTGAGGACCTGGCTGACGTGGTGAGGAAGTTCGCCGACGCCGCTGTTCGCATCCAAGCCGCTGGCCTCGACGGCTTGGAAGTCCACGCCGGCCACGGCTACCTGTTGGACACCTTCCTCTCGCCGGCCTGGAATAAACGGACCGACCGTTACGGCGGCTCCGAAGAGAACCGGGCCCGCCTCATGGTCGAGGTCGTGGAGGCCGTCCGAGAGCGTTGCGGCCCTGACTTTGCCATCCTGGTCCGCCTTAACGGTCGGGATGACGCTCTTGAGGGCGGGATCACGCCTGACCTCGCGGCCCGGTACGCCGGAGTGGCCGCCAACGCCGGTGCCGACGCCATCCACGTCACTGCCTACTCGTCAATCACTGGCGGCCCGGGATTTACCGAAGGGCCACTGCCGTGGCGTCCGTGCCAGTACGAGGATCTGGCTCGAACAGTGAAGGCCGCCGTGGACGTCCCAGTGATCGCCGTCGGGCGCATCCGACCCGACGACGGTGAGCGGATCCTGGCCGACGGGGGCGCCGATCTGATCGCCATGGGTCGCCAGTTGCTGGCCGACCCAGACCTCCCGAACCGGCTGGCCGCGGGTCGCCCCGACTTGGTGCGCCCGTGCATCAACTGCTTCGTTTGCGTAGCCCAGAACTTCTGGTCGGCAGCTCCGGTGTGCGCGGTAAACGCCCAGTTAGGCCACCAGGGTTGGCCCGAGCCAACGCCGGCTTCCCCACCCCGTCACGTGGTAGTGGTCGGGGGCGGACCGGGGGGCATGGAGGCAGCCCGGGTGGCCGCCGAACGGGGCCACAGGGTGACCCTGCTGGAAAGGGCCAGCCACCTCGGTGGCACGGCCCGCTTCTCGTCACTGACCACGCCGCTGAACGGCGACCTAGTCCGGTGGATGGCGGCCGCCCTGGCCGAAGCCGGCGTGGAGGTCCGCACCGCCACGACGGCTACGCCGGCGATGGTCGCCGCGTTGCGCCCGGGTGCCGTGGTGGTGGCCACCGGCGCCGTCCGGGACCATCCGAACACACCCGGAGTCAACCTGCCGCACGTGCTTTCCGGCGACGACCTGCGCAGCCTGCTGACCGGCGAGGGAGGGGACTCCAACCACCGATCGGGGCCACTCGTGCGTCTTGCCCTAGCCGTCGCGCGGGTCCTAGGCATCACCACCGACATGGGCCGGGTCCGCTCCCTGTCCCGCCGGTGGATGCCCATCGGACAACGAGTCGTGGTGGTGGGTGGCGGACTGGTAGGCACCGAGTTGGCCGAGTTCCTAGCCGACCGGGGTCGGTCGGTGACCGTCCTAGAGGAGGGAGGCGACCTAGCCACCGAGATGGCACACCCCCGACGCTGGCGGACCCTCCACGAGGCCCGAGCGCACGGCGTGGACTTCCACACTAGGACCCACCTAGTGGCCATTACCGCCGACGAAGTGGTCGCCCGAACCGTGGCGACCGACGAGGACGACGGCAACGAGGTGCGATTCGGCGCGGACAGCGTGCTGTTGGCCAGCAGCGTTCAGCCAGACTCCTCACTGGCTGGGGCCATTCGGACCGGTATCGGCGACGACGTCGAGGTCCACGTGGTGGGTGACGCCGGATCAGTCGGCTACATCGAGGGGGCCATCCGCTCCGGATACGAGGTGGGTGCCAGCCTGTAGACCAGCACCGGGACCGATGCCCGCTTAGAAACGGTCAGATGGACGTCGGTAGCGTCTATCACGTGACCGATTCCGTTGACGCCCCGTCCTGGAACCCGTTCGATCCAGACTTCCTGCTCAACCCGTACCCGCACTACGCCCGCCTGCGGGACGAAGACCCCGTGCACCGAACCCCGCTCGGCGTCTTAGTCGTGTCGCGCTATGACGACGCCCACCAGATACTCCGTGACCCCCAGACGTCGGTCCGGCGGTTCGAGACGAGCGAGACAACCCCGGAACACATGCTGCCCCTCCGAGACCGCCAGGACGAGCGGGTGCCGTCCATCCTCGGGCTGGACCCACCAGACCACACTCGCCTCCGGAAATTGGTGCAGCGCACCTTTACCCCGCGGGCCATCGGCCGTATGCGCGACCAGACCACAGCCATCGTGGATGACCTGCTGGACGAACTCACCGACCGGGACGAGATCGACCTCATTGCCGATTACGCCTTCGTAATTCCGTTCGCGGTAATCCACGCCATGCTCGGCCTCCCCAAGGCTGACGTGGCCCAAGTCCGGGCCTGGTCCCACGCCCTCACACAGACCCTTGAGCCGTTCCTGACCCCCGAACAGGTCGATGCGGCCATGGACGCCGCCGTGCACATGGATCAGTACCTCACCGAGGCCATCGCAGCGAAACGCCAAAGCCCAGCCGCCGACCTCCTGACCGACCTGGTCCAGGTCGAGGAGGAAGGCGACCGGATGACCGAGGCGGAGTTGCTCTCCATGACTTCGCTCCTGTTCGTGGCCGGGCACGAGACCACGGTCAACCTGATCGGCAACGGCACCCACGCACTGCTGCGCCACCCTGACCAGATGGATCTGGTGCGAACTGACGAGTCGGTGGACACGACGGTGGCCGACGAACTGCTGCGCTACGACAGCCCCGTCCAGACCTCAGGGCGCCGGGTCATGCACGACGTAGAGGTGTCAGGTGTCGAGGTGGCAGCCGGGGAAATGGTGCTGACCGCTCTCGGCAGCGCCAACCGGGATCCCCGCTTCTGGGGAGCGACGGCCGATGACCTGGACGTGACTCGACCAGAGGCCAATCGCCACCTGTCCTTCGGGAGCGGAGTCCACCACTGCCTAGGAGCCGCTTTGGCCCGTATGGAAGGCGAGATCGCCATCACCCGACTGGTCCGGCGGTTCCCTGACCTGGCCATAGCCGGCCAGCCCACCTACAACGCCCGAATCATCCTCCGGGGTCGAGACGTGCTCCCGGTCCGGTTGGGACGGACTGCCTAACCCGTCGCACCGGTGGTGCCCCATCCGGCTTGCCCGGACAGGTCACAGCGCAGAAAACAGCGCCAACCATGAAGGTGCACGCCAACATCGCCCAGACGCGGCCAAACGCCACTAGGCGACCGAGGTGGAGCGAAGCGGTAAGCACTGCCACAGCAACCGCGACGCCAACAGCGAACCCCAACGTGCTGAGGGTCCTCAGCATGGCACTGGCCACCCCGAAGCGGGCCGGCGAGACATCCCGCAGGCCGAGGGAGGCGAAGGTAGCAAAGGAGCACGACACCCCGATCCCCAGACAGAGTTGGGCCGGCAGCATCGTGGTGGCCCACGATGACTCTGCGGTGACGCTCCACCACAGCCACGCAGGACAACAGGCGGCGGCCACCGAACCGATGACCAAAAGGGTGCGGTGCCCGACCCGATCAGCAACCGAACCCACCGGCCCACCCAGCAGGGCAGCGAAAGCCGGCCCGGGAACAACGCCGAAGCCGGCAGCCAGCACCGACCATCCCCAGAGTTCCTGGAGCAACAAAGTGTTGAACAAGATGGTGGCAATGAACGCGGAGGTGAAGAATACCTGGCCCAGGCCGGCCGACCAGAACGACCGAATCCGGACTAGGGATAGGTCGATCAGCGGACTGGGATGGCGGGCCGAGCGGACGAACAAGACCACGACCAGCATCAGGCCGATTCCCACAGTTATCAGAGTGCGACCCGAGCCATAGCCCCACCGTTCACCCTCCACCACGCCGAGCAGCAGCAGGGCCACGCCGAGGGTTCCCGCTGGCACCCCCACCAGGTCGTAGCCGCCCCGGGCATCGGGATCCCAGGTCTCCCGTACGAACCTCGGAGTGGCAGCCAGTAGCACTATCCCGATGGGCACGTTGACCAGGAATATCCACCGCCAAGACGCCAGATCGATGAGGATCGCCCCGATCGATGGACCCAACGCGGCCCCGAGGGCCGCCGAGGCTCCCCAGATGCCGATCACCATAGAGCGCCGCTCCGGGGGGAATTCAGGCAGCACCATGGACATGGACGAGGGCCCCAGGATGGAACCTCCCACCCCCTGTAGTACCCGGGCAGAGACCAACCACGTCACGCTCTCGGCCATCCCTGACAGGAAAGAACCGACGACGAACACCCCCACGCCGACCATGAACAGGAGGCGACGGCCCTTCTGGTCGGCCAGGCGTCCGGCCAACAGGAGGAAGGCCCCCACCGAGATGGAGTAGCCGGACAGCACCCACGACAAGCCGGCTTCCGAAGCCCCAAGGTCCCGTCGGATCGACGGGAAGGCCACGTTGACGATCGAGACGTCAATGACGGTCAGCAGGGCGGCCAGGGTGGAGACCCCAAGAGCGATCCACGCCCGCCGCTCGACCGGCGGCAACCCCTGGCTGGACGGCACCCGGACCTCCCATCGGGGCCTGCCTCTGTGGCTGGCCCGGTGACCCCGTCGGACGCTAGGTCGTGCCCCTTGCCCTCAACGATGCGGGACCACACCCCTGCATCCGATCCAGGCGCAACCCGTCTCCCTAGTGTCGCTCGCCCCGTCGGACCAGGATCCGGGTCACCGCGTTCAGGCTGGGTCAGTCATTTCTGCTGGTGAGAACGCCGACCTCGGCCATGGCGCCACTGCAGGCCTCTAGTCGGAATCGGCCACCCGAAGATCCATCATCTTCGACGGCGCCGGTAGACCCAACCTGCCGGCTCGGGGTACCCAGCCCAGACACGGTGCCGGAATACCTGAAGTAGGGGGCCGACCAGCAGGGCGAAGGCCAGTGTGCCGAACCCGTAGGACCCTCCGAGCACCCCACCGCCCACCAGGACAGTGACTTCGAGGCAGGTACGGGCGGCCCGGATACTGAGACCGGTGTCGACAAGTGCCGTCATCAAGCCGTCGCGTACACCGGTTCCCAGGCCTGCCCCTAGGTAGAGCATGGAACCGAACGCAACGGCCAACGGGGCTAAGACGACCAAAGCCCCCCTGACCGGCCACGCGTCCGGCGGTTCGGCGACAGCCAACACGACGTTGACAGTGGCTCCGATAATCACCACGTTGGCCACCGTTGCCGGCCCGATGGGTTGGTGGAGCATGGCCACCAGACCCAGCAGAACAATCCCAAGGGTGATGATCACCGTCCCCGGCTGCCGGCCGGTTAGGCCTGCCAGGGCGTCGTGTAGAACGTCCCATGGACCGACACCTAGGTCGGCCAGGAACAGGGCGCCGATCCCAGCGCCGAACAGAACCAGGCCTACGAGGATCACCGCAGCCCGGATGGCCATCTCTCTCATCAGGTCATTCTGATGTCCGCGTCACGAGACGGGCCTGATGGGGTCGGGTATACGTTCGGAGCCCGGCGGCCCGACCGAGGGATGTCGGTCGGGCCGCCCGGAGCACCCGGGAGTTGGGGCAAGCGGGACAGAGCCACCGCCGCCCCTCTGAACAGCTACTCGCCGCCCAGGTTGAGGGTTACATTCACTCGACGCCAGTTCTTGCCAGTGGTGTCCACGCCGCGGTTCTTCAACAGTTCCACGGCCGCCTCGGCATACTCCGTTGTGTACGCGCCGGAGTCGGGTGCTGAGGCGAGGATGCCTTGGCTAGTCGCCACGTCGATGGTCTGGGCCCACAGGCCCTCGTCCATCACGCCGGCCCCGTCGGGCGACGGCCAGATCAGGCCATTGATCTCGTTCATCTGCCACGCCTGATGTGAGGCACCAAGCGACGAGCCGTTGTTAAGCACGATTTCAACGCACTCCGCTGAGTTGTCGCGGCAGTGCATCCAACCCTCAAGAGAGGCAGCCACAAAGCGGGTGGTGATGTCGGCGTAGTCGGCGTTGCCGAGTCGAGCGCCATCGGCCCAGAGGGCGTCCTGGAGCATGGCCGTCCCTTCGTCGTTCCAATCGATGACCGACAGGTCAGCCGCTGTGACACGCTTTCCAGTAGCCGGGTTGATTGCCTCAAGCATCTGGGCGTACTCGTTGTAGATCATTGCCTGGGCGGCGTCGATCTCTCCGTTGAGTAGAGCCAACATGTCGAAACTCTGCTGGACCAACTCGTAGTCGCTGGACGGATCGAGGCCCGCTTTGCGTGAGCCGGCTAGGAGCTCGAACTCGTTGCCCCAACCCCAGTTGCCGACCACCTTGCCAGCCAGGTCCGCTGGACTATCGATACCGGCGTCGGCCCACGAGACCTGCAGGGTCCCCGAACGCTGGAACACCTGGGCCACATTTACGATGTCCATGCCCTCTTCGCGTGGCACCAGGGCCTTGGGCACCCATGACACAGCGAAGTCCACAGCCCCTGAAGCCAACTGCTGATGGGGGGCAATGTCGACGCCACCTTCACGAATCTCCACATCAAGGCAGTACTTCTCGTAGATCCCCTTGTCGGCGGCCGCGTAGTAGCCCGCGAACTGAGCCTGGGTAAGCCACTGCAACTGCAGCGAAACAGAGTCAACCGAGTCGCAGTCACCAATACCGACCGCAGCTTCGTCATCGCCACAGGCAGTAGCAAACAACGCTAGAACTGCCAGCACCGCCAGCAGTCCCGTCGTAAATCGCTTCTTCATCATTCCCTCCCGGGTGTAGTTGTGAACTCACCATCGCCCATCGCCGCTCGCCAAGGCATGCTTGCGCGCTCAACTAGTAGGGCTACAGCAAACAAAGCTAGGCCAAGAGCAGAGGCAACTGCTATGGCAGCCCAAGCAACGTCGTATCTCACGAATGCGACGTTCGACGTGATCACGTTGCCGATGCGGTCTTGGGGGCCCCCGAAGTACTCGGCCACGATCGCGGCAATCACCGACAGGGGTGCCACCAGCCGGAGGGAATTGGCGAAAAACGGAAGAGCGTTGGGAATTCGAACCTCCCGAAGGATCGTCCACTCGCTAGCCGCATAGGAATGCATGAGCTCAATCTCATCGGGATGTACTTCGGTAAGGCCTCGAGACGTATTAATGAAGACTGGGAAGAAGACCACGGCGATTACTACGGCCTGGTTGCTAAGCGTGCCGGTGATCCCGAACCAGGCATTGAAGATGGGGGCAAGGGCCACTATGGGCGTGGCGTTGACGACCACGGCAAGTGGTGTAAGCCCCTCTTCGAGGGTACGAAAACGCGTGGTCACGAAAGCCAGCGCTACACCGGCCATGATGCCGATCAGTAGACCACTTACCGCGATCCATCCTGTTTCCCATATGGCATGGCGCAGAACGGGCCAATTGTCAACAAGCTCTTCCATGATCGAAGTGGGCTTTGGCAACAAGAACTCTCGAATTCCAAATCCCCTTACGACCGCTTCCCAGAGCAGGAGACCGACCACACCCACCGTGATCGGCGGCCCTAGAACAGAAATCCGGCCACGCAATTGTCGAACCATCATCCGCCACCCTCCACGGCTCGGAGCGCTTCGCGGATCTCAGTCGCCTTCGCAAAGAAGGCTGGATCTTGTCGCGTACTGTCGCTGCGCTCACCTAGATCAACATCAACTACAGAGTGGATGCGACCGGGCCGTGGTGACAACACCACGACTCGGTTGGAAAGAAAGGCCGACTCGGGTATCGAGTGGGTGACAAATACGACAGTGGTCTGGGTTTCCCGCCAAATCCGAAGTAGTTCAAGTTGCATATGCTCACGGGTCATCTCATCGAGCGCCCCGAAAGGCTCGTCCATCAACAACAACTTCGGCTGAAACGAGAGCGCCCGGGCGATAGACACCCGCTGTTGCATGCCGCCACTGAGCTGGCGGGGATAGTGCTCACCAAAGTCTTCAAGCCTTACCAGCCCGAGCATTTCTGCCGACCGGGCTGACCTGTCAGCTTTCGACCAGCCATGAAGTTCCAGTGGCAACTCGATATTGGCCAGCACCCGACGCCAATCGAACAAACCAGAATGCTGGAACACCATGCCGTAGTCCTGATCCAGGCGAGCCTCGTGGGCTGACTTACCGAAAACCGTCAACACTCCCGTGGTTGGGGCGAGCAAGTCGCCAATCAGGCGCAAGAGAGTCGACTTGCCGCAACCCGAGGGGCCGATCAGCGATATGAACTCCCCAGCCTCAACGGTCAAGTTGATGTCAGACAACGCTGCTACCTCGGAATCACTCCCGACGTTAAAGACCTTGTCGACCCCATCTACGACAACTGCTTTTTCTGACAAAACTGGATTACTCATGATGTGACTTCACCGGTGCGTCGCACCACCATCCATTCGGCCAGAGAGACCAGTCCAAAAACCAAGAGACCTAGCACCGCTGCACCAATGACGGACGCGTAAAGCCGTTCAGGCGAGACGGCGTAGCGTTGCGCGTATTCAAGGATCGCCCGTCCCAGACCGGTCTTGGTGCCGATAGAGATCTCACCAACTATCGCCCCAACAACGCTGAGTGTTGCTGCAATTTTCAATGCAGGGAATAGATAGGCACGTGCAGCAGGAAGCCTCAACTTGACGAGGGTGGTCCGCCAGGGAGCTGCGTAGGAACGCATGAGCTCCACGTGGGCAGAATCGGGAGACTGCAGACCTCGGAGCGCACTGACGGCTACTGGGAAGAAAGTTAGGTAGGCAGCGATCAGTGAGATTGAAAGCATGTCGGGTAGGTCCTGCTGGCGCCCCCAGGTCACGACGATCGGTGCTAGAGCGATCAGCGGAATCGTCTGGGAAACGTTGATCCACGGCAGCAACCCGCGTTCGGCAACCCGCCAACGGAGCATAAGGATGGCCAGGCTGAGGCCAACTGTCAGACCGAGGGTAAACCCGATGGCCGCCTCTTGAAGCGTGAACCAACCCTTCTTCAGTAGAAATAGGAATAGCGGCAAACGGGACCGACCATCTCGAACCTCTTCGAACAGTTCCTCGGCGATGTCCATTGCGTGGGGCATGGTGAGGTCATCGGTTGACGCTGGGAGCTCGATTGAAGTACCGGGCCAGTAGTCGCCAGTCTGTTGACCAACCCACTTGTAGCCCTCCCACATGCCGAAGAGGAGGACGATCGCGACAAGCACGGTCATGGCCACACGGAGCCACTTTCTGCCACGCGCCATTAGGCACCCCGACCAGGGCACAGGAGACTCTCACCTCGAAAGGTCCCGCAGCCACTGCGCCCAGAATGTTCTTGGGCCTCAAGGCGCATCATTCAACAACCATCTTCTTTGTTCGGTGACAGATTCGCGGGGGCGAACCGCCGTTGTCTCTCCATCAGACTGCACCAGTCCCAAGTGGCTCCCCCCATAGCGTCAACATCTGCCAGGAACTGGCCCACCAACGCGGTGACCGGAAGTGAAACACCCATGGAAGAGGCCTCCTCGAGAACAAGCCCTACGTCTTTTCTCATCAGCGCGGTAGAGAAACCGAAGTCGTATTCACCAGCCAGCATCGTGCTGGCCCGATTCTCCATCTGCCAGGAAGTTGAGGAACCTTGCAGCATCGCCTCGACCACATTCTCGACATCGAGTCCAGCCCGAGAGGCAAAGTCCAGACCTTCGGCAAGTGCCTGGCATAGCCCGACCACACAGATCTGATTCGTCATCTTGGTTAGTTGGCCTGCGCCAACCGGACCCATGTGTCTCACCCGCGAGGCGTAGATCTCAACCAACGGCTCAACTTTGGCAAATGCGCTTTCATCACCACCAACCATTACCGAGAGCGCCCCTCGGCGTGCTCCATCGACACCGCCGGAGACAGGACCGTCAAGAAAGTGGCCACCAACCGCGGATATGTCGCTTCCTAACTCGCAAGCGATCCGCGCAGAGGTCGTGGAGTGGTCAATCCAGATTGTCCCTTCAGCGATGACGGGCAGAACCTCTTCTGCGACTTCTGCCAACTCCTGATCTGAGGGCAGCGAGGTGACGATGAACTGCGCGTCAGTGACCGCCGACTCCACCGAGTTGGCTTCTGCTCCGTTGTGCTCTCCAACCCACCGACCTGTGAGGCCATCGACGATGTCAAAGACCGTCAAATCATGGACATCACTGTGATCGGCCAAATGTCCAGCGATGTGCCAACCCATGCGCCCAAGGCCAAGACATGTGACCCTCATGCCGGCACGCCGGGTTGACCCCGATCATCCAAGGTGAAACCTCCAGCAAGGCGCGCATTTATCCGTCCGCCAATTGCCATGGCAAGGATCAGTACCAACTCATTCGGCCGTGGCGCGTCTGGAACTCCTACCTGAATTGCGTCGTAATGGCTTCCGACGTAAGACCACTCGAGGTGGGTAAGGGGGATGTCTAGCGTTGCTCCGAGCGGCCCTACTTTCTTGGTGGACGGAACAATGGCCTCTCCCTTTCCGAGAGCGGCCCTCATCCCGCCACCACCAGGGATATGCCACATGGCGCCATGTTCGATCTCTCCGTCTGCGCCGACGATCGCTCCTTTGCCATAGCTATCAATAGCGTGAGGGTCGCCACCTAGGTGTCCAACAAGCAACTCGCCTAGTTGATGGCCCAGGTCCCGTAGTTCCTCCGTAGCAGGGCTCAGATCGTCCACATAGTCACCAACGAAAGGATTGCTCACCACAGCAGCGACGGCCCCCTTCAGTGGGGGCCGGCTTGGCGATGGGCCGAAGTCGTGGTGGGTTTCTTCAACCACGACGTAGATCTTTCTTTGCCTAAATAACAAGGTGGTCACGCTCTCTCAGTTGTTGCGTCCAGGTCAGGTCGGGAGTGATTCGGCCTAAAGGTGGTGTTGAATCTATTAACGGGCTAGAGACGGGATAATTCTCTGGCCGTATGCGTCAAGGGTCTCGTCTTTCTGGTCGTGCATTAGGTAGATGGCGAACTGGTCCACGCCGAGGCCCTCGAGTTCGCGGAGCCGAGCGATGTGGGCATCCTCGTTGCCGAGAATGCAGAACCGGTCGATGACCTCGTCGGGTACGAAGTCGGTGTGCTCGTTGCCGGCCCGGCCATGTTCCGTGTAGTCGTAGCCTTTCCGACCCTCGATGTATTCGGTCAGGGCTTGGGGCACCGCCGACCCGTCGGCGCCATATCGGCCGACGAGGTCGGCCACGTGGTTGCCGACCATCCCGCCGAACCAACGCACCTGGTCGCGCTGGTGGGCGAGGTCATCGCCGACGTAGGCCGGAGCCACCACGGTG
>PYIL01282939.1_pt1 | contig 34343 bp, 31 predicted proteins | sample 3578041 | NCBI WGS metagenome assembly PYIL01 (sample SAMN08408023, study PRJNA431606) | Marine metagenome isolate SA_KN192-05_S13_150m, whole genome shotgun... | biome: marine; feature: oceanic pelagic zone; material: water; isolation source: 150 m water sample, 0.2-0.8 um fraction ... | reverse complement strand
TTAACGAGTGTTGGAGGAGGGGGACTTGAACTCCCACGCCCTTTACACAGCGTGGTCGCCGCATAGACCTTCAGCAGTGGACTCTCTCTACGTTTCAGGGGATCGCTGATCACGCACTGTGGCCAAGTCCTCGCATAGCCCCACAGTGCCCCCTGGTCCTCGCCGCGTGCTACCACGGTGCCGCCAGAAGATCTGCTCGGCCCTCAACGCCATGGCTAACTGCTGAACTCCGTCCGCTTCCGAGCGATCTCTAAGAAACGCGTGAACTCAAAAAACTCTGGCGCGTACTAACGCTTGTGTCGGAGGGGGGACTTGAACCCCCACACCCTTGCGGGCACCAGCCCCTCAAGCTGGCGCGTCTGCCAATTCCGCCACTCCGACGTGGTATCCGGATGCCCCGGACGGCGGTCAATCTACCGGCCCCTCCAGTACCCGCAGCAAGCTTGGGAACCGGTGCCGCTCTCTGGAAGAAGCCCTAGAAGAGAAGGCCGAGAGCGATTGTGGAGAAGGCGAAGATCAGGGCCGTGAGCACGGTGATCCGATCAAGGTTCTGCTCCACCACGGTCGATCCAGCGGTCTGGGCACCGATGCCCCCGCCGAACATGTCGGACAGGCCGCCGCCCTTCCCGCTGTGCAGCAGCACAAGGAAGATGAGGCCGAGCCCTGAGAGAGCCTGAATGATGGCGACCAGCACGAACATGAGGTGAGGTTACCGGCGCCCGGGGATGACCGGTTCAGTGATCAGGGGTGTCATCGAGGCTGAATGGTCTCAGCCGACAAGTCGGTAGGCGATGATCCGGGCAAACTCGTCAGGATCCAGGGATGCCCCTCCGACGAGGGCGCCATCGATGTCGGGCTGACGCATCAGGTCCGGCGCATTGACCGACTTAACCGATCCGCCGTACTGGACCCGGACGCTGTCGGCCGCCTCGGCCCCCCACTTGCCACGTACCGCGTTCCGGACGGTGGCACACATCTCCTGGGCGTCCTCTGGGGTTGCTGTCTTTCCGGTTCCGATGGCCCAGATCGGCTCGTAAGCAACCACAAGACCGGCCACCTGGTCGGCCTTGAGGTCGGCGAGACCCTCAAGGACCTGGCGTTCGACCTTGGCTGCCGCCTGTCCGGTCTGACGCTCGTCGAGCGTCTCGCCACAGCACATGATCGGGGTCATCCCGCTGGCCAATACCGCCTTCACCTTGCGATTGACGTCGTCATCGGTCTCGCCAAACACCTCGCGGCGCTCCGAGTGGCCAACGATCACCAGCGACACGTTCAGCTTGGCCAACATCCCGGGAGCTACCTCCCCGGTGAACGCCCCCTTCTCTTCCCAGTGGCAGTGCTGGGCTCCAAGGGCAATTGGGATCTCGTCGGACTCCAGCACCGTCTGGACCGATCGCAGATCGGTGAATGGTGGGTGAAGGGACACGTCCACGGCGTCGTAATCGTTGGCCGACAGCACGTACGACAACTTCTGCACGGCCTGAATTGCCTCAAAGTGGTTGTGGTGCATCTTCCAGTTGCCGCTGATCAGAGGCTTTCGCTCGCTCATGTCTTCGTCCTGTCGTTCGTCACTACCTGCCGCCCATCGCTGGCCTCCCGATCACTGGCCACGAAGTGCAGCCAGGCCGGGCAGGTCGCCTTGTTCGATTAACTCCAGTGCCGCACCACCACCGGTCGACACATGGTCCATGCGGTCGTCCACGCCGAACTGACGGGCTGCCGCTGCGCTGTCTCCCCCGCCGACCACGGTGAACCCCCGGCAATCAGCGACCCCTTCGGCCACCGTGCGAGTCCCGGCAGCGAACCGTGGGTCCTCGAAGACGCCCATCGGTCCGTTCCAGAGCACTGTGCGGGCTTCAGCGATCAAATCGCAGAACTCAACAGCGGATCCGGGCCCGATGTCGAGACCCATCCAACCTTCGGGCATAGACGTCTTGACCTGCCGAACCTCGCCACCGGCCGACGGATCACCGATTTTCCCGCCCGGGCCGAGTGCTGTGATATCCAGCGGCAACCGGATCGGAGCGCCCGAATCCAATAGTCGGGCACACGTCTCGATCATGTCCTCCTCTAGGAGCGACGAGCCGACGCTGGCGCCTTTGGCGGCCAGAAACGTGAAGCACATGCCGCCACCCACGATGAGCTCGTCAACTACATCGAGGAGTGCCTCGATGACGCCAAGTTTTTCGCTCACCTTGGCCCCGCCCATGATCCCCACGAATGGTCGGCGGGCCGAAGAACGGAGACCACCCAACACCTCGACCTCGCGAGCCAATAAACGACCGGCCGCCGATGGTAGATGCCGAGGCGGACCGACCACCGAAGCGTGGGGCCGGTGAGACGCACCGAATGCGTCGTTGACGTAGGCATCCTGGCCTTCGATCAACCGTTGCACGAAGGTCGGATCGTTGCCGGTCTCTCCCGGATCAAACCGGAGGTTCTCCAGTAGGTCGACACCGGGCGCTAGGTCAACCAACCGGGCCCGGACCGGATCCATGGAATACGCCGGATCTGGTGACCCCTCAGGACGTCCCAGGTGGGAGCACGCCGTGACATGCGCCCCGGCGTCGGTCAGGTACCGAAGCGTGGGCACGGCAGCCCGAATCCGCAGGTCGTCGGTAATGGCTTCGTCAGCCAACGGAACGTTGAAGTCGCAACGGACCAAGACCCGACGACCCTTCAAGTCACCGAGGTCCTCGAGCCGTGGAACATCCATCTTGGAGAGCCGTCCGGCCGTTTTTCCGTATCGCCCCTACTTCCGGGCGGCCGCCTTCTTGGGGGCCGCCTTCACCTTGGCCTTCTTGGATCGGCGCGTGCCTACGATCTTGGTGAGGTCGACCAGACGGGTCGAGTAGCCCATTTCGTTGTCGTACCAACCGAGGACCTTGACCATCGTGCCGGTGGCCATAGTGAGGCCTGAATCGATAGTGCACGAAGCAGGGCGACCCACGATGTCGGCCGACACCAGCGGGTCGGCGCTGTAGTCCAGCACCTTGGCCAGGGGTCCACTCCTCGCCGCTGCAGCAAACGCCGCGTTGACCTGCTCGACAGTGGCAGATTTCTTGAGCGTTCCCACGAAGTCGGTGACCGAACCATCGGGGATCGGCACCCGCAGGGAGATGCCGTCCAACTTTCCCTTCATCTTGGGCATCACCAGACTGGTAGCCCGAGCCGCACCAGTCGAGGTGGGCACAATGTTGACCGCCGCTCCACGGGCCCGCCGCAGGTCGCTGTGCGGGCCATCTACAAGGCTCTGATCTCCGGTATAGGCATGCGTGGTGGTCATGAAGCCCTGCACCACGCCAAAGGCGTCGTCGAGAACCTTGATCATGGGAACGAAGCAGTTGGTGGTGCAAGAGGCATTGGAGATGACGTGGTGCTTGGCCGGGTTGTAGTCGTCATCGTTCACGCCAACCACGAACGTGGCGTCACAGTCGCCTGACGGCGCCGAGATGATGACCTTCTTGGCCCCGCCGGCCAGGTGTAGCGCGGCTTTGTCGCGAGCCGTGAAGAAACCAGTCGACTCGATCACCACGTCGACGCCCAGCTCGCCCCACGGGAGGTTCCCGGGGTCACGCTCCGACAGGACCCTGATCTTCTGGCCGTCGACCACAATGCTGTCCCGGGTGGTCCGGATCTTCGCGTCGAGTCGACCGTGGACCGAATCATTGCCGAGCAAAAACGCCATAGTGTCAATGGACCCCAGGTCATTAACGGCGACGAACTCTATGTCCGCCCCCTGGGCCCTGGCGGCCCGGAAGAAGTTGCGGCCAATGCGGCCGAATCCGTTGATGCCTACACGGACGGTCATGGAAAGTCCTGCCTCCTAGGGCGGTAGTTCGCCTGATCTACGAATCGAACCCGGCACCATCTTTCGATGAAATTCCGGACCCTGTATTGATAGCCGATTCAGGCTGCCGCGCGACGCGTCCCGGCCAGGAAAACCGTCATAAGTTCGCCCACCACTCGCACCGACCCCCCCGTATTCGCTGCTGTCGCGTCAACCCAGACAGGATGCAAGAGCGGATCCCAGCTGGACCGGGTCGTGGACCCGTCCATCCCGACCCGCCAACGGCGCCCGGACCACCTCGGGACCGATCGGTAGCGTCCGGTCTGAGTGGTCGTCCACGAGGAGGACGTCGGGCCGAACGCCGTGTTCATCCAGTAGACGAAGGTGGTCGGCTAGTTCGACAGGTCCCTCACGGTCCTGAGCGAGGTTCGCCACCAGCACCAACGGGCCCGATCGGCGGGCAAGGGCGCCCTGGACGTCGGCGGACAACGTGGCGGCTAGAACGCTGGTGAAGAACGATCCGGGGCCGAGCACGATCTGGTCAGCGTCCTCAATGGCTGACACCGTCTCCGGGGGTGCAGTGGCATCGATCGGCGATAGTCGAAGGCCCACCACGCCAACCGCCCGGTGGACGGCCACCTGACCCTCCACTTCCCACTCCCCGGTATCGGCCACCAGATCCACGGGGACCGACGTCGCGGGTAGCACCCGGCCAACAGCGCCAACCAGGCGGCCCACCTCATCGAGTGCCGACACCAGGTCATCGGATGCGGCAACTAGACCGGCGATGACCAGGTTGCCCAACGCATGACCTGCGAGCTCGCCGCCGCCGAATCGCCATCCCATCTCAGCGGTCAACATTGACGCATCCCCGAGGGCCTCAAAGCATCGCCGGAGGTCACCAGGCGCCGGCCCGCCCATGGCCGAACGGATCCGACCGCTAGAACCACCGTCGTCGGCAATGGACACCACCGCCGTGACATGGTCCGCGTAGCTCCGCACGGCCCGGAGGCTGGTGGCCAGTCCATGCCCGCCACCCAACGCACAGACCCCGACCGACGCAGACTGCAGTTCACTCACCGTTCGATGTCGCGATGGGTCACCACCGGATCGAATTCCCGACCGCGGAGCATCTCGGCAACAGTTTCGGCCACAGCCACCGACCGGTGGCGGCCACCGGTGCATCCCAAGGCGATCGAGAGGTACGACTTGCCCTCAGCGACGTAAGCCGGCATCAACATGCCCAGGAGGTCACCCAGCTGGTCCAGAAACTCCTGGGTTACTTCGTGGCTCAGAACGTGCTCCCTCACGGGTCCATCCAGTCCAGTCAGAGGTCGCAGTTCCGGGATCCAGTGCGGGTTGGGGAGGAACCGGCAATCCAGGATGAGGTCGGCATCACGAGGAAGGCCGTGCTTGTAGCCAAACGAGGTGATGGTCGTACGCATGGGCCGATCGTCGGACTCGCCGTACAGGCGGGCGACCCGATCCCGAAGTTCGTGAACATTGAGGTCCGAGGTGTCCAGGACGAGGTCCGCCGCGGCCCGGACCGGTTCCATAAGTGCCCGTTCGCCCTCGATGGCCTCTTCTAGACCGGCGGCCGGCGACGGGTGCGGTCGACGACTCGACTCATACCGGCGCACCAGGGTCTCCGTCGAACAATCGAGGAACACCACCCGAAGCCGTTCGCCACTGTCCCGTAGTTCAGACACGGCCCGCAAAGTCTCGCCCCCAGTCACGTCGGCCCTCAGGGCGAAGGCAACACGGTCCCACGGTGCGGTCGGTCCCACGGCCAGGTCAGCCACCTTGGTGGCGATATCGGGCGGAAGGCGATCGATAACGAACCAGCCGAGATCCTCGAGATCCTTGGCGAACTCACTACGTCCGGCGCCCGACAGGCCAGTGATGACCAAGAGGTCGCTCATGGGCCAATGCTAGACGGGACGCCCACTGAGCTATCGGCCCGGCGAGTCAAACCATGGGCCGGCGAACAGGTCAGCGTCTTTCGCGTTCTGCCACCAGGACGAGTAGGCGCGGAATGGTTGCCGCCTCTCGGTACTCGGCAGCCCGCTCCAGAAATCCCTCGGGCGGCGTAGGTTCATGCATCCGCCGCAGGACGAGGCCATGGTCGGCCATGGCGTTCACGTACCGACTAACCGGTCGGTGGACGAACGGGAGGAAGACGTCCTTGGCCACCTCCTCGGACTCGATCGACTCCACGAGGTAGGGACCGATCCTCCAGTACTGCTCCGGCGGATCCATAATCTGATCGTCCACCCAGCCGCTCCCCGGCGTCTGGATTAGCGGGTGGTTGAGGAAGAAGGCGAAGCGGCCTCCGTCAGCCAGCACACGGGCCACCTCGGCCACCGCCTCGTCAACCGCCTCGATGTGCTCGAACACCAAGCAGGCCACCACCGCATCGAACGACCCCTCACTGAACGGCAGACCGTCGGCCGTCGATCGCAGGTAGGCAGGCCCTCCCCCACGGCGAGCCGCCTCCGCCGTCTGGGCCCGGGTCGGATCCACGCCGACCACTAGGGACGAACCGCCCGCCGCCACGAGCCGGCTGATCTGGCCCTCACCAGCCCCCACGTCCAGCACACGGTCGTATCCGTCCAGTAACGCACTCGCCAGAGGCAGGATCTGTTGGACATACTCGGCGTCGGCACCGTCGGTGAACCCCTCCTGCCACCAGACGGCGTGTTCTTCCCACGGGTCCATGGAGTGCACCACTTCCTGCTCCGGTTCGTCCACAGCGATGAGCCTCGCACGGCGAGTCGTACCATCCGACGGATGGCCGCCGCCCTAGCCCTGCTCTCGTCGCTCCTTTTCGGCGCCGGTGACTTCCTCGGCGGTTCAGCGGCACGCCGAACCCACGTCTTGGTGGTGGTCGCCGCTTCCCATGTTGTGGGCCTGTTCCTAATCCTGATGGCCGCTCCATTCATCGCTGAAACGGTGACCGCCCGCGATCTTCTCTTCGGTCTAGGGGCCGGCCTCTCGGGCGTCGTGGGTATCGGCTGCCTCTACCACTGCCTCGGTCGAGGCCCGATGGCCGTGGTCGCCCCGATCACAGCAGTAAGTAACGCCGCGATTCCTGCCCTTTGGGGCGTCTGCTTCGGCGACCGACTCGATCCGCTTCAGGTGGCCGGCGTATTCCTGGGCATGGCGGCCATCACCATGGTCTCCCGTCAGAAGGGGGACGATTCAGATCCGAGATCCCTGACCCCGGGGCTACTGGGTGAGGCCCTCCTGGCGGGTGTCGGCTTCGGCGGATTCTTCATCTTCATGGGCCAGACGGCTGAGGCGACCACCCCGTGGCCCCTGGTGAGTGCCCGGGTCGTGTCCGCCGGCGTGGCGCTCCTTCTCCTAGCCCGGATGAGACGGTCGCCCATCCCTCGCCGCGACGAGGGACGAGCGACCATCGTGGGTGCCGGGATCCTGGACATGGCCGCCAACCTGACCATCCTCTACGCCATCCACCGGGGGATGCTGAGCCTCGTAGTCGTCCTCGGCTCTCTCTATCCGGCATCGACAGTGGTTCTGGCCCGCTACGTCCTGCATGAGCGGATGTCGCGAACACAGATCCTCGGACTGCTGGTCGCCCTGACGGCCATTGCTGCCATTGTCAGCGGCTGAAGCGTTTCTCGTCATCCAACCTTGTGGGCCTTGGCGAACACGGCGTTAGCGACCTGGTCAGGGAGCCAGGTGAGCGCTTGCAACTCGTCCAGTGACGCTCGCTGCACGGCCCGGACGCCCCCGAAGGCCGACACCAGCCGCTTTCGCCGAGCCGGCCCCAGACCGGCGATGCCGTCAAGCACCGATCCCGTCATCCTCTTGGACCGCAACTGTCGATGGTAGGCAATGGCGAACCGGTGCGACTCGTCACGAATCCGCTGCAGCAGGTACAACGCTTCGGATCCACGGGGAAGACGGACCGGATCGGACGACCCGGGCCGGAAGACCTCTTCGAACTGCTTAGCCAGTGACGCCACCGGAATCCGATCGGTCAGGCCGAGCTCGGCCACGACCCGCTCAGCCACGCCCAGCTGGCCCTTGCCTCCGTCCACTAACAGGAGCTGGGGCGGGTAGGCGAAACGCCCCGGTCGTTCGTCGACCGCCATGGCCTGCTCCTCGAGGAATGCTGTCAGGCGCCGAGTCAGGACCTCGGCCATCGCCGCGTAATCGTCGTTGCCATCCACGTGGCGTATCCGGAATCTCCGGTAGTCCGAGGTACGTGGGAGACCGTCCTCCAGCACCACCATTGAGCCCACATAGTCCGTTCCCTGTAGATGACTCATGTCGTAGCATTCGATCCGTAGTGGTGCCTCAGGCAGCGACAGAGCCACTTGGAGTTCGTTCAACGCCCGGGCCCGGCTGTTGTGGTCCGATGCCCGCTTCAGACGATGCCGAACGAACTCCTCGTCGGCATTGCGAGTCACTGTCTGCAACAGCCCCTGCTTGTCGCCTCGACGCGGAACCCGGATGGTGACCGGCCCCTCGCGTTCGCCCGACAACCACTGCTCCAGTAACGGCCCATCGGCGGGCTCGTCAGGCACGAGAACCTGCCGGGGTATCCCCCGGGGCGGATCGTCCCGGTAATGGGCCGAAAGTACTTCGCCGACCAGGTGGGCACGGTCGAGGTCCTCGGCACGTTCCACCACGAAGCCCTTTCGTCCCACCACGCGCCCCTTACGCACATAGAACACCTGGGCCGCCGCTTCCAAGTCGTCGCCGGCCAGTCCGAAGACGTCTAGGTCCTCGCTCCTGGCCGCGACCATCTGCTGCTTCTCCAGGGCCCGGAGCACGCTGGATAGTCGATCCCGATGCCGGGCCGCCGCCTCGTACTCGAGCGCCGCCGACGACGCCTCCATCTCGGCCCGGAGTTGGTCGACCACCGCATCAGTGTCACCCTCAAGGAACCGGATCAGGTCTGCCACGATCCCGTCGTAGTCCTCGTGGGACACCTCCCCCACGCACGGACCGCTGCACTTCTCAATGTGGAACAACAAGCATGGCCGACCCTGTCGTTCATGCTCCCGGAACTTGGTGTCCGAACAGGTGCGGGCTGGAAAGGTTCGGAGCAGCAGGTCGAGGGTTTCACGGATGGCTCCGGCGTGGCCGTAGGGGCCGAAGTACCGAACCCCTCGGCGGCGTTTGCCTCTGGTGACCATGGGGCGGGGCCATTCCTCTTTGGTCGTAATGGCCAGAAACGGGTACGACTTGTCGTCTTTCAGGTCGACGTTGAATCGGGGCTTGTGCTCCTGGATGAGTGTGTGCTCGAGCAACAACGCCTCGAGTTCGTTGGCTACCTGGATCCACTCGACGTCGGTGGCCTCGTCGAGCATCTGAGCCGTCCGAGAGACCATCCGGTCCCGGCGGCCGAAGTAGCTGTTCAGCCGACTACGAAGACTCTTGGCCTTACCCACGTACAGCACCCGACCCTGCCCATCACGGAACTGGTAGGAGCCGGGGGCATCGGGAATGGTGCCCACCGGCGGGCGCTCGACCATCTTCCGAGGCTAGGGGCTCCAGAGGCCAGACATCTCTGAGGCAGTCAGCGGCTCAGCATTTCGGCAAGAAATCGACCGGTGTGGCTGCCAGTCACAGTAGCCACGTGCTCCGGCGTGCCTTCAGCCACGAGGACGCCGCCGCCGCTGCCGCCCTCCGGGCCCAGATCGACCAACCAGTCGGCGGTCTTGACTACATCCAGATTGTGCTCGATCACGATCACTGAGTTGCCCTGGTCGACGAGCCGGTTTAGTACGCCGAGGAGCTTTCGCACATCTTCGAAGTGCAGACCAGTAGTCGGCTCATCGAGGATGTAGACGGTGTGGCCGGTGGGTCGCTTAGCCAACTCACTGGCCAGCTTGACTCGCTGGGCCTCGCCGCCCGACAGGGTGGGCGCCGACTGGCCGAGTCGCACGTACCCCAGCCCCACGTCGACGAGCGTCTGCATGTGTCGGGTGATCGACGGCTGTTTCTCAAAGAACGTGAGCGCCTCGCTGCACGACATGTCCAGCACGTCGGCAATGGTTCGCCCCTTGAACCGGACGTCAAGGGTGTCGCGGTTGTAACGCTGCCCCTTGCAGACCTCGCACGGAACGTACACGTCGGGCAGGAAGTGCATTTCGATACGGATCGTCCCGTCGCCGGCGCACGCCTCGCATCGGCCACCCTTCACATTGAAACTGAATCGTCCAGGTTGATAGCCGCGGATCCGGGATTCCTCGGTCTTGGCGAACAGCTTTCGGACGTGATCAAACACGCCGGTGTAGGTGGCGGCATTGGATCGTGGGGTCCGTCCGATCGGCGTCTGGTCGATGTTGATGACCTTGTCGACCGCCTCGACGCCGTCTAGGGCGGTATGTAAGCCAGGTGGCACCTTGGAGCGGTACACCTTCTGCATCAGACCCTTATGCAGGATCTCGTTGACCAGTGTCGACTTACCAGAGCCCGACACCCCGGTAACAGCAACGAAGCATCCTGTCGGGAAGGCAGCGTCCAGGTTCCGGAGGTTGTTCTCCCGGGCGCCCCGGACGACCAGATGGCCGCCGTCTCCCGGCCGGCGCGCTCCAGGGACGGCAATGGCCTTCGTCCCTGACAGGTACTGCCCGGTGAGTGATCCCTTCTTGGCCAACAGGCCCTTGACCGACCCAGAATGGACGACCGCTCCCCCGTGTTCACCGGCTCCCGGACCGATGTCGACCACGTGGTCCGAAGCTCGGATGGTCTCCTCGTCGTGTTCGACCACGATGACCGTATTTCCGAGGTCGCGTAGTCGGATCAGGGTCTCGATGAGACGCTGGTTGTCGCGTTGGTGGAGGCCGATCGACGGCTCGTCGAGCACGTAGAGCACGCCCACCAGGCCGCTCCCGATCTGTGAGGCCAGCCGGATGCGCTGGGCTTCGCCGCCGGCCAAGGTGGCCGCTGATCTCGATAGCGAGAGATAGTCGAGACCCACGTCAAGCAGGAAACCCAGCCGGGCGTTGATCTCCTTCTGGACCTGTTCGGCAATCATTGCCTCACGGTCGGTCAACTCCAGTTCACGGAGCACTCTGGCCGCATCTGCGATCGACAGGGCACAGACCTCTGAAAGCGAGTGGCCGTCGATGGTCACGGCCAAAGACAACGGATTCAAACGGGCTCCCGCACATTCCGGGCAAGCCACCTGGCGCATGTAGCCCTCGACGTGTTCCCGGGCCGAGTCGCTCTCGGCGTCACGGTGCCGGCGACGAAGGTAGGGCATGACGCCCTCGAAGTTGGCCGAGTAGACCCGGGTGCGCCCAAACCGGTTCTTGTAGCGGACCTGCACCCGATTCTTCAGCCCACCGTCGAGAAACGTCGAGCGAACCTTCTTAGGGAGCTTCGACCACGGGGTGGTCGGATCCACGCCCAACTCCTCGGTCACCGCTTCGACGAGGCGTCCGAAGTAGCGGTTGTTGCCGCCGGACCACGGGGCAATCGCTCCTTCACCGAGGCCCAGCTCAGGGTTTGGCACCACGAGGTCGGCGTCCACCTGGAAGACCGTGCCAAGGCCGTCGCAATGGTCGCACGCCCCGTAGGGACTATTAAAGGAGAAGTTCCGGGGGGCCAGGTCCTCGAACGAGCGGCCATCGCTGGGCCGCGAAAGATGCTGGCTGAACACGATGGTGCGCGGCTCGACCGAGTTTCCCTCTGTATCAACTTCACCGTCGCGCGGCATCACCTGAACCTCGGCGATCCCCTCAGCGAGAGCCAGAGCCGTCTCCATGGACTCTGTGAGGCGTCGCTCGATCCCGTCTTTGAGTACCAGACGGTCGACGACTACCTGGATGGTGTGCATCTCGTAACGAGCCAGGTCCAGGTCGCCCCGTTCGAGATCGGCAAGTTCATACGGCTCGCCGTCAACGATGGCACGGCTGAACCCCTGGCCGGCCAGGTCGCCCAGCAGGGTGTCGTAGGTCCCCTTCCGGCCACGAACCACCGGGGCCAGAACCTGAAAGCGTGTACCAGCGTCCATTTCGAGAATCCGGTCCACGATCTGCTGTGGAGTCTGACGGACGAGTCGCTCGCCAGTCTCCGGATCGTGTGGAATGCCGATCCGGGCGTACAACAGACGCAGGTAGTCGTAAACCTCGGTGATGGTTCCAACCGTCGACCGGGGATTTCGCGAAGCGCTCTTCTGGTCAATCGATATGGCAGGCGATAGGCCTTCGATGAAGTCCACGTCAGGCTTGTCCATCTGACCGAGGAACTGACGGGCGTAGGCCGACAGTGACTCGACGTAGCGGCGCTGCCCCTCGGCGTAGATGGTGTCAAAGGCCAGCGACGATTTGCCGGAACCGGAAATGCCGGTGAAACAGATGAGCCGGTCCCGAGGGAGGTCCAGATCGACGTCGCGGAGGTTGTGTTCCCGCGCACCCTTGACGATCAGCCGTTCAGACACCCGAGCGAGCCTAGGGGCCGGTCATGAGGGCCAGTCGGGAGCCCAACCAGTTAGCTCGTCAAGTGGCCTCGGCGAGGTCCCGAAGCTCCCGTTCGATCTCGCGGATCTCATCGCGAAGACGGGCCGCGTACTCGAAACGCAGGTCTGTCGCGGCCTCGCCCATCTCCTGTTCGAGGCTGTACAACAGCCGTTGGAGGTCGTCGACGCTCATCTCGGCAAAGTCCTCGATGAGGCGTTTGGCCTGACGTTTCCTTCCCTTCGGGGTGGGTGCTGTGCGGTCAGGCCGGATCATCGAGAGGATGTCGTTCACCGCCTTACGGACCGTCTGCGGGTCGATCCCGTGTTCCTCGTTGTGGGCCTGTTGGAGTCCTCGACGGCGATGGGTCTCGGAGATCGCCCGTTGCATAGACGGCGTGACGGCATCGGCGTACATCACCACCTGGCCATCCACGTTGCGAGCCGCCCTGCCAATGGTCTGCACCAGCGACGTCTCGCTTCGCAGAAAGCCCTCCTTGTCGGCGTCCAGGATGGCCACTAGTGACACCTCAGGGAGATCGAGGCCTTCACGCAGCAGGTTGATCCCGACGAGCACGTCGAACTCCCCCAGTCGTAGGTCACGCAGGATCTCGATGCGCTGCACCGTGTCGATGTCGGAATGCAGGTAGCGGACCCGTACCCCTTGCTCGAGCAGGTAGTCGGTGAGGTCCTCGGCCATCTTCTTAGTCAGCGTGGTGACTAGCACTCGCTGTTCGGCTGCCACCCGCCCAGCGATCATCTCCAACAGGTCATCAATCTGACCTTTGGTGGGGCGAACTACCACCTCGGGATCGATCAGACCGGTGGGGCGCACTATCTGTTCGACCACCCGACTACTGGCCTCGATCTCCCAGTTGCCGGGCGTGGCCGACAGAAACACCACCTGGCCGACCCGACTGGTGAACTCGTCAAAGGTCAGTGGCCGGTTGTCAGCCGCTGACGGCAACCGGAAACCATGCTCGATGAGCGTGGCCTTACGGCTTCGGTCGCCGGCGTACTGGCCGTGCAGCTGGGGCACGGCCACGTGGGACTCGTCGAGGACCACCAAGAAGTCATCGGGAAAGTAGTCGAGCAGGGTGTAGGGACGATCACCGTACGAGCGACCGTCGAGGTGCATGGAGTAGTTTTCGACCCCGTTGCAGTAGCCCAGCTCGCCCAGCATCTCGAGGTCGTGTTCGGTGCGCATCCGCAACCGCTGGGCTTCGAGGAGCTTCTGTTCGACTTCGAAGACTTGGAGCTGTTCGACCAGCTCGGCTTCGATACCGCCGATGGCCCGCCGGATGTTCTCTGCATCGGCCATGTAGTGGGTTGCCGGGAAGATCACCAGGTCCTCGAGCTGGCGGAGTTGTTCACCGGTGAGTGGATCCACCTCGGTAATGGCCTCGACCTCGTCGCCAAACAACGAAACCCGAAACGCCGTCTCCTCATAGGCGGGATGAATCTCCAGCGTGTCGCCCTTCACCCGGAACCCGCCCCGGCCCAGCACCATGTCATTTCGTTCGTAGCGAAGGTCGACGAGGCGACCCAAAGTGGCCCGGTGCTCAATGGTCTGGCCGACCTCTAACACCAGGAGTTGGCCCTCGTAGTGCTCGGGTGATCCGAGCCCGTAGATGCACGAAACTGACGCCACCACGATGGTGTCGCGACGGGTCAGCAGTGACGATGTGGCCGAATGTCGGAGGCGGTCGATCTCGTCGTTCACCGACGAGTCTTTCTCGATGAAGGTGTCCGACGTCGGAAGGTAGGCCTCGGGTTGGTAGTAGTCGTAATACGAGACGAAGTACTCGACCCGGTTATCGGGGAAGAACTCCCGGAGTTCGTTGGCCAGTTGGGCGGCTAGGGCCTTGTTGGGAGCGATGACCAACGTGGGCCGCTGAACCTTCTCGATGGTCCACGCAATGGTGGCGCTCTTGCCACTGCCGGTGATGCCTAGCAACGTCTGGAATCGCTCGCCACCCTCTATGCCGTCGGCCAATTCGTCGATGGCCTTTGGCTGGTCGCCGGCCGGCGAAAAGGGTGCATGAACTTTGAAGGGCTGACCCCGGGCTGGTCCGACGGTCCCGGTAGGCACTGAATCGGTAGACATATCCGGAGTGGCCAGGTCGTCCATTCGTGGAGCGTAGCCAGCGGCCGTGACGGGCCTAGGAGCGTTCGGTGCGGCTCCCAATGCGGGTCACGGCCTCACCGGGAACGGGCCGCTCCAGGCCCTCGATCCAAGCCCATGCCAGGTCCACTTCGGCGGACAGATCGGCCACCGTCCCGGAGTTGTCGATCACGACGTCAGCCCGGGATAGACGGTCCTCTCGGGAGGCCTGACGGGCGATTCGGCCCCGTGCATCGTCCTCGGTGAACCCCCGATGGGCCACGAGGCGATCCACGGCCACATCGGGATCCACGTCGACCACGATGATGCCGCCCAGTCCCTCGTGGCCCGATTCGACGAGCAGGGGGATGTCGAGAATCACCGTGGCATCGGTGCCGGCCAGCCTCTCACGTCGCCGGGTCATTTCATCGGCCACGGCGGGATGCACGATGGCGTTCAGTGCCACCAATTCGTCGACATCACCAAAGACCCTGTCGGCCACCGCTTGACGGTCCAGTCTCCCGTCGGCGGCAACGATGTCGTCGCCCCAGCGTTCCACCATGGCCACGAACACTGGTGTGCCTGGCTCCTGAAGTTCGCGAACGATCGCGTCTGCGTCCAGAAGGACAGCGCCTCGCTCGACTAGGAGCGAGGCGACGGTGGACTTGCCTGAGCCGATGCCGCCGGTCAGGCCGATCTCGAGCATCAAGTTTGTCCTCTGGTAGCGAAGGTCCAATCCACCGAAGGAGACCAGGCCTTCGGGTCAGACTTCGGTGGACTCAGCCTCAGGCTCGGGCTCGGGCTCGGGAACCACCTCGACCTCGGCCGCCGCTTCCTCGGTAGAGGCCTCCTCGTCGACAGATTCGTCGACCGGGGCACCTTCTGTGGCCGCCTCCTCAACGGTGGCTTCAGCGGCAGGGTCGTCCTCTGCCACCGCTTCTCCGTCAACAGAAGCCGAGGCATCGAACATGTCGGCCCAGGCTTCCTGACCCTCGGAGCTCTCCTCTCCGATGAAGTTGCCCTCATCGTCGTAGGCGTGCTCGCCGAAGTGTTCCTGATACTCGGCGGCCACGACCCCACCCTCGGCGGCCTGCTTGATCGACAGGCTGATCCGGCGACGCTGAAGGTCGAGGTCGATGATTTTGACCCATAGTTCCTCGCCGGGCGTCACGACTTGCTCGGGAAGGTCCACGTGGTGGGCCGACATCTCTGAGATGTGGACCAGACCCTCGATCCCGTCACCCACCTGGACGAACGAGCCAAACGGCACCAACTTGGTGACCCGGCCATATACCAGTTCACCCACCTGGTGGGCCCCGGCGAACTCCTGCCACGGATCCTGCTGAGTGGCCTTCAACGAGAGGCTGATGCGCTCACGGCCGAGGTCAACCTCGAGAACCTGCACCTCGATCTCGTCGCCGACTGCGACTACCGAACCGGGGTGGTCAATGTGCTTCCACGACAACTCCGACACATGCACGAGGCCGTCCATGCCGCCGAGGTCGACAAACGCACCGAAGTTGACGACGCTGGAAACGGTGCCATTACGGATCTCTCCGGAGCGAAGGTTGTGCAGGAAATCTTCGCGCTGTTCCTTCTGTGTCTCTTCAAGCCAAGCACGGCGAGACAGGACCACGTTGTTGCGGTTCTTGTCCAGTTCGATGATCTTGGCGTCGATCGTGGTCCCTATGAAGGGTTGTAGGTCACGGACCCGGCGTAGCTCCACGAGTGAAGCGGGAAGGAAGCCACGGAGACCGATGTCGACGATCAGCCCGCCCTTGACGACCTCGATCACGGCGCCGGAAACCATTCCGTCGCCTTCCTTGATCTCCTCGATCCGACCCCAGGCCCGCTCGTATTGGGCCCGCTTTTTGGACAGGACCAGACGGCCGTCCTTGTCCTCACGCTGGAGAACCACGGCTTCGATCTTCTCGCCAACGGCCACGATCTCGTTCGGATCCACGCCGTTGCGGATCGAAAGCTCGCGAGGCGGAATGACACCTTCGGACTTGTAACCAATATCCAGCAGGACCTCGTCCTTATCGACCCGGACGACGGTGCCCTCGACCAGTTGGCCGTTCTCAACGTCGACCATGGTGGCCGAGTAGGCCTCGTCGAGCGTCAGGGAACCGAGATCATCCTCGGTGATGGGACGGGGGATGTACTCCCCGCTCTCGTCGAAACTTCCCATGGGCGGGGAGTCGAGGGCGGAGGGAATAAGAGTCAGTTCGGACACGTGTTCTTCTCGTCGGATGGGAGTAGGTGGACAGGTCATTCCGGACGCATAAACACGGCATGTGCACACGCGAAACGGACCCGGAGATCCTACCGGACCCCCATCGCGACCCCATCGGACGGAACTCAACCAAATTTAGGGCAGGTCCGTCAGTCGGCTCGTCGTCCAATCAGCAGGAACTCGGGATGTTCTAGATCCGGTGGACGAGGGGCGTAGTCGCCGGGAGTCACTGAACGGACCTCGTCGACCACCAGTCCGGCGCGGTCGGCCAGCAGGCGGAGTTCCCGCGGAGTGAAACAGGTGGTCCAGAGTTCAGCTGGCTTCTCGACACCATCGCCGTTCCTGAGCGCCGTGTGCTCCCGGTTGACGCCGGTATCGGCGTCGAAGTGGTCGGCCTCAGCCAGAAAGCGAACCTGGAAGTAGGCCGAGAAGGCGCTCAGGGCCACGCCCCCTCCCGGCCGGACGGCGGCCACGATGCGGTCCAGGATCGCTCCGTCGGGGTCCAGCACGGCCGTATCGGCTCCCGGCCCTCCAGCCAGGCCGAACGCTCCCTGGCAGAGCGAGATAGCCGCGTTGAACTCTCTGTCGAAAGTCATGGTCCGAGCATCGCCGTGGATGAACGTGGCTCCTTCTGGGGCGTCTCGACGGGCCAAGTCCACGAAGGTCTCCGACACGTCGATGCCCACGACCTCAATGCCACGTCGGGCCAGTTCATGGCTGTGGCGTCCCGGGCCGCAACCGACGTCCAGTAGGCGGGATCCTTCACCGAGGCCCAACACGTCGATGAGGACGTCGACCTCCTGGACGGTCCCGTAGGTGAATGAGTAGCGACGGTAGGCATCTCCCAGGTAGTCAGCGACACCCTCGAACCAGTGATCCATCTACCAGAGACCCGATCCCTCAGCCCTTGGCGTCAGCCCAGGTGGCGCCGGTGGCGACCTCGACGGCCAACTCCACCCGCAAGTCGTAGGCCCCGGTCATCTCGGAACGGACCATGGCCTCCACGTCGACAACCTCATCGATCGGCACTTCAAGGATCACCTCGTCGTGGACCTGGAGCACTAGACGGGATGCCGACCCGTCAGCTCGGAGCCGGTCGTCGATCCGGATGAGGGCCACCTTGAAGATGTCGGCAGCCAGACCCTGGATGCCAGCGTTCATGGCCTGGCGTTCGCCGGCCTGACGTACGTTGAAGTTGGGCGACGAGAGCTCCGGTATGCGTCGACGGCGCCCGAACAGGGTCTCCGTGTAGCCCTTCTGGCGGGCCTCGTCGACCGTCCGCTCCATGTAGTCGCGGACCGACGGAAAGGCGGCGAAGTACGACTCGAGGATCTCGTTGGCCTCGTCAACCGATGAGCCCAGCCGTTGGGACAGCCCGTAGGCCTCCATGCCGTAAGCCAGTCCGTAGGCCACCATTTTGGCCCGGTTCCGCACCTCGGAGGTCACGTCGGTCGGGTCGATTCCCCACGTCCGGGCGGCCACCGCGGTGTGGATGTCATCACCAGCCTCAAACGCTGCGATCAAACCCGGGTCGTCGGCCAGGTGGGCGATGACCCGTAACTCGATCTGGTTGTAGTCGGCTACCAGCAACGTGCAGCCGTCGATCGGTACGAAGGCCCTGCGAAAAGCCCGCCCGGCCTCGGTGCGGACCGGGATGTTGTGGAGGTTCGGTGCATCCGAGCTGAGTCGACCCGTTCGGGCGACCGTCTGGTTGAACGTGGCGCGGATTCGGTCACCCGGACCAGCCTCAGCCAACAGGCCTTCGCCGTACGTGGAGCGGAGTTTCTCGACCTCTCGGTAGGCGAGTAGGTGAGCAACCACAGGATGATCATCCCTGAGGCGCTCCAGAGTGGCCGCGTCCGTGGAGAACCCGGTCTTGGTCTTCTTGCCGGGGGTGAGACCCAGCTTCTCGAAAAGGATCTCCCTGAGCTGCTTGGTGGAGTTGACGTTGAACTCCTCCCCGGCCGCCTCGTGGACAAGGCCTCGCAGGCGTTCGCAACTGGCGGTCAGCTCGTCACGGAGGCGGGTCAACTCGGCGACGTCCACGCCAATGCCCAACTCCTCCATGCGGGCCAACACGGCGACGAGGGGAACTTCGATGTCAGCGTTCAGGGAAAGGAGCCCTTGGGCCTCCATGGCCGAAATCAGCGGGTCCCGAAGGGTCCAGACCGCGGCCGCCCGGTGTCCGGCCTCCACCGACGGATCGGCTGCCTCGCCACTGAGGTCCAACTGCCCATCGGGCGCTCCGGTCACCGGAAGCATCCGTCGGGCATGACGCTCCAGAAGCACCCCGAGCTCGTAGGTGGCGTCAGCCGGGTCCAGCAGGTACCCGGCAAGCGCTGTGTCCAGCACTAGGTGGACCTCTCCGATGCCCTGCCGCTGCAAGGCCCGCAACATCGGCTTGACGTCATGGGCCGCTACACCCGGGCCGTCAGCACCCAGAAGCCCCGCCAACGCACCGGTGACCGCTGGATCAGCCACCAGGGCGGCGGGAATCCACCAAGCCTCCTCACCATCGGAAACTGCGAGGCCCGGGCCAAGATCAGGGCCGGCGGGACCTGATGGCGGCTCGGCCACCGCTGCCAGACCAATCGGGCCGGTGGACGCAGCTGCCACTCTGATGGCCTCGATACCAGCCGCATCTGTGACGACGCTGACGGAAACCTCCAACTCTCCCGAGGCCCCCGTAGATCCGTCTCGGCTCTCCCGTGAATCCGCCCCATCGCCACCGAAGTCGACACCCAGCAGGGCAGCCAAACGTTCGCGGGCCCGGCTCAGCTCCAACACGTCGAGTAGCCCACCGGCCCTCTCCACGTCGACGGGGCCCTGGTCTAGGTCGTCGGCGGTCAACCCGAGCGGCACATCGCGCACTAGCAGCATCATCTCCTCGTTCAGACGGGCAAGGTCTTCGCTGGCGTTCAGGTTCTCCCGGAGCTTGGGGGTCTGATCGTCGGCTGCGGCGAAGATCCCGTCGAGCCCCCCATAGGCGTTGATCAACTTGGCGGCCGTCTTCTCCCCAACCCCGGGAACTCCAGGCAGGTTGTCAGAGGAGTCGCCCCGCAACGCGGCGTAGGCCACATAGTCCGCGGGTCGGACTCCGGTGCGTTCGAAGATGCCTGCCTCGTCGTACAGGGCGTAGTCCGACACCCCCCGCTTGTTGTAGAGCACCCGGACATGTGGATCCTCCACCAACTGGTAACTGTCCCGGTCCCCGGTCACGATGGTCACGTCCCGACCGGCATCGCGGGCCACGGTGGCGAGGGTCGCCAAGACATCGTCGGCCTCGAACCCCTCGGCATCCACCACCCGCAATCCCAGGGAGTCGACCAGCTCGCGAACCAGATCGAGCTGCTGGTAGAGGGAATCCTCCTGCTTCTCACGGTTCGCCTTGTACGACGGTAGGCGCTCGTGGCGAAAGGTGTCCCCCGGCCGATCGAAGGCCACGGCCACCCCTTCGGGCTCGTGATCGCGTAGCAGGGACAGGAGCATCTGGGTGAAACCGAAGACGGCGTTCGTCTCCTGCCCGGTGCGGGTCACCATGTCTCTGGGAATGGCGAAGAACGCCCGGTAAGTCAGTGAATTTCCGTCGAGGAGGAGGAGTCCGGGCACCGCGGCGACCCTAATCCCCAATGGTGACCAACCCGACTGGCGGCCCGGCCCGTCAGGAAGGTCGGAGGCCCTCGTCGATGACAGCCCGGGCCACGTCGGCCATGGTCTGACGCCCTGACATTGACGAGGTCTGCAGGAACCGAAACGCTTCGTTCTCAGATAGGCCGACCTCATCGAGGAGGACACCCTTTGCCCGGTCGATCACCTTGCGGGCCTCGAGTCGATCGGTCAATGTCTGGGCCTGGTCGGTCAGGGCACGCATCTCTCGGTGGCGGGCACGGGCCACCTCGACGGCCGGCACCAGTTCGGATCGCTGGAACGGCTTGACCAAGTAGGCCAGCGCACCGGCCTCGACGGCCCGGTCGATCAGGTTCCGCTGGCTAAACGCGGTGAGGATGACCACCGCGGTGTCGTGGGAAGCGGCGATACGCGATGCCGCCTCGATCCCGTCGAGTCCGGGCATCTTGATGTCCAGGATCACCACGTCGGGGTCCAGTTCGGCCACCAGCTCGACGGCATGATCACCGCGCCCGGTGTCGCCTACCACGTCGTACCCCTCGTCGATGAGGGTCTCCTTGAGGTCGAGACGAATGATGGCCTCGTCTTCGGCCAGGACCACCCGTACTGGTGGCATGCCGGGAGCGGGAGAGGCCCCGCGCGAATCAGTCATCTCGGACTCCTCGGCCGTCGGAGCCCATCCGATCCAGCAAGTCGTCCTGGATGGCCTCCAGCCGGGCGATGTTGGCCACCACGTCATCACGGTGGCGTTCCATGGCCCGGGCGTGACGCTCGGCGTCGCGATGGACGCTTCCTGACTGAGCGGTTTCCGAAACCAGGGCCCGAACCCGGGCATCGGTCGCGTCAGCCGACAAGTGGGCCAACTGTTCCTCAGCCACCGCCAGATCGGACCAGAGCCGCTGGAGGCGCTCGCCAACCTCGATTAGGCGTCGTTCAATCACCGAGCGTGCCATGGGACCGGCCATTGTACGAAAAACATCTGGTGCCCGGGGCGGGACTTGAACCCGCACGACCTTTCAGCCAGAGGATTTTGAGTCCTCCGCGTCTGCCAATTCCGCCACCCGGGCGCACTTTCTGAGCCTACCGGTGGGCCCCTGACTGGCGACCCGCTCCGCTACCTCGGGGTAACCCGTGACCCAACCGTCGACGGGCCCCTACGATGGGCCAACGCAGCGGGTTCAATGCCCCGTCACTGACGGAACCGCCACCCTTCCGCGTCCCTTCGAGGAGACCGATGATCGCCTTCACCTACTCCGGCCAGGGCTCCCAGCAACCCGGCATGGGAGCACCCTGGTCTGACCACCCATCCTGGGAACTGGTCGACGAGGCCTCCGAAGCAGCGGGACGCGACGTGACCCACCTGCTACTCGCTGCCGACGCCGACGAACTCCGCGAAACCCGCAACGCCCAGCTGGCCACCTTCGTGACCAGCATGGTGATCCTCGATGCCGTGGAGCGGCTCGGCATCGACGCTGCCGGCCACGCTGGACACAGCCTCGGCGAGTACAGCGCGCTGACCGCGTCGGGCGCCCTGGCCTTCGAAGACGCAGTGCCCCTGGTGGTCGAACGAGGTGAAGCCATGCAGGTCGCGATCCAGGAACCCGAGGGCACCATGGCCGCCGTGCTGGGACTCGATGACTCAAGCGTGGAAGAAGCGTGTTCAGCCGTCGACGGTGACGTCTGGGTCGCCAACTACAACGCCCCCGGACAGGTAGTCATTGCCGGTGATCCCGAAGCGGTGGCCGCAGCCGGCCAGGAGGCCAAGGATCAAGGCGCCAAACGAGTCACCACCCTGGAAGTGTCCGGTGCCTTCCATACCCCGTTCATGTCTTCGGCCAGGGATCGACTCAGCGAAGCCATCAACAGCACCGACATCCGAATGCCGGAGGGAATCGTGGTGGCCAACGTGGATGCCACCGCCCACCAGAACCCGGCAACGTGGCGGGCTCTGATGAACGCCCAACTCTGCAGCCCCGTCCGGTGGGCGCAGAGCCTTGAGACGCTGAGCCTCGCCGGCTTCACCACGTTCGTCGAACTGGGTCCGGGCAGTGTCCTGACCGGACTGGTTAAGCGGACCATCAAGGAGGCGACCCGACTAACGGTTAACACCCCGGACCACCTCGACTCGCTCCTCGACGCACTAGCCGCCCCCGCTATGGCAGAGGCTGCTGGTGAGGACGCTGAGGGCGAACACCTCTTCGCCACCGACCGCATGGTGGTGAGTCCAGCTACCGGCATCTTCACTCCGGTGGCCGACATCGGTCCCGGCCAGGTGGTGGCCGCCGGGGCCCTGCTGGGTCACATCGGTACGACCGAGGTTTATTCGTCGTTCGCCGGCGAGTTCATGGGTTGGCTCGCTGTCGACACTGAACGGGTCACCGCATCCAAGCCCATTGCGTGGCTTCGCGCTCAGTAATTTCCACCACGCGAACGTCCGAGCCAAGTCCGCCCAAGAAACCCAGTCAGGAACCAAGAGCAACCATGAGTGACCCAATCAGTCGAGTCGTACTGGTCACCGGTGGAAACCGCGGCATCGGCCTTGCCTGCGCCAAGGCGTTCGTCGCTGCCGGTCACCGAGTAGCCGTGACCTGCCGGGGAGAGGCACCGGCCGAGGTTTCCGAGGCGGGCATCCTCGCCGTGCAGTGTGACGTGACCGACACCGAACAGGTCGACGCGGCCTTTACCGCTATCGAGGAACAGTTGGGACCCGTCGAGATCCTGGTGGCCAACGCCGGCATCACCCGGGACGGCCTCGTGCTGCGGATGTCCGACGACGACTTCATCGACGTGCTGGACGCCAATCTGATCGGTGCATTCCGGGTCTGCCGTCGGGCTGTCAAGCGGATGATAAAGGGGCGTTGGGGTCGAATCGTCCTGGTCTCGTCGGTCGCCGGTCGAGTCGGACAGACCGGTCAGGCCAACTACTCGGCGTCCAAGGCGGGCCTAGTCGGTCTGGGACGCTCCCTGGCCAAGGAGTTCGCCAGCCGAAACGTGACCGTCAACGTGGTGGCACCGGGGCCCATTCTGACCGAGATGCTGGCTGCCCTCCCCGACGACCAGCAGGCTGCCTACGCCGAAGCCGTACCGCTGGGTCGTCTGGGCGAACCCTCTGAGATCGCCGCGGCGGTGACCTTTCTGACGTCGGAGAATGCCGGCTACGTCACCGGTGCCGTCCTCCCCGTGGACGGCGGCCTGTTCATGGGGTGAATACCCCTGGTCTGTAAATGGCGACAAGCGAAACGACCCAGAGTGTCGTAGGCCACAATCCATTCCCCTGTGGATCGCTCCGCTCTAGGGTGAGGCAGTTCACGATCACCAATCAGAACGGAGAACGACGGTGAGCGAAGAAAACTTCGAGAAGTTCCGGAAGTGTGCGGTCGAGGTCCTGTCGGTGGAAGCTGACCAGGTCACCATGGAGGCTTCATTCGCCGAGGACCTCGATGCCGACAGCCTCGACCTCGTCGAGTTGGTCATGGCCCTTGAGGAGGAGTTTGGCGTCAACGTCGAGGAGGAGGAACTGGAGGACATCACCACCATCGGGGGCGCCTACCAGCTCATCACCGGCAAGCTCTGATGACCCGTCGTCGGGTGGCCGTCACCGGCCTGGGCGTGGTCTCCACGTGCGGCGTCGGCACAGACGCGTTCTGGAACGGCCTGTGTGGTCCGGCCCCGGAAGGCGACCGCCTGGTCCCCGACTTCGATCCCTCCCCGTGGTTTGAGAACCCTAAGGAGGTCCGTCGCAGTGACCGCTGTACGCAGTTCGCCATCGCTGCGTCTGACATGGCCCTAGAGCAAGCCGGTGAACTGACCGCCGATCCGACCCGTCGGGGTGTGTTCATCGGTACCGGCATCGGTGGCATCCAAACCCTCGAGGACCAGATCCTCGTGATGAACGAAAAGGGCTCTCGACGGGTATCTCCGTTCCTCATCCCCATGATGATGCCCAATGCCGCCCCGGCCGCCGTGTCGATGAAGCACGGCTTTCAGGGCCCCGCCGAGAACACCTGCACGGCGTGCGCCGCCGGTACACACGCCTTGGCCAATGCCGCCCGTCTAATCGCCTACGGACGTTGTGACGTGGTCCTAGCCGGTGGAAGCGAGGCCCCATTCGTGGATGCAGCCGTGGCCGGCTTCACCAATATGACGGCCTTCTCGTCGGTCGGGATTTCCCGACCGTTCGACGCGGAGCGCGACGGCTTCGTCATGGGCGAAGGCGCTGGCGTGGTCGTGCTGGAAGACTGGGAGACCGCCGAGGCTCGCGGGGCGACCATTCTGGCCGAGATCCTGGGCGGCGCCAGCACGGCCGACGCCCACCACATCACCGCCCCGTCACCTGGCGGTGTGGGAGCCATCAACTGCATGCGTCTGGCCCTCGAAGAGGCCGGAGTGGACGCCGCCGATGTGGTCCACATCAATGCCCACGGCACGTCGACCCCGCTGAACGACATGGCCGAGGCCTTCGCCATGCAAGAGGTGTTCGGCGATAACGGCCCGCAGATCACCTCCACCAAGGGGATCACCGGTCACGCTCTAGGGGCCGCCGGCGCCATTGAGGCCGTTGCGGTGATCCTGGCCCTGCAGAAGGGCCTGATCCCACCAACATCGGGCTACGCCACACCCGATCCAGAAATGCCGGCGATCAACATCGTCGCCGGTGAACCCGCACCTTGGACACCCGGCATCTCCATGTCCAACTCGTTTGGGTTCGGCGGCCACAATGGCAGTCTGGTTATCGGCCCCGCTTAATCCCGGCCCCGGTCAGCCAGCCAGAGACCCATGCGTTGGTCAGTCAGTACCCACGAAGACGAACATCAGCTCACACCGGCACGCCTCCTCACCGTCCACAGACGCCCGTCCTGTGCCCTTGCCGGCCCTGGCTGACACCCGACCCAGCTCCACCTCCAGGTCCAATCGCTCTCCCGGTACCACCTGCCGCCGGAACCGAACCCCGTCAAGACCACCGAAAAGAGCCAGACGACCGACAAAGTCCGGGCGGCTTAGTAGGGCATAAGCCCCCAACTGTGCGATCGATTCACACATCAAAACGCCGGGAAGCGTCGGCCGATCAGGGAAATGTCCAGCAAAGAAAGGCTCATCACCGGTCAGGTCCCAGTAACCGACGGCCCGCTCCCCCGAGGTCACCTCGGTGACCTCGGTCAACAAGAGGAACGGATCACGGTGTGGGATGACCGCCTCAGGTGGCAGCAAGATGTCGGACACGTTGGAGGTTCCTTCCGGGCATGGTCGAGAATCTGTCAGTGGGCCGAAATGCACGAGGCCGGGGTGTCGCCACCCCGGCCTCGGCCAACTTCTCAGATGATGTCGAGTCGCATTAGGCGACCCGCAGTGCTCACCAGGAGGAAGGTGCGGGCGCCGCCTCGGCCGCTCCACCACCGCTGTTGGCAGCAGCCTTCAACTTCGAGCCGACAGACACCTTGCAGGCGTTACGGGCCGCCACGTGAACAGGCTCGCCGGTCTGCGGGTTGCGGGCCATCCGAGCCTCCCGATGGACCTGCTCAAACGAAATCCAGCCGGGAATCGACACCTTGTCACCACCGGCAGCCACCGCATCAGCCACCACATCAAAGAAGGCATCCAGACACGCACCTGCGTCCTTGTTGGACGTCCCAGCCCGGTCCGCCATTGCTGCGATTACATCGCTCTTGTTCATCGACCATCTCCTTTGGGTCTCGGGATGGGTCTGCCCACCTCGTGGTCAAATGACATCCGACTACTTTCAGCACCCAATGTCAAGCATTTCCGATCCTGGAGGCCTTTCGTTCCAAGGATCTGCCTCCGAGCTGTGGGTCCGTCGGGAATGACAACGAGCCTTTTCAGACGGTCCTCCGGCCGCTGTAGCGACGCGACAAAGTCAATCTGGAGCGTTCACCAGGTGCTGGGCCGCGTTCAGGAAGTACTCCATCACTGCCGATTCGGCGGATCGGGTGAGACCCCCGCCGGCGACCGCGGTCGACATACAGGCCAGCCAGGCGTCCCGTTGGACCGAGGCGATGACAAAGGGAGCGTGACGCATCCGCAGTCGAGGGTGTCCCCGCTCGACGCTGTAGTCGGCGGGGCCACCCCAATACTGGCGTAGGAAGCCGGCGAGTCGAGCAGCCGGGCCGGCCAGGTCGTCGGGATACAGCGGTCGTAGTACGGGGTCCGCCGCCACTCCATCATAAAATCGGCCGGCTAGGTCGTCGAACCACGCTGGCCCCACCAGTTCGAAGAGTGTGTCGGCCACGATCTCTGTGCTGTCGGCTCCGATCCGCACCCAAGGCTTTTGTCGCCCCATGGGAACGCTCTGACTGGTCATGTTCAGCTGGTCGCTAACAAGGAGTCAACCGGCGTCGAGGGCGGCTCGGAAGTCCGCCACCAACTCGGCGACACCCTCCGGGCCGGCCCGATCGACCATGCGTTGCACGACGGCCGAACCGACTACCACCCCGTCACCGTGACACGATGCCTCTACCGCCTGTGCTGGGGTGCCGATGCCCACGCCGACCAGTACCGGCACATCGGTGATGGGTTTGAGACGCGAGGCGATCTCGACGGCGCTAGCCGCCAACTCGGACCGCACCCCGGTCACCCCCACAAGCCCGACGCCATATACGAAACCGCGGGTCCTCTCGCAGATGCGGGGCAGGCGATCGTCAGGGGCCGTGGGGGCAGCAAGCAGGATCGGTTCGACGCCAGCACCATCCGCCACCCCCAACCACGGACCAGCCTCCTCCAAAGGAAGGTCGGGCAGGATGCAGCCCGACACCCCCGAAACGATCAGCGATTTGGCAAACCGTTCCAGACCCATGCGAAAGGCGATGTTGTAGTAGGTCATCACAGCCAGCGGTACGCCCACATCGGCATCCCGAAGGGCGTCGAGAATGCTCACCGGCGTAGCACCACCGGCCAGAGCAACATCATTGGCGGCCTGGATCGTCGGACCATCCATTACCGGATCCGAGAACGGCACCCCGATTTCGATCACGTCGGCACCAGCGGCGGCCACCGCCCGTGCCGTGTCCAGCCAGTCGTCGCCAAGGCCGCCGGTGACGTACACGACGAGGCATTTTCCGCCACCATCACGTCGAGCACGCAGTGCCGCTTCGACCGGACCGGTCACCCTTGAGCCCCTATCTTCGTTTCGGGCACTCACGCCAGGATGCCCATCATCTGGGCCACGTCTTTGTCGCCACGTCCCGACAGATTCACCACCACTGATTTTCCGGCCAGAGCCGCCCGTTCCCGTGAGACCCAGGCCAGGGCATGGGCCGGCTCCAGTGCCGGAATGATCCCCTCGGACCGGCTTAGCAGTTGGAAGGCCTCGACCACCTCGTCATCGGTGACCGCCTCGTACCGGGCCCGGCCGACGGAGGCTAGATGGCTGTGCTCGGGGCCGACCCCTGGGTAATCCAGGCCGGCACTAATCGACTCGGCCTCCAGCACCTGACCGAACTCGTCCTGCATTAGGTAGGAGTCCATCCCGTGGACCACCCCTGGTACTCCACGCCCCACCGCGGCGCCACCCGCCGGCTCCACACCGACTAGTTCGGTTGCCGCGTCGGAAAAGCCCGAGAAGATGCCGATGGCATTGGACCCACCACCCACACAGGCCACAACCATGTCGGGCGGACCACCCAACAGGGCCTCGCTCTGCTCGCGGGCCTCACGACCAAGTACCTCATGGAACGTCCGGACCATCCACGGGTACGGATGGGGGCCCATGACCGATCCGAGGCAGTAGTGCGACTCTTCCACCGTGGCCACCCAATCCCTCATGGCCTCGTTCACCGCGTCCTTGAGAGTCCGGCTACCCGACATGGCCGTCCGGACCTCGGCGCCCAGAAGGCGCATCCGGAAGACATTGAGCTCCTGGCGCTTAACGTCGACCTCGCCCATGTAAACGCAGCACTCCATGCCCAGGAGGGCGGCTGCGGTGGCCGAGGCGACACCGTGCTGGCCAGCCCCGGTCTCGGCCAGCAGGCGGGTCTTGCCCATTCTCTTGGCCAGCAGGGCCTGACCCAGCACGTTATTGATCTTGTGGGAACCCGTGTGATTCAGGTCTTCCCGCTTCAGGAACAAGCGGCAGCCCAGTTCCGAGGAAAGGTTGTGACACTCGGTCATTGGGGACGGCCGACCGGCGTAGTCAGCCAATAGGGCATCCAGTTCAGTCCGGAAGGTCGGGTCGGCCCAGGCCTTACGAAACTCCACTTCGAGCTCGAGGACGGCCGGAATCAGCGTCTCGGGCACGAATCGGCCACCGAACTCACCGAACCTCCCGTCTGGTGTGGGCTCCTGCAGTGTCATGGTCAGTCCATTCCTCGATCTGCTGCATCGGGAGGCTCGACTTCGTCCTGCTGCCAATCAAACGGGCGATTCTCCATGTCGCCCCGATAGCCCTCGATTCGGGTCGGTCGGGCCGCCCGCGCATTGATCATGAACGCTCGCAACAGGCGGGGATCCTTGCGCCCTGGCCCGGCTTCCACACCGCTCGCCACGTCGACGCCGTAAGGGTCGACTCGCTCGATGGCCTCGCCCACATTCTCTGGTGTGAGACCGCCAGCCAGCAGCATCGGCCTGGCCGCCGACGGGCCGTCGGCCATGGCCCAGTCGAACACCTGGCCCGAACCAGGCATCGGAGCATCCAGCAGGAGCAGGTCAGCACCGAACTCGTCGAAGCGGTCCAGGTCGGGCGAACCGGCCGACAGTGCCCGGATGGTCACCGGCACCCGATCAGCTACCCAGCGGGTGGTCGTAGGTGACTCATCGCCATGGAGCTGGGCGGCCCGCAGACCGATCCGGTTCACCATCTCGACCACCCGGGCCTTCCCGGTGTTGCGAAACACCCCTACTGTCATCACATCGGGCGGGAGTTGTCCCACGATGTCACGCACCACCCGTTCGCTTACCTGACGCCGCGACGGGGCGAAGATGAAGCCAAGGGCATCGGCGCCCAGTGCCGTGGCAAGCAACGCGTCCTCAGCGCAGGTGATGCCACAGATCTTTATGAACACGGTTGAATCATCCCTCATTTTGGGGCCCCTCGGGCGCTCCCCGGAGGGCTCGTACGGCACCCGTCCGGTCTCCCGAGGTCACCAGCGACTCGCCCACCAAGAGTGCGTGGTAGCCGGCATCGACCAGTGTCCGGGCGTCAGCGGGCCCCCGGATGCCCGACTCGGCTACCCGAACGACCCAGTCGGGCATGAGTGGGGCCATCCGGATGGCCCTGTTCGTGTCGACCTCAAAGGTCACCAGATCCCGTTGATTCACCCCTATGAGTCGCGCACCCACCGTCAGGGCTCGCTCCAGTTCGACCTCGTCATGGATCTCCACGAGGGCGTCGAGGCCCACTTCGACGGCCAGGGCGTGGAAGTCGGTCAACTCGGCATCGTCAAGCGCCGCAGCAATCAGGAGCACCGCATCGGCCCCCATGAGACGGGCGTCGCAGATGTCGCGGGTGTCGACGGTGAAATCCTTTCGGAGTACTGGGACCCCCACGGCGCCTCGGGCAGCGGCTAGGTCGTCTGGTGATCCTCCGAAGTGGTCGACGTCGGTCAGAACCGAAAGGCAAGCCGCTCCACCGGCAACGTATTCCGTGGCGGTGCCCGCCGGGTCTAGATCGACGGCCAGATCTCCCCGTGAGGGCGAACGGCGCTTCACCTCAGCGATTACCGCCGGCTCTCCGGCAGGGACTTCAATCAGAGCGTCAGTAAAGCGCCGTGCTTCGGGCAGCCCGCGCGCCGCGTCGACCAGTGCACCGACCCCCCGGCGATCGGCGGCGGCGACCGTGCGATGAACGTCGAGGATCCGATCGAGATAGGTAGCCACGACCGGAGGCTACCGACACCCCCGTGGTGCCCCAGAGCCGATTCCCTCACACAACCCTCATCTCCACGATGCGGTTTGGTGGACCCATCGTGCGACGATGGGGTCATGACTGGAGACCCGGGTCACCCGACGCGTACCGACGGTGCCGTGATTCTGGTCATCGAGGACGAGCCCCACATCGCTGACCTGCTGGACCTCTACCTCCGTCAAGACGGCCATCGCCCCTACCTGGCGGATAGCGGCGAGCGGGCGTTGGTCCTGTTCGCCGAACGATCGCCGGCACTGGTACTCCTTGACCTCGGCCTGCCGGGCGACATCGACGGCCTGGAGGTCTGCCGAAGCATCCGCGCCACATCAGACGTTCCCATCATCATGATCACGGCCCGCGATGACGAAGTCGACCGGATAGTCGGCTTCGAGTTAGGCGCCGACGACTACGTGGTCAAGCCGTTCAGCCCCCGCGAACTCATGGGCCGCGTCCGCGCAGTGCTCCGCCGCTCAGCGAACACCCAGACGCCGACCGGATCGGTGGTCGAATTCGGTGGTGTCCGCATCGACGGCGAACGCCTCGAGGCCACGGTGGATGGTGTCGTGGCTTTACTGGCCACCCGCGAGTTCGCTCTGCTGTGGTTCCTCGTCGAACACACCGGTCGAGCCCTGACCCGGCGCCAAATTCTGGACGGCGCATGGGGCGCCGGTTGGATCGGTGACGAGCGGACGGTCGACGTTCATGTGAGGCAGGTCCGTCGGAAGTTAGGTGACGACCTCCCCCTAGCCACGATCCGCGGTGTCGGTTACCGGCTGGACTGATGGAGCACACTTCATGAGGACCCGACTGCTCACCACCATGGTCGGACTGGTCGTCCTGGCCCTCGTCCTGGTCGGCGCAGGAACCGCGGTGGCCGCTTGGACCCGCTCGGCGTCGACCACCGAACGCCATGTGGTCGGCCAGACCCTCGCCTTGGCTGCGGCGTTAGAAGATGGCATGACGGCTCTGAACCGCCTCAGACTCGAGCAGGGTGTCCGCGAACGACTCCGACAGTCACTGGACCTCGAGCAGATTGGCCTTGCCGTGGTCCCACGTGATGGCAGTGCCCTAGTCGTCCTCAACGAACTTCCACGCGTTGTCACCTACGACGACCTGCGTCCATTGGCCGAGGACGCTGCTGGGCCCAACGAAGCGGCCCACACATCGGGGGTCCGAGACGATGTGGCCTGGGCGGCCGCCGTGGTTCCGTTGCGGTCCACCGCCACCGGTCCGGCCATCGTCGTGGTAGCCAGCCGTCGATACGTAGACCCGCTGGCCGGCACCTACCAGTGGATGCTGCTGGGCGCGTTGGTGTCCATCATCGTCTCCGTGCTCGTAGCCCTCCGCCTTAGCCGCTCTCTGGCCCACCCGGTGATCGAGGTGGCCGCGGCCGCCCACAAAATCGCGGACGGCCACCTGGATACCCGACTGGATTCGGACCCGGCCGGGTCAAAGTCCCGGCGGCCAGATGAGGTCTCCGAACTGGTGGTGGCGGTGAACACCATGGCTGAGGGACTGGAGCGATCCCGGGGTCTGGAACGGCAGTTCCTTCTCTCGGTCTCTCACGATCTCAGGACACCAATGACCTCCATCCGCGGCTACGCCGAGGCTCTGGTCGACGGGACCATCTCCGAGCCCATCCAGGCCGGCAGGGTGATCCTGGCCGAGGCCGCTCGTCTGGAACGCCTCGTTCGTGACCTTCTCGAGTTGGCCCATCTGGATGCTCGACAGTTCGCCCTACACCTGCACCCAGTGGACATTGCCGCGTCGACCGCCGAGGTGGTCGAGGCTTTCGGCCCGGTGGCCGCTGAATCCGGCATCCAGGTCACCGTCGAAACCTCGGCAACGAACGCTGCCGGGATCGGAGACGACGTCGTGGCAATGGTCGACCACGATCGGTGGGCTCAGATAGTCGGCAATCTGATCGAAAACGGTCTGCGGTACGCGGCAACCACTCTGACAGTGGAGATTCAGTCGACAGGACCGTCGATTCAGGTCCGGATCACCGACGATGGTCCGGGGATCGCAGCCGACGATCTCCCCCACGTATTCGAACGTCTCTACGTGGCCCAGCACCACCCGACCGACCGGGAGTCGGGTTCCGGCCTGGGTTTGGCCATCGTCCGTGAACTGGTGGAAGCCATGGATGGCGAGGTGGAAGCCGTGGCACCTCCCGACGGCGGCACCGAGATGGTGGTACGGATCCCCTCAGTCAGCGAGGAGTGAGACCGACGTGCCGTCGGCGTCGACCGTTACCGGCACCACAATGGCCCGCTTTACCTCGGCAAGGGCCACGAACCCGTCGTTGGGTCCAGTCCCGGGTCGGGTGGCCACGCTGGTCAGCCGACCGGCCGCAACACCATCAAGCGTGATTTCCGTCTCGGCCAACGGCAACTGACCCTGTCCGATCGCCCGCACGATTCGTGTCGGGGTTCCGGCACTCCGACTGTCGACCCGTGCCACCAGCTCCTGACCGGTGTAGCACCCCTTGGTGAAGCTGGCTGACCGGTCAACAACTCCGGTGGCACCAGGAATGGTCGTCTCATCCATCTCAGCGCCCATCATCGGGATGCCGGCAGCGATCCGACGGTGCTCCCACATCGAACCGTCACCATTGGTGGGGCCTTCAGGAAGATCAACCGACGGACCGAGCAGGTCGACGGCTCGCAGGCCGGGCCAGATCACAGGTAACGCCAGCCCGCCTAGCGGAGCATCCACCGACCCCATCTCAGCATCTAGCACCGTGACCAGATCCCAGTCGACGGGTTCCACCGTGCAGTCGGTCCGCAGTAGGAAGCGGGTCAGACGGGCCACTACGACCATTCCCCAACCAGCGTCCACATCCAACATGAACACGTCGTCGGCCATTCTCGAGACTCGCATCCACGCCTCGACCTTGCCGGTGGGCTGCAACACGAAGGTCTCCGCTGCGTCGCCGACGCCCAGAGCGTCGACGTCCTGACTGAGCTGGCCCTGGAGGTATGTCTGGGCATCGGGCCCGGTAACCCGTAGGACGTCGCGCTGCCGACGAACGATGGTCATAACGGTGGCTTCATGAGAAAGGTCAATCGCTGCTAGCAGTCCGACGAGCCGCTGTCATCCGGCGGGCAGCCGGAATGGTCGATAGCAGCGCCCGAGCCTTGTTCTGGCATTCCAGGTGCTCTAGCTCCGGAACACTGTCAGCCACGATGCCCGCTCCGGCCTGGACTGAGGCGATTCCGTCACGGACGAACATGGTGCGAATGGCAATGGCCGTGTCGATGTTGCCGGTGAAGTCGAAGTAACCAACCACGCCCGCATATGGGCCACGCTTGACCGGCTCGAGGGCGTCGATGATCTCCATGGCCCTCACCTTGGGGGCACCAGAAACCGTACCGGCAGGCAAGGTTGCCCGAAGGACGTCGATGGGGGTGCAGCCTTCGGCCAACTCGCCGGCAACCTGACTGGTGAGGTGCATGACGTGGCTGTAACGCTCCAGCGTCATCATCTCCTCGACCTCTTCGGAGCCGAACGCCACGACCCGACCCACGTCGTTTCGGGCCAAGTCGACGAGCATCACATGCTCGGCCACCTCCTTGGGGTCCTCGGCCAATTCGGCGGCCATCCGGCGATCGTCGACGTCATTACGGCCCCGACGACGGGTGCCGGCAATGGGCCGTGATACGACCCGACCGTCGAGCAACTGAACCATGGGCTCGGGCGAGGCCCCCACCACGGTGAGGTCCTCGTAACGCAGAAAGTACATATAGGGACTCGGATTGACCTGTCGGAGCACCCGGTACACATCGTAGGGCTCGGCATCGAGCTCCACGTCGAAACGTTGTGACAAGACGACCTGGAACACGTCGCCAGCCAAGATGTGCTCCCGTGCGACCTCCACGGCGACCTTGTACAGGTCAGCGCCCATGGTGGAGGTCACCTCAGGCGGCTCATCAGTGGGATCAGGCGGCGCCATCAGGGGTTCGTCGAGTGGTCGGGCTCCGTCTGATGCCAACTGGTCGAGCCTGGATGCCGCCTCGTCGTAGGCGGCATCCAGTACTGCGTTGTCGGCCGCCTCGTCGCCGGTGAGCTCGGGCACCACCACGTTGACCAACAAAACGGACCGTTGGCGCCAATGGTCGATAGCCACCATCTCGCCGATGACCGACATGATCCCGTCGGGAAAACCCCGGTCGTCGGGCGGCACATCTGGGAGATGTTCCACTTCGCGCACGACGTCATAGCCCAGGTAGCCCATGAGGCCGCCGTGTAACGGAGGAAGATCTTCGATAGTCGGCGACCGGAAGTGTTCCAGGA